>Ga0255425_1025_pt1 | contig 37838 bp, 40 predicted proteins | sample ANMaggSeSYBR02G4_FD_182640 | JGI IMG/M metagenome (GOLD analysis project Ga0255425, IMG submission 182640) | Sediment cell enrichment communities from methane seep in Santa Monica Basin, California, United Staets - ANME aggregate JGI... | ecosystem: Environmental > Aquatic > Marine > Cold seeps >... | reverse complement strand
CAAATAAATCAGACACGACAGAATCAATCTTAATATTGGCAGTTTCAAATAGCTTGTGAATACGCCTTTTATAATCAGCCAGGGATTCTGTATAACTTCTTCTAAGTCGTGTCAGTTCTCTCCATTGGCGTATCTCTTTCGGAGGAATGAAACTACCCCTTAACAACCCATGCCTCAAAAGTCCTGCAAGCCATTTGCAATCACTTATATCTGTTTTTCGGCCAGGAACATTCTTGATATGCCTGGCATTTATAAGGATTACTTCCATGAACCCCTCAAAAACATTATGAACAGGTCGCCAGTAAACCCCGGTACTTTCCATTGCTACTATCGGGCAATTATTATCTGTTAACCATTTTCTCATCACAAATAAATCATTTGTAAATGTTCCAAACTCTTTTATTTCATACTGTTCTTTGCCTTGTTCATCTATTGTAATAAGGCACGCTGATATTTTTTTCTTATGCACATCTAATCCGCAACAAACAGGGTGAACAATTTGAATAAATGTGGTATCTAATTTTTTGGTCATAACTATCCTCCTAATTTTTTATTGTGGTTGATAAAAATTTTGATAGTTATGACCATTCGTTCGATTTTGCAAGTGTTTCATGCTTTGTTGTGCCCGCAGGGCATGGGGGTTGGTCAGAGGATGACAATGAATATGTTGGCTTATGTTCAGAATTTTAAAGTTTAAGCTGGTTAGCAAATACACCTGAGTCCGCTTTAAGTAGTACCGGCGTGATAATCCGCTAAAAAGAAAAAACAGTTATACTCCTCCACCTCTTGGAGCTTCGCCATGTTGGCGACAGCCCCTAAGACGTTGCCGAGGTGCAAACCCGCTGTGGGACGAATGCCACTTAAAACACATCTTTTTATATTCATAATCCTTCTCCTTCTCGGTTAGTGTGCCGGATTTGCAATCTTAGGAACGTGGACGAAATAACTTCCCCAACTATACATCACAGCTTCAGGCCGCCTTTGTCCGGTCTCAGATCACAAAAATATTGAAATAGCTCGCTATTCCTTCAACTTTTGTGATCTGAGATCGAACAAATTCGACCCAAATCTGTGCGCCTACTTGAGGAAGTTAATTCGTCCACGTTCCTTAGCGGAGAATAACTTTCCGTTTACCTTTTGCATTTCTATCACTTGAACTCTTTTAGAGTAATCCATCATAAGTGTCATAATTTTCCTTACAAACTCATCATCAATGCCCAATGCCCTTGAAAAATTGATTCTATTTTCTATAACCTCTCTCTAGCGGTCGGGATCAAAAACGGGCCTGCCAACCCTAAGCTTGATTTTACCTATATTTCGACAGACTTCTGTCCGTTTTACGATAAGACTGAGTATCTCATTGTCGAGACTGTCGATCTTACTCCTCAAAATTGACATTTCTCCCTGCCAGTGTTCGTTTGACCATTCCATGATTTCTACCTCCTTTATTTAAATTCTATCTAAAAAAATGAGAGTTTCTCTAAAGTAGGTTTCCTTATCATGTCTATCTTTGGAAATTTCGGTTATAGTTTATAGATTCATTGAGCATGAAGCGTGCCGGAAATTGAATAAAAGCATTCGTGAACGCAGTTTTTATGAGTTACTTGAGCCTAACTATTCAAAATTACATGAAAATATTTTTATATGGGAAAGCTGAATTGAAGTGTTTTTTAAAATAAGCTGATAAATACTCGGCCTTATCAAACCTAAACGTAATGAAAAAGATACGAAAGATAATTACTTTGTAATAAATTCTTTACATAATAGGCATTTTTATGCTATAAGGTTAAATATGATTACCAATGAACAAAATGTTGGCTCTTTGCTTCTGCGGCTTGGAGAAAGATTGAAAGAGGCACGCCTGGCTCGCAACGAAAGCCAGGAACTGTTCGCACAAAGGCTTGGCTTGACCCGCCAGTCGTACAGTAAAATGGAAAAAGGTTCTCCACAAACGCTGATTGGCAAATGGCTGGAGGCAAGCAGCATCCTTGGCCGGCTTGATGGCTGGCAGGAGGTTCTGACCCCAAAAGAAGACCTGTTTGCGAAATTCAAAAGAAAAACCAGTAAGCGGCAGCGGGCTGGCGGCAGACGGAAGAGGAAGAAATGATAAGACTTGATGCCTGGTTAACCCTGCCATCAGGAGAAAGCGTCAAGGCAGGCACCTTGGTTGTCGCCGACCCGGACAATGTCAGGGGGGTATTGCCGGGACAATTTCGCTATGCTCCTGAATATCTGGAAAATCCGAAAGCCTTTCCGCTTGATCCGCTGCATTTACCGCTGTCCGTGGATATTTTTGATGCGGATCGGCCCAGTGCTGGAGTCCATGGCGTTTTTGAAGACAGTCTTCCGGACGATTGGGGCCGGAGACTCCTTGTTCGCCGCTACAAGCTGGGCCGCAAAGACCAACGTATTCCACAACTGTTACGCTTGATAGGAAACCAGGGGTTGGGGGCTTTGAGCTACGTGGAAAAAGGCCGGCCGGATTTTAAAACGACCGGGGTTCCCCTTCGTCATCTGCAGGAACTAGCGTTGCTGGCGGAAAAATTCGAGCAGGACGGAGTCGTGGACGACGATGAACTTTCCCTATTGTTCCAGGCGGGCAGTTCACCAGGCGGGGCCAGACCCAAAGCCCTTATCAAGGATAAAAGTGGCGCATACCTGGCAAAGTTTGCCAGTACCAGGGATCAACTAGACGTTGTCGGCCTGGAGGCCGCCGCTATGGAGTTAGGCCGCAGGGCGGGCATCGAAACGGCCGATAGCAGGCTTTTAGCGTTGGGTTCCAGAAAATGCCTTTTGGTGAAACGGTTCGATATCAACGAAGCTGGCGGTCGTAATCACCTGGTCAGCATGCAGTCACTGCTCAAGGCCGATGGATATTACTATGCTGGCTACAGGGACATGGCAGAAGTAATTAGGCATGTATCTGCTTTACCTGCGCGGGATCTTCACAAGCTTTACAGGCAGATGGTGTTCAATGCAATGATCGGCAATACCGATGACCACCTGAAAAATTTCCTTATGCTACACAATGATGAAGGCTGGAGACTGAGCCCTGCATTCGACCTGGTGCCAAATATAGGTTTTAACAGGGAACATGTGCTGCGCATCGGATACGATAACAGGCCGCCTGATCTTGAAACACTCTTGCAGGAGGCCGGGCATTTCGGGTTAAAACGACGACAACAGGCCAAGGAAGTAGTAATGGAGATTCATGAGGCTGTCTTAGAGTGGCCCGCAATTTTCACTGCCAATAAAGTGCCGGCGAAAGATGCAGAAAGTATTGGTAGAAATATCAGCCAACGGCTGGAAAAATGTTCGAGATAGCGCCACTTCTCAAGGCAGTGCCTGTCTAACTGCCACCAACATCCAGAAATATGTATCCTATTCAAAAAACGTGGAACAGCTCTGATTTGAAAGCTATTTACTGATAATAAATACTGACTATTATATTCCGATTCGCAGCAAAGCGAGACGATACATTCATACCTATATAATAATATATTGTCTGCTGGTACATTTCAAGAATATACTGGAAATTTGAAGGAATTGAAAAAAACTCCCCTATTCAATCTGTGGCAAGAAATTTTGAATAATCAGATCTTTGGCATCTGTGCCTTCTTTCGATTTTGTTTGCAAACTGACGTCTTGCCTGCGTTTTTCCACCCTTGCACCCAACTCTGATTCGTTGTTGTGCAACGGCAATTCAGGATGTTTCAGAACCAGAAGAAGCGCTTCCTTTTTGCACCCGGTTTTTTCTATCCGGTCATCTAAAGAATCATAACCTGTTTTCTTAGAAAAAATGCGGTCAAATTCAGCAGACAAGGGTTCTGTTTTTTCAGGCATTGGATTCTCTTTGTATTTCAGGAGTTCTCCATAGTAGTTCCAGAAACAGGTCTTGAAATTATCAAGTATTTCAACATTCAAAGGGACAATTGGGCTCAGGCGATTATAATGTCTTCCCTCATGAATCCAACACAAGGCCTGTTCCAAGCTAAGTTTTTTGAATTGGGGAGCGTCATCGCTTAAAAGGATGTTGATAATTGGAACCTCTGTTTGCCGTTGATCATATAGCGGTAAATTCATGGTTCGTGTCCCCCCCGAGGTGCATCGAGACCTTGCCATTAAAGCAGCAGAAGCCGGGGTGAGTCTCAATCGTCTTGCAAGCTCTAAATTGAGCCAGTAGTTAAAACTAAGTTGAGCGATTTTTTGCGAAGAAATGTGCCAGGATCTTGATGCAGCAAGATTTGCGAAAAGCGCAGGCATGCCAATGGATATGTCGAGACTTTTCGCAAGTCCTTGATGCGCAACTCCTATTAAACAGTTGGCAAAATTAGGTAGCCAGCCAGTCATCCACGGATATATTCGCTTGCTTCATGATTTCTTTCACTAACTCAGAGGATATCTCTTTTCCATGAGGATTTGGGATAATTTGTCGGTAAGCGCTCCGTTTCATATAGCTGTGCTTGCCTCCAGAGAACGGCCCAGCGAATCCGAATTTACGAAGTTTTCGTATCAATTCGCCTCTTGAACAGGCAGGTATTTTAGACATAAGCGGTCTTCCTATAGGCATTATCCTGCTCTATATGTTCGACAGCAGTCACCAACTTTATCCCATTGACCACAGGCATTTCTTCTCCTTCTCTTAGCCCGACTGTAAGCCAAAGCTCAATAGCATCTATAAGGTTCTTTCGTGCCTCTTCAAAGTTTCCACCCTGGGTCATGCACCCTGGCAAAACAGAAGCAATCGCCACCACACAGCCAATTTGGGCATCTCTCTTATATTCTGCCGTCTTAAGGATTTCTATTACATAGTCTTTGAAACCTACATATTTCATATGTTTCATCACCTCAATTGTAGTATATTACGACGGTATTTAACAACCGCCTTCGAACCGACAGATCAAAGCAGCTTTGCCGCCTTCCCCTCGGACTCTTTGTTAAACCGGAATCTTCCAGATCAACACTGACACATTTTTAACTACCTGATATTATTTAATGTTATTTTTTTAGTGTAGTAACAATTGAGACTAACCAGCTTCTTAAGGGTCTTATTCGACCATCGAAAATGGCGAAAAAATGGCATTTTCTACACTTTTTGTAGATTTTGAGTGATTTTTCTACTTCTAAAGCTATATTTTGAAACAGTTTTAGTGGCTAAATTGGTCAATTGTCACTACACTAAAAATTTTTTGGTCAATTAAATCAATAAGTTATTTTTTGCAAAATCCCGATCGGGAAGATTCAGGTTAAACAGTCTCTCTTCTATCTTACTCAATCTATCATTGATTTCCTTCATAAACATCTCAAACTGGGATTGCGTGACATAATGATCTTTAGGAGTTTGATGAGCTGGAGATGATATTACAGAACCAATCATCAATTTAAGCTGTCCCTTTGCGCAGCCCTCTCTTGTAAGAATCCCCCAGGTTTTCCAACCCGTTCCCTCTCTCACATTATTGTTTATCATATTATGAGCCTTATTTAAGCTGAACGAATCTGACAAGGAAACGGGACTGTTAGGCGATTGAATACAATTGCCTAAAGCTTCTTGGGCGGTTATCGGGATATTAATTCCATAAGATTCTTTGCCATTGTACAGGGTTATTGTTTCAGGGCTATCATATTCTAATTGCCAGCCTTTGTTTTCATAATCCTCTATAATCGCGTGGGAAAGATTCTTTACTTTGTTTTGAATGTCCGGCGAAGCAATCTCCTCTTTTATCACATAATGAACCACATTGCGCTTATGGCCAAAGCTTATTTTCTTGCCGGTTTCCGTAAACCTGGTTAAAACTATCACCTTAAGTTCCGGTCGGACCTTCAGCAACTCTTTTGCTATCATATCCCCCTGTTTTTTCTGTTTCTTGAACTCAACATCTAACAGAACCAGCTTAGTATCCTTGTCCGAGCCGGCAATCTCAATCCCTTTGTCACCATCGGTTTCAAAAATCATGTCATAAGGGGAAGTATTATAGATATCATGCAAAATTTGCCTTAATGTTTTATTGGCGATTTTGGGGGCATCCGGTTCATCGTCAATACATAATATCTTAAACATCACCAACCTCACTTAATCCTGTTTTCAAGTTCCCTGCCTATTCTTGATGCTATTGCAGGCCAGTCAGATGATTCCATCTTTATTTTGTTCGCTGCTGCTTCTGTTTCCTTGGATAGCTTCTTGTCTTTAAGATAATCGCCAGCCAAGCTTAATATCTCAACACATCTCTCCTTTTCACTCAGCAAATCATGGCTTAGAAGTTTCAGCAAATATCCCTTGTAACCAGAATCGCTCCCGCAGATAGCCTCCCTGATTGCCTGGCTTGAGATAGGAGCCATATCCTTAACAGTCGCTACCAACTCCACCAGATCAAACGGCACATCTATATATAAATGATTAAAAGGATGGTCTTCAAATAGAGGATACTCTTTCTTGAAAAGAGGACTAACTTTATAATTAATAATCACAATGGGATTAAGATATCTCGACCTAATCGTGCTGTAAATTAATTCCTTTAAGTTCTCTTCCTTCGGAGTTACTATCAATACTATTCTGTTCTTATTCTTCAAAGAGTCTTTTGTGAATCTATTGATTTCAATATTTCCAACTGCTCGCAACGCCCTTCTAAGGGAACCATAAAGTTCTTCGTCATCAGAAATTAAAACCAGCTTTTTCAATGTCTTTGCCATAGTTGTTATTCTTTCCGCTCAAGCTCAACCTGACGAAGGTCGATAAGGGCTTTCTATTTTCTCCAATTCAAGCACCTTGTCATATATCTCGTTCCCAATTCTTTGGAGCATTCTGGCAACTTCTTCTTTGGGAAGGAAGGCATTTTTAAAGCCCATTTTAATAATTCGGAGAATATCCCACTTCGAAAATCCTTCTGATCGCCGGCAGGCCTCCATGTATTCCTCTGTCATTGAGGCATTTGATATGCATGGATTATCAGTGCAAATGGCTACAGGTAAACCAAAATCATAGTAAAATCTTAAGGGATAATCCCTTTTCTCACCTGGATTTTCCGGGAAAAAGATTTCTCTGATTTCGTTGTACTCCTCTTCTCGAAGCCGTCCATGCAATCTCACATAGTCGCGAATCTCTTTTAATATCCTTTTTTCGTATTCCCTCTTATTTTTGAAGGTGTTATAAAAATTTCTATTAGTCAGCGTATTGCTTTTGGGACACATCTCTATGCAAATTTTTTTCTCCTTTGCTAACTGAAGCAAATTCAAATCGTTTCCCAGTGTAAGCCCATGACCAATCCGTGTAGCGTGAAGTTTATAGATCGACTGCCATATGTACAGCCAATCAGTTTCTTCACCAGCATGTATTGTCATATTAATACACTTTTCAAATAACGGTGTCATGACATCTGAAAAGACCGACGGAGGAAATCCCTTTTCAGCGCCAGCCAGATCAAATCCGAGGATAGGCGCATAATATTCCGCTCTTTCCGAGAACCGTTTCTTATACATTTGGTACATTTGGATCTGATCCTTTATCTTGCCCATATTCTTGTGCCGCTTTGCAGAGATGAGAATAGTAATTTTTGGTGCAATAAAATTCTTTTTTTCTTTCTCTTTTTGCCCCAGATACTCAAAAGCCATTTGTATGGACCGATTCTGAAATTCGTTTCCGAACCCCCAGAGCAAAGCATCAAGCACCTGGTAATATCTTCCCCTCTTTACCGAACACTCTTCCTTATCGCTCTCAGGCTTCTTCACATCGAAAATCAACCCATCAAGTTCTTTTGAAATAAAAAAGTTGAGAGAAGAATTTTCGATTTCCTTTCTTGTGTAAGGCAGAACAAAACCATCTGGTGAACATCGAAGCTCCATATATCGAATTTTGTTTAGCGATGCTTCAAGCCCTATGCGGAAAGCGGCAATAATGATATTTTCAAAAGATCTCAGTAGTTGGGCGCCTGAAATTTCACAACCTCGCAAATAACCAATAAGCGAGGAATCCTTATTCCCCGCATTAAGTAACTGTTTAATACGTAGGCAACAGCCATCTGGATTGTCCGGATCATATACATCATATACTGAATTCTCAAGCTTCCCACCAATTCCGGTTTCGTTAAATATCTTTTTTATTCTGATCAAAATCTTGTCAAACTTGTTTTCAAGGTATTTATCAAAAGATCGTTTTATTTTGTCTTTTTTTTCGTCACAGTACTCATAAATATTTTTTTTATTCAAATAATGTTTTCTAACTACCTTATCAATGAGCTTGTAGTAGAAACCACCTGTTCCCCATCTGAGAGAAGGGTCATAGCCATCTTTATATGCCAGCCTGACAAGAAAGATGCACAATTTATAATCCCAGTCCAAATTCTCTATTCCCAATTCTTCCGAATCCAAGAATTTTTTTAAGGGCGATGTGTTACCGGCAACGTCGCAAATTTTCCGATTTGGGAATGGCATAGTTGTTTCTTCTTGGTTTTCTATCTTCTCTATAATTCCTTTGATCTCTTTCACAATGCTTTTATCCACGCTGTGCAGTTGTTTCTCTGAAAATCGTATGTGCTCGTCGTTTATCTTCGCTAAGACCTCGTTAATCTTTATCTCTTCCAGGGCTTTGTCAATCTCGTTAACATCAAAGGTCTTACCTTTAGCAGACTCAACTTTTTGATATACCATGTTTAGAAGGTGGTTAAAGGCAAGGTCCGCAATCAGGTCCGCGGGCATTGAACCTCCCAAGTGGACATGAAGATCAGCCTTTGGGAGGCAGTCAATCCACTCATACTCATGGTCAATCAACTCATGGTCAATCTTATTTCCTGTTATTTGTTCTCTCTTCAGCCTATCTATGATTGGGCGGGGAAGTTGGTAGAGGGATCTGAAATTTTGCGAATGGGCCGCAGAAGGTGAGGACGTTTTTTCCTCGTAAAGCTCTTTTAAACGATAGGGAATGGAAAAAATCCTTTCCTTATATATGTATCCCCTTGCTCCTTCATTGAGACAGCGCTGGATATCCATTGAATCATCACTGAGACTCAAGATAAGAATGGGGCTCCTTTTTCCATGATCCTCAAGCAGCCGTTTTAGATATCTCACCATCCTGTCACCGATTTTCTGCTCCCTGAACTGGAGATCAACCAGGAAAAAATCGAACTCTTTTAATGATAATTCGTTTCTGTTGCGTAATTTACTCACTCTTGCCATTGGTGGTATTATTTGCGTCTTGTTAATTTCGTTGATTAACTTCGTAAAACGTTTCTTCTCTCCATCTGCACAAATCTTATCAACGTCCTTTCCCTTTAATTCGTTCTTCCTTGCAAGAAGAACAAAATGATTGGCCGTATCTTCAATTTTGGCTTCATTGTACTTTTTCAATGAGTCATAGAGGTTTTCCCAGAACTTCTCATTTTTAAGCCGAAAAAATTTCAATTTAGTGTGTTTTCCTATTACCGTTATCAGATTTTTGAATGGTTTATAATTATCGTCAATTATAAGAACCTTAAATTGTCTGTAACTCCCGCGTGTCTCATTTGTCCAGTTGAACACGTCTTCGACTATATTAGCCCCCATATCACGACAAAGGGTGACAAAACGATTTCGGTAAGCAATGCCCAGAGGATGATTTTTGACCTTCGGTTTCGAGGTCTCTGAATTCTTAGAATGTTTAGGGAAAAATTCTTGCAAGGCTTGCGCAAGACTTCTTAGCATGTTGTGATCATTCAAATCACTCCCCATTTCATTTCCTTGGTTAGAACCGAAAAAAATTTTCCGATGATTCTCACTTGTTATATTATCATGTTTAACCTTTCTAATTATTTCTCCAGGCTTGATCTTACTTTTATAAGGGCGGAAAGTGGTCCTGACAGCAGCGTAAAACATATGCGGGACCTTCTCATAGTTTCTATGCACATGCTTTCTCAAATTTCCGTTCTTTAATAAATTAGATAGATTTTTAACACAGTCAAAGTAAGATATTTTCCATCCAAGCTGATTTTTGTCGAGGTAGTCAAGGAACAATTTGATCGTGTCATTTTCGGAATCGTTATTTTCTAAAGGTGGATGCTCAAGGGTTAAAAGGACATGATATGCGCGTATATTTTTTCCCCCGAAAAGCCTTTCCTGAAAATATTCCTCGATTTTATCCTTTCCGGTATCAAGGTCAAAAAAAACAATTTCAGTTTCTTGTCCCTTTTTGTTTTCTGATTTTTGCTCTTGATTTATCACGAACTTGAATGCTCTCATCAGAGCAAGCTTGAGTTCCTCTCTATCAGGAGGCAAAAAGTTACAATCAATCACAATGTCCACTATGCAATCCCCCTTTGGACTTACGCAAAAACAAGTTGATTGTATAAAATCCGCATTTTTTACACAGGATGAAGAACATGGGCATAATAAGATCGAAATTGAAATCTTCATTGGATCGGAGACAAAATCGACTTAACGTGTCACTGGCACAGTGCATGAGGCAAGGGTACAATGACCATGTTTAAATTGTCACCGGTTTAATACCCTTATGTTCCAGTTCTCGCTTGAATCCATAGAAAAGAAATGGAAGTTTTGAGACTTCGATCTCTGCCGTTTTCAACATCTCCTGTTTAGTCGGGATATTTATAAAGTGTCCATCCTTATCAAGAGCGAACTCACCTACAATCAAAATTCCTCTTTCAGTCTTACATAGGACAGGCACCTTCCAGGTTTTAGTTTTAATATCGAATCTTGGTGTTCCAGGAGTAGTTAGATGTCCGATGTTTTCATATAAATATTTTCTCACTTTTTCATAGACTTGCATATCTTCACCCCCTTAAATGAGTACCTTGCCCATGCGTTACAAAATATACGAGTATCCTTAGACAAATCTTTTTCCAAGTCAGGGTCATGGAAATAAACCATACCCTTTTCCAATCCGATAATTACCACAAAATGCCCAAAACCCTGAATGCCACCATAGAGGAGTGCAGGGTCTAATAGAGCAATGACGGGTGTTCCACTTCTCACTGAATCTTCCAGGCTCTCCAGTGTTATATTCTCTATTACCTCGACCTCAAATCCTAGTTTTTGAGCCCCAGAAGCAAGCTCTTCACATGTATTGCCAAGCCAGCTCGTTTCGCAGATTTCCTCCAATTCTGCTTCAGGTTGCTCAACGCGGTGGTATGCCATCACCATCCGCACACAAGCTGGGCCACAGGTGGTAGACTTCTCTTGTTCAAAATACGGAACTTCTAATTTCAATTTAGTTACTTCCCTTCACAGCCTTCCGCTCCACGCAGGCATGAGGCCAAGGCACAGTACCAGTTATGAAAAGATTTGATTTCCTCTTTTTTTCCATTCACTTCTATTACCAAGTTGAAAGGCTTGCAGAGGTCTTCTGCTGTTATGTCCCTATCGTCTTTCTTTCCAGTATCAAGAGATTCAAGGAAGGTATAAATTGCAAACCCTTTAGGGTTTCCATTGCTAAGCCCCGCAAGCTTGAGAAGGTCATCGTGAGGATTATCTATCGGTGTGAGGTTCTCTACTTTAGATGAGGCGTTTTTGCCAATTTGCCTAAGGTAGTATTTCTTTCCTAAAAGATGCCACAAGTCATAAAGCTTTTGGCGGTAATGCTCATCGCTCTCGCGGTTTTCAAACATTCCTTCTACATCTCTATCACCCCACAAATATTTTTCTACTCTTCCTGCATCATCTTTAATTATCTCCAATGCCTGCACGTCTATGTCGATGGGGAGGAAGAGGTGGAGGATACCTGGGGCGACCTTTTTTTTGAAATAATCTTTTAGTAATATTTCTGCGGTTAACGACTCCAGTTCACATCTATTTTCTTGATCTTTTGGAGTATTCATCTAAGACCTCTCTGAGCATATCCGCTGCTTCTCTGTGCGAGTAACAATTCTTAAAAAGGTTGAGTTCTTCAGCTTTCTCTCTAAAGTCACTCCCATTAGATACACCTACTCTGTTATCGATATTAAGTATTAACTTAAACCAGTCGGAATCTTTCAGTCCATCTAACGCTTCAATTTTTTCTGAAATCCAACGTAAGTGACAAAAAACCATAGCATATGTATTCCGATTCACTTCATCCTTAACGAAGTTCTTAATTTCTTTCACAGGCACTTTCGAGTTAGGTATTGCATCGTACATGATGCCCATGGAACTCGTATAATCCTTTACGACTTTTATTAAATCCCTCCGAAAGTCTGAACCATCAATTATTAATATTTTTTTGGGCATCTAACCACTCCCCCCTCTATCACGTTATTAGTCAAATGCATTCGCAGCATCTTGTACATCTTTATCTGAAAAAGCAGAATAAATATCGAATATAAACTTATGGATTGGATGCAATTTACCTACTCGAAAATCTTCAAGAGTATTATCATCCAAGATATCTATTTCTCTATTATTATAGTTTATTATTATTTTAAATTTGCCTTTGCTAATCTCTTTTGCAGCCTTATAAATTGAACGATAACCAAACCCTTTAGTTCCTTCTTTCTCTGACGGTCCTTCAGTTGCCCATCTTTTGATATTTTTCACTGTTTTGGGGTCAAACCCTATACCGTTATATTCTTGGTAGGTGATGACACACTCGTCGTTTTCTTTCTTTGCCGATATAAAAACCTTAGGTTCATGTTTATCGGCCATCTTCATAGTATTGGATAACAAATTAGAAAAAATGATCTCCAAAACACCTTCAGGTAACGAAATTATTAAAGAATCTTCTATATCAATCTTCTCAAACATAGCTTCCCATTTGCTTAATTGTGTCCAATATTTATCTTCATTTATTGTTGTATCTACCGTAAGCCTTAATGGCGTACTTTTGAATCTTTCTATGCATTCCTTAAGCTTATACTTTATCTTAGATGGTTCTTTAGCCTTAAGAGTGCTACTCATATATGTCCCTATTTCCTTCATGAACCTTGCCAATTCTTTTACTGTGTTTGTGTCTCCAAACTCCAATGCCTTTTCAATATCTCTAGACACATAATTCCCCACAATATGTGGAAATTCATATAGCAAATGTGATATTTCTCTTTCCTGTTTAATGCGTTTATATGCTTCTTTTTTAGCTTTTCTCTCAAAAAATTCTACAGATTCTCTTGTAAAAAATAGAGAAACCGCTATTTTTAACCAGTTAATAACATCTAATGGAATCACTTCTGTTAAACCGATGTTTACCCCCACGGGAACGCTTTTTACCTCCTTTGCTACCAAACCTGATAGTGCAAGTAATATTTTCCAATCTTGGGGATAGGCCAATTTTATCCAGGCAAAATAATTGATTATTTTCGCTTTTTCTGTATCACTTTTGATTAAATTTGATAGTGACCCCAGATGACTTCCTATGTCTTCAATATCTTTTATTTTTTTATATGATTTTTTTAATATTTCTATTGTTTTGTTTAGTCCGTTATCGCCATTATTTTGAAAAGCTGTGTTTAATCGGGCGTGTAGCTCGTTGAAATTGGTCTTATCAAATGCAACAAGTGCCATTTGCCTAAATTTTACGTGGAAATAAAGGGCAGGGAGTTCTACCAACTCATTAACTTCAGAATCGTCACAATTTGAAATTATATAGGATAAGTCTTTTCTCCCAAGTTTATCATAAAGATCACGCACTGAAGTCACAAATTCACTAACTTCTGGATATGAAACCATATCCAATATGTTTTTAGTGGCTGCATCGGGTGGATTTTTTAAAAAATATAACGATATTCTTCCATCGGATTCTTCTGACCAAGCGTTGAACCATACAATTTTATTCTTAAGAATTGGACACTCTAGAACAGGCTTGTATATTTTTTTAAGCTCATCATCTGATATTTCCTTTTCTTCACTATAGAACTTATGAATATTGTCAAGAATATCGGTCAAGCTCTTGAAAAATTTGTAATAATCAATCATCATAGACAGACTTATCTTTCTTCACTACAAGCTCTTTCTTTTTGTGACAATCATCAATCCATTATCAATATTTAAAAAATGACTGATTAGATCATCTCGGGTTTCAGCCAAAGAGATGAAATCCATCATAAGATGCCTAAAGTTTCCTGCATTATCGGCAACTACGACTCCATTCTTGTTGAGGTGTGGGAGCAAAGTTCTGAGGTAAACACCATAATTTTCCTTGTCTGCATCAAGAAGCGCAAAGTCAATTGTTCTCTTTCCATCCCAGTTAGATAGCACATCTTTAGCATCCCCCTGAATTAAAGTAATATAATCCTGTAATGTAGATTGCTTGATATACTTTTGGGCTACCTCAATTTTAGGCTCAAAATTTTCTATTGTGTAAACATGGCCTCCTGTAACCTTTGCTGCTATCGCAAGCCATATCGCACTGTAACCCGCAGATGTTCCTATATCAATTATAACTTTTGCATTTTGAAGAATAGCAAGGAAACTAAGGAATTCTATGGTTGATCTAGGAATAGACCACATCCTTATCTCTTTCTCCCCAGGAATCCGTCCGTAGGTATGTTCAAATGGAATATTTCCCATTTTCCATTTTCCATTTAGATCTTCGATGGCCATAATTGTTTTATGAAGCTGCAATGAAGGATTGAGCTTTGAAACAAGACTTAACATATTCATTTAACAACCTTTTCCCATGTCATATTTTTTAAATATCTTGCAAGACTAATAGACGATTCAACATCTCCATCTGGCGTAAAGTTCAAAACCCCGCCCACTCCTTGAAACGTTTTCTTACGAAGAATATAATCTCTTATATCCTTGGGCTCAATGTTTTGTACATTTTCGAATGCCTCTGCTAAAATCTTCAAGCCATCGTATGTATATGCAGCATCATAAGTAACATCTTTGTTGAATTTCAACTTATATCGTTCCTTAAATTCTTTGCCTATCTTACCACCAATAGAAGAAACATAAAAACTTGGTACCGTGAACACAGCATTTTTTACAAGTTCATATTCTATATGTTCGGGTAGCTCTATGTAACCAATACCTCCGATAATCTGAATATCATCAAAAATCATCTGATTTTTCATTTCTCTGAGAATGCCTGGAAAATCAGACCCGTAACCGAGGAGAATTACCGTTTTAATGCCTGAATTTCTTAATTTCAACACCTGCGCTTTAAAATCTTTTTGCCCAACATTAAATGTTTCCTCCTCTACTTTTATACCAGCCGATTCTAACGATGGTCTTATATAATCCCTTACTTCTATTTCTGCTACTGGGTCAAGGCTTCTCATAATAAAAAGCTTTCTCATATTCTTCTGCTCTACATAGTCTAGTATTACTTTTGCTTCGAGTTCCGCATTGTAGCAAAACCGCATCGCATAATTACTACCTTTCGTAATAGCCGGGTATATTGCAATTATCCCTTGGAAAATCTTTTTCTCATTCGCAATCGGCTTAACCGCAAGAGAAACGCCCGTAAGAGTTGTTAGAACGAATTTGACTTTATCTATATCTATTGCTTTATAGAAAGCACTTATCCCCTCCTTGGGATCAGCCTTGCTGTCATAAAATTTAATGTCAATGTTGATGCCTTTCCTTCGAAGTTCTTCTTGACCCATGGTTAAAGCATTTTTACCTGGCTCTCCTAGAAATGCCAAATTCCCGGTCAATGGCAATATTGCTCCTATTTTATACACCTCTTCCGCAGTCGAGGTCGTTATTGTTCCCAAAAACAGAGCAAAAGCCAAACCTAATGATAATAAGCTTTTCTTCATCATAATGGGTTCTCCTTTCCTTCTATCAAAATTCCTGTCGAACTAATTTTTTGTAATGATTGCGACTATTATCAATCTTCCTTCATCATTCGCGCCATAACCCTTAAACTGACTAATAACTTTTAACCCTTCGGAACCTACCCATTTTAATACTTCTTCAGGGCATGGAGTACAACGATAAACCCATGGTGAAACCCATGAACGCATAGGATTGTTTGACTCAATGCGCCAATACTTAACTCTTTCTCGGTTGCCCAAAAACTCCGATTCACCATAAATAGAATCATTTTGCTCTCTATGAAGGCGTAAACGTAGTGCACCATGCCTCTCGGATACACCTTTTCTTTTGGCACGACCATCCTCGTACCTTACCGTGTCAATAATGATTACACCATTGGATCGTAGAATAGACCGTGATAATTGCAGGATCATTTTAGAATAATGATTTGGGTCCTCGAATGGTGGATCCACCTCCCCATCTGGTCTATGTAACAATACCCCCTGTGTGAGAAGGACAGCATCAAAAGAATCAAGTTCGGGCGGAATAATATCCTTGTGTTCATTAAGATTTCGGGACTTATGTTTCGTTGACATGTTTGAAGCATCGAGATTAATCCATGTAATATTAGAAGAACGTGTTTTTGCAATACGAAACATCACAGGACAGGTCTCGATTCCAAATGCTTCAATTTCATAATTTCGTTCCATCAAATATTTTTGGATACCTATGATTAATCGTCCCGTTCCGCTCCCAAACTCAACAAGGCGCAATTCTCTTTTTTCTGGAAAATGAGACTGTATGAGGTCAGAGTAGAATTGTATTTCACGTGTCGTTTTTTCATAACCGTAGATGTCGTCAATATCTTCACTAAGAAAGCAATAACCGCAATAGTGTCCTTTATCTGTATTCATATGTAATTCTTCGTCCTATTATTTATGATATATCCAGCACCGCTCAAAACTTCTATGATTTCTGCATTTGTATTCGGCGTCTTAAGCTCGAGTGAAGCGATGATGTAACTCCCTTTATCAAGCAACGCCTGTATAGAGGTCTGAAGCCTGTGAAGGGTAGAGTCTGTGTTTCTGAATCTGAAATAAAATCTTCGCATCTCTTTGCTTTTAAAAACATTAAGGTTTTCAAGGTTATCGTAGCAAAGTATGGATAGTCCATGAATATCTATTCAAGGCTTTCAAACTCAATCATGAACCACCCTCGTACTAATCACCTTTCTTATCTCTTCAGGCAAGCCTTCAAAAACAACCTCCCCATTCTTCAGCAAATAGCCCCTTGAAGCCACCTTCAATGCCTGTCCTATTTTTTGCTCTACAAGTAAAATAGCGGTCCCATAGGTCTTATTGATCTCAACAATTTTTTCCATAATCACTTTAACAAGGCCCGGCGCAAGGCCCGCTGACGGCTCATCCAGCAACAGAAGCGTGGGTTTAGCCATCAGCACGATGCCGAGCGCAAGCATCTGTTTCTCTCCGCCCGAGAGGAGTCCTGCTCTTTTATTGAGTTTATCTTTGAGCAGAGGGAAAAGGTTGAGAGTATCTTCAACCGTTTCTTTGAATACAGATTTCTTAAGGTTCGCGCCCCCCATCTCCAGGTTCTCATAGACGCTCATATCATTAAAGACCTCTCCGCCCTGAAGAAAATAACCTATGCCAAGAGCCATTCTTTTGTAAGACTCCATAGCTGTGATCTCTTTGTTTTTAAATATTATATGCCCTTTTTTAGGATAAAGAAACCCTGAAATCACTTTTAAGACCGTTGACTTACCTGCTCCATTTGGTCCTATAATACAGACTATTTCACCAGCGTTAATATTTAGAGGCAAGCCTCTCAATATTTCTCTTCCATCATATCCGGCATGTATGTTCTTGAGCTCAAGCAACATTATCAAGCCCCATGTATGATTCCATGATCTCGTGATTGCTAAAAATATCGTCCGGCAAGCCGGAAGCCACAATCCTGCCGGAATCCATAAAATAGACACGATCCGATATCTCTTTTACCGCTGTCATATCATGTTCTACTGCAATTATTGTTTTGCCGAGTTCTTTTAGTTCTCTTATTTTTTTAAGAATGACCTTTACCATATCAGGGTTAACCCCGCTTACAGGTTCATCTATGAGCAATAAATCAAAATCACCGCATAAGAGCCTTGCAAGGCTCAAGAGCTTTTGCTGTCCCCAGGAGAGGTTCTCTGCAAGGCTCTTTTTCATGTCTGCAAGGCCGACAAAATCCAGCCATTTCATGGCTATCTTGATCTTATCCATCTCTCTCCTGCTTTTTCTCCCAAAGATAGCCTTAAAAGGATTTTCAGATCCGTCATTGAACGTGACAAGGAGATTTTCAAGAAGGGTAAGTTTCTTGAATACCCTTATGTCCTGAAAATGTCTCCCAATCCCGGAAGATGCTCTTTCCCATGGATTCAGCATGGTAATGTCTTTGTCTTTGTAGATTATCCTGCCGCTGTCCGGATACAAGTAACCGCAGATGAGATTAAATAAAGTCGTCTTGCCTGCGCCATTTGGGCCGATTATGGCTGAAATCTTTCCGGCTTCTATATTCATATCAAGGCCGTCTATTGCCTTAAGCCCGTCAAAAGAACGGCTGACATTTTCTAATTTTAAGATTTCAGTCAAGTCTATACTCCCCTGCCATGCCCTGTGGTCTGAACCTCATAAGAAGTATAAGAACCAGGGCATAGATAATCTGCCTCAGGTTCGGCGCAACACTGTCAGGTATTCCAAGAAACCGCAGGCCCTCCGGCAAAAGAATCATTAACAAGGTGCCTGTCACAGGGCCTCTCAGATTGCCGGAACCACCGACCATAACAATGGAAAGTATGAATATGGACTCATCAAGGGTAAAACTTGTCGGGTCGATATAGGTCACATAAGAGGCATACAGGGCACCTGAAATCGCAGCAAGTCCGCCACTTATAGCAAAGGCAAGCACCTTGAACTTTCTCACATTTTTGCCGATTGAAATGGCCGAAAGTTCATCTTCTCTGATAGCCTTTAGCACAAGCCCAAAGGGAGAAGAATAAAATTTCTTTGCCACTAATAAAATTCCAATGGCTATCGTTCCGGAGAGCGCAAAAAATTTTGGAAGGCTGTCAAAAACTATTCCGAAGAGTTCAGGTCTTGGTATTCCTGGTATCCCATAGGGGCCTCTTGTGAGGTCAATCCAGTTATATAGGATCGTAAAGACAATTATCTGAAAGGCAAGAGATGCCAGGATAAAATAATCACCTTTTAATCTGATGGATGGATAGGATACAAAAACCGAAAGAATTGCCGAAAGTATAACTGATAGAACTACAGCCGCAAAAAAATTAATTCCTGCTTGCATCATAAAAAGAGTTACCGCATACGCTCCTATGCCATAGAATGCAGCCTGCGCAAGGCTTAAAAGCCCTGCATAGCCTACAGGGAGATTTAAGGAAATAGAGAGTATGGCATAGATGGAAATCATTATAAGGATATGAAGCAGGTAGTTCATAACTCTTCCACCCTTGTTTTCACCACAAAAAGCCCTCCTGATTTATAGAGGAGAACCACCACAAGGACTAAAAATGTAACCGCAGACTCCCACCTTGCTGAAAACTGCCAGATGACAAGGTTCTGAAGTATGCCGATAAGAAATGCTCCCAAAGCTACTCCCTCAAGCCTCTTAATTCCCCCGATAATGACCGCGACAACAGCATTCAGAATCGCAAACATTCCTATGTGGGGGTCTATTCCAACATCTAAACCTGTGAGTATTGATGCCAGTCCCGCGATAGCAGAACCTATACAAAAGACCATCCCTTTAACCCATCTTTCATTGAGCCCCAGGGCTTTAAACAGTCTGGAATTATCGCCAATTGCCCTGATAGCCCTTCCGGCCTTTGTGCCTTTTACAAAAAGATAGGAGAGAACTAAAAGAACAAGAAAAGATATAACCTGATAAATTTGTATCTTTGTAAGAATAATATCCCAAAAACTGATGCTGGCACTTAATCCTTCAGAGAGTATTTTTGTTTCATTGCCGTATATCAGGGCTATCACGTTGACTATTAATATGTATGTGGCCAGCGAGCTTATGAATTTTATTCCTGTTGAAGCATTTTTTTTCTCAAGAGGCCTATAGACTGTAAAATAGATAGCCAGACCAAGCACAGCACCCGAAATTAACGAAGCAGGGAGGGATAAAAGCAGAGAATATCCTTTGGAGACGTAAAGGCTGTAAAAGATATAGCCAGATGCGGTATAAACTGCACCGTGAGCGATGTGAAATATGTTGGTAGTCCTGTAAATAAACCAGAACCCGATGGCCATAACGGCTATAAGAGAACCAGAAACAATTCCATTGACAATAAACTGTACTATCATAATACGTTATTTATCGCCCAAAAATTTAAAATAAAATATCCCGAAAATATCCTGAAAAAGATACTAAATCTGTATAATCTTTTGACCTGTGCAAACAGCCGGCACTGTCTGCTTCTTGATCCGCATGGCCTTTTTCACCTGTTTAAAATCATCAATTCATGTTTAAAAAAATCCTTGAAAGTATGAGACAGGATCAGTAACTTTGATTTGATTTTTGTCGAAAGGCCGTTTGATCGTGGCAACGATTTGCGTAGCCCTTTTTGGGTTCAGGCGTTTGGCATAATAGAGAAGGGATTTCGATATGTTCTCATCTGAGAATTTAGCTTCGATCAACTCCTCCAATTCACCCTCTTTTACAATGACAAAATCGACTTCACGTCCCTCTTTGTCACGGATATACCGCAGTTCATAGCGATAACCGTCCCTGTCTTCAAGAAAGTGTAATCTCTTAAGCAAAGATGTTGCTATAAGATTTTCAAAACGAGCACCCTCATCCCCAAGGACATCGCCGTTATCAAAGAAATATACTTTGGGAGGCTTTAGAACCGCCCGGGGCAAGGACTTCGTGTATGGGCGAACACTGAAAACAAGATACATCCTCTCTAAAACTTCCAGCCATAATTTGGCTGTTTTCGGAGAAATCTGTAAGTCATTTGCAATGTTTGATAACGTAATTAATCCTCCTACCCGATGACGCAATAAATCCAGATACATGCCAAGCAGTTGAATGTTGCGTATAGATTCCAGATCCCGAACATCTTCCCGAATGACTCTATCAAAACGCTCTCGCCGCCATCGCCGCGCCGAACGTTCATCTCCATCAAGAAACGGCTCGGGAAAACCTCCAACAGTCATGAGACGATGAAAAGCTTCTTTTGGGGAAATACCTTTGGGAATTTCGTCAAGAGTAAAGGGGTGTAAACGCCAATAATGATAACGTCCCATTAATGAGTCTCCGCCACGACGATAAACATCGAGACGAGCAGAACCCGTAACAAGGAATGAGTGCGTTTCATGCGATACGTCATAAATTCCCTTAATCCATCTTTTCCACCTGGGGAATTTATGCAATTCATCAAACACAAGCAACGTATTGTCTGCACTCCATCTTTTCTGTAAAATATCCTGTCGATCCTCATCGAAATCCCAGTTGAGATAACGCCCCGCAGGAAAGGCCGCTGAAAGAACGGCTTTGGCCAGCGTGGTCTTGCCGACCTGGCGTGGACCGCCAACAAAAACCATCTTTTTTTTCAAATCTTCAAGAACAAACGAGGTAATATATCGCATAAGCCTATTTTAACCTGTACTACAAAATAGTCAAGGCTATTTTAGACTATGATAAAAATTAGCCGTTTTCTGATGAAATTCAAGAAGAGATATGGAACGAGAAGAGATATGGCCTAATACGGTTTAAAAAAATTCTTGAAAATATGAGACAGGATCAGCAACGCAAACGCCTTTACTCTCACTTTAACTGAAAGTATACAGGAACTCTGACCCACATTTCAATTTTTTCATTTCCTTTTGTCGCGGGTTTGAATATCCATTCCCTGACAGATACCGAAGCGGCTCTGTCTAAAACTTTATAACCACTGGATTTAAAAACCTTTAAGTCCCCTACCCTTCCGTTGGGTTTCACCATAACCTCAAGGACTACTGTGCCATGAAAACCTCTTCTTCTGGCAATTAATGGATATTCTGGCGAAGGATTTTTATCATATATGGGAATGGCTTTTTTCACAGAGTTAAATCCCTGACTATCTGAGAAACTCTGGTTTGCCTCAGTGGAACTTCTATCCTTTAAAATGTCCTTTGCTGGTTCCTGAGCAAGATTATTTTTTTTTGAAATTATTGGGGGTTCTGTTTTCTTTTTTTTATCATCAATATTTGTTGCATTAGATGATCGTATAACATGTTTTTTCTTTTCCGGTTTAGATAGAAGCTTTTTTTTCTCTGCCTTTTTTTTATTTCTATTTACAGGCACACGCTTGTTAATAGCCGGTTTAGATTCAGCTTTTTTCAGATGCCTGGAAACCAGTGTCATGGTCACAATGCGGGATTTCGGCTTTTCTGAAAATCCGCCTCTTGTCCGGTCAAACTCTATCCCCAGAAAAAGCCAATGTATTCCAACAGCAATTATCGCAGCAATCAAAATTCGTTTCACGGTTGCTGGTCAGCCTCCGCCTGAAGAGAAATCCGATTCAGACCTGCCATCCTTATCTGATCTAAAATGCGGAATAACTTTTGATATGAAAGGGTTCGTTCAGCAAAAAGGAGAACGCCGGTATCCTTATCAATTTCAGCCTTTTTTTTTAAAAAACAGGCCAGGTTCTCAATGGAAATCAGCTTTTCATCAACATAAATCGTTCCGTCTGTTTTTACTGTCACGGATAGTGTTGATTTTTTTTCAATTTCCGCAGTGGAAGAAGCAGGCAGCAAGACCGGCAATCCGCGATGCACGGCCATTGAAAGCATCGCATATATAAAAAACACCAGCAGAAGAAAAACTATGTCAATCAAAGGAAGCATTTCAATACGTACACTTTTGTGTGTATTCATGTTGAGCTTCATGCATGATCCTCCTCTTTCACACCAGAACCCTGCAGCAGCTTTTCATAAACAATTTCAAGACTGGTTGCGTATTTTTCTACATTAAGCACAGCCTTTTCAATACGGAGATTAAAGAAGTTATAAGGAAATACAGACAAAATGGCTATCCCCAGCCCGGTTGCCGTTGTGATCAGCGCCTGCGCTATTCCCGCAGTAACAGCCTGTGGGTGCTCTATCCCTGCTGAGCCCAGAGCCTCGAATGACATTATAATACCGATAACTGTTCCGAAAATACCGAGTAGAGGCGCTACTGTAATCATGGTATCCAGCACGCCCATATATCGGCGCAACCTCCTGATCTCTTCTGCGGCAGCAGATTCCATGGCCTTGGTCATGGAAAATTTTCTGTGAACAATGCCGGTTACAAGTATTTTGATAATAAAATCTTTTGCCCCTTTTGTCTTCATTCTCACCGACTCCCAATCCCCTGCTCTGCATAACTCAAGAACCTCATCTATAAGATGCTGATTGCGATGCATATCTACACTTATCCAGAATAAAGCCCTTTCTATTATTACAGTAAGAACAAGAATCGAACAGGCTAAAAGCGGATACATGACAGGTCCGCCTTTAATGAATATTTCCAGCATTATTCCTCCAATTAATAGAATTTTTGAACAGACTTCCTCATTTCTCATATCTCTATTTTATTCTGACGTAAAGACCATTCAACAAACTGTTCAATGCCATCCTGAGCACACGCGGCATGTCTTTATCAGCAATCAAATCTTTTGTGGTTCCTATCTTTTTTCCGGCTATCTCCTCAGCCATATCACTGCACCAGAGTTCAAAAAAGCCAAGATCGTTAACCAGCCCCTTTTCATAGTCATCACTTATGGCAAAAGATGATTCGATAAAACCGGCATAGCGGGGCTGAAGAAGTATCTCTTCAAAGGCCTTAATCAAATCGTACTTGCCGACGTTACATTCACATCCATCCACGGAAATCAATCCAAAGCCACTGATTTTTCTGTCTTTCAGACGTTGAAAAACATTACGTCGGAAAACCATCCCGTTTTGTTTATACACTGCTTCCTGAACAGCTTCATACACGGCCTTTGCAATCAATTCCCCCATCTTTGTGTGGCCGCCGGCATTGTCAATTTCACTTCCTTTACCCTCCACAACAATGATATTATCGGTTCCTGTTCCGGTAGCCTGGTGAATGAGGGGAGTACAACTGCTTCTGATATCAAAATCCTGTAACGCTGCGGTTTTAGCCTCAGTAGCGCTGATGATGGCTCTTGTCATCGCACGCTGTGATAGCTTCATATTGGTTAAAAGAATGATATTTACGGTCCCGGGCTCATAAAACCTCCCTTCATCAACTGACATCCTGACCGCATTTGATTTAACTCCGGCAGTTACCAGGGCATATACCTTCATATCTTTAAACCGTTTTTGCTTTACCGCCAGGTTGTCCATATCCGCACCGGTAAAGATGAAACTGACTTTATCTTCCGATTTACCGATGACCTGATATACCCGCTCCCTTATTTTCTTCAATCCGAGTTTATGTCCAAGCGCCCAGCATGGAGGAGGAGAATAATGGTTTCCTACAGATATGATATGCTTGCGTTGTCCTTCGAGGGAGGAAACGATGGATAATGGTGCCTTGAATTCGACAATCAGGGTTTTGTTCACAAAATCATGGATTCTGCTGTATACGATACGTGCATCTTCTATGTAATTGAGGTCAAGATCAAAATGACGTGATTTAAATATATGATCTTTAAAGACTTGTACTTCTTCCCTGGAAAACTCATTTTCATAAATCCTGGCGGAAAGCCATGAAACAAAATAACCGGCACGGGTAGAAGCCCTGCATGTCAGATCGCAGGGAAAGTAGAATATCTTACCGTTTTTTACTGCCTCCACATCCTTCCAGCCGGGCTGGTCGAAAAACTTCCTGACTGCTTCTCTATCACCGCCGCAGCCATAAACAATCTGTGGGTTAAACCTAATCCATTCCTCTTTGGTTACAAGAACAATATTACCCTTTTTGTTAAGCTTTGGAGGAATACCGCCGGCGATTCTGATATATTCATTTTGAAAGGAATCATCACCGGGGGTCATCACCGGGTCTCGCCCCATGAGGCGAATAACCCTTTTTCTCTTTGATTCCGGAATGCTTTCCACCTTCCCGGCAACAATTTGAAGCTCATTCCTTATGTCTTTGATAAGCGTTTCAGCTTGCTTTTGCCTGTTAAAAATTTTGCCCAACAAATCGATATTTCGATAGATATCAAAAACTGACTTTGCATCAAGGTTGATTAATTGACATTTTTCGTTTTCAAATTTCTTTATAATTTCTTTATGAAGACCGGATAAAAAAATCACATCAGGCTGTATCGCTTCAATAGCCTTAAGGGATGGTGAGAAGAAGCCGCCAACGACAGTTTTATAAACCGTCTCAGGCGGATAAGTGTCGTAATGGGTAACGGCCTTGACCGCATCTCCTGCCCCTATTCTGAAAATAATTTCGGTTATGCCGGGTACCAGGGAAACAACCCTCAATGGACTTTTTGTAATTGAGATATGGTTGCCCTGAACATCAGTAAACGCTATTGGATAGGAAAATACCGGAACTGCACTCCAGAGAATTGCAAAAAGAATAAAGGAGCATAAATAGTAGTAATGTTTGACTTCTTTCATCTTACCCTCATAAAATGCGTGGCAGGGGAGATACTCCGCATGAGACTCCCCCTGCCATCATGTCATTTTAGAAATCATACCCCAGACCGAGGAAAAAGCTCCTTCCCGGCATGGGATAGCCCTGAACGTGCTCACAATCCTTGTCAAAAAGGTTTTGAATCTCGCCTCTCAAGGTGATCCCCCCGTATTCTTTGAAATCAAAGATCCTTTTACTGACAGTCAAATTGGCAAACGTAAAGCGGCCTTGTGTTATCGTCGTGTAAGTACCGCCTTCGTAATCAGTAATATCCTGTTTCCCTGTGTAGTAAAGGTTTAGGTTGGCGGAAAAGCCGTCAAGATCAGAGATTGTGATACCATATGATACATGAAGAGCCGATGTGTATTTAAGGTCTTCATTAGCTTCCTTATCTTTGTATTTTGTAAGATAGACAAAACTGACGTAAGGCTTGACCTGATAATCCCAGGAAAAAAGAGAGCCAATATCAAACGAAAGGTCACCTTCCACACCTTCTATTTCAGCTTTTCCAAGGTTTTTCCATGAGGTATCACCACCCGCTGTCGTGTAAGTATCTATTTTATCCTTAAAATTGGTATGAAAATAGGTAAGGGAAGAATCGAAAAAAGCGTATGAGAAGTCTATACCCGCTTCATATGTCCCGCTTTTTTCCGCTTTCAAGTTTGGGTTGCCCACGTAATGTGCTCCCCAAGTATAATCCGCAGCCAACTGCTTTGCAGAAGGCATCTTGAATGCCTCCCCGTAGTTTGCCCTCAGCTTCAGCCAGTCTGTAAGTAGATAGGCCGCTCCAACCCGCGGAGAAATGTGATCATCACTCTCTTTCTTCCCATCACCTTTCATATCCACTTCATATTCGTCATATCTTACGCCGCCGGTAATTATAAATTTTTTGTCAAAAAGCCTGGCTTTGGCCATAAGAAAACCGGCAGGATTGTCATATTCAGACTTTTTCGGATCCCAGGAAGTTTCTATTTCATAGTTTACCCAGTCAAAACCGGCGGTAACAAGAAAATATTCCTGGTTGTAAGATACCTGGGCCTGTGCCCCTTTCTGATCGGTTTTCTGTCCGTCTGGAATACCATCATCCCAAAAGACGTTGGGATCGCTTGCCGTGGGATCGAACCATTTATCCTCATCTTTGCCGTCAAAGTATCTGGCCTGCCAGGTAAAGAGACCATCCAGAGTTCCGCCGTCATAAATAAAGTCGATTGCCCTGTTGCTTGAATTTTTATAATCGTCCAGATCGTTCTGGCTCAAGTATCCTGAATCGCCCACATGATCGGCATCATAACAACTGTAAATGACGCCGATGCGATTTTCGGGCAGGAACTCATAACCGAGATTCAGGCTGCAGTTTTCCTTGCGATCATATCCGGTGTTGTAAAACTTCTCTCCACTGGCAGTATCGTAATCGTCTTTAGAATCTCTTGTAAAACTGCCGGAAAAATCAAACGCTTTATACTTTCCTGAAGCCCCTGCACTTCCTTCCTTGTAGCCAAAACTTCCCAGTGTTCCCTCAGCAAACGCAGAGGGTTTATCCTTTCCCTGCTTGGTAATAACGTTTATGACTCCGCCCATGGCGGCAGATCCGTATTGAACGGAGGCGGGGCCCCTTATTATTTCCACCCTTTCTATGTTTTTGGTGCTGATTTTTGCTGTGTTACCGGTACCGGCCCTCCGGCCGTTCACAAGAATCAGCACACGACCCTCAAGGTCATTGCCGTGGGTTTCTGTCCTGAAGCCGCGAATACCGACTGAATTTAAGGCACCCGGGTATCTATGACTGTGCCCAATAGCCTTTTCAGTCAATAATTCTCCGAGATCTTTGGCAAAAGAATTTTTGATCTCTTCCTCATTAATAATGGTTACATTGGTGGTAATCTCCTTTTTCTTTTCTTTTACCCTGCCTGCCGTCACTACCACCTCTTCCATTGTTGCCACATCCCCACCTTCCTGTGCAAAAATCGGTACAGGTAAGGCAAAAAACATAAATACTGATAATACTGTCACACAACTTAACAACTTCTTCATTTTCTTATTTCTCCTTTCCCCTCGGTTGGAATTGCAAAAAAAAATCCCCAAACCGATAAATCGATCTGGGGATTGCCTTTTTTATCCTCAAACGCTTGTTGATTAGCACCCTGTCCGCGAGGTTGCCAAACAATCTTTCAGGTATAGACTTTCAGATAATTAATTTCACAAGGCCAGAAGGAGGAAGGCGTATTAGTTATACGTCAACGACTGATAACACAGTGAAATTATTTATCTGAAAAGTCTATAGGTCTTCTGGCTTTCGGATCACACTACTTACCGCGCCTTCCCATCCTAATTGGACAGTGACATTTTGCGGTTTTCGTCCCCGATTACAGCGACGGGCTCGCTCCCGATTTTCACGGGATTTCCTTAAAGTCACCTGAAATCAATTTTTAAAATTACACTTTTCCATGAATACGTCAATGAAAAATTGAACTTTTACTTTTACTTTTGTATTTTTTTTGATTTGCGTTGGGAGAGTCAGGTTTAACAATAGGCCGGCAGATATTATTTCAGTAAAATTTTAAATATTTGTGTGCGGGCGAAGATATGCTTAATATTCAAAGCGGTAAAAATTGCACACAATTTATCAAGTCTTCGGGTTCGCCAGCTTTTGAAATGATCTCCAGATCGTTGATGCAAGCGCCGATAGAAATTTGCAGTTGGTGGGAATAGATCACCCCGCCAAAAGTAACTCCTTCTTTTTGTCGTTTGGTTGCCTCGGCAAGGAGATCATCGTCTTGTGTGAAAAGTGCTCGACCCAGTTCAGTAGCTCAATCCAATAATGCTGGATCGTTCATATCATCAGCGCTGTCTTCATAGGCTGTAATAACATCTATACCACGTAAGCGAAGTCCTTCGCTTACAGCTCGCGGCACATTATGATCCATATAGAGCGCAAGCATAATCAGATCAATCCTTTGGATTCCAGCCGGGCAGCAAGAGGCGTTTGTTCTGTAATTTTCCGGGTCTGATTTACAAAAGCAAGCCTTTGTTCGATATCCCGATCAAGCACATCCCGATGATCCCAGTAGTAGGCTAATGCCGAGTATATTTGCCCCAGGGTAAGATAGGGATGCTGGAAATGCAGTTCTTCCGGACTCCAGCCGTAGGCTGTTTTTTCCAGTACTATCTCAATTACCTTCATGTTTGTCCCTGCAATAATGGGGACGCCTTTTTCGTCTAAGACCACATGTTCATATTTTGTTTTTGCAGAAGTCAAAGGCATAATTGACACCTCATATTAAGGAATTTTCTATATTTTATATATATCATGAAATTAGATATCTATTCAAAACAATTATTGAGATTCAATCTGTACGCCGGTGCCAAGCTCAGGACGTTATTGGAATTTTACTAAAGAATCGATTGCCGTGTTCAATTGCCCTTCATCCAGCTCTTTGTTACGAAATCTTCTGAAAACGGCGCTTATGAATTCCAGCCGTCCCAGCTCTGAAATCCATATTTCATTATTCTGCTCAAGGATCAAATCCGTAATAATATCTGTCCCTTCTTCTTCATGGAAAAACTTTACCAGCGCTGAAGTATCAAAGAATAGATTCATATTCTGTCTTCTCTTTCCAGCATTATATCTTCAGATAGAGACCCTTTGCATTGTTTCAATGCCTCCCTAACCTTTATATAATCAGCGGCGGCGGCGGCGGTCGGTTTGTTTTTTTTGGCCTGATTTATCCGTTTTAGCTCGGTTATCAGGTCATATACTTTCGCCAATGCCTCGGGCTTTAATTCATCCAGTTCTTTTATGGTCTGTTCTTTTATATTAAGCATTAAAATACCTCCCTGGATATTTTCTATATAATGATCGTTTGATATGACAAAAATCGTTAACCTGGATCGGAGCCAAATATTTCTTCAAGTAAACGTACACAAAGATCAGGATTGATCCAGATATCTTTTCTTTCGCTGATTTGCTGAAAATAGAGACGCAGTTGATCTTCGCTGATCAATTTCTTTGCATAAGCTTCAATCAAAACACCCAATGATCCCCGTACCTGTAGATTCTTCTGCCTGGCATAATTCCGACCGCTCTCTTCATCCATGAGAAGCAAAGCATTTTTTGATAATGCCGGCGCAATCAGTTTTGAAAAAACCATAAGAGGACCGGCGTTTGAAACAACATTTAATGCCATTTAGAAAGTTCCTCTTTGACCGTCTGTTCGGAATATTCTGGATCGATATTATGATGACGCGCTTCCCTGATCAGATCCTGTTTGTTAAGCCCCATTTGTTCCGCAACATAACCCAGAGAGCCCACACCATCCCGATACAACTGAATTGCACGCTCTACTTTGTACTGGTAAATGCCAAGACGAATAATCTGTTTAAGAGTTAATTCTTCTTCAGGCAACCCCTTTATCCATGTGCGTGGTATTTTGACAGTGACATCTTGTTCCATAATGCTGTTTTCTTTTTTACTTATAATATTCTGATATCATTTTCTATTTCTTTAATTTTCTGGTAGTCCATACAAAGCAGTGCAGGTTTGGGAATACTGCCCTGTTTTACTTTGTAAACACCTGGTTTTTCGCTATGTGCTGCCAGAAGATATGATATGCAACTCATTGAAATATTGACCCACACTGTTTTGTAGGGACTACCAATTTATGAAATTCAGATAATTTGTTTAAATTAGCTACCCCTGTGTAACTTCTCAAAAAGTTAGGCTAAAGATAAAAAAGACGAGTCCGCTGGTGAGTCTTGTATCATGTATTTTGCATATTGCATATATTTCCCGTTATCAGAAATTTGAAAACTCAAAAGTAACTTGTTAACAATTAGAGGTGGCGGGCATTTAAATTTAAAACGGCTGACTGTTTGAGCGTATTAGTGAGCATTAAGAAAAAAGAGGCACTTTTGTATATTTTTGTTAAAAGGATAAACTCAAGCCATAACGTTCTATTTTTCTAACTGATATTAATACTCTTTTTTCTTTAGGCTCACTTATGCGCGAGTTTCAGACGTTCTTAAATTTAATTGCCCGCTGCCTCTGGTTAATCTCATATTTGAGTTTTCAAATTTCTGATTATAAACTCCGCACTTTTCAACATTATTACAATTCACGTACTGCCTTCAATTCGTATTCTTCAATCAACCCTTCATCGGCAAAGCTGAAGTAGCGGTTGTCTCCGATAATGATGTGATCGAAGAAGCTGATGCCGGTTGCCCTGGTCGCCATCATAAGACTTCTTGTGAATGCTTTATCATCGTTACTGGGGATTACTGAGCCGGAGGGGTGATTGTGGGCGACAATAATCGACGGGGCATTATATTTGATGGCGGTCTGGATAATATCGCGGATATATGGATTCGCCCGATCAACTGTACCATAGTCGATATCTATCATATCTGATACCGCATTCCGTCTGTCGAGAAGCAGCAGCGCAAACCGCTCTTTTTTCAGGTCTCTCATGAGGGGCATCAGGAAATTCGCAACATCAGATGATTTTTTAATCGAGCCCTCAAGTGCTTTTTCTTCGCTTAACATCCTTCGGCCCAGTTCAATGGCTGCTTTGATCTGAGCGACCTTTGCGTCTTTGAGCCCGGAAATTTCCTTAAATTCAGAAGCATCAACGCCGCTCATTAAACGAAGGGATTTGAATTTATGGAGTAATTCTCTGCCGATATCCACGGCGCTTCTTCCAGGTGTCCCTGTTCTGATTAAAATTGCGAGAAGCTCCGCATTGCTCAATGTTTGTTCGCCATACTTGAGCAATTTTTCCCGTGGCCGGTCATCTTCCGACCATTCACGGATGGGAAGGGGATATTTTGTTTTTTCTTTTTTTTTCATTTTTCTGTTAATTCACATTCCAATATATCAAGAAAGCAGTGCTGATCAGGGGTGATTTTTTCAGATTTTAAGATATTTATTCTTTTCTTGAATATGGGACCCGATACCACAAAGGTATGATATTCCCCACCTTCGCCGGAAATATCAACTCCCTTAATTTTCGAAATATCCCTTACAAAGTCATCATCAATCCTGCGCCCCAGCCATTCATGCCCCAATACATCTTTTTTTGTGGCCACAATAACAGTTTCAAAGCCTGCTTCTATCAACTCTTCTATGAGGTTTTCCCTGTTCTTCTCCCCCCACAAAGGCAAAACCGCCTCCATCCCTGATTCTTTGCTGACCCTTTCCACCCATTCCCTGTGCGCATCCAGATCAATGTCTCCAAAGATTCCCACCTCAACTCCCCTACCCTTAAAGATAGACAGGGTCTTTTTGAATTCCGCCTCGTATGTTTCCCAGGAACTCCTGACCGAAACGATGGGAAGACTCATTGCTTGCGCCTGCATCCGCAGTACATCTGTCCTGATACCGTGAGATCGGGATATCCGGCCGTCTTCAGCCACCATGTTTAAGAGATGGGTTACATGAAAATCTCTCATCACCCTGTAATACGAAAGAGCCGCATCTTTTCCTCCGCTCCAGGAAACAAATGTCTTTAATTTACTTCTTTCCATTCCAAAACATCTCCGCATGTTTTACAGTGAAAGTCATTGAGAGCCATGCCGGCACCGCAACAATCACATATTTTTTGCCCCTTTTCAGGAGCGGGAATTTCACCGACCACCTCCCTGTAAATACGGTAATAATAGAGATGCTCTTTATTCCAGAATTTTATCGGAAAATTCTTCTTCCCATCCTCAAACTCTTTGTCTGACACCTTTGATTCAATAACATTTCTCAGTTCCGTCATGCCTGACCCGTGTTCCAAAGGCCTTTTTGTCTGCCATAATATTTCTTGCGGCAACACGCCTTCAAACGTCTTTCTCAGTATCCACTTTCCACAGGTTTTCCCGTTTTCTTTTCTGATCTTAAAATCGACATCAATACCTTGACTGAAATCCATAAATTCTTTATCCAGAAAAGGCTGTTTTATATCGATCCCCAGGTTTTCCCCTATTTCATTGGAGCTGAATCGCATTGTGCGATACATTCGATCCAGGTATGTTTTTAAATCCTTTTTCTCCTGCATAAAATCGTAGCCTAAAAAAATTTCATCACTTCCATCGCCTGTCATCATGCTCTTTAAGCCCATATCCTTCGCACATTTGAGTCCCAGGCAGGCTGTCACGTCGTTTGGAATCGCAGGATCAAAACTCCTGAGTATCTTTATGACTTCCGGAATCGCAGCAATGGCCTCATCAATTTTCACTGTCCTGTGGTAGTGGTCCAGTTTGAGGAATTTTGCAGCCTTTTCAGCATAATATTGATCCTCACCATATGACTCAAGCCCGATTGAAATGGCCCTGCAATTTGTTGAATAAGCGGCCACGAGTGCGGAATCCAGACCCCCGGAAAAAAGTATCCCTTCAGCTCGATTCCTGCTGACCGCCTCGGCAAATCTTCTTTTCAATTCACGAAAAATAAATTTCTCATCCTTCTTCATATCTTAGGGCCTGTTTAAAAACTGATGAATTGGTTGCAAAAGCGTAAAAATGGTTCAAATCTTCACAAATTTTCAGCCAATAGACTGTCTATTTTATCAGGCGCAGCGCTTCTCTAAATTCAGGGGTCCCGGCTCTTGCAAGCAATTCGTAGATAAGCATCTCGGTTGATGTTATTGTAATGCCATTATGCCGCATTCTGTTTAAGGCAATCTCCCAATCATAAGTAGAACGAGAAGATGTCGCATCACTTACCACATGAACCGTGTAGTCAGACATTGCATGCAAAGCTGTTTGTGCCACACAAATGTGTGCCTCAAGACCAGTAATAATAAGGGTATTTCTATTGAGTTGTCGTATATGTTCACCGAATTCTTCGGCTCCGAAACAACTAAATGTTATCTTTGAGATCGGCGGGATGTCCGGTATTTCCCCTTGTATTTCCGTCACGGTTTCCCCGAGCTTTTGCTGCTCAGTGAGGACAACAGGAAGGCCAATGATTTTAGAAAACTTGATAAGCTTAACTATATTTTCGATGACTCGGCCGGCTTCTGCGATAACAGGCACCAGTTTTTGCTGGACATCAATTATAACTAATGCACAATCTTTGCTGCTCACCAATGGTGCAGCGGATGGATTCATTTTTTCAACCTCCTTGTACTCCCGCGATTCTAACAAGTTGCCCCAGAGTCTTTACACCGTTTTCATTCAATATATTGATAAAACGTTGAAAAAGCAATGCCGTAGACAGGGCGTCGCCAAAGGCGGTGTGACGATCATTGGCGGTAATGCCGAAGTGTACGGCTATAGCGTCAAAGCGTGTATCATGACAGCTTTCAGGAGCTATGAGTTCTACATCCTCCATGCGCCGGATCCAGGCAGCAACAAGGGCGGTGTCAATGACACGGTTCTGAACAGGAAATCCAAAACAACTTTGCATGGCATGATTTAGAAACTTCATATCAAAAGAAGCGTGATGGGCCAATATGACATCGCACTCTATATAAGCCAAAAACTTCAAAAGAATGTCCGAAATGTGCGGCCTGGCACTTGCAATGTCAGGCGTAATACCGTGAATAAAGATGGAAGAGGTCGGAATAGAGCCTTTGGGATCGATTAACTCGTAGAAGGCATCTCCCAGATGAATCCTGCCTCCTGTCATCTTGACTGCTCCGAGGGAAAGAAGTCGGTCACCTTCTTCGAGGTGGAGGCCGGTTGTTTCTGTATCAAAAATGACAAAGGGGTTATTTGAAATAAGTGTCTCTGGCTGATATGCCTCTTTGACTTCCAGTTGTTTGCGAAGAGACTCGGGCATGTCGTGCCTGCCTGTGTGACGAGCATACACCTTTCGCAGATTGATAGTCTTGAGGAAGTTTAACATGATTTTTTTAAACTATATGCTTTCCGGAAAACGCACTGTTAATTCGCCTTGCAGATCTCCAATCACATGAAACGCCTCGATAAGGGATTTTCTCTGAAGTTTGGACAGGGCTTTAGGGTTGATATAATCAGTTGGTTCTATTTCCTTTTCCTTTTGCATTATGTGGTGATTTATTTTGAGGAACATAATGAAATTAAATGCCTCCTTAATATCTTCTGCCATATCTTTGGAAAGCAATTTCTTGCGGGTAATAGCTTCCAGTCTATTCAAGGTGTTGGTAGCGTTGATTTGCTCACTTAAGCTGAGTACACGAATGGCATCGACCACAGGCACCAGTCCGCTCATTTTTAGATTGAGTTCATTCTTGTAGTCACCGGTCTTTTCAACCACAAGCGCCCTGAGAAAACCGATGGGCGGTCCGTTATAAAGAGCGTTGGTGCTAAGATGTCTTAAAAAAGCTCTATTCTTTTCAATGTTGTGATTCAAAAAAGTCTGAAGTTTTTGGGCCAGTACAGCGTCGCCTGCAAGGGGGCGAAAATCGAAAAAAATTGTACAGTTTCTCAGGTCTTCAGGCGATGCTTTGTTGATCCATGATGAAAAGTAATGTCTCCAAACTGTTTCCGGCTGACACCATTGTGGGTTGCTGGCCATAATGCCTCCTTTGCATAGCGGAAAGCCACAGATTTCCAGGCCGGAAACAACACCTTGAGCTAAACGAAGAAAGTACTTATGGATATCCTGCTCTGAGCCAGGCTCCGGTTCAGAATAAATGATAGCATTATCCTGATCTGTTCTCAGTGTTTGCTCTTTGCGGCCTTCACTGCCCAAAGCAAGCCAGCAGTAAGGAACAGGAGGATGCCCTATGCCTTCTTCACGCAGGGCTTCTTCTGTCAAGGCGATGATCTTTCGTGTCAGGTGGTCATTGCACTCAGAAACAACGGCCGCGATCTCTTTTGAGGATGCACCGGAGCTGAGAAGTCTCTTGACCATTTGGTCCATGGCATTAACCAGCCGTGCAACCCCTTGAACAGTTGTCTGCTTTTGAATGTCATTGATTACAGCAAGGGGATTAGAACCCTGGAGTATGATCAGATCATGCTGCGAGATAATGCCTGAAAGCGACTTTCCCTCAACAACACAGATGTGATGACAATTAAACCGCGCCATCTTAAAAAGGACATTGAAACATAGTTCCTCTGGAGCAACGGAAAAAACAGGCTTACTCATAATCGTTCTGATTGGTTCAGATCCTGTCTTTCCTGTTGCGAGAATTCGATTTGTCATGTCGCTTTTGGTAACAATCCCCTGAGGGCAATTCTGAGCATCAACCACAACAACGGAACCAAACCCCTCACGGGCCATCAACTTGGCCACAAAGGAGACTTCCTGATAAGGTAAGCATGTTAGCGGTTTCCGTTTGACCAGATCGCCGGCCGTGACATTGAACAGGTAGTCGTCTGATCGGAAAACCACTGTGTCCGATACCCCGCGAGGCGCAAAAATAGCCGTCCGGGCCTTTTTCAGCCGGTACGCAAGATTGGACAACAGGATGGCAAAATGTTCGTGAAACCTTGCATGGTTTTGCATCAGCTCATCAAAGGTCTCCCTGGGAAGTAAGTAACATACCGTATCTTCGTAAGCCCGGACATTGAATTCAGGGCCTGTCCTGTTGATAAGGGAAGCACTTCCGAAAAAATCGTTCTCGGCTTTATAGTCCAGGAGGATATCCACACCATCCTTGCGAACAGTTTTCTCCACTGCGCCGGTCTGAATAATATAGAGATAATCACACGAAGAGCCATCCTGCTCAAGGATTAAGCTGTCTCTGGGAAAATAATCAATTGATATTTTTTGGGGAAGGCCGCTTAGAACTTCCCGGGGAAGCTCATTAAAAGGGACAATGCCGCGAAGAAACTCAATAATTTTGTTGTAAGGAATTTCAACCATTTGCTGTTATTAGTATTCCCTCCAATATGCTTTATTATCAGTAGATTATGGTTCAGGCTAAAATTATCAATATTTCATAACAAGTTGATATTGCAATATCCGAAAAAAGTTTGCTTGCGACAAGCGCGAAAGTGGAGTTAGCAGGGCAGGAGCGAATTACATGATTCTTTCTTTAGATTATATTTTATAACTCACTCCCCACTCCCCAATTTGCAACTTTATTAAATAGTATTTTTTGCATTTCTCGGATTTTCTTTCTAATCAAACTATATGAAACTTCTGTGTAAGTGTTAACAAATAATTCTGAAAGGATATGATAATTTAAGTTATCATATGTCCTCAAATTATCACCAGTGATGTTCCTATATTCTTTAACAATTTGTTCGTTTTCTATGCACCAATTAAAATAATTTGAATTGGGTAATGGGATTGGTGAATTAATTAATAGTTCCTGTGTTCCTGGCAACTCTGCAATTCTGTAGATTAATTCAACATTTCGTTCCAAAGTATCATAAGTCTCACCAGGTAAGCCAAGTATAAATGAAGGCATTGTGGTGATGCCATGATCCCAGAGGAGATCTATTTCGGCAATTAATGACTGAATTGTATAATTACTTGAATATTTTTTTGTGAAAGATTTATCCCATATGAGCACAGATTCAACACCAATAAATACATTATCAACACCAAGTTGTAAATATGTGTCAATGTTGTTTTTGTTTATTAAACCAGGATAACTATAAACACGAAGCTTAGGATAGGGCCCATATTCGGGTTTAGCTCGTACGAGAGCTCTGGCATAGTTGTTATCAAAAATATCGCCTGTTTCAAAAAACCTTGTTATGCCATAATTTTGCATGAGCAGTTGAAGTTGTTGCCAATATCTTTTGGTCGATAGTTTTCTTACAGAAACAGTTGGGATTGAACAATAATCGCATCGATTTTGACGCATACAGCCACGTATGCCAGAAATCGGAAAGGCTGAATTATTCGCACAATCATTTCGCCAATTAAATGGTGTTTTAAGATTTTCTAGAGTAATTAAAGGGAGTTCGTCTAATGACTCAACTTGTTGAATTGGATTTGAAAATATTTGTCCATTTGAACGATAAGTCAGTCCTGGTACTTTGTTTAATACCTCACATTCCAACAATTTCAACAATCCAATTTCACCATCACCGGAAATAACGTAATCAATATATGGATTATTCTCAAGAATTCTCTTTTCAATACTATTTACATTATGGCCGCCTAAAATGATTTTGCTTTTTGGCCATCGCGATTTAATATTTTGTGCTAATTTCAAACCAGATTGATAATTACTAAACCAAACTGATAGACCATACAATTCAGATTCTAAATCATTTACAGGCAAATAATTATATAAATTTAAATCCCAAACACTGACGTTAATAGATGATTTGCGGAATTTTAAGTAATTTGAAAGAGCGAGTAGTCCTGTTGCAGGCGGAAAATTAATATTTTTTTTATCAGCAAGCACGCCTTGATTGTGTTTTGGAAAAATAAGTGTTAACATATATTTTTATTAATCAATGGTTTGAACCCAAAGGCAAGCCTTGGCCCCCCTGTTCCGAAGCAAGCTGCGGTGAATCAGACCCAAACGAGATTGAACATTTTTGAATTATAGAATCATTTTAAGAAGACCTTTTATGCCTTTGTTAATTATGCCACCATATTTTTGATATAGTTCTTTGCCTGTGTCTGCTAATTTTGTTATTTGTTT
>Ga0255425_1023_pt1 | contig 38258 bp, 38 predicted proteins | sample ANMaggSeSYBR02G4_FD_182640 | JGI IMG/M metagenome (GOLD analysis project Ga0255425, IMG submission 182640) | Sediment cell enrichment communities from methane seep in Santa Monica Basin, California, United Staets - ANME aggregate JGI... | ecosystem: Environmental > Aquatic > Marine > Cold seeps >... | reverse complement strand
CATGTCATTCGAAGAATTTCATGCACGTTTACTGGGACTATTCAAAAAAGCCGGAATCCACACGAAACTCGGGTGACCTCAGACCTGCCTTCCGGCAGCGTTCAAGTAAAACTTGTCCCAAGATCCCTCTCCCATGTACCCCAATATACACAAAAACCCATCTAGCGTCTTCAGGTTTTTGGTTCGTTTACTTTTACCACGCAGAATATCGGCGGACTTAAACAGGAAGTTTTCGAGTTGAGAGGGCGTGATTTTTTCAGTGTCCAATATTTATTCCTCTTACTGGATGTATTTTTATACTGGTGGAACAAAGTAGATATCGTTTATAATGAATTAAAAAGCTTTATATAGTTTCTACCTTGCTCACTTTTTACTAATTTCAACAGGCATAGAGGCTGTCTAAGAATTATTTTCAGTATTGTTGTTAGACAGCCTCTTAGATTTGAAGTGGATACGATAAAACCATAAAATACAATCACATATATCGGGGAAACACCATACATATAGTTAAAGGAAGTAGAAGTAAACATGTCGAGTGATATTAAGACGATACCATTGATGGACGAAAAATCTGTTGATAATTCAAGTTGCAGCACAGGCTGTGGCAATTGTAATTCAACCGGCTGTGCCGGTGGACACATTGTAAAAGCAGGCTCAAGTGATGATGTTGTTTACATGAACCTACTTTTTTTTGCACTGTTTTTAATTGTGATGATTGTTACATCGTACCTGATAATGAAAATATTGACTGCAATCTTCCAGTAAATTATTCGATAAATTAATTAATGAATTCAGGACTTTTTATTATGTATGAAGGCTGTCCAGCAATCCACAAGTTCGGACAAAAAAAGAATCCCTTGATATCCTGGATGAGATGATACACAAAGGCTGGCCGTGCTCAACAGAACTGTAAGCAGACATATTGAAAGCTATCAATAATCAGCAATGGTCTGGCTGTCAAAAAGCGGCTTTATTTCCCCATTTTAAACAAAGGACTGAGAAGATACGATCCGATAACTACAAGGCTTGCCCCTGCCGCCACCCTGACCCCGGCGGTATTGCCAAGATAAAACAACACTACTACAATTATCATCAGGACAGCTGCCAATCCAAGATATTTCATATTCTTAATCTTTGGGTAATATACCCTGCTGATCATAAGTATTGCTAATATTGACATTGCAGCCAGCAGGCCATGAGAAAAGAACTGCCACCCCACATTATAGAACACCAAAACATACAATGCCACACTCAGGCCGGAAGTAGTAATAGGAAGACCCACAAATCCGTCCATTGCACTGATTGCATTGAAACGGGCCAGTCTCAGGATACCGCATGCAAGGAAGGCCCCGCCGACCACACATACCAGATTGTGGTACTGGGGTGCCAGAATGGCATATGCGATAACCGCAGGTGCCAGTCCGAACGAGATCACATCGGCAAGGGAATCGAGATTTTCCCCGAGTACACCATATTCCATAGACCTTGCAATAGCACCGTCCAAACCGTCTGCAATAACAGCCAGTACGATCAGTATCGAGGCGTGGTAGGCGTTTGAAGGGGACTGCACCACCATCAATACGGCAGTAAAACCCAGAAGTGCATTTAATAGTGTCACCAGATCCGGTAGTTTGATCAATCGGTAAATGCTTTCGTTCATTTCATCCACCTGCATGATGACCGGAATCGTTTTGACCAGTCGTGTTTCTTATTGCTATGGCAGATACGGCAGCTTTTACCCTGTCACCTTTATTGACAATCAGTGTATATCCGTTAGGGGGTGTGATATCCACCCGGCTTCCGAACCGTATCATGCCGATACGCTCACCCCTGACCACACTGTCACCTACATTAAAGTACGTGTCGATCCTGCGGGTCACAGTACCTGCTATCTGCACCATCCTGACAAGTCCGTAATCCGACTCAATACAAATAAGGTTGCGTTCATTCCTGTGCGAATCCTTGAAAAAGGCAGGAAGGTATCCACCATCCTTATGTTTCATCTTCACGATCTTTCCACTGACAGGGGCCCTGTTGACATGCACATTGTATATGTTCATAAAGATGCATGCCGTGTTATTCCTGATATCCACAATTTTACCGTCAGCAGGAGATAAAATTACATCCTTTGGTCCTTCTACTGTACGTTCAGGATCCCTGAAGAACCAGATGAAAAAAATATCCAGTATAAAAACAAGTGCGGACTCCTTTGCCAGTAGTGACGAATTCAATAAATAAGCAGCCACTGCCAGTGTCACTGCAACTGCGAGTAGGCCTCTTACCAGGGTTTCGGTATTTCTGGCCAGAATGATTAACCCCTCCTGATCAGCCTTAAGTCCTCTCTTATCAGCTGCCAGAGACTGTCGATAAGGTCCAGGAGTTCAGGCAGCAGTTTCAGGACTGCATAGGCGATAAAGAACAGGGCGATCCCTGAGCCAGCTTTTGCAATAATGTGGTGCCCTAAATAGAAACTGGCAGAATCATGCAGGAATAATTCATTTCCCAGGATATTTACTGTCATTGGTCCGGTTCCGAACCAGTTGTAGCCATATGCTCCTATCACAAATGCATTCCTTATGAGGTTGAGTATGTATATTACCGGGATCGAAGCCATCAGTGCCATGAAAATCCGTTTTTTCTCTGCTTTTATGCCAAGTATGATCCCGAAGAACAGGGCTATGCTTTCAATGGCTGTACACGCCAGTATGATCTCTACCCTGTAACCTTCAAGGATTATCATGTTCCAGTCTAGCCTTTCTACAGGGAATCCTGCTATCTGTGCGAGCCAGAAGGTCTGGGAGGTCACTATTGATATCAGGAAATGGTTTAGCGATTCGATTTCAGCGAAGGGGAAATAGAACAGGCATCCAACTGCCGTGATAGTAGTTACAGATGTCAGGGTCTTTTGCCTGTCAGTGTGATTATCGCTTTGTATGCCTTTTCTTGAATCCAGATATGTACCGAACATCAGGTGAGCTATGATAATGCAAATGAATGCCACGACCAGGGTCAACAGTATCATTGAGAGATCCCCTTCCTTGATGTAATATAGCGGTTGCAGTGCCCAGTATATGGCAAAAAATATCCAGCCTATGCTGCCAATGGGCATCCGGTACTGTTTATGTTGTGATGGAAGTATGGATGCAAGTAGGAAGAATACCAGTGACATCCATAGAAAGTAATTTGTCATGCTTTAAGCCCCTGATCTGTTACTGTATATAATCTTATAGATTATATACTACTCCGCATGTATAATCCGCATATATTAATCTAGAACAATAGGTCACAGCCACAGAGGTTGCCGGGGACACAGAGGCAGGATTTAAGGCTCTGGAAAAGGCATCTCTATGACCTCTGTTGCAGAAAGTTACAAAAAACAGACACGATTTACCATATAATACGAGATAAACCAGGATAACGTTGAAGTGGCCGGAGAACTATTGTCTATCAGGATGGCTAAGGAACATCACCGAATATATTTCGAAACGTTCTTATTATAGCAAACAATACAAAGTATATATCATATCATTGAGGGAAATTAAATGGCAAAAGAAGATAAAAAACTTGTACTTGCAGAAGAGGATTGCATTGGCTGTGGAATCTGTGTAACGGTATGTCCTACCAATATTAAACAGGAGAAGGACATAAACTTTGATGTGGATGCCGAGCCCAGGGCAATAGCTGTGGACAATGGGCAGGCTGTTATAGACTATGACCTGTGCAAAGCATGTGGCATATGTACCAAGAGCTGTCCGGTAGATTCACTAACCATCGAAGTTGTAGCATAATATTTTAGGGGTTAGAACCCCTACTGTTTTTTATCTTAATCGTTATACCCCAGAGTTCTGCTGTGGGGAGCTTCATTTACGTATAGGAAAGTATATACTTTCCTGCAGACTTAGAAAAAGCGAACGTAGTGAGTATTTTTTTGAGTGGCTTGTAAGTTACCTGTGGTCAGGAGTCAATTACTAAAATTTTTATTCAATCCCGTCCATACTCCATTGGTTCCATGCGTATACTTCACACTTCTGATTGGCATATAGGCAAAAAGATCTACGGAGAGGACAGGCTGGATGAATATGCCCGGTTCCTGGACTGGCTACTGGAAACCATAATTGACAGGAACGTGGACGTCCTGCTTGTTTCGGGGGATGTCTTCGATTCATCAATACCACCTGCCAGGGCCACTGACCTGTACTACCGGTTCCTGTTTAACCTGTATGGGCAGACCCGCACCCATGCAGTCATAATCGCGGGCAACCACGACTCGGCTGTAAGGCTGGCCGCACCAGGGCAATTCCTGAAGATGGCCCGCATGCATGTGGTGGGTGACATCCGTGATTCTGCAAAGGATTGTGTGATCCACCTGGACGTAAATGGCCAAACTGCTGCCTTTGCCGCCGTGCCCTACCTGAACGAAGGCGATATCCTGCCCCATATCCCGCTGGAAGCAGAAATAGAACGCTCGCTGAGATACCGGGAGGCTATGAAAAGAATATATAATGAATGCCTGTCGGCAATGGATGCCGATATTAAAGTGTTTATGGGACACTACTTCATCCAGGGCGGCGAATCCGGAGATTCGGAGCGTCTGGTGCAGATAGGTGGCATTGAGCCGGTCAGGACCGATGACCTTCCCGGTGATGTAGATTATATTGCACTGGGGCACCTGCACAAGCCCCAGCAGATCAAGGGGAACGGCTGTCCGGTAATGTATCCGGGTTCGCCACTGCCTCTCAGTTTCAAGGAGGCGGGATACGACAAGAAATACAACAAGAAATACAACAAGCAAGTGTTACTGGTTGACCTTGGCACTGACGTTGCATGTAACATCGAAAAGGTCACTGTGCCCGTTTTCAGGGACCTGGTAAAGGTGGAAGGCACTCTTAATGACCTGGAGCAACAGGCCAATTTCGGGGACTGGAAGGACAAGTATATTGAAGTAAAAGTATTCCTGGAAGGGGCCGCCGTTGGCGTGGGAGATAAAGTTCGCCATGCATTTGCCCAAAAGGGCGGCAAAGTGCTTGTGGTGGAGTCAGTACTGCCCACGGCAGGTGGTGAAATTTTATCCACAGAGGATATTAAGACCAGAACCCCTGTGGAAATATTCCAGGACTTCTATAAATACAAATTCGGAGAAAGCGGGTCTGATATCGAACTGGACGAATTGCTTACCACTTTTAATGAACTGCTGGATATAGCTAAAGAGCAGGAGGTGGAGCTTTGAAACTCCTGTCGCTGCGCCTGAAGAATATCAACAGTTTCAAAGATGAGCTTCACCTGGATTTTACCAAAGAACCATTGTCTGATGCTTCCCTGTTCGCTATAACAGGCCCAACCGGTTCGGGTAAGACAACCTTGCTGGATGCCATATCAGTGGCCCTGTATAACCGGACACCCAGGCTGGATGGAACAGGCAGCAGCAATCCGGTCAATCTATTAAGCCAGGGGACAGGAGAAGGTTTTACCGAGGTGGTGTTCCAGGCCAATGGTATGCAGTACCTGGCCGAGTGGCGGGCCAGGCGTAGCAAAAAAGGTGATATCACACCCAAAGTAAAATTGCTCCGTGCAGATACAGGAGAACTTATCACCGGCAGGCGGAAGGGAAAAAGCGGCACCGACATGGCAGATATGTCTGTCGAGGACGCAGTTACAAGTATACTGGGCATGGATTTTAATGCTTTCAGGCGCTCCATCCTGCTGGCACAGGGCGATTTTGCAGCATTCTTAAAGGCCAGTGCCGACGAGAGGAGGCAGATACTTGAGGCTACCACGGGCATGGGGCAGTTCGAGATGCTGAAGGAGAACCTGAACCTGCAGGTCAGGAAGGTGACAGGTGAATATGATATTGCAGGAGCTGGCCTGGAATCCATCCCGCAGGTAACTGCTGAAGAGATCGGTATTGCAGAAAAGGAACTTGCAGGATTTGAAACCGAATTGATGTCTCTTAATGGATCCAGGACCGCCCTGGAAAAAGAAAAAGAAAAAGAGCAGCGGCGGGTGGATGCCTATAATAAACTGGATGATGCTAGGAAAAGACAGCAGGAACTGCTGTCCATGAAGGAAAATATGGAGAGCCTTAAGGCTGAGATCAAACGGGCGCAGAAGGCATCAGACATCCGCTCAGAGATGGGATCGTATCATACTGAAAAGAAGCGGGTGGAAAAACTGGAGACTGCACAGGAAGAGAGTATACATGAAAAAGATACAGGACAAAAACGATTCGATGAAGCGAAAGTGAAATATGGCGCAGTCAACCTGGAATTTGAAACTGCAAGAGATGGGGCCGAACTGAAGAAAAGGACCTTCAATAAGGCTGCTGTCCTGGAAACCCGCGGCAAGGAGCAAATAGGGGAAGCAGATAAAAAACAAAAGGAAGCGGATGACCTTAAAGTAAAACTGGACAAACTTAACAGACAGATACAGCAAAAGAACAAAGAGATCAAGGCCCTGGAAGAGCAGCTTAAGGGTGACAGGGAGTTTCTTGAACACAATCCCCTGCCTGGAAATGCGGATGACCTGCTGACACGGGCATCACAAACTGCAGCCTACCTTACCGAGAAGGAACGAATATCAGGGGAGAAACAGGAAGCTCTGACCAGGGAAAAGGACGAACACCGGGCAAAGACTAAAGAGATGGAGGGGATCGTGAATGAGGGGAAAGTCATTGAAACAACGAAGAATGACATCACGTCCCGCCTGGAAGCTGCCAGGCAGGCACTGCAACCGCTGACAGGAGAGGGTGACGGGTCCTACTGGCGCACATTAGGGTCGGCATGGGGTGAGGCAAGGGATGCAGGCAGCGGGTTCCTTGAATCCTATGGACAATTAAGCAGGATATTTGATGATACTGTATTGACAGCATCTGTGCAGGAATTTAATAAGAAACTACATGAATTCAAGCACAGGACAGAACTCCTGAACCAGCAGGTAATGACTGCAAGGGAAAAGGTCAAACGCTGCCAGGCCGAAGAAAAGGCCGTAGCTGCCGCTAACCAGGCACTTATCCTGCGAAGGGAACACCTTGCAGCAGGGGAACCGTGCCCTGTATGCGGTTCAACTGAGCATCCCAATGCCGGTAAACACGAGCTTGACAGGGAAGGTTCCATTGATATGGCGAGGGAGAATGTGCAAAGTGCCGAATCTGAACTGGAAACTACAAAAAAAGGCCTTGAATCTGCTTTTAGGGAACTCTCAAAGCTGGCAAAAAAGAAGGTTGCTGCATGCGACAAACAGATTGGTAAAATAGAATCCCTGTTAAAAAAAATAGATTCTACCGAAGCTGAACTAAAACTTGCAGAGCAACAGATCGAAGCCAGCAACAACCGTATTGATGCATTGAACAACCAGGTCGAAGGCATCGGTCAAAGAATACAGGACATCTCTGCTAAAATAATGAAAATTGAAGAGGATATTGCAGATAACAATAAGCAGTTTTACTCAATAATTCCTGCTGAATTTACAGGACAGCCTCCTGATTCTGCATTTGAGAAATTCAAGCAGCATATATCAAATACCAGAGAATCCATCAGGCGTCTGGAGCATAACAACTCTACACTTGTAGAACTGGGAACCTTTGTACAGGAGAACGGCAGACGGTTTGATGAAGACACAACACGCTACAACAGTTTGCTAGAAACCGCTGCCGGGTACAGGGATGAAGGTACCGGATTACTTGAACAGGTCATGGAATTGACTGGCGGTAAAGGGGTGGAGGCAGCAAGATCGGCACTTGAGGCACACCTGATCAAAAAAGAGAATAACAGGAATACTATGCTGGAAGATTCCAGACAGGCTGAAACTCAACTGGCAGCAATTACAGCCCGGCTGGAGGAACAGAAAAATGACCTGGACAGGACGCAGGAAAAAATGTCGGCCACCTGGTCCGTATACAAGCAGGCACTTGTGGATGCAGGTTTTGAATATGCCGAGGACCATAAGGCATCCTTCAGGGACCCGGCCTGGATGGATAAAAAAAGACAGGCTTTACAGCAGTATGACAATGACAGGCATACTGTTGAAGAGAATATAAGAATACATGAAGCTGTTTTTGCACAAACCCCTTTCAATCCGGATGACCTCGGGCATATCCTTAACAGGGAGCGGGAAATTCTTGCATCAATTGAAGAGAAGAACACCTTTAAAGGTGGACTTACAGGTAAGATAAAAACACTTAATGAGAACTTCACAAAAAGACAGGAACACGAAAAGAAGCTGGAAGGGGCCAGAGTTGAAATGGAACGATGGCAAAAACTTGCCAGTGCAATACCTGCAAACAGCCTGAGGGATTTTGCACTGCAATCCATGTTCGACCTGCTCATTACAATCGCCAACCGCCAGTTATCCGGTATAACCTCCAGGTATGCATTGAGGGCTGTTGACCTGAAGGATATGGTGGTAATAGACTTGTGGAACGCAGGTGAACAACGCCCGGTCGAGACCCTGTCCGGTGGCGAGTCATTCTTGGTCAGCCTGTCGCTGGCCCTGGCACTGTCAGAACTTAGCAGCGGGCGCTCAAGGCTGGAATCATTGTTTTTGGACGAGGGCTTTGGCACACTGGACAGCGAGACCCTGGATGCCGCCTTAAACGCACTGGAAAGCCTGCGGTTATCTGGCAGGACCATTGGTGTGATCAGCCATATCGACCAGCTTACCCGGCGCATACCTGTGAGGATAGATGTGGAAAGGACAGGGGTCGGGACATCAACTATACATGTGAAGGGATAGGAGAACAAAATCCTTAAATGAGTTTTTCAAAGGCTTTTACTGCCTTTTTGCCTGATCTAATTGGCAGTTTCATACTTCAACCGCTAATGTATGAAAACTAAATTCCTGGATATTTGCAATATAGGAAACTACATCTTCGGTTTCATCATCAAGACACATCTCAATGACTTCATGGATGTTCCTGAGTGCCTCATTGAGGGTCTCTCCTTGAGTATAACAACCTCTTAAAAGCGGACACTCTACTACATAAAATCCATCTTCACCTTTTTCTACAATAATTGGAAGATTTATTTTATTTGAGCTAGATTTCATTGTAAAATTAAGTGCCTTTCATAGATTTAAGGTTGTTGTAAGTCCTATACAAAGATTGTCGGAAAAGTACCTGAAAAGCGCTTAAATTAAAACTTCCAGAAATATTATTAAAACTAAATCACTATGCTGCGCCTGGTCAAATTTAGACAGTAAAGCTGAAATATTCGAAAACTGGGCTTTTCCGACAATCTCATTGTTACTAACCAAGAATATTTACCTTAATGTGAACAAATCATTTCATATTTTATTTCATTTCAATAATTTTTTTACGTTTAATCCTATCTATAGATTGATTTGCAGCTTCCTTAACTTGCTTATTTTCATCATTTAAACAATTTTCAAGCGATTCAATAACTTTTGGATCATTCAATTTTCCGAGTGCAAGAGCTGCAACTTTTTTAACATATACATCTTTAATAGAAAGAGCTCTAATAAGTGGATCCACTGCTTTTGAATTTTCGACAAATCCCAAAGCCTCTACAACTGCTCTTAATAGTCTTTTTTTACTGAAATTATCTTTATTTTCTAAAATTTTAACTAGAGGCCCTATAACGTCTTCTCCAATATTCCCCAATGCTTGAGCTGCATATTTCCGAACACGAATATCTTCATCATCCAAAGCATGAATCAGTGACTTTATTGCTTTTTTATCGGAAACCTGAGTAAGACCCATTGCTGCATATTTTCTAACACTGGCATCTTCATTTATCAGAGCTTCTACCATAAAGTCTATATTTTCTTTGTCATATAAACGTCCAGAAAATAATAGACTATTTGCAGCGGATAATCGAACACTTGCATTTTCATCTGTAAGAGTTTTGAAAATAATTTCTGTAGTCAATTTATTTTTAGAATTACCAAGCCCAAATACAACGCTTTTTCGAATATCTGGGTTATTATTTTTTAAGTTTTGAATTAAGCTTTCTAACGCTGTTTGGGTGTTTATTTTTCCAAGTAAACATGCTATATTATCTCGAACAACTTTAGATTTATCATTGAGTGATTGAATAAGGGCATCAACAGTTCTTGTATCATCCTTTAATCTTCTATTATCATTTAATTTCCAGAAAGATTCAGCTGCGTATTCTCTAACCTTATCATTCTTGTCACTCAAATATTGAATAAGGGATTCGAATGTTTTTAATTTATTAACTGTGTTAAATGCATTAAATACCTCTTTAAGATATTCTGGAATCTGACTCTCATGAAACATGTTTAATAGCTCTACTGCTCGCTCGTCGTCAAATTCTTGAAGTGCTTCTTCTGCATAATATCTAACCTCGTCATTAATATCATTTAAAGCTTGTATTAATGGGTCGATTGCAACTGGATCACCTAAACAACGAAGCGAATTAGCCGCAGAACATCGAGCGGCCCAATATTTATGTGATAGCACTTTTATTAGAGGTTTAACTGCTCTCTTATCCTTTAATCCTCCAAGAGAGGAAGCAGCATAATCTACTACACATTCATCTTTATCATTTAAAGATTGGATAAGCGGTTCCACTGCGCTCAAATCTCCACATTCACCAAGTACCCTTGCAGCAAATCGTTTCACATTTTTATTACCATCTTTTAAACCTTCTGTGAGATGTTCAATCTCATTAAAACGTGCCACTTCGAAAAAAGTCTCTTCTGCTTGGCGTTGAATTTTAGGATCATTATGAGTTAACGCCTTAAGTATTCCTTTAACATCTTTATTGCCAATTAGAGATTGTATATCAGGTTTAAAAGAATCACCAGTTGATTTCATATTCATCCTTTTATTATAATTGCCAATATCAACATTCACAACCGTTATAATACACTTAAACCTTGTGCTGGAACAAACTTAGAAATTAAACAAGCCGGCAGAAATGCCAATCCTTAAGCACCCACAGGATGCCCCTTACATTTGTCGAAAGTTGTTGACTTAGTGGATCGCTGGTGTATGCCTGAGGTCGAGATGGTTGTATAAATGATGTGGTTTTGTGAGGTGGGACTTCATATAAGAACACTCTCAAAGGTGGACTTACAGGTAAGATTAAAACACTTAACGAAAACTTCACAAAGAGACAGGAACAGGAGAAGAAACTCAAAGGGGCCAGATCTGAAATGGAACGATGGCAAAAACTTGTCAGTGCAATACCTGCAAACAGCCTGAGGGATTTTGCACTGCAATCCATGTTCGACCTGCTCATTACAATCGCCAACCGCCAGTTATCCGGTATAACCTCCAGGTATGCATTGAGGGCTGTTGACCTGAAGGATATGGTGGTAATAGACCTGTGGAACGCAGGCGAACAACGCCCGGTCGAGATCCTGTCGGGCGGTGAGTCATTCCTGGTCAGCCTGTCCCTGGCACTGGCACTGGCACTGTCTGAACTGAGCAGCGGGCGCTCAAGGCTGGAATCATTGTTTTTGGACGAGGGATTCGGCACACTGGACAGCGAGACCATGGATGCCGCCCTGAATGCACTGGAAAGCCTGCGGCTATCTGGCAGGACCATTGGTGTGATCAGCCATATCGACCAGCTTACCCGGCGCATACCTGTGAGGATAGATGTGAAAAGGACAGGGGTGGGGACTTCAACTATACATGTGAAGGGGTAGGATAAAAAAGGACTATATGCAGGTGGAGTCCCCTGGTACTAGTGGGTGGGGAATTTTAGATCACCACAATTGGGGATTTTTACACTGCAATAGAAACATGAACGCTAATTATGAAAATGTGAATGGGAACACCCATTCACAATCCACGATCTATTTGTTTATTTACGCCTCAATTGCAGACATACAATAGCCAAAAACCCACATAGTGCAGATACAACCCCAAATCCGGGTGTAGATGTACTTTGGGCATCAGTATCCTCTTTTTGAGTATCGTCTGACGATAGATCAGCAAGATTCAGACTTTCACCCGGCTTTGTTGCACTGATCAGGTTTCCGGATGCGTCCTTCTCTACCTCGTATCCAAGTACCTCAAAGTCGATCTTGTGATCCACGTGGCAGTCATCGCATATAAGCGCATCTTCCTTGGGTGAAACCCCATGGAAGATTCCCATATACCGGTTTGTATCCACGTACTGGATCGGGTCGTATATATTCCCTGTTGACTCAAAGAGTGCCTGGGTCATATTATCTTGCATAAGTACAGTCATTGTCACGAATGGCAACAAGTACGTGCCATCCCATGGCTGTCTGCCCAAATGTAGCCGGCTTGCGTAAATCTTTGAAGCCGGATCATCTATTCCACCAGATGGCTTTGCCATAACCAAAATTCCATCAGAGTTAAATACAACCGGATCTGCAAGATCCATTATCTCAGATCTTCTGTTCCACCAGACCTGGATCGGTGCAGGATTGCTCTCACGCACGTAAGTCGGGACATACATCGTTATTCCCAACACATTATCGTCATTTGGGGTTCGGTGTTCCCAGTCACGTGACATCTCAACAGTATGCACCTTGCCGTATGCTGTGATGTGGCAGGTTGTACAGTATATCCTGTCTGTATGCTCGTTGTATGTTGAGCCATTTGCATGCGGCATAGGATCATGACATCCATCATTATCACATGAGACCACAACATCAGTATCATCGACCCTTAGGTCCATGCCTCTTCCTGATACATGATGATCAACAAAGGTATGACAATCCTGGCATGTCATGCCAGCGCTCATATGGACATCAAGGTCTTTTGAGATATTAAGCGCACCCATTGCAAGTTCAAGATCACCACGTTTGTTATTATCCCCACCGCCTGCTGTTGCATGACATCGCAGACACATCTCCAGGGTTGGCTGTCCGACATTCCTTGCAGCTTCGGTCGCATTGATAGACGGATCTGGACCTGAAGCTGTCTTCTTGTAATCAGGTGCATGGCAGATTAAGCAATCAATCTTCTCAATTGAAAAATCATTTTCAAGTAATCCATACCCGGCATGGCAATTACCACATAAGGCTTCATTTGATTTCACGCCTATGCAGAAATCATTTACACCTATTAGTTTACCTGTCTGGGTGCCATTTTTTCCATCAATATATTCAGCTGTACCAAGCCATGTGTTATGGATCGAAGTTACAAAATCCTCACCAGCTTGCTGATGACATACTATACATGTTCCAGCGCCATCATATTCCTGAATAGTGTTATGCATCCCCGCAGCAGCAGCAGTTGATACTGTTGATGCGATCAGCAGACAGAATAATAGAACAACCAAGACCCTGGCAGATCCCTGGTTCTTGTCTGGAGTGGGTTTTTTTCTGGTCTTCATTTATTTATTTCACCTTTTGTTTATTAGCTATGATTATTTTTTCGTTATTAATTTCAATTCGTTTACAGCGACCGTGTCTTATCTTTTGGTCTTGGTGTTTTCACAACCAGAAACCAAAATATCGAATCGCTTTCATTAAGCAGGCGGTGCAAAACTCGCGCCGGACTCTTCATTGTTATTCTCCTCTGACAACCGTGTCCCTTACATTTGATCAAGCACCTCTTTTAGGAACATGCCCTCGCCGACGTTGGCAATCACATTCCCAAGCCTCTCGCGACCCGGTTTTGTCCTATACTTTACAAACGTGCCTGCAACAGCATCGATCAGTTCTGGAATCTCTTCTGTTGTACAGAACGACTTTAAAAGTATCCCATCTGAAGGTCTTCGTGCATCATTTGCACCGATCCACATCGTGTATCCGCGCTTCTTCTCGATAGCAGCCTCGTTCGGACAACCCCGGATGCACCATCCACAGGATATACACTTGTCCTTGTCGATTACAGCATTTCCGTAAACGATCGAGATCGCATCGACCCTGCAGAGTTCCGCACAACGCCCACAACCATTACATTTCTCAGTATCGATCTCAGGATGTACCTGCCCGATAAGACCTATGTCGTGGCGTTTAGCTCGTACACAGTCATTACCACAGCCTGCAATACCTATCTTCATCTTATGCGGCGTCAATTTTTGCGCAAACGCCATCGTGAGTTCTCCTGAGAGTTTCTTGGTCTCGACAAGCCCTTCTGTACAGTAGTCCATCCCGACGCATGATGAGACATAACCCATCCCAATCGTTGCAAGCCCACTCGCATAGATCTCGCTCATCAGTTTGTCCACATTAGTTCCGGGAACACCCTGTATCTCTACGCTCTGCCGTGTTGTAATCTCAAACGTCCTGTCGCCGTACTTATTAGCAAGTTCAGCAGCTTTCGCAAGCTGATCTGCACCGATTAGTCCTGAATTAGTCTTTATCTTGACAAAGAACGTGCCCTTGGTCTCACCCATAACGCCGGGGTAGTCGGATGCCCAGTAGAACTGTACATTCTTTCCTTCATCGAGACGCCGCTTCAGTTCCCAGTTGAAACGCTGCATCTTTAAGCCTGCAAACTCCTCTATCCTGTGAAGATCGACTTCAGGTTTTGTCTCGATATATCCTGCTTCTTCTGCGGCTTTGATCAGTTCAATGCCCTTTGCAGTCCTGCCCATCAAGGTTGTCCAGCCTTTGCCTGAACCCATATATCCTGCCGATATGTCAGCGAGTTTTGAGACCGCATCCCTACATATCACACATCCGTCCAGAACACAGCCCGCGTTCCACAGATCATTGAGATCGAATTCGTAACTACCGGAATCAGTCATTACAACCAGCTCATCGAGGTGTATGGTAGCTTTTCTGATATTGCTTATGTCCAAGCCTCTCTCTTCCATGAAATCGGCTAATTTCTCGTAATTGAAGTTCTCGGTGCAGAACAAGCCAATAACGTAAGCGATATTTGGAATCTTGATTTTCTCTCCATTCTCACCGACCTCATAGCCGTGTGCAGTCAAGCCCGGGAAGAACTGCGTTTTTCTGATCCCATTGACCTGACATGGGAGACCAACCACAGCAGCATTCGTTATATCGCCTGCATCCTTGATTGCAGAGAGTACAGGAACTGAGGAGTATTTCGAGCCAGCTGTCTTAAGCAGTTCTTCCTCTGACCGAACAACGCATGAACTCGGTTTTCCGATATCACCAGTTGCAATCACGCCATCGATCAGACCCTCGTTCATACAGTATGTCAAAAGAGCAGTCACAGCGCCACCATCCTGTCCGGCATCCCTTATTGTGGGATCTGCCGCACGCGCAGCCACGATCGTCTCATACTGTCCAAGCAGCGATGGCGGTTTTGCTTTGAAACCAAAGATGTTTGGACTAATCTTTGAAGCAAACGTCACCACGCGCTGGCAGACATCTTTACATGCGCCCTGTCCATTTCTTGGACACTCTTCCTTCAACGCGGGACCATCCGCTTTGAACTCGATTCTTTCGTTCGGACAGACTGCGGCACATGCGCCGCAGAATGTACACAAGCCTGCATCGACGACCTCGTTTCGCAGGAACCATTTATATTCTTCATCTGTCATGATGTTCACCTTTCTTGTCTGATGATGATGTATTTGTCATTCGTAATTGTATAAATAGATTTTGTAATTCTATTACGAATATCGTCACATAATGTATATATACTGCCAAGGTATATTGGTACTTATGGGAGACAGTGAAATCCAGTGCTGGAGAAAGGAGAGCTGTGCGGACTTGCTCAATACGCTGCCCATCGATGATCTTGACATGAAGATCATTAATCTACTCAGCGAGAATGCAAGAATGAGCAATGTTGAAATCGCAAATGAAATAGGTGTGAGTGAGGGAACTATCAGGCGACGAATCAATGAAATGATTGAAAAAGGAATCATAGAAGGATTTATTCTACTTCTCGATTGTAAAGAGGCAGAAAAATGCGTAAAGGTATTTATAAGTCTGGAAGTGGAGGATATATACATGCAAAATTTTATAGAGCAGGTCAAGAGCCAAGATCATATCATAGCTATGTACCGCACAAATTCAAGGTTCAACGTCCTATGCGAGGCGATGTTCCTATCCGTCATTGAATTACAGGATTTTATCGACAAATATCTCACGATGGACGGAATTGTTGACTCTGACGTGAGAATGATAATCGGATCATATAAAAAGTGCCTGTGGACAGGGATATGACATACGTACTCTTGAGTGTCTGTGTATAGCACAGAATCACGAGTCCTTCACGTAAACACGCCTTTATAAACTGAATGAGAATTTTTGACAATTAAGTGCAGTACTTTCTTTCGCAATGCATATGTGTGTAGCTTAGTCACTCAATCTCGCTCTCATTATCTGGTAACTACCCCGGTTCTTGGTTCGCACCTAGTGTTGAGTCAACCTTCAAGTGTCGAATTATGAAGGGCATAGGGCACAATTCTAAAATCCAGTAGTTTGAACAATTATATTAGACGCAGATTTACGCTGATTTACGCAGATGCAACCTTAAATCTGCGTTAATCTGTGTAAATCTGCGTCTTAAAAATAACTAAAAAATGTAACAGTATCAGATAATATATCTAGCGATATTATATGGTTGACTCGACACTAGTGTCAAGTCAACCATGAAACGTATAGCGACCATATGCCCAATCTGATATGTTGTAGGCGTATTTAAAAAAATCAGTGCGACACTTTACGCTTGACTTGACACTAGGTTGCCAACACTGCCGTAATCCACTCACGGATTGACGTCCATTCTTCTGTCCTTGCTTCTTTCCACTGATTTTATCTTAATCGTTATACCCACGTAGCTCTGCTGCGGTTGGGACAAGCCATGGTCAATGCAACCTCAGTAGCCTTAGATATGAGATACCCAACAGCTCTACTGTGGGGAGCTTCATTTTACAGCAATCGAGTCTTATCCTTTGGTCTTGGTGTTTTCACAACCAGAAACCGGAATATCGAATCGCTTTCATTAAGCAGACGGTGCGGAACCCGCGCCGGGCTCTCTATGAATCTATCTGCCGTAACCTCCTCTCGCTCGCCTCCGATCTCAACGATACCACGTCCTTCGAGTATATAAAAAAAGACGTCAACCGGAGTTGCATGGAGTTTTAACTCTTCTTTTGGCTGTAATGTGATATGTACCGCCTGCACATGCTCAGTATCATGGATCATTGATGCATGAACACCATGTGGGTTTGGAGATACGGGTGCTGTTCTTGTATTAATTATCTTCATTATCATGTACCTCTTGAAACTTAAATAAATCCTATCATGTTTCGTTGAACTGCCTTTATGAGTATTTCAGGAGTTGAAAAAAACACTACACTGCACCATTGTTTTATTCAATTATTGCCTCCATTTTAATAAATCTCCATAATCTTTTACGCAAATCTATCAATAGACTCCTATTGTATCAACTGGTTTTATGATAGATATAATTCTCCTCCGAAATTCGTTAAAAAGTTGGATATCAAGATTTTATTGTTCCATGAATGGAACATATTCTAAAGCAATATTCCCTGAAAAAACATTACTGTTCGATGTGTTTTGATACAAAAATGGTAGATTCTTTGTGGAATATAAACGGCTGACGAAAATCAGTGATCATTTAATTTTCCACAGAAGTATGAAGATTAACCAGTCAACTCCCGCAGCCTGGCATCTGTCAGTGGTTTTGGGACACAAGCCGAGTCGCGCTCCATGATGCTACGGGCAAGTTTGCGGTATACTTTTGCAATCCCACTATCTGGCTCTTTTTCGATAACAGAAAAACCTGCCCGCTCACAGGTCTGCACGATAGGATCTTTTGGTATAAATGCAAGTAGTTCACTGCCCAGTTCCCTTGCAAAGGCACTCACAATAGCCTCCTCGTTCTCTGCATTGCGGCTGTTGCAGATCACACCGTTCAATTGGTTGCCCAGCCTGGCAAAGCCCTTGCAGATATTATTGGCCGCATACAGTGGCATGTATTCGCCAGAAGTAAGCACATATGTATCATTTACCAGCCCCTTGCGAATCGGTGCCGCAAACCCGCCGCACACAATATCCCCGGGCACGTCATAGATGATCAGGTCACAGTCCTGCATAACAGTGGAAATCTTCTGCAGCATCTTGATAGCCACGATTATGCCCCTGCCTGCACAGCCGATACCTGGCTCCGGACCGCCCACTTCCACACACCTGACACCTTTGTACCCCACAAATACCACATCCTTCTCAGTGATCTCAACACGCTGCTGCATCAGTTCCATGACAGTGGGGATGCGATGTCCCCCGAGCAGTGTGATGGACGAGTCGCTCTTCGGGTCGCAGCCTATGATGGTGACGCTATATCCCCCATCTGCACACGCCGCAGCCATATTGGATGCTGTACTGCTCTTCCCGATACCGCCTTTACCGTAGATGGCTATCTGTTTCACTGCATTTCCTCCCGTGCCAGTTCACGCAGGGTAGCCCCGAACTCGGATTCCACGATATTACTGACGCCCAGGGTCTTGGGGTGCAGGTCGATCTCCACTATCACATGGTCATGCCCCATTTCTTTAAGGGGCAGTACCTGCCTGGGCCCGTTGGTCACAGAGATGATCTCCATACCCTCCAGATTATCCATGGGTATGGCATGGGGCACGCCCGTTATCACGGCAAAATCAAATCCAGGGTATTTTTCGGCAATTAGCTTGCTGACGATTTCCCCAGTTACCGGGTATTCGTCCAGCCCGCCAATGATCTCATGCACTTCCACACCCATGCCTTTTAAGTCGCGGGCAATGTTGCGGGCATGGGCCCTGACCCTGTCAAGTCCCAGGTTCTCATCAAGGTTGGCCATATTGACTATCACTGAATCAGAGCCCAGGTCATTTGCCACCTGGGTCACTGCTGCATTGATATCTGCGAACATGTACCCGGTCTCCTTCTTGGCATTCATGATGGTGATGCACTTTTTGTCTTCCTTTAATAATTCTATGATACGCTTTGCCACTGTGTATTTAGTATCGCCGCGGCTGGGTTCCAGGTATTCCTTACTGGCTGCACCGTGGCGTTTCTCTACTTCGGTGGCCTCATTCAGGAGTACTTTCTGCCGTTCGAACTCATCCTCACTGAGAATCCCTGCGGCCAGTGCTGATTCCAGTGTAATGATCACGCCTTTGGTATTCTCACGGTACCCGGCATGCACTTCCACTTCTACCACAGGGACGTCAGGGTTCACTTCCAGGACTGCCTCATGCAGTTCCTCGCCTATGATCATACTGGCGCAGGTGCCCACGATGCCTATACTTTTCGGGTCGAACATCTCGATAACCTTTTTGAGTATATTTACCAGTTCATCATGGCCGCCGAACACGAAACCGGACTCATCCAGTGCAGTGGTGACCACACGCAGGCCGTCCTCCTCAAGCAGCCTGGCATGTTTGAAACTACAACCTGCAGGGCCGTGCAGGATCACTACGTCTACGTCAAGGTCGCGCAGGGTATACATTGCTGCCACGATGGAACTGGGTCTGGGGTGCATGATCAAGGGTTCAAGGGGTTTGGGTGCCGGACTCATTATTTTATTATCCTCCTGTTTATCTGAAACATTTTATACATGAAATTATAATATCATTTTCTTTTGTCAGTGACTCTGCCATCTCGATTGCGCTACCGAGGCTGTCTGCATGGTGGATATTATTCCCGCTTATACCTTCCATTCTCTCGCCTACCAGGATAATATCATCCACATCATTGCCGTGTTCAATGGTAAAGGTACTGACATCTCCAGGGTCAAGCCCTTCACATACCTGCTTTGCCTCTTCGCCAAGTGCAAGTACAAGCCTATTCCCGGTTTTTTGCAATATTCCTGGCATATTCCAGTGCATGCCCCACTGAGTTGATGTTCATGCCGGAATTAGAGTTATCCACCATTTTCCGGCCTGCCCACTCCACCTGTCTCATCCTGCCGTGCACTCCCTGGAAATCGAGCAGTGTAGACTCGATATTCCCCGGTCTCACATCCAGTATACAGGCGGCTGTGGCCGCACAGACCATAGCTGTGGAATAGGACGAGGGGTCATAACCTGAACATGGCATGAACCTGATGGTTCCACAATCCAGGGATTCGCAATTGATGGTCCGGATTCCTGTGTGCAAATCGTTCATATACACGTTGCCCTTCCCTGGTGTATCACTGAAGGTGATAATTTTCACATCATCAGATGGATCTATCTGCCCGACAGATGCGTTTACAAGCAGCGTGCTGCCGTGTTTTGCGTAGTCTACCATCTGCATCTTGGCCCTGGTGGATGTGCTGCTGCCCCCAGCTATGATGTACTCGTTATCCAGGCTGGTAATGATACCTAATTCAGCTGCTCCGGTGCCGCCAAGGGATACTTCGAATATGTACAGGTCAGGCTTGATATCAGCGGCATGTTCCAGTGCCTCAAGGATGCTGCCCGGTGCGATGCTGAGGCCGTGATGTACCTTCATTGGTACACCATTTTGCCAATGCTCTACTCCGCGAGTGGTATGGGACAGGACCGACATGCTGCGGGATGCCATATCAGCCAGTAGTGTGGCAGTACTTGTCTTGGCACCCGTGCCTGTTATTTCTATAATTCTCTTCTCCAGGCTCCCGTCCGGGGTACCTGGTATAAGTTCGCCCACTGCCCTGTGATGAGTGATAACGGTACAGTCGCCACTGTACGGCATGAGTGCAGGGTCCAGGTGTACCGGTGCAACTATCAGGTCGATATCAGTGTTTATTTTATCAGCGATCTTTATGCCATCCTTTTCAAGCCCTGACAGTATTTCACCGCCCACTGTACCATATATGTCAATACCGGTAACGCTTTGCGCCTGTTTGGCGATGTGTTGTGCCAGGGGAATGCCGCCATGGGTCAGGTCTATGACAGCCACATCTTTATTTTCGAACAGCATATGCGATTTTTATTCCAGTGCTTCCAGTGCTCTCTTATATGCCAGGTCAGCTATCAGTCGGTCAGCACCCAGGGGCTCGGCATAGACCAGGGTCACATCGTTGCCGTTAAGCTGGATTGTCGTACTGCGTTTCTCCCTGTTGATACCCAATATCTTTGGGATATCCTCGGTGGTATGCACGCCGTGTGCTAAAAATATGGGTACGGCCACTATGGTGGCCACTCCCGTACCTTTAAAGGCGTTTAATCCCTCATCCATGGTGGGATCGTCCATGTTCATAAATCCTATCCTGACCACTGTATTTTCGTATTTCTCTGCTATAAGGTCAGCAACCCCGGATACAACATCTTTATTATACGGTAGTCTGCTTCCGTGACCAAGTGCCAGTATTCCAATCTTTTCTGTCATGAATTTCATCTCAGTTAAGCTAAATATTATAACAGTAATACTATTTTCGGAAAAAGTGTTACTGTGGAGGGTATATTCTGATACTTATTAAATATAATGGTTTTGCATAATGAACCACAATGCTAAAATATAATGAATAAACTTTCAGTGTTTTAGTTGTTACTTCACAAAAGGTAGGAATATGGAAGATCACATAAGAGTATCTGACATCAGCAATTATCTCAAATGTCCCAGACAGGTCTATTATACTTATAAGGAATCCAGACCCGCAAATCCCATCACTTCTGCTTATTTAGAGTCACTATTGATCAGGGAAATTGCCCGGTCCTATGTAGATGTGGTGCGATCAGGGGACATGGATGGTACACTGCAGGAACTCCTTGATGTTGCAGCACACCAGCTTACTGCCATTTACAGGGAGGAGCTAAGGGGCATTGATGAAGAAATGCTTTTTGAAGCTGTTGAGGCTGTAAGGTCGCACCTGGAAGGGATCAAGTGCGGAATTCTGGAATCAGTTGAACGGTTGGGTAGTAACAGGCTTGTTGAGTTGCTTACTTCCCATGATACTGAGCCGGTGTTATATTCAAAGAAGTTTGGCCTGTCCGGAAGCCCTGACCGGTTGATTATGGTAGATGATGTGCCTGGCCTGTCAATTATCCGTACTGTCCGTGCCCCCGAATCAGGTATATGGAAAAATGACAGGATAAGGCTCACTGCCCTTTCCATCCTGATGGAGGAAGAATATGACTGTGTTGTGAGTTCGGGAACTGTGGAATATGCCAGGTATGGCATTATACGCAATACAAACATTAAACGCTCCGACCGGAGGAAGGTACTGGTACTTGTTGGCAGGATCAGGAAGATCATGGACGGCAGGCTGCCCCACCGCCCGGATGACGCACCTTGTGATTACTGCAGCTATGCAGAGTTATGCCAGGTTACCCCAACCCTTGCCTCCAAGTTCTTTTGATAAGGTAAAATCAAAATGTTGAAATAATATGACTGTTCAAACAATGACCAACAGGTATTTATTAAATGAATTATGAATTTAGTTCATATGGTTTCTAAAAAATCATATATTGTTATATTGTGAAATTCTAAATAATGAATAAGCAAAAGTGATACAATGGTAGATATAACAGATTTAGCAGCAGAAGAGTTGAAAAATCTCCTGGAACAGGAGAACAAACAGGACCATGCACTGCGTATTTTCATGGCAGGTATGGGTTGCAGTGGTGTCAGGTATGGAATGTCACTGGATGATGCCAAGAATGAGGAAGATGTTGAACTTACCAGCAATGGTGTCAGGATACTTGTGGCATCCGGTATCCAGGAATCACTGGATGGTGTACTGATAGATTTTATAGACAATGAATCAGGAAAAGGGTTCGTTGTCAAGGATCTCAATGCACCACAGTGCGGATCATGCTGCTCCTGCTAAGGGGCGGTTTTCTTTTTTTTGATATTCAGTGCCCTGAATATCTACTCCAGTTCTTTCCTGGGTTTGATTGGTCTCCAGACAAATAAATTTATCACGATTTTACTTAAATCCTAAATGAATGCTAGGTATTACTAACATTACTCATCTCTAATCAGACACTTCCGGTTCCCCATTCAAATAAAATAGTATTTTTACGAGTACTTTTCTTGCTTTATTAGTAAGCTGACTTGTTCGTTTTTGCTTGACCGGGTTAGGTTTTTTACCTCAAACCTAATTTTATTTGGGTATACTATTTCTAAACCTAACCGTCTATAAAATCATACCTAAAGGAGGTATGTTATGAAAGAAACAAAGCAAAAAAAGAGCCTGAATGCTCTTGCAGTACATACGATGCTATTGATCATGATCATTTCATTGATCGTACCTGCTGTAGCATCAGAGAATCAAGAAAAATACGGCATACTTGTCATCGCACACGGAAGCCCGAGCGAGGACTGGTGCAGCCCTGTACGGGATGCGGTCGCTGAGGTGGATCTGCCATATCCGGTCGAACTCGGATTCCTTGAGTTTGTACCGAATGAGACGATCAATTTCGCTGTGGAGAGACTCGATGATGCCGGTGTCACAAAGATCATCGCTATACCGCTCTTTATCTCATCACACAGCAGCCATATCCAGGAGATAGAGTATGTGGTTGGACTGAGAGACACACTTCCGATGACAGCTGAGGACGTCGTTGTCGAGGGCATGAAGATGGAGCGGACGGTCGCTCCGAAGGGCAATCAGTACGCAATATCCTATGTGTCGCTCGAAGCTGATACTGGTGATAGTATGCAAGCAACTGGGCACCCGGGAGATGAAGAAGAAGAGGAACTTGTGCCGATCGATACCGATGCAGATATCATCCTGACCGCTTCGATGGATGACCACTGGCTTGTGGCAGGGATCATTGCGGATCGCACGGCTGAACTGAGCGAGAATCCGGAAGACGAGACGCTCGTTCTTGTTGCGCACGGGACCGGGGAGGAGGATAACTTTGCCGGATGGGTGAACAGCACGGAATCACTTGCCAATCAGGCACGATTGAAGCTGACATACTGGAGCGATCCAGCGATTGGAATTGCAGGCACACAGGCTGCATTTATCCACCACAACGAGACGCTTCATCCCGAATTCACGCTTAGGCCGATTGTTGAGAATGCCACTGGACCCGTTGTCGTTTCGCTGATGGTGAGTGAAGGGTACTTCACCGGGACGAAGATTCCGAAGTTGCTTGAGAACCTGACTTATGCATACGATAGCAGCGCGCTTACGCCGCACCCGAATGTTGCGGAATGGATCGAAATAAGCGCGGCAAAGGAGAGTACTGACCTTGCGCTTCAGATATATGATGAAGGAGAACTTCTGGATATCACGCTGGATGATATTGCTGAAGCACATGGACATATCTGCCCGTGCGTTGCATCAGCATTTAAGGCGAGTCTGACTGCGTTTGAAGCGTGGGACAAAATTCCGGAACGTGGCAATCTGGAGATTGTCAGTTCACACCCATCCGATGGACATACCGAGACGTTCGAGTACATCCTGGACTCAAGTGAGGATGTAACAGTCAATTTGCCGGAAGGTACTGATATCCTGAATCTCACTGAAGATAACTACTGTTATAGCTTCGTCGAAATATCGACAGGCGATATGGTTGTGGTCAGCGTGAAGGATGGTTTTTTCCCTGACGGGTTCTTTGAGATGAGAGAGAAGTGTAAGACAAAAGTTGCAACACCAGATGAGAAGTCCGCGTTCAAACTTGCAAAGAAAGAGTTAAAAGAGAAGTTTCTTTATCTGCCGGCAGAAGAAGTATTTGAGGTAGAGTATATCAGAGGAGAGAGTTCAACAGAACTCACAGCAGAGATCATCCCCGCAATCTCGATGACTGTCACAACGACAGGTGTTGACTTCGGGAAGGTCGGAACAGGAATGACATCCGGGAACCAGGTCATCACGGTTGTAAACACAGGAGCAAGTACTGCAAAGCTCTCTGCAATGATACTTGATGACAGCAACGGATTCTACAACGAGTCGCTCCGGTTAAACGGCTTGAATATCGGTGGTTTCTCAGGTATGGTGCCAGCAGACACGTCAGACTTCTGGTACGAGTACGAAGTCGTGACAAACCTTGTGGTGCCTGGCTGGGCAGGAGGAATATACGATGGAACGATCTTCTTTGTTGCACAGAGCGAATAATAGAGGGATTATCCCCCTTTTCCTTCTCTTTATACTGATCCCGCAGGTGGCTGGGATCGGTATCGGTGCATCACCTGATAAAATCGAGTTCGGCGAGGTGAGGCCGAAAGAAGGCGCAATGCGAGAACTGTATGTGGTCAATACCGACGATGAGACTGAACGGGTCCTGCTTATTGTAGAAGGAGTGGATCTCATCGTGGACCCGCAGGAGTTTGATCTTGGTGTTAAGGAAAGCAGGGTTGTAAATATCTCGATAGACCAGAAGAAGGCTGGCGAGTACAATGGAAGTATACTGATCATGACTCGTCCATCCGGTGATAACTCAGGTGGGCTTGGTCTTGGAGCAGGTGTGAGGGTTCCAGTCTCATTTGTTGTAAAGGATGAGATTTACATCAAGACTCTTCAGGGAGTTGGAGGACTTCTGATCGCCATTGCATTTGTTGTATTAATGTGGATGCGGCGTTCGAAGGTGTGAACGATGTTTCAGGTTTTAACAGTTAGCCTGATTTTATAAAGTAAAAGAAAAGAGGTGTGATACAATGGATTGTGGATGCAACGGGAAATGTGCTAATTGCAAATGCAAGGAGCAGGCAGAGAGTGACGAAATTGATGAAGATGAGTGAAATACTTCACTTGTTTTACAGAACAGGAGGTGCTATACGTATTACCTTAATTTTGTTCTTTGGTAAGTGTATAGCTTCTATTATTTTAGTAGATGGAGTATGGAAATATGAGTTTTAAAAATAGGATTGGAGTAACACAACAGGTAATGTTAGATCTGAACCCGGCAGATAGCGCTTCAGGTCACAGTATGGAAACTGCATACGGGTATAGGAGCCAAACATCATCATTTGCTGCAGTTGCAGCAGCAGTTTTCAATATGCCTGGGTACATGGCTACTTATTCGTATATTGATTCTGATGGGGGATTGCATAGTGGCCATTCAAAAACGATGATGAGAAGTCTATTATGTTCGAATATAGCTCTTGGTGGGGATGAGAACTCTATGAAACCTGCTGCAAGGCTGTCTTTAAAGCGCTATTAAAACTGATTTTTGCAAACAGGACAATCTGAATGCAGATTTATTTATCATGATCTATGAATTTCTCTGGTAATATGTGAATTAGGATAACCTAACAACGGTGATGATATGAGACATCTGGTACACAGGATCGTGAGATGTACCGCAGCTACCATAGCAGGCAGGAAACCAGCAACGCTGATGAACATTTCCAACGACAACGGCGGGCTGCTGGACGCATGGGACCATAACAGGGCAGACATTTTTAGCAGATCTGAAATCGATTATTATGAGTTAAAAAGGACTGAAAAAAATGCAATTGTGCTATTCTTCAATCAAAATCTGTTGGATGAACTGTTGAGAAACGAATCCGTGAATAAATTCCTGTCCGAATGCGGATATGAGCCTGATTCCATCGAAGATGTATTGAGTATGCTCAGGCGCAGGTATGCCACAGTCGGATGCCCTCCCGAAATCGGGGTATTCCTGGGCATTCCATTGAAGGATGTCAAGGGGTTTATGGGACTCAATTCCCTCCGGCATACAAAATACGGAATGTGGCGGATATATGGAGACCCTGCAGTATCTGAAAAAAGAATGAAAGAATACCGCTGTGCAAGGAACATGATAAGAAGACGGCTCATTTCAGGAGAGGACCCTGTCAGGATTATCAGGGGGAAAGATTTCGGTTTTTTGAATTAACATAATTTTATTTGGAAAGATTACATGCGTACCTAATGACACATCATCGAATCATACCTATAATGTCAATATATCTTAAAATGAGAAAGCATTCATGTTTATGCGGGACACCCACGGACATGAAAATGCTATTTTCGGAGCAAAAATGGAACAACTAGAAGCTATTAAATCAAGAAGAAATTGATGACGCAACTGGGCGGCTACCCAATACACCATCTTTCAGGTGATTAGCTCACGAATACGCTTGCAGCATGCGGATTTGGCGAGTTTACAGTAAGACCGGCAAAGCAAGGGTGCCAATAGCGGAGCTTCATCCCTTGCTTTATCTAACATAACAGCAATACCTTCCCGGAATGACCACAGTTGTATTCACAGAGAAGAACAAAGCTGCAGCCCAGATCGCAAAAATCCTGGGCACCGGTAGTGTCAGTCGCACATCTGTTGAAGGTGTCCAGGTCTATGAATTTAAGAAAAATAGCAAGCATTGGTGTGTGATGGGGCTTGCCGGTCACATCATGGGATACGACTACCCGGAAGAATACAATAACTGGCATGCAGTTGACCCGAAAGTGCTCCTTGATGCCGCGCCTGTTAAATCTGTGACAAAACAATCCTATGCAAATGCCATCACCCGCCTTGCCAGCAGTGCGGACGATATCATCCTTGCATGTGATTTTGATCGGGAAGGAGAAAACATCGGTTTTGAAGCCAAAAGCATTGCAGAGAAGGTATCAAAAGCACCTGTAAAACGCGCGCGGTTCTCATCCCTCTCTACAGGTGAGATCAACAGGGCATTCGAGGAACCGGTCGCTCCTGATGAGAATATGGCAATGGCAGCAGAAGCGCGCCAGATACTAGATTTAAAGATGGGAGCGGCGTTTACCAGATACGTAACCCTATCGGTACGCGAGCGCGTCCGCACAAAAGGCGTCCTTTCGATAGGACCGTGCCAGACCCCGACCTGCGGGTTCGTGTACGAACGCGAGCGCTCGATACGCAATTTCAAGTCAAAGGATTTCTGGAAAATAGAAGCACTTTTTAGCACGCATGGTTATGATTTTACAGGATTGCACCGCGGGGGGCACATACAGGATAAAGCGAAAGCTGATTGCGTGTTTGCCAGGATCAAGGACTGCAAGGTGGCAACGATCACAAAAAAGACTGTAAAAGAAGCAGCCACCAATCCGCCATATCCGTTGAACACGACCGAATTCCTAAAGCGCGCATCAAAGTTTTTGGGAATCAGTCCCGAACAGTCCATTGAGATCGCAGAACAACTGTACCTGTCAGGATTTATCAGTTATCCGAGAACAGAGACCAACAGGTACGCCGATGATTTTGAGTTTAAGCCAATACTCGTGAGTTTTACAAAAGGAGTATATGCAGAATATGCACTTTCCATCCTTTCAGGGGAAATTACATCCATAAACGGAAAAAAGGATGGACATGACCACCCACCCATACACCCGGTACATTATGTATCAAAGACAGATATTGAAAAAGCGATTGCATTGTCGAATGCATGGCAGATCTACGACCTCATAGTCCGCCATTTTCTTGCAAACCTCATGAAGCCTGCATTATTTGAGAAGACCCGCCTTGAAATAACAGTAAAGGATGAAATATTCGATTCAACCGGTTCGGTACAAAAGGACGCTGGCTGGTTGCGAGTGTACCCGTTCGAGACGAAAAACGATAAACTCCTGCCACCTGTAGAAGAAAGACAGAACGTTGGTATAAAGAAGATCACAAATACCAAATCCAGGACATCACCCCCGAAAAAGTTGACCGAAGCCGAACTCCTCACGCTGATGGATAAGCACGGCATTGGCACTAAAGCGACCGCACCCTCGCATATCGCGACAAACAAAAAGCGTGGTTATTTTGAGACAAAAGGCAAGTCAGTCTTCATTCTTGAGACAGGTTTTACGCTCATGGATGCCTTGAACAAATCAGTTCCGATACTTGTCAAACCAGATATACGCGCCCGTATCGAATCACTCATACAGGAAGTGGAAAATGGTGAAAAGGATTTTGAAGCGTCGCTTGTTGAGGGCACGACACTGATCAAGGAGATGTACTCACAACTAACATCAAACAAGAATGAACTTGTATCCCAGCTTGCAGGCACGATCCGGGATGAAACCGTTGTTGTTGACAAAAAAAATTACGTAGGTGAGTGCCCAAAATGCCAACGGGTGCTTCGGATTATCACAACAGACAAAGGGCGATTTGTCGGATGCACAGGATACCCGCAGTGTAAGAACACATATTCCCTGCCAAAGGTAGGTGCCATTAACATTTTACGAAGCCGCAAGTGCAAAAAGGGTGGTGTTGCCGTCGCAAAAGTTGGGAATAAATACCACTGGGCAATGGGTATCGGTCCGTGCTTCAACTGTGATATGGAAAAGGAATGTTTTCCGCCTGAAATTATAGGAGCGTGCCCGAAATGTGATGGAGACATGTTCCTGATAAACATTACCTCAAAGAACACGCGCTTTCTCGGATGCACCAAACGCTGCGGGCATACCCGGTCATTGCCAAAGAACGGGCGGCTGACCATACTCAAGAAAGTTTGTGAGAGGTGTGGCTGGCGAATGATACGTGTCAAAGAGCAGGATAAAGATGCGCGTGAGTTCTGCGCAAACAGGGTGTGTGCGCAAAGTTCAAGTCAAAGAAAGGCAAATCGAAGGCTGTATGGATGAAGGCCTACTCTCAATCCCCATTGCTAATTCAACCCTTGATGAGTTAGAACGTTTCAACGTTTGTAGGACAACTATTGTTGACTTACATGGATATCTGTGTTTTAAGTAAACTTTCGTTGACTTAAAAGAAGGTTTTATATGACTTTAAATCATCTAAATTATCATGGTAAATAAAACGAAGGACAATAGAGCAGGAATTTTTGTTCTTCAAAATGCCGGATATGAATCATTCATACCTAATCCACTGCCTCCGAAGGATCTGGTTATCGATGATGAACTCCAATTATTGCTTTCAAAAGCAGATGGAGCTTTAGCAAGATTGGATGGGGTCACGCAAGTACTCCCCAATCCTGACCTTTTTGTTGCCATGTACATTAAAAAAGAGGCACTATTAAGTTCCCGGATAGAAGGAACACAAGCTTCACTAAAAGGTGTTCTGGAATTTGAAGCCAAATTGGAACCAAAAGAAAATATCAACGATATTCGAGAGGTTATAAATTACATAAAAGCAATGCATCATGGCATTGATAATCTTGTGTCTGATAACCTTTCCCCGGATCTCATAAATGACATCCATAAGATACTGATCGAAGGTACAAGAGGCACTAATAAACTTCCTGGAAAACTAAGAGATTTCCAAAATTGGATCGGTATCGGGGGCGGTACTGTTCATGATGCTGTTTATGTTCCTCCGCCACCTGAATATGTAGAAGAACTAATGTCAGAGCTTGAAGATTTCATTCAAACTCCTGATAACATCCCATCACTCATTAAAATCGCTTTGATACATTCACAATTTGAAACAATACATCCCTACCTGGACGGAAACGGCAGAATGGGACGATTATTAATAACTTTTTATTTATACTGGAAAGGGCTTTTATCAAGACCATTGTTGTACCTGAGTTTTTACTTAAAGAAAAATCGAAACTTATATTATGAAACTTTAAATGACATACGAATAAAAGGGGATTGGGAACAGTGGCTGAAATTTTTCTTAAAAGGCGTGATCGAAGTCTCAAATGATTCGATCGATACAGCAAAACGAATAATAGAACTAAAACAAAACTTGATTGAAAAATTGCTTGAAAACAATGTTGGTGGAATTCATGCAGTCAAGTTGATCGATATACTTTTTGACCACCCTGTAATAACAGTCACCGAGATATCGGAACTGATTGGAATAAGTCGTCAGGCAGCAAATAAATTAACATCGAAATTTGAAGAAATGAACATTCTAACAGAGATTACCGGAAAGAAGCGGTACAAAAAATACACATTTGTTGATTTCGTAAGGATCATTGAAAAGGGAACACAGATTTAATCCGAATTTGGTTTTTGTTTTGTGAAGGCTGCACATACGGCTAATTCATGCTCGAATTTATGAATATTAATCTAAAAAACCACCATCAAATCCAAAGCAGGTGCAAGTCATAATCATACCTCCTGGTCTTACTGATGCTGATGCAGAAGAGATGCCAAGAGAGATTGTTCACGCTGGCCTGGGAGCGGGAGGGGCTGCCATTGGAACTGCACCGGGTACTTAAGTCGGGCGGCAGTATCTACACTACATCCGAACATCTTGAAACGGGGGAATTTATGGATATCATGGGAAAAGGTGGCTTGTTCTCGTTAGTTGGAGAGCGAGAGGGGGTATTTGAGTTTGAGAGGGTGGAAGGGGGATGATGAATGCTAAAAATGCGATACTATTTAATTTATTCTGGATGAAATAGATCATGACAAAGAAGATTAGCCACAGAGTTCACAGAGACCACAGAGGGAGGATTTAAGGCAGTGGAAAAGACATCTCTGTGACCTCATGTTCTCTGTGGCAGAAAGTTACAAAAAACAGACTCGGTTTGGTATATATTCGTTCGGATTCCGGTCCAAAATCTAATTTTTGTAGGGTATATTGTTTATCTACCTAAATGCATTATATGTGAATTAGGATAACCTAAAAAAGTGATGATATGAGACATCTGGTACACAGGATCGTGAGATGTACCGCAGCCACCATAGCAGGCAGGAAACCAGCAACGTTGATGAACATCTCCAACGACAACGGCGGACTACTGGACGCATAGGATCGTAACAGGGTAGACATTTTTAGCAGATATGAAATCGATTTGTATGAGTTGAAAAGAACTAAAAAAAATGCAATTGTTCTATTTTTCAACCAAAACCAGTTGGATGAACTGTTAAGAAACGAATCCGTGAATAAATTCCTGTCTGAATGCGGATATGAGCCTGATTCCATCGAACATGCATTAAGTATGCTCAGGCGTAGGTATGCCGCAGTCGGATGCCCTCCTGAGATAGGGGTATTCCTGGGCATTCCACTGAAGGATGTTAAAGGGTTTATGGGACTCAACTCCCTTTGGCATACAAAATACGGAATGTGGCGGACATATGGAGACCCTGTACTATCTGAAAAAAGAATGAACGAATACCGCTGTGCAAGGAACATGATAAGAAGACGGCTCATTTCAGGAGAGGATCCTGTCGAAATTATCAGGGGGAAAGAATTCGGTTTTTTGAATAAACCTAATTTTATTCGGGACGATTACTTGCGTACCTAATGACACATCATAGAATCAAACCTGTATGGTTAGTAAATCAAAAAAGGAGAGATAAAAATGAAATCATTGAAAGATGTAGAGCCTGAAACTATGGTGGTTGTTAAGGAGATCACAGGTGGTCTTGATGTCAAAGAGCACCTTGAGGAACTTGGTGTAAAGGAAGGAGTCCAACTCAATGTAGTAGCAACCGAGCCAGTGCATGTGCACTGGGGACCCATTTCCCTGGCAGTGGGTGATCAAGAGATTGTCATAGCCCGCGGATGGGGTGATAAGATCTATCTGGAGAAGGAGGGATCGACGCTTCCGCTGCTGAGACAGGAGGAAGGAGATAAGGGAACTGTCATATCAATTGAGGGTGGAAAGGATTTCGAAGGTTTTCTTTCCGAATATGGCATCATGGAAGGGAGCGAACTGACATTCCTGCGACATATTCCAGACCGTACCATGGTGTTTACAGTGGAGGGTGCGGAGATGAGAATGGGTGAGGGCCAGGCATCGAAGGTGTTTGTGACCAGAGATGGAAAATCCATCCAGATTAACTACTTGGAAGAGGGCGAAAAGGCAGCAGTGGAAAAGATCGTTGGTGGAATCCATATCAAAGAGAAGTTTGAGCAACTCGGCCTCAAAGAGGGGGCCGAAATCACTCTGCTCAGAAAAGAAACGCCTGCGCCAACCCCAAAAAGAGGCACATACATACTTGCAAAGGTGGGAGAGCAGTTGATCACCATCGGCCACGGTCTGGCTGAAAAGGTGCTGGTCGATTAAATAAACACGAGTCCGATGATGAATCGGGCTCAATACACGGGGTGTAATCGTGTCAGAAAGAAAGATATGGGAATTCAAGAATCAAACGGTATGTACAATCCTTGGATTGACCTTTGATGAGAAGGAACTATCTGAGATTTACAAGAAATTGAAACTGAATAATGAAAAAATCACGCCTTTTGGGATGCATACCAGCCTCATTCAGGCATGTAGCACCCAGAACCGAACATCCAAACAACTGGATAAGATACTGACTGATCGATTTGAAGAATACAGGGAAGATATCAAGCACATACCCCAGAAGGAAATTTATAGATATATCGAGGACGGAAACGGTATGGATATCCCCCTTCCCGCTCTTGTCTGGTTTGCTATGCACAGTCAGCATGAAGACATCGATAAGATCGAGGCAAGGGTTTATGCTGTCACACACATGTACGGGCATCGAGCATTGCGATTCCATGCTGCACTCAACAAAGCACTGCCCGATGGCAGACCAGAATATGTTATGAAAGAACTGAATGATGCTCTCAGATCAAACGAAAAACTTCAAACAAAGTGTAATAGATTGGAATGGAAAAAAGAGCAATTGAAATCGGATATGGAATCCGTTAAAGAGGACAGATCAAAAATAAATACTGTGATGGAGGAGCAAAAGCAGTTGAACAGACGACTGGCAAGCAATCTCGAGAAAGTTGGTGGTGAGAATGCGCTCGGTCAGATCGAGGATCTGAAGAAGGAGATCGATCTATTGACTGAAGAGGTGGGGACATTGACCAATGAACTGCTGGAACGGGATCGAACATGTGATATAACATCTAATGAATTGGCACAGATCGATCCGGTTTCAGAATCGGGTACTGAAAATATTGAGAAGAGTATTGTTCTGGATGGAATGAGAGTGGCTTATGTTGGCGGAGTGGAATCGCTCACGCCGCACTATAAGGAAGTGATCGAATCATTTGGTGGCACATTCTGCTACCACTGCGGGCGGTGCATACATGGAAAAAAGGAGATAGAAAACCTTGTGGATGGAACAGATATAATATTCTGTCCTATGGATATAAACAGCCGTGCTGTATACAGATACATCAAAAAAGCATGTAAAATCAGAAATAAACCATGTCATTTCCTTCGCAGTTCGGGTCTTAGCATGCTCATCAGGGAACTGGAGAATCATGCTGAAAAATATAATTATACATCATAGATAATGAACGTTCATAGGAAGGAGATTTACTAAAGTCCCAAATGACCGATAGGTCTCTACACTTGCCATAATTTACTTCACTCATTTGTCTTCATACTTTTTCCTGTCGTCTGTCACCTGCATTCGACTGCCCCTTCTTGCACTTACCCAGCTGCACGGTTATGGTGCTGCGAACCGGGTACAAGTGCTCATGCGCTGTGCTAGGGTTGGGAGGAATATGTGCGGGCGGTGGCCTCGGGTGTTGTTGGGTGCTGCCGGCGGCGGCCATGGCTGTTAAAATATAAATTTTATGAAATACTGCACCGCAAAGCACACAAAGAACGCAAAGTTAAGGTTACAATGTCTTTGCGAACTTTACGGTGAAACAGTGTGCGGCAACCTTCAATTTACGTGTATCTGCGGTTCGAATTTACCTATATATCTGGCGGGAGACTACAAATTGATTTTAACAGGTTATTCTCAAGTAAGCCCTTACCATCAACAGAAATATCTAATAACCCTTGAACTACTTCAATCTACGATCCTTTTCTTCACATGGATGCTTTCCAGTCATGCAGAATTTTTCAAAATGCTCAAGCCATTGAGGATATTCTGGTGCGGATTTTACAAAGTTAACCAGATTTTTAACCTGTTTTGTCGTTATTGCATTCAGTTCATGCTCCATTGTGCATGCATCCTTCTCTGCAATTTTTTCAGGCACCTTAATAATCTCCAGGAAAGCTTTTAGGGTATCATGCCGGTCCTTTATGATCAAAGCGATCTCTCTTCCTTTTTCAGTCAGTGTTATGCCATCGTATTTCCTGTATATAACAAAACCCATCTTATCAAGTTTCTTTACCATTTCAATAACGCTTGGCGGCTTAACATCCAGAGTACCTGCTATGTCCTTTATTTTAGCATATCCCTTATCTTCTGTGACATTGAGGATTGCTTCGAGATAGTCTTCTCCTTTTCGAGTTAGCATACTAAATACCTAAGTAACTGATGGCTTTTAATGTTTCCATTGAAATTGATGAAGTCACAGAGTTCTCTAAGAAAGGAACTGTTCACCCTTCAAGGTCAACGCATACATCTTTGTTTGCGAACCGCTGTTAGAGCCGCAGCTTTTTTCGCACAGGTTCGAAGCCTGGCAAGAACATTGCAACCCTGTTATTTCCAGATATCCTGCACTTGCCAGGAAATCGATCATCGCCATGAGAGTGGATCTATTCATATCCAGCTCTCTGGCGAGTGCGTCGGTGGTACCTCCTTTCACAGTTCCTGACAGGACTTTCTTCATCACGGTCATACTATTCCCACCTTTCGATCTCCTGATTCCTTTTGCGGATGTAATATACCACCACAAGCGAGAACGGCAGCATTAACACTGCTGGCGCATAAGGCGGTGAGTACGCCAAAATAAAGTCCGGAAGCGTGTTGAACCATGGTCCAGTCTCTTCTTCCCAGCTCGGTATCGATTCAGTGATCATCGCAAAGATGTCGCACCCTGCCATGATCCAGATCAGGATGCTGCCCATCACAATTTTTGAAAACTGATGTATATCATCAAAGTTCCTGATGCCTGAAAGGTAGAAGAGTCCTGCAAAGAGTACGATGACCCCGCCCCAGCCACCTCTGAAGATGTCACCCGGTATCTCAAGAATCCCGTAAGCGAATTCACTCGTCCCTGCTGTTACCAGTATGTCAGCAATCCCGAATGCCGTTGTTACGATTCCAAGTATGGCAAAGTAGATTGCTGCAACCGATGATTTCCCAGCCATCTATGCCACCCCCAGGAGTATTCCTATCAGATGTATCAGTCCACCATAAGCGAATACGACCACTGCAAGGACAGCCATTGCTCCAAGCAGCTCTTTCCAGCCCTCTTTCAGCATCATAGCAAACGTTGCAACGCACGGGAAGTAGATCGAGACGAGCACAACTGCTGTGATCATCTGATACTCGGTCATCTCGATTACAGAAAGTTGCGCAACCGCAAGGTCTTTTCTGAGGAACGCAGCGATGAGCGGACCTGCAGTCTCTTTTGGTACGCCGAACCAGCCTACAAAGACCGGAGCGAGCGCATCACCCAGGAACCGGATGACTCCGAGCTGGTAGAGAACGCCCACTATGGCAGCGCCGAGCAGTACGAAGGGGATTGCAACCTTGAAAAATCCTGTAATCCTTCCCCACACCTTCTTTCCAATATTACTCAGCATCGGTCTCCGGTACGGCGGCACATCGATCAGAAACTCAGGAGCTTTTCCGGGAACGATCTTGTTTAAGATGTAACCGAAGATGAAGTACCCGATAATCAGATATAGCAGAATCCAGCCCATAAGTCCCGGGACTACATCCTGCATAATCCCGATCTGTGCGCCGCATGGGATGAATATGGCAAGGAGCGTCATCATGATGAAACGCTGCTTCTTCGTCTCAAGGATTCTTGTCGCAGTAACACCTGGCACATTGCACCCGAGCGAGAGGATCGTTGGCACGATCGCATACCCGTGCAGACCGATCTTGTGCAGCATAGTATCGATGAGGACAGCAAGCCGCGGCATGTACCCGATATCCTCGAGTAGCGCAAGCATTAAGTAGAAAATGACTATCGCAGGCAGAACAACACCTATTGCAACGAATAAGCCCGATGTCAGCACACCAAACGATTCCAGACAGTTATCAGAAAGCACGAACTCACCGCCCTCAATCCCCCCGGCATCGACCATGATGGCATATAGCCATCCACCCTGTCCTGGGAATACTTCCTGGAGCCATGGCAGCCAGTACGCATCAAATAGTCTGACAAAGAATCCGTCTGTGAAAAATCCTGCAAACGAACCGAATACGCTCCAGAAAGCATACATGACAGCAATCGCAATGGGTAAGCCTGTGAACGGCTTGATCGTGAGTTCTCCGATCGCATCCTTTAGGGTATGCCTGTATTCTCCAAATGTAATGGTTTGTTTTGCGATCTTATCGATAAGATCCCAGCGCTGATCAATAGTCAGTTTCATGTTAGGCCTCCCGTGTTCCTGATAATGTCGTCGATTTCAACGGGTTTAGCCTCTTTTAGCCTTGATATGAGTTCCTTTATCCCTTCGCCGCTGATCGCAACAGTCGGAACCACAGGAACACCAAGGATCCGCTGCAGGTTATTGATATCGATCCGGATGTTTTTATCAACTGCAGCATCCCACATATTGAGTGCGATCACCATCGGATATCCTTCCTCAAGTATTTCCAGTGCCAGATAGACTCCGCGTTCTATTTTGGATGCATCGATAACGCAGATCACCTTCACATCCTTATTTTCGTGCAGCATTGCCACAGCAACCTCTTCTGCTTTATCCTTCGGATCGAGAGAGAACGTACCAGGTACATCTATCAGTTCGGCATCCTCACCCCCTATCTTCATATATCCTTTCGTAAAGTCAACCGTGGTCCCGGGGTAGTTCGACTCGGTGACATTCGCCCCTGTCAAACGGTTGAAAAATACGCTTTTACCCACATTCGGGTGTCCCATCAGCAAGACTTTCACGATTTCATCTCCACAATGATCTTTTCTGCTATGTCCAGTCCAAGGGAGGTGTTTGCCTCATCGACGACCACAACCACCGGACCCTTCACCGGCTGTTTTGTGATCATCTTCAGCCTCTTGCCAACCCTGATGCCCATTCCAGCCACCCTTTTTCGTAGTGTTCCTTCAATGTCTGTTATGGTTCCTTCTTCTTCGTATTCCATCTCAGATAATTTCTTTTCCACCCGATCACATCCTGCTAACCCTGATCTTTTGTGCCATCCCGCGCCCGATCGAAAGGACATTTCGATCGACTTCGATGGTGACCGGACCGTTGATGGATATCACACGCACGATACTGCCCTCAGAGATTCCTCTAAGGTTTAGTTTCTGCCTGATCCCGTGACCTCCACCAATATCCACAATTCTTACGGGTTCCCCTGGTTTCATCTGTGAAAGATTTGTATCGTTTAAACGCATTCAGTTTCACCTTTTAAGGTTGTTTTACGGTTGTAATCTGTGCCATTTTTATGAGAATCCATTGCATTTTTGTGAAAATGTTCGCTTCGGGTCATTATTTGCAGACCCGTTCATATTGCTTTTTCAGGCGATCCATTCTACCAATTATAATTATCATGCACGTACACATCCCCATATTTAGGTGCTCCTAAAGTAGGCATTAGGTATGCTAATACCCTGCCCTATTAATGTTAGGTAATTGGCAAAAATCCTAACCCAGTCAAGCTGCAAAGTACAATATTGATATAAGGAAAGGGAGTATCATAGTTTGCAAGTGGCGAAGTCGATGCACAAAAATAGTGGAAGCTGTAGTTTTTTCACTGTTTAGAAACTGTTATGAAAATCAGTGTAATCTGTGAAATCTGTGTTTATATTAATCTTGGATTATTTCAT
>Ga0255425_1020_pt1 | contig 39081 bp, 42 predicted proteins | sample ANMaggSeSYBR02G4_FD_182640 | JGI IMG/M metagenome (GOLD analysis project Ga0255425, IMG submission 182640) | Sediment cell enrichment communities from methane seep in Santa Monica Basin, California, United Staets - ANME aggregate JGI... | ecosystem: Environmental > Aquatic > Marine > Cold seeps >... | reverse complement strand
CCCTCTGCATCCTTCTGGTCGATACATGACTCATCTAAAGACATCAGGTCATAAAAAATAGGACACTACCTGAAAATTAACGCTATTGTAATATCTGTTCCAATTTATCAGCTGTCCTGTTAAGCTGGTAAAGTACGATTCCAAATTGTACATCAGGTACTGCGAAGATTGCCAAGTTGTATTTATTACCTATGCACAAGGCCACCAGGAGTTTATCCGGGCGTTCTATGCTTACCCGGTTTCTGAACCCCTCTTTTTTTGGAGATGTTTCTCCAGAAGAGAGCATATTAGAAATTTTTTTAAGAACACTTTTGTCCATGGAATCCGGTTTAATGGCAGAAATAAGTGTTCCATCCTTAGTTGCCAGACCTATATTAATTATCCAATCTTCATTTGAAAGTTCTTCTAAAACTGTATTTATCATATCTAGGGTAATATCATCAAAAATGGTTTCATCTGCTTTGAGCCCTTCTTGAGTTCCTGTATTTGCCACAGGGGAAATGTCAGATTCTTGTGCCCCCTCCTCTTTCTTCTCATCAATGTCCTGTACTACCGATAATCGCGTTATGAGATTTGGGTCTGTTATAAGATACCCGATGCGTTTAATTGCATGTTCTGACGTTTTCTTATTTTCAATTACTGGTTTTGGCGGCAACTTTTTCAGAACCGGTTCTTCCTGCGTTTTTTCAATATATTGGGTTTTTTTTAGATCAGATTTAATAATATCCTTAACAGTCAATATACCATTCTCGATATCAGCCTTTTCTTCTTCAGGAACCACTTCTTCCTGTTCTATGGGTTCCTGTTCAGATCCTTTGTTAACTTTCTGCCAGGACATCAGCCAGTTCTCCTAAATCATTACTTTCAGTTTTAATATCAATTAAACTTATAAAATCCTTTTCAAGATCATGCGGTTCTTCTTCAGGTTCTTCAGTTGTGACCTTATCTTCTACTTCAAACTTCTTTAGCACATCATGAGCTTCCTGCCTGACCGTTGTATCCGGATGTTTGTATGCAAGATCACTCAACACTTCACGGGATTCATCAATTAAATTAGGTGAGAACCTTGCGACATCTCCTATCAGCCTGGTTGCATACAGTCGTTCATCGATATGCAAACCGTGAAGACTTCTAATTAAATCCAGGGTATAATTTGAAAAGTATTCGGGATATGGTTTTGCTATAAGATCCAGAATATAAAATGAAGCTGAACGTATGTGTGTATTGGAATTGTTCAGCTTCTGTAAAAATATTTTTACAGATGGCTGCATCAGTTCCGGATAGTGCGAGGCAATCATACCCAAAATATCCATTGTTTTCAGCATATAATTTATATCAAGACTGTCCTCTTGAAATTCAAGTATCCTGATGATTGCATCAGATGAGTTTGCCAACAGGTCTGGCTCAACTTCAGCAATATTTAACATGACTTCAATTGCATAAAAGAAATTCTCAACCTTATCTGTCTGGATGATCCCCATCAGTTGGCAGACCGCATTTTCCATGAGTTCAGGATGCTCGGTAAGGGTTTTATTTAATGATCTGACAACTTCCTGGCTGCCATGCCCTTTCCTTATTTTGTTTATTGAATTATCTACATGTTTTTTATGAGAAACAAATACCATTTATTATGCCGCCATCCATTTGAATATCTTGATAAGATTATTATTATGTTACAATAGTTATAGATAACTCAAATATCTTATATATTATTCGAAGGATGAAAGTTATATTTCCGTAAAATGATAATAAAAAAAAGGATATGATCAAAAATGGAGAAAAAAGTAGTATTAGCCTATTCAGGCGGACTTGACACATCTGTATGCATACCGATTCTAAAAGAGCATTATGATCTGGATCATGTTATCACTGTGATCGTGGATGTAGGCCAGCCAGAAGAAGATATAAAAAATGCTGAAGAAAAGGCCGAATTGATTAGTAATAAAAATTTTACACTCGATGTAAAAGCCGAATTTGTAAAGGATTATATTTTCCCTCTTATCAAAGCTAATGGGAATTATGAAGGGTATGTACTGGGAACTGCCATTGCAAGGCCGCTTATTGCAAAGAAGGTGCTGGAAGTGGCTTTGGCTGAAGGTGCCGGTGCACTTGCTCATGGCTGTACTGGCAAGGGCAATGACCAGTTGAGGTTCGAAGCCGTGTTCAGGTCGTCCAAGCTGGATGTACTGGCACCTATGAGGGATATGAACCTGACCCGGGAGTGGGAGATCGATTATGCAAAAGAGCACGGTATCCCGGTCCCTGTGACTAAGGAGAAGCCATGGAGTATTGATGAGAATATATGGAGTCGCAGCATCGAGGGTGGAAAACTGGAGGAACCTGATTTTATTCCACCTGAAGAGATATTTGAGTGGACCCAGTCTCCAGAGAATGGACCAGATGCCGAGATTATCGAGATAGGGTTCGAAGACGGTGTCCCGGTATCCTTGAATGGTACATCTATGGATGGCGTTTCCCTGATAACTGAACTAAACCTCATAGGCGGCAGGCATGGTGTGGGCAGGACCGATATGATAGAGGACAGGGTGCTGGGCCTTAAGGCAAGGGAGAACTACGAACATCCAGCTGCTACCATACTGCTGACTGCCCATGGCGACCTTGAGCGGCTGGTGCTTACCAGGCGTGAGTTGAGCTTTAAGGCCAGGGTGGATGATGAATGGTCAAAGCTTGCATATATGGGGCTGGTGGATGAGCCGCTGTACCATGACCTGAATGCTTTTATTGATTCTACACAGGAGCGTGTGAAGGGAACTGTGAAGGTCCGGCTGTACAAGGGAAGTGCTAATGTGGTTGCAAGAAGCTCGCCCTGTGCATTATATTCTTCTGACCTGGTGTCTTTTGATGAGTCATGTATCGACCAGAAGGATGCAGAGGGTGTTGCCAAGTATCATGGGTTCCAGGCCAGGTTATACCAGAGGACAAAGCAGGATTTATGATTGAGCGAAGGGACTATCGCGTGTTTGCGATAGTCTTATCTTACATTGGTAATATTAGAGCCAGTGTTATTTTAGGATAAAGCATTAGTGGGCTCGTGGTCTAGTCGGTTATGACGTCGCCTTCACACGGCGGAGGTCCGGAGTTCGAATCTCCGCGGGCCCACTTCTACTCTAACCAGTAGCGGATTGCACACGTATGAAGCCCTGCGGGCTCCATACGTGGACTGTTTTACTTTCTTTCTCTTTGTTACCTTATCAAAGATCCCAAAGGCATGCTTGTTTTTCAATGGGTAAAAGAATGTCATCCCATCTTCCTACTTTAGGTCTCGATTACTTCCTCACCGAGATTAGCGATATCTCCGAAGTCCAGCAGTTCATTAGCGTCTCCCATGAAGTCTCCCAACAGGTCGTCCTCGTCAGCCAAAAATTAATCCTCGCTGAAGTCATCAATGCCAAAATCATCGATTCCGATATCGTCCATGTCATCGAACTCATCGTCTCCCTGGCTTCTTCTGTAGGATTGCCGTCTTCGTCTCCTGCGGTTGGGTGTGCCGTCGCAACTTTTGACAATATTAAAGAGGCAAAACTTGATTAACTTGAAATAATATATGATTATTCAAGTGATATAACATGTCAACCACTGTTGAGATTAAAGGTGAACTGGAATTATATCTAAGGCAGCTCATAGATGCCGGACTCTATAATAACATTGCTGAGGCTGTGAGGGACTCAATCCGCCACCTGATGAAAGAATACGATAAAAAGGAAATTGCCGTAACCCTCTATAAAATGGAAAAGATATCCCTTGCAAAAGCTGCAGAAATTGCAGGAGTATCTTCTATTGAAATGAAAAAAAATCTTGTGGAAAAAGGAATAAATCCACGTTTGGGCGCAGAGAGTGCTGAAAAATTGGAAATGGATTATCTTACGTTAAAAAGTGAAGTAAACTGATAATTTTAGACAATAGCGTCATAAGTGCTTTCTGCGAGATCAGAAGATTCGAACTTTTGCGCGAGATATTGCATAAGTTGAACCTGCAGGAGATAATACCTACGACAGTTTTAAAAGAAATTATATTTGACGATATCCTTCTGGCTTTACGACCGGAGAGTCGGATAGCGATAACTGGATAATAGTAATGCCTGTGAATAATTCTGCTGCATATTTAAAATCACTTCATTTTGGAGAGGCAGGGGTCATAGCTTTAGCAAAACAGATGAATGGCATAGCTGCTCTTGATGATCTGGATGCCAGAAAACTTAGGCTTCATATCCCCCCTCCGATCTCAGCGTCAGTCAGCGGCTGTTCAATTCTGATATACTAAGCACGGCAGCCTGCATCAGGTGTGTCATCCGCACAGGTTCATCTGCCTCTGCCGCCAGAAAGGCAGCATACCAAAAATGTTTATTAAGAGAGCAAGATAGGAACTATCAACCACCCATCTCAATGCTCCCAACATTCTGGCGTTCAACTGTCTATCTTCGATGTAATGAATTTCTCGATCTCTTCAAGAAATTCATAAAAATCCCCTGACTCATCTCGCAGACTTCTATACGCTATCGAGTCGTCCACCTTACCGTACTGATGGACAAGAAGATTTCGAAATCCTGTTAATTCCTCGAGCCGTGATGAAAGGGATTCCGGTATTGCACCACACTGACACAACCTATTTATGGAGTCTTTGCTGTCAATCGGTATCCCCAACCCCTCATCCGATATAATCATGTTGCAGATATCAAGTAGATTTTCACATGCTAACTGGAATGCTCTTTCACACGCCCTTCTCCTCATTCCGCTGCCCAGATATTCATCAACTGCCGCAGGAAGATATTCCTCAAGTTCCCTTAAGCATTGTTCCAGATCATCCATTTTATCGGTTATCCGTTCTTTGTCCAAATCAATCACCTGAGTTTTGCCCTGACCCGATTCATAACAGCTTTATGATAGTCCCTTTTGAGATGTTCATACCTGACATATTCCATCTCTGTTTCCTTTGAAAGAGTAAGGATGTAATAGAGATCTTTTGTAAAGAGTACTTTACCTTCAAGAAAGACCCGCTTCCGGATGTTTACAGGCAGTTCCCCCATCAATGAAAGATCAATATTCTGTGGTATCGAGTTTTCAAGGGCTATTCTCTCTTTGAAACCAATACTCACACCGGGATCCGGTATGATGCATAAATCAAAATCGCTTTCTTCTCTCTGGGTTCCTACTGCCCTTGAACCATAAAGGATAATAGAATGAATAAGTTCAAATTTCGTTAAGTTAGTAACGACATCATTAAGCTTCATAGTATTATACTATAAAAACTATATATCAGATAAATATGTTGTGATGTGCCTTAATGCTAGTTCGCAATACATCACTCACTATCTCAACACTTCATACACAGCCCGTTCAACCTGCGTCCCGATCGCTTCCGCTCTCGATCCCGTCGCAAGCTCAATTGCACAACCATCCACGCTCGCAACCTCCCTTTTGCATTCCAGCGCCTCGGGTACACCCCTACTCAGGCCAGTAGCGGGCCGCACACGTATGCAGCCCTTCTGGCTCCATACGTGGACTGTGCTGTTTTCATAAACATTAACTAATGCCACTTTATCATCTCAATCCGCTCTTGTATTTCCTCATCCCAGCCGAGAATCTGGCGAAGATGAGTAATAGCTACAACTTGAAAAACTCTATATATCACTAATTACAAGTTAAGCTAAAAAACGGGAACAATTTGCACAATACACACGGGGCCTGTGGTCTAGCTGGTTATGACATCGCCTTTACACGGCGGGGATCCGGAGTTCGAATCTCCGCGGGCCCACTCCTACTCGTAAACTACTCTGGGCAGTTTCTGTATCCCATGATAATATTTATCAAAACACTGAAAATTTTAAGTACTATTAATTAAAAGTGATTTATAATGATCTGGTGGGTTCAGGATTCCGGATATCCTGAACCGGTCCGGTTATTTTCAAAATATGAGGGAAAAATATGTCTGATAGTTTCTCACACCAAAAATACCTGGTACGCAGGAAGATACTGAAATTGTTCGGGGCTGCCTTCCATATCTATGACCCGGATGGTAATGTTGCCTTTTATTCCAAAATGAAGGCATTCAAACTGAAAGAAGATATCCGCATATATACAGGCGAGGATATGCAGGAAGAGGTACTGACCATCAAGGCCAGGAGTATACTGGACTTTTCTGCCGCTTATGATGTGGTGGACCCGACCACAAATGAGAAAGTGGGTGTCCTGAAGCGAAAAGGTCTAAAGTCCATTTTGAAAGACGAATGGATATTCATGGATGCAGACGACAGGGATATCGGGCTTATCAAGGAAGATAGCATGTTTTTGGCCATGTTCAGGCGTTTTTTAACCAGCCTGATTCCCCAGACTTATAACGGGTTTATCGGGGATACACAGGTGTGTACGTTCAAGCAGAACTTCAACCCTTTCGTCATCAAGATAACACTTGATTTTTCCCAGGATACCCAGAACCTGCTTGACAGGCGGCTGGGAATTGCGGCAGCAGTACTACTGTGTGCTGTTGAGGGCAAGCAGTAATAATATCTGGGTAATTGTACTTACAAGTGGCAGTGGGATAAGATCCACATATGCCACCTATTAAGGCCAATGAGTTTTAGTTTCTTCCATAATCCCGTCATACCCAACTCTTTAAACATCATACGCAACCAACTATAACCGGAGGAACTGGAATGGATCCTGAAATACTGGAATACTACCTTGAAGCAGGCAGGATTGCCTCTAGTGTCAGGGAACAGACATTGAACATAGTGGAAGAGGGGGGACGGTTACTGGATACAGCCGAATATGCAGAAGAGCTTACCAGGCAGATGGGAGGTGAGGTGGCTTTTCCATGCAACATCTCCATCAATGAGATCGCATCTCATTATACACCATTGAAAGGAAATAGGAAATTTGCATCAAAAGACTTAGTCAAGATAGATGTAGGCGTACATATTAACGGTTATATCGCTGATACGGCAGACACCATTGAGGTAGATACTAATAATAAACTGGTTCTTGTTGAAGCTGCACGGGAAGCCCTAAATGCAGCCATCAATGAGATACAGGAAGGTGTCAATACCAAATACCTGGGCAGGGTCATAGAAAATGTCATCAAATCCTATAACTGCATTCCAATGACTGATCTAACAGGTCATAGTATGGAAAGGTACATGATCCACAGCGGAGTTACTATCCCAAATTTAGGGAGCGCAAGCTTCGGGAACGTACTTCATGCGGGAGATGTGGTGGCAGTGGAGCCATTCACTACACAGGGTAGTGGCGGGACCAGACGGGGAGAGGTAAGGATATACGGCCTTGTTGGCAATAAGGATTCTAAAAACCTGTTATACCAAAAACTGTTGTCACAGTTCAATACACTTCCCTTTACCACACGCTGGATGGACGAGCCTGACGAGCTTGATAAAATGATGACAAAATTGCATAAGTATCCTGTCCTGATGGAGTCTGGAGAATATCCGGTGGCCCAGGCTGAACATACTGTTATCGTTGAAGATAAGGGTTGCACGGTAATAACTATATAGTCCATAATTATTTCGTATTGAACTCATAGCATATTTTCAAAACGTTAATTATTTATATTATATATTTATATTCATACGAAAATACGAATCGGTTATACTATCGATATATTTTTAAAATATTTTGTATAATAAATGATGTAGAAAGGTGATAAAATGAAAGAAAACTTGATAAGAACCCTGTTTGCAGTGCTATTGTTGATCGCATCTGCAGGCATGGCAAGTGCACATTTTACTATGGTCTTACCAAGTGATAGTGAGGATACGGTGTGGGATGTAGCACCTGAAGATTATATTGCAGAACTGGGAGAGACAAAGACAGTATATATAATGTGGGGACACCCCTACGAGCATATATCATTTAATATGGCCTCTGTACCTGAGGTTTCTGTCATGAAGCCGGATGGCACTGTTGAGCAAATTACACCTGAAGAGATTTCCGTTGAAGGAATGGATGAAGACGGAAATACCGGGGTTTCTTTTGTGGCGTATAAAGCCTCATTCACTGTTGACCAGGATGGCGATACTGTTGTATTTGTCAAATATGAGGATGATGGTGAGAATCTGATAGACTACACCAAAGCCGTTATCCACAGCGGTGAAGAGATGTGGGAAGGCTGGGATGCAGAGGTAGGACAGCAGACCGAGATCCTTTCATACATGCGACCCTATGGCATGGAGGAAGGATTTGTATTCTCCGGACAGGCAATGTACAATGGTCAACCGCTTACAGATGCACCTGTAGAGGTTGAAATATACCATACACTGGATCTTGGCATAGAGATCGTGGAAACCGCAGAGAAGATGTTTTCGTACGACCCGCCGATGGTCTTTACGAGGCTTACAAAGTCCAATGCAAACGGAGAGTTCGTGTATTCACTTGATGAACCCGGTATATGGTTTGTCGGTGCCACCATGGAACCTGACAGCGGGCGCAATGTAAGAGGTGTGTTCATCGTTCCGGTACTTAAGGCATTCCCACCTGCTGAAGCTCAGGGCTCATCATCTGCTGAACTCCAGCAGGCAGTAGCAGAGGCAAAACAAGCAGCAGAGGAAGCAAAACAGGCCGCTGCGCAGACGTCTTCATCCAGTACACCTGGCTTTGGAGCCATTTTGGCAGTAACCGGGTTGGTTGCAGCACTTTTCCTTGTATTGAGGAGAAAGTAGGATATACTTTTAGATCAATAGGGGTTATTCAACCCCTTTCGGTCTTTTTTTTAAATTGATCACTCTCTGGCAATGGTCAAATTGGTTTGTCCCATAAAGATATGGTTGTTTAAAGTGAGGATAATATAACATGAGAATTATTAAAAGTCTAAGTCTTCTGGTACTGATAATAGTTTTGTGCACGGTATTGATACCTGCCGCATCCGCACACAGGGTACATTTAAGAGAACAGGTAATGGATGTGCAGATAAAGGCATGGTATGGCGGTGGGGATCCTATGCCCAATGCAGATGTAAAGATATATTCTATCAGGGATGAACAGGAAAAGCTATACCTTGAAGGCAAGACTGATGAAAATGGATTATATTATTTCGCACCCGAACTGGGTACTACCAGTTATAGAGTGGTAGTGGAGCTAACAGGACACAAGGGTGAACTTGAGTTTGACCTGACTGCAGGTTCACAGCCTGAAAATGTAGAACTGCCGCTATACCTGAGTGTTCTTGTTGGATTTGGATTCTTGGCCGGAATTGGCGGGATAGCAGCGTATCTCTCGGCCCGGAAAATGAAAGCGCAATAATCCACAGATTGACTTGAATTACACTAATTACTTCAATTCAACAATCTGATACGAATAAAATATATTAAAAAAACAATAAGGGATGCATATGGTACACATTTCAGATGGCATACTTCCATGGGAGCTTTTATTATCAGGCTGGGCGATCACTGCGGTAATTTTGGCATGTACACTCATATGGATGAAGATAGATGATGTCCCCAAACTCTCGGTTATTACGGCAGCAGTCTTTGTGGCGTCGCTGATCCATTTCCAGGCAGGACCTACAAGTGTCCATCTGGTATTGAGTGGATTTGCAGGGGTGACGCTTGGAATACTCGCTTATCCCTGTATTTTTATAGCGGTTGTGATGCAAGCCTTCCTATTCCAGCATGGCGGTGTCACAACGATCGGGATCAATACAGTTAATATGGGCGTGCCTGCATTGATATCCTTTTTTATATTCAAAGCCGGAATGAAGCTTAATATTGGAATAAGTAAAAATGAGATATTATTCGGTGCGATTGCGGGAGGAACTGCAGTTGCACTTGCCGTATTATTGCTTGCTGTTGAACTTCTGTTAACCGGTGAAGAGTTTACTGAAGTGACAACGTTTGTTGTGGCTGCACATATCCCGGTCATTCTGGTCGAGGCTATCTTTACCGGAGTGATTGTCGGATTCTTTGCAACAGTCAAACCGGAAATGTTGAGTATTAAAAAAAGATTATGATTCAGCAAATCCTCCCATTATCCGGATGTACTAAATACCCTGGATTTTGTCCAGGGTCTCCGACGAAATCGGACAAACACAATGTTATTGTTATATTTACAAGAAGTGAATTGATTTGATATCAGAGATCGATATATATGCAGGATTATCTTCACCGATCCATAGATGGGATCCCCGCCTTAAGGTTATTTCCATATTTGCGCTGATATTTTCAATCATGCTTCTATATGATTTAAAACTGGTTATCGCAAGTATGCTTTTTGCCATTATCCTGATCTATATATCAAGAATTCCATTTTCCTTTGTCGTGGGACGATTGAAATGGGTCTTTCTATTTATGATGCCTTTCCTTGTTATTCTACCTTTTACTATTATAGGTGAAGGAGATGAAATAGCACACATTGGCAGCATTACACTTAACTTCCGGGGCATAGAGTCGGTTGAATTTGCCGTTATGATCGTGATCAAAGCACTTACATCGGTAATGCTGATATTTCCGATGATCGGGACCTCCCGGATGGATATTACTATCAAAGCACTCGAAGACCTGCATATACCAAACAAACTGGTGCAGATGCTTGCATTCACTTATAGATATATTTTTGTGCTGTCTGATGAGTTTATGCTAATGGAACGCTCTTTAACCTCCCGGGGGTTTAAGAGGGGATCGAACCTGTATACAATAACCACACTTAGTAAGGCCATTGCAACACTCTTTGTAATGAGCTATGAACAGGCGGAGCGAGTCTTCTATGCTATGAGATCAAAAGGGTATACAGGAAAGATTACTACAATGCATGAATTTACTCTTAGACCACAGGACTGGCTTTATACGGTAGTGGTCTGTGGGTTTGCTATTTTTGTACAGGTTGCAGTATGGTATGGTACACTGGAGGGAACATAATGTCTGCTATAAAAATTCAAGATCTGAGTTATATGTATGATGACGGAACAGCTGCAATCGAGAATGTCTCATTTGAGATCGAAAAAGGTGAAGCTGTAGCGCTCATCGGACCGAACGGTGCAGGTAAATCCACATTACTGCTACATCTCAACGGTATACTGCATAGTGCTACATCATTTGAGTCTATCAGGATCCTCGATGAACCTGTTGATCCAAAAAAGATACATGAGATGCCGAAAAAGATCGGTATCGTATTCCAGAATGCTGATGATATGCTGTTCATGCCTTTGCTTGGTGATGATGTGGCTTTTGGCCCGATCAATCTAGGTCTGGAGAAAGAGGAGGTGCAGCGAAGGGTAAAGGATGCTCTTGAAATGGTCGGACTTGCCGGATATGAGCACAGGGTCCCGCACCATCTCAGCGGGGGTGAGAAGAGGCGGGCTGCACTTGCCACTGTACTTTCTATGGAACCTGAGATACTTGCCATGGATGAACCTACTGCCAACCTTGATCCGAAAAGCAGGAGGGAATTGATAGAGATTCTCAGAAGACTTAAAGAGAAGGGAAAAACTCTGCTGATAATCACACATGATGTGAACGCAATTCCCGAGCTTGCAGAACGGGTCATTGTCCTGAACAAGACCGTGATCGCAGACGGGCCGACCCGTGATATTTTTTCAGAAACAGAAATGCTTGTGAAGATCGGCCTGGATGTGCCTGTGATCACGCAGCTCTTTGAAATACTTCGGTGTTTCGAGTATCCGTGTGATGTGCTTCCGCTTTCGATCGAAGGTGCGGTTACGAACCTGACAGAAACAATGAAAGGTGGGAATGGGCATGTACATCTGCATATCCACGAACACACACACTCAGGAATCATTTCTGCACGAAGCAAGTATCATGTTCATGTAGAAAAGCATGAGTTAGTGCTGGAATGAATTGCATGTGTCATCGGTTAAGAGTGATATTGTAATGGAACACGGATTGCACTGATGACACGGATGTGCACAGATAATAAGTAAATCCGTGAAAATCCGTCAAATCCGTGTCATACGTGTTCGATTTAAATTAAATTAGAGAATCGTATGAAATCATTGGTCTTTTGGAAAATAATACATACCGACTCTGTCAAACTCCTTAACCGATGACCAATGGAATGAATTGTCAATGGCAGGTTTGATGAAAGTGATAACTGATTATGTCAATTCCGGGACAGTGCACTATGTCCTTGAGGGGCTTGGAATTAATTGCAAATTCTGGCCTGGTTAATACTGCACATTACTGAAAGTCATTACATCTGGAGGAAGGGGAAATTAATACTTACCAGTTAATCTTAATAACTATACCCTGCAGCTCTACTGCGGTTGGGTGTGCTGTAGCAACTTTTAACCGGTAGTTTAACTGGCCTCTTTTGTGATAAATACAACAGTATTGTTAACAGGGGGTTCTGGTCTAATTCGATAAAATTCTTTAAACTGTTCAGGCAGTTCAAATTGAAAACCCGTTTCCAGTACTCTTCGCAATCCCTTTTCATAGATACGGTAGGATAGTCTCATTCTCGCAGGCAGCACCCTTGCCAGATAATCAAAGATCTCTATTTTAGGCTCGGCTGCAGCGGCTACCATCAGAAGTTCGTATTTGCTTTTAAGGGGTAAGCTAAAGTGGTTTCCGGTTTTTATCTCTATCTGACTGGAAAGACCAAGTTTCTCCACCACCTCTCTTGAGAGTTTAGCTCTATCAGGTTCCTGTTCAATCCCGACTCCTTTAAGTCCGTTTTGATGGCACATAATGATAAGTGATAGGGGTAGAGGTCCGCTTCCAAGAAACACAACACTATCACCTGGTTTAAGTCCGGATCCTTGATATTCGCTTTGTGCTAGCTGGACATAATTCGAGTAATGGGTAAATTTTTCAAGCACTTCCCATGGTTGGCTGCTTTCCAGTATTGAATATGCGTTTTCGGTTTCGAGCCGTAAACTGTATAGATTTCGAAACCTGACAATTGATTCAAGTGCACAATCAGGTTTAAGTTTGCAGACGATATCCTGTGCAAACCGGTCGTCTATCTCAAGTGCACTTAGATAGTCAAGTCGTTGAAAAAAAGGCTCAAGATTATCCGAATGATCTTGAATGATCTCTTGATCATTGAGACCCTTAGTTGAGGAATATATCTTTTCGAGTTCTTCAATAATTAATATGTTTGAATAATTTTCCATCTTACAATACTCCTGTAAAGTTATATTTAATAACAATTATTGGCATTTATTTCATAATATCGTTTCTATATTTAATCATTGCCCCTGAAAAACAGAGACTTTTTAATTTTTTCTGGCACAAATAATTCACATCTGGGATCGCAGCGAACATGCATAAAGAAATATTCCCAACTTTCTGTACCCTTAAGGTGCTCTGTGGTTTGATTTATGATAGTATGAAGAATTCAAGTTCATTCCTCATCTGGATCAAAGCACTGCCATGAAAACCGCTGAATAGGAAATAATAAAAACTATTAAATAAAATAGAATTTTTTAGTAATATTATCCAAAACCACACGCTATTTTGCAATTATATTTTACAGACATTCTGTTGAGCAAAGCTTTATATTTGATTACTGTTAGACTGGTGTATTACTTTATAAGTTGTTAGTATTACTTTATAAAATATAATTGGTGTATAAGTATGAATGAAAAAATCGGAATAATGGTATTAGGACATGGAAGTAAACTCCCGTACAACAAGGAAGTAATAACTGCAGTTGCCAACCAGATTGCAGAGAAACATCCTGATACTATTGTACGAACAGGATTTATGAATATGAATAATCCTACTATGGATGAAGGATTACAGTCCTTCGAGAATGCCGACATATCAAATATCATAGCTGTCCCTATATTCCTTGCTCACGGTGTACATACTACCGAAGATATACCACAGATTCTGGGTATAAGCAGGGAAGATCGCAGCACAACCATCAGATTAAACGGTAAAGATGTTAATCTGATCTATGCTGAACCCCTGGGTGCAGACCCGGTAATAGCTGAACTGGCATATAAAAGAGCCATTGATGCAATTGAATAGTGGAAAATAATTAACAGTCTACGAGATCATTAGGTTTTTTTGATCACAAATACAACTGTATTGTTAACAGGCGGTTCAGGTCTGATCCGGAGGTATTCTTCAAACGATTCAGGTAAATCGTAATGGAAAAATGTGTCCAGTAACCTTCTTAATCCCTTTTCATAGATGCGGTAGGACAATTTAGTGCCTGTAGGCAGTGCCTCAGCCAGATAATCGAAAATCTCCTGTTTTGGTTCTGCCTGAGCAGCTACCATGATAAGTTCAGCAGCATCTTTTAAGGGAAGTATTGAATGATTTCCGGTTATTATCCTAATCTGATCAGAAAGACCAAGTTTTTCCAGTACTTTTCTTGAAAGTTCTGCTCTTTCGGTTTACTGTTCTATTCCAATCCCTCTTACTCCATACTGATGGCACATCATTATCAGAGAGATGGGGAGTGGTCCGCTTCCAATAATAACCACAGTATCATCCGGCTTAAGTCCTGCTCCCTTATATTCAGTAGAAGCAAGTCGAATGTAATTTTGGAGATAAGAGAAATTTGTGAGAATCTCCCATGGATTATTACTATCGAGTATTAAATGGGCATGTTCGATTTCCAGTTTCGCAGTATACAGGCTTCTGAATCTGGCAATCCTATATTAAAATTTCATAATAATCTTCATGTAACTATGGAACGAGTGTTAAGTTTATTTAAATATGAGTCAACAGGACATAAGAGTGGGGGATTATTTGATATTTCTCAAACTCACGCGACTTATAGAGCCGGTGAGTTTTTGGGTCTGGAGTAAAAAGCCCTATATTTCCTGTGGATTGATAGTATCCAGTTTGACGTGCTGTATACCTTTGTTCTTTACAATGTTCTTGTATATCTCGCTGATCTTTCCTGCCTCACCCTGTATTATGATTACTTCCACACAATTATCATTTTCCATGTAAACGTGAACCGAGGAACGGATAATGTTAAGCTATTCATGCTGAATATTATTCAGCACATCTTCTATGCCATTTTGATGATGGTTGTATGCCAGGGTCATGCCCTATATATTCCATAATTTAATCCTTTGTCTTAGAGCGGTTTCAACAATGATCCTAAGCCTTTTTTATCAAGCATGATCTCCCCACTCTAAAAGCTATTTCCATAGTGGTACAAATACAATCAACTTACCGTCAATCAATTCTTTGCCTTCCATGTCCTTCGTCACAACAAAACCCTTCTTAACCGAAAAAATATTCATAAATTTTAATAACCCTTTAATGTCCTTCTCCTGATATTATTTTTATACCTGGATTCCAGGGGTACAACCTCATCATCCTTGACCATCACACAATCTACTTCTGAAATAATTACCCATATTATTCAATTTTATGAGCATTATGTTACCCATATCATAAAAACTAACATCCCACCCTATTAACCAAACACCTGTACATCATCCTAAAAGGTGAAAATTCAGCATTTTAGGTCGCAAGTCCAAATCAATCACAAAAAAATTACTTAACCTATGAAATGTACATAAATACATAATCCATTTTTTTTGGATCAGGAGGAGACTAAATGGGAAAATACTCAATCGATGAATTTATTGATTCGACCGGACAGCGTGATCTGGGAGAGGGCACTTTCGAACTGGAACGGGACCGATTGCTTGAGATAAATCTAGAAGGAAAAGTATGGACGAAAATGGGATCAATGGTAGCTTACCTGGGAGATATCAAGTTCACCAGGGAAGGGGTCATGGAACACGGAATTAGCAAAATGCTGAAAAAAGCCGTGACAGGGGAAGGCGTAAGACTTACAAAAGCAGAAGGTACAGGCAAATTATACTTAGCAGACAGTGGTAAGAAGATATCGGTCATCAACCTGGACAAGCAGTCCATATTTGTCAACGGCAACGACCTGCTGGCATTTGAGGAGTCAATCATGTGGGATATAAAAATGCTTAAAAAGGTTGCAGGATTAATGGCAGGCGGGCTTTTCAATGTAAAACTTGAAGGAACAGGTATGATTGCCATAACCACACACTATGACCCACTGACACTCAAAGTAACACCTGAAAACCCTATATTCACGGACCCCAATGCCACAGTGGCATGGTCAGGCAATCTTCAACCTGATCTGAAAACAGATGTTTCCCTGAAGACATTTGTGGGACGGAGCAGCGGCGAATCACTACAGATGGCCTTCAAAGGTGACGGTTTCGTAGTCATACAGCCGTATGAAGAAGTATATTTCCAGGCTGGAACATAAGGATAAGAAAGATTTTTCTGTCATTACACCTGGAATATAGGGGTATTAGTAGTTTTGGCTATCTTTGGCAAACGTTTAATCTAAAAAAAGTCATTTAATTATTCAGTGATCACCTATGAGATTTGATAGATTTACCATAAAGGCACAGGAAGCATTTTCTGATGCAAGGAATATCACACTTGATAATAATCAGCAGCAGTTTGATGTAGAACAACTCATGCTGGCACTGATCAACCAGAAAGAAGGACTTACCCTACAAATACTTCAAAGATTAGGGGCCAATGTACCTGGAATAATCAGCCGGCTGGAAGAAGAAATTGGCAAGATCCCAAGAGTCTCGGGAGCAGAACAGCTCTATATGTCCCAGCGGATCAATAATGTGGTTGATGCGGCCTTTGATGAGATGAAACAGCTCAAAGATGAATACCTGAGCACTGAACATCTGCTGCTGGCCATTACTGATGAGAAACATGGCATTTCGTCATATATCCTGAAAGAGAATGGGGCATCAAAGGATACCATCCTCAAAGCCCTCAAGGAGGTAAGGGGTTCATCCAGGGTCACGGACCAGAATCCTGAGGATAAATACCAGGCGCTGGAAAAATACGGTCGTGACCTCACAGAAGCAGCAGCACTGGGAAAGCTGGATCCTGTGATCGGTCGGGATAACGAGATTCGCAGGGTACTTCAGGTACTTTCCCGCAGGACAAAGAACAATCCTGTGCTTATAGGGGAACCCGGTGTGGGAAAAACCGCAATTGCAGAGGGTTTGGCTCTTCGCATATTTATGGGGGATGTACCTGACACCATCAAGGACAAGCAAGTCGTGGCTCTTGACATGGGTGCCCTTGTGGCAGGTACCAAGTTTCGGGGTGAGTTCGAAGAGCGACTGAAAGCGGTGATCAAAGAGGTACAGGATTCTGAAGGGAATATCATCCTTTTTATAGATGAGCTGCACACCCTTGTGGGTGCAGGGGCGGCCGAAGGGTCCATCGATGCCTCAAATCTCCTGAAACCAGCCCTGGCCAGGGGAGAACTGCGGGCCATTGGTGCTACTACACTGAACGAGTACAGGAAATACATCGAAAAGGATGCAGCACTGGAGCGCAGGTTCCAGCTCGTACTGGTGGATGAACCCACTGTGGATGAGACCATATCGATCCTGCGTGGCTTAAATGAGAAATATGAGATTCATCACGGTGTCAGGATACAGGATTCGGCTCTCGTGGCGGCAGCCGTGTTGTCCAACCGCTATATTACAGACCGTTTTCTACCTGATAAGGCCATTGACCTGGTCGATGAGGCCGCATCCAAGCTCAGGATAGAGATAGACAGCATGCCTGCTGAACTTGATTATGCTGAGCGGAAGATTAGGCAGCTTGAGATCGAGCGCCAGGCAGTGAAGAAGGAAAAGGACGATTACTCGAAGGAGCGCCTGGAGAAGATCGATAAAGAACTATCTGACTTAAAGGAACAGAGCAGCCAGATGAAGGCCCACTGGCAGCTTGAAAAGGATACCATCCAGATCATACGGGGAATAAAGGGTGATATCGAGAAGAAACGGATGGAATCCGAGAAAGCAGAACATGAAGGTAATCTGGAGAGGGCTTCTGAACTCAGGTATGGTACACTGCCGGAATTGCAAAAGCAACTGGAAGTTGAAAATACTAAACTGGTAGAGCTCCAGAAGGACCAGAAAATGCTCAAAGAAGAGGTGGACGAGGAGGACATAGCAGAGGTTGTATCCAACTGGACCCACATCCCGGTGAGCAAGATGCTGGAAGGCGAGATGCAAAAACTGGTGAATATGGAAGAGCGCATCAGGCAGCGTCTTGTGGGACAGGAAGAGGCCGTTACCGCCGTGGCCAATGCGGTGCGAAGGGGCAGGGCCGGCATTTCAGATATAAACCGGCCCACAGGTTCGTTCATGTTCCTGGGTCCCACTGGCGTAGGCAAGACAGAACTGGGCCGGGCACTGGCCGAATTCCTGTTCGATGATGAGGCCGCAATGGTCAGGCTTGATATGAGCGAGTATATGGAAAAGCATACAGTGGCCCGGCTCATTGGCGCACCGCCCGGATATGTGGGGTATGAGGAAGGGGGCCAGCTTACAGAAGCTGTGAGGCGGCGGCCGTATTCGGTAATATTATTGGATGAGATCGAAAAGGCACATCCGGATGTATTTAATGTGCTGCTTCAGGTCCTGGACGACGGCAGGCTCACAGACGGACATGGGCGCACCGTTGATTTCAAGAACACTGTGATTATAATGACATCCAATATCGGGAGCCAGTGGATAGTCGAACATGGTGATGATGAAGTTGAGATGGAGAAACGGGTGATGGAGGCAGTACGGGCTCAATTCAGGCCCGAGTTCCTGAACCGGCTTGATGACGTTATAATATTCCACCAGTTAAAGCTGCCCGAGATTGTGAAGATCGTTGACATCCAGGTCAATATATTAAGTAAACGTTTGAAGGAGAGGAAAATTAACATTGTGCTTACTGATAAAGCCAGGGATTTCATAGCACGAACTGGATTTGACCCCACTTTCGGTGCACGGCCTCTTAAACGTACCATACAGCATAAGATACTGGACCCACTGGCAATGAAGATATTGAACAAGGAGTTCGGTGAAGGGGATTCTATTGAGGTGGATGTGGAGGAATCTGAAATAATCTTTAAAAAAGGGGAGAATAATGGAAATTAGGTGCTGTGGATCCACTCCACAGTGCCATTTCAGGACTTATTCTATCTGAAGGGTTTTTATCTTAATAACTATACTCCGCAGCTCTACTACGGTTGGGACAAAACGTAGTATTTAAGTATAGGAAGACCTCATACTGTTAGTACGGGGATAGTTATTTGGACAATTAATGCTCGGTTATATTTATAGAAATCCTAAAAACTTATTTAAAGCTCAAGAATAGGCGCATTTTATCAAAGTAAAAGCATTTTCATTGTATCTTTCCATATTCATTGCTAAGGAAGAGTGTCTAAAATGAACAAAGCATAACGACGTCCGGGTCGTTGACTTCGATAGGCGGGCGTGATGAAGGCTGAGGTTGGGGCAGGCTCGCGTGGATGGTGTGGTTGTTTTGTGAGGTGGGTTAGAAGATTTAATAAAATAGTAGTGATTATAGCCATTGTTAGGCAGGAGAGAAAACCTCGCCTGACATTCAAAACAGAGGTGGAATCATGGATACAGCAGAAAAAGTAAGAGAAGCGCTCAAATCTTGGAGGGAAGGCGATCTCAAGTTTGGCTCTGGAGACTTCGAAGGATCGGTTAGAAGCTACACGCGAGCTCTCGATCTCGCGAAATCCCTTCCAAATGATGAACCTTTTAATCACCTCGGCTTCGCAGCATCGTGTACTGCGGGTCTGTCCGGTGCACTTGGCCGACTTGATAGGCACCAAGAAAGTCTCGCTGCGGCTGAATCAGCGCTTTCCATCTTCAATCGCCATGGTACTATGCATCCAACAGAAGTAGGAAAGTGGATGATGGCCATTGTGAATAAGGGAACGGCGTTAGTTATGCTTGGACGCCCACGTGAAGCATTAGATACCTTCCGCCGGGCCAAGAAGATGTTTTCCGATCTTGGGATGGACATTTATGAGAACAAGCAATGGATAGCAATGGTCGATCAGAATATATCGACAGTCGAAGCAATGCTCGGGAATCTGAAGTCCAAGTAGGAAAGTCGGTGGAAGTTCTGGAAATGAGGAGGGTTAAATACATGAATTGGGCAATGGAGTCCAAAGGGACACTATAGCAAAATTATTGGAAATATACGGTTAATGCGATAAATATGTTATTAAAACATCGTGTGTATAACTTGAGTTTGAAATTTACGCAAAAATGAAGGCTTGTCCACCTGTTTTTTGTTGCCACCAACAGGATCTTTTAAAGATAAGTACTATAATACTTGGAAGATGGAAAAATTATTATGATTGAGGGATTAAATTGTTATTAGAAGCATTTTTATCTGCTGTAATTAGTGCTTTGGTGAGTCCAGAATTAATGAAAATACGAGAAGAAATTCTCGTAAAAGTAAATAATCGCATAAAGAGTCCAAGTAGCTTAGGTGAAGGAGCTCTTGAAGGTGATATTAGTAATTTTTCAGAAGAAGAGCGTAATGAAATATGGAACACTGTTGTAACTACTTTCGAAGAATATGACGTTTCTAAAGAAATTAAAACTTGCTTTTTTTTTAAACACGTTATCAGGATAATGAACGGTATAGATAAGGGAAGAGAGTATAGCTTAAAAGAAATTAATGTAACAAAGGATATAAGGATAGGAAAATGTCCCGTATGCGAAATCCGTATTTCCCATTATGATAGATATGCTAGTCGGCACCATGCAATGATATTTATTGAAAATGATGATTATTTCATCAGAGATATCTGTAGTAGAAATGGAACATGGGTTAATGGTTTGAGAATCGAAGAGAAAACAAAACTACATGACAGAGATAGAATCGAAGTTGGAAAAACATTACTGATGTTTAATGAAAAAGAGGAGGCTATAACGGTAATTAGTAAGGCAGAGGGAAGAAAGGAATATCATTTAAATGAGATTGAGATGAGAGGGGATATAAAGATAGGGAGATGTCCAATAAATGAAATCAGAATTGATGAAGAGGATCTCACAGCTTCTCGTCATCATGCAAGGTTATTTATCAAAGATAGTGACTATTTCATCGAGGATATTTGGAGCTTAGGTGGGACTTTTGTTAATGACATAAAAATAGACATAAAGAGATTAGAAGATAAAGATAAAATCAGGTTGGGAAATACGTTAATGCAGTTTAGAATGGTTGGAATGGGTGGTAAAGATTATGTGACTGTTGTGGCGGTGTGAGGATGGGCATGATAGATACAATAAAAGGAATGCTTGGAACAAAGCAGACCATAGAAAAACCAAATCACATGAAAAAAATAATAAAACCAGATACCCCTCCATTATTGAATAATATTTCAATATTCAAGCTGAAAGAAGGTGATTTGCTAGCAGGTAGATATACAATATTAAAAGTTATGAAAGGCGGCATGGGTGTAGTATATCATGCCTATGATAATGTGCTGAAGCAGTTTTTTGCAGTAAAGACTTTTCAGGAGCTTTTTCTGTGGAATCATGAGATTATAAATGGTTTTATTAATGAGGCAGAGAAATGGATCGGTCTTGATATGCACCCGAATATTGTAAAAGCATGGACGATCCAGAAAGATCACGGCATACCATATATTATTTTGGAGTATGTTGACGGGGGGAATTTACTCAAATGGATTGGGACTTTAAACATTCCACAAGCGATTAATTTTGGGATCCAGATTTGTAATGGAATGACATATGCTCACGATAATGATGAACGAAAAGATAAACAAAAGCTAGTGCACCGTGACTTAAAGCCAAGTAATATTTTAATCAGTAACGGCAAAACAACTAAAATCACAGATTTTGGATTGGTTAAAGTGCTTGATGATGCGTACATAGATGCGTACACAAATATAAAAGTGGGCACCCCGGAGTACATGTCGCCTGAACAGTTTCTGGACCCAAAGAACGTAGGTACAGAGTCAGATATCTACTCATTTGGCGTTATGTTCTATGAAATGCTGACTGGGATACGTCCATTCCTTGCAACTTCTGATGATGGCTACAAAGAGAAACATATGAACGAACATCCAAGACCTCTAAGCAGTATCAATCACAAGATACCAAAGGAACTTGATACTGTTGTGTTACGCTGCCTGCAAAAAGAACCGACGAACAGGTATCCGAATTTTAGGCACCTGAAAAAAGAGCTTACTGAAATTTATGAGAACATAACCGGAAAAACACTATACATAGAACGGTATATACCACCAATACCAGTACCACCAGAAGAATGGAACTTCAAAGGAGAAGCTATGGTTAATATTGGCAAGTATGAGGCTGCGATCGCTTACCTTGACAAGGCTCTTGAGATCAATCCAGAATTTGATTATGCATGGAACAATAAAGGAAATGCCCTGCGTGGTCTTGATAGGTATAAAGACGCAATTACCTGCTTTGATAAGGCTCTTGAGATCAATTCCAATCTTGGAGAAGCATGGGTCAACAAGGGAGAAGTTTTTATTCATCTCGGTAGGTATGAAGACGCAATCATCTGTTATGATAAGGCTCTTGAGATCGGTTCGATATATGGAGTAGTATGGTATGGCAATGATACAGCATGGTATGGAAAAGGACACGCTCTGCACAATCTTGGAAGGCATGAGAAAGCGATCGCCTGTTATAATAAGGCTCTTGAGATAAATCCGAAAAATGAAGGAGCGTGGCTCAGCAAAGGATCTGTTTCTGCTGACCTTCTTAGTAGGTATGAGGATGCGATCACCTATTATGATAAGGCTCTTGAGATCAATCCGAGATTGAAAGAAGCATTGTACAACAAAGGAATTGCTCTGGACAATCTTGGAATGCCACGGAAGGCAATCACCTGTTTCGATAAAGCTCTTGAGATCAATCCAAAAGATGAATGGGCATGGTACGACAAAGGAGTTGCCTTGCGTAATCTCCTTATGCTGGAGGATGCGATCGCCTGCTATGATAAGGTAGTTGAGATTAAACCAAACTTCGAGAATGCTTGGCTTAACAAAGGAGTTGCTTTGAGCATGCTTCGCAGGTATGAAGATGCAATTGCTTGCTTTGATCATCTAATTGAGATCAATCGTGAAAATGAAGAGGCATGGATCAACAGAGGGTCCGTTTTTCTTGATATTGGCAAGTATGAGGATGCGCTTGCATGCTATGAGCGGGCACTTAAAATCAACCCAGAACACGAAACTACAAAACAGGCTAGAGATTTTATCTTACACAACTTCCAAAGGTAAATTCAAATGTCAGTAATATTTATAAAAGGAGTGTTCTTCAGAGTTATAAGTGATTAAAATGTATATTTAGTACAGCAAAAGAACTGCGCCTTATTGAAAAGGCAAATTCAGAAAAAATGATGGCAAGATAATTACTGAGCATCCACACGATGCCCCGCAATTCTATTGTGGGGTCGTTGACTTATGACCGAGGTCGGGTTAGCTGTATAATCGATAGGGTTTTATGTGGTGGGTTGATAAATAAGTATATAAGAAGGATGAAGAGATGTATGAGATGATTGATATTCTTTCAAAAGGATATATCGATGGATCATGTTCAGATACAACATTTAATAAGCAGGATATGCAAATAAGTCTGCATATCAAACGATAGCTGACACAGTTAATATAGTTTTTAGGGAATATTTATTCACCTCAACATGAGAACTACATAGGCTAATTGAATGTATTGAACTTATATCGCTTATATTTGAGATGAAAACATTATGAAAATCACTCGAATTTATGTTGATACTTCCGTAATTGGAGGTTGTTGTGATTATGAATTTAAAGAATGGTCTGAAGGACTTCTTTCAGACTTCGGACTGGGTGTATTTTCTTTGGTTCTTTCCTCACTCACGGATGCAGAAATTAGAGATGCACCTGATGAAGTAAAAAAAGTATATGAAATGTTTCGAAATTGTGAGCATGAATTTCTCGAATTAGATGCCGAATCTATAGAGCTTGCTGAGATATATATTGATCGTGGTATTTTATCTTTAAACTATAGGGATGATGCTCGACATATCGCTATGGCAACTGTGGCAGATATCGATATATTAGTAAGTTGGAATTTTCGGCATATTGTTCATTATGATAAAATTAGACAATTTAATGCTGTAAATCTTGAAAAGGGATATAAGGCAATATCAATCTATTCCCCAATGGAGGTGACGACTTATGTCAATAAAAACGGTTGAAATGGTTAGAAAGATACGTGATAAACATTATGAAGAGACAAAGGACTTATCAGTTCAGACACAAATACATTATATTCGAAAAAAATCTGAGGAATTATTACAAGATATTCACAGATAATCCTACTACCCCGCCTCCAGCCCGTGGATGCCCCGGACTTGCAGTCCGGCGGTGGCATGGTCGGGGCCAAATATACCCTTTAACCCACATCAAACAACCTGCTCCCTGTCTGCACCCCCATGGTCGGCAGCCTGTCAAGTCCAAGAGGGGCGGCAGGGAAGAGTAAGAAAGAATGTGGGCAGGAATTTACCATTTATAAAACACAGATCAATGAGATTTACACAGATTAAAGGTTCAATACATATACACTTCAAAAAGCATGGAATTTTAACCGGATTTACAGGATGTTGAAATTGCGTTATATCCTGTCTAATAATTTTTGAATTAACCTCAGATTTGAAGTGGATACGACATAACCTAAAATTTAATTGTTTTTTGATTTTGTGCATGTAATATGTGCACAATATTTAATATTGTGCATGGATTTTGTGCATAAAATATATAAATGTGCATTGCCAATTATATCTCATGGTAACTGAAGAAAGACACAGAGCACTGCTCATAAGACAGAACCCATGGTGGCAAGGTAAAAAAACAGAGATTCATGTATTTGAAAGAGACCTCCTTTCAAAGATACAAAAATACATAAAATACAAGCAGATCCTTGCAATAACCGGCCTTCGGAGGGTCGGAAAAACGACCATCATGAAGCAGGTCATCCAAGGGCTTGATGCCCCTAAAAAAAATATATGTTATATATCATTCGACGATATTGATTTCCAGAAATATACAGTCGCTGAAGACCTGATCAATTATTTTTTGGAATTTTCAGAAAAAAACAAAAAAAGATATCTGTTCTTAGATGAGATCCAAAAACTGCCGAACTGGACTGATCTTCTAAAAACATATTATGACACAGAAGATAACCTAAAGATATTTTTGTCCGGATCATCAAGCCTTGAGCTTAAAGACAAGAAAGAAACGCTTGCCGGCAGGATATTGACATTCAAACTGCCTGTTTTGTCATTTTCTGAATTCTCAAGATATTTCGGCATGGAATACAAATCATCAAAAGACATCTTTCATGAATACGACCTAAAACTAACAGGCAAGAAAGAAAGATATAGAGACATTTTTGAGTCGTATCTCCTGAAGGGTGCATTCCCGGAATTACTTGACATAAAAGATGAGGAATTCATCAGAATGTATATAAAAGAATCAGTGATTGAAAAATCTGTTGCAGACATAAGCAAAGCAGCCAAAGAAGATGAAATAATAATATATGAACTTTTCAGATTGTTGATAAACAGCAATGCACAGCTATTTGAGATCACGAGCATCTCAAACACATTAAATATCAACAGAAATCTTGTTTCCCGTTATGTGGGGCTACTTGAAAAATCATTTTTGATAAAAACAATATACAATTTCACCGGCAGTGTCGCAAAGCAGGTAAGGACCAATAAAAAACAGTATACAGCCCATAGCTCTATCATCATCGCAATGCTTGATTATCCTGAAAGCATCATAAAGACGGAAGTTGTGGGGCGTCTGGTTGAAGGGATAATCGTGAACTCGATTGATAATCTTGCATTCTATCGCAGTCCTCAAAAAGACGAGGTAGACATAGTCGCAAAAAAAGGCAAAGAATTGATCCCGATAGAAGTGAAGTATCAATCGCAAATAACAAAATATGACACCAAGCAGATAATCAAGTTCTCAAAAAAATACAACATAAATAGAGCAGTAATTGTCACCAAAGACCTGTTTGATGAGCGCGATATGGATTCTGTTAAAATCCTGTTTATTCCTGCATGGCTATTCTTATCAGATTGGGAGAACATAATCACTGAACTTTGATTCATGTAACCTGCTCCCTGTCCGCACCCCCATGGTCGGCAGCCTGTAAAGTGCAAGAGGGGCGGCAGGGAAGCGTAAGAAAGAATGTGGGCAGGAATTTGCCATTCATAAAACACAAAATCACTAGGATTCACACAGATTGAAGGTTCTATACCTTTTTGAAATGGATACGAATAATATCTAATTTTTTTCAAAAACCGCCAGGTGATAGTACCCCAGACCATTAAAAGGAAACAACCATCTTACTTTATCTTCAAAACGCATAAAGAATTTTTCATAAAAATATAGTTTCCTATTATTATGCGGGTATAGCAACAGTAGCAGACACCCGATCGATACCTTAAACCCTTTATTTTTCAGTATATTTGATAATTCACGTTTTGAAAAATAATATGTCCACAATCCATTCAGAGTATATTCCTTATTAGTTAAGGCATGTAATAACCAGCGTCCTTTTGCGTTGAGAATGGTTTTGACCCACCAGGTTAAATTCCATCGATTCACAACAGTGATCACAGCCAGGCTGCCGTTATGCAAGACCCTGTATATCTCCTGGATGGCGATATTTATCTTCGGTACATGACTGTATACTCCAAAGATTGAAATTAATCCATCAACGCAATTATCTTTAAAAGGAAGAGCTTCGGCTGAGGCAATGATTAATGATACTTTATCATTCAGACCGGCATTATTTACCCTGTCTTTTGCAATCCTTATCATTTCCCCTGAGATATCCACACCAATCACTTGATAATCTTTTTTTGCAAGAAATAATGTTTGTTCTCCAGTCCCACAACCTATATCAAGAATTAAACCGGGTTTTAAACTATTAAGAAGAACCCTGTTCTCTACTGACCGCATATATTCAAGCCTTTGATTATCAAATCTGTTGTCATAATTATCGGCAAGATCTTCATAATATTTTACTATACTTGTTGTATGTGACATGTTGAGTGAGTTTATTTATCCCTGGGGCGCAGGGGCGCATGTAAGACCTCGGATTTCCAATCCTATGATGTGCAAGCCCCGCACAACCATAATTCGTATCCCAAAAAAGCATTTGTTGAATATGCCTGAGGGGATAAGCGTGCCTACATATAATTAAGACTATCCTTCTCATCAGCAATAACCACATCAACCTCGTGCTTATACGAATCCCTCCAGAAAAACTCAGCCCCAACCGGTTTACCATCAACCATTCAAAAACCCTTGACCTTGAACAACTGGGAGATATCCCTGTAGGCGGTCTTCTCAATCGATATAGATTACCAAAAGCCATAATACGAATTAAATTACAATATAAGTTATCAAGGTGATACGAATGAAGACATACCTAATTCTCTGGTTCAGTAGCGAAGGTGCCATGCCCTCTGAGGTCAACCGGCGGTTAATGTCCCTGGGATTCAAGCCAATACAGGGAGTCCATGATTATGTTTATGAATGGGACTCAAATACCGATGTTGAAGACATTCTCAGGTTCGGTGACCGAATCCAGGTGACCCTGAAGGGCCTTAATGTAATGTTCAAGATAGAGACCATTGACGGCAAATGAAACTAACTGTACTCACAAGGATCAATTATTTTAGCACCGGACAGTGCACCCATTAGCAGTTCTTTCACCTTTATATTGTCTTCTTCACTACACACTTCACCGCATTTTGCAGCAGTGGCAGGTTTTTCAGGCACTGCAGTACAACACATGGCTGGCCTGATGGATGCATCATAGGTCCCGATCTTCCGGGCGATGTCGATTATCTCGGTCTTATCAAGCCCGATAAGGGGGTGGTAGATCGGTACATGTATCCCGCAGGTCTCTGCCATCATATTTTCAGATGTTTGACTTGCCACCTGGCCAAGTGATGAACCGGTTATAATGCCGAAAGCCCCTTCCTTTTCCATTATACCTGCTGCAATGCGGTACATCATCCTGCGGCAGAATATACAGGCATAACGGCGCTGGCAGTCTGAAAGGAAAGCATCCAGGCTTATGCCGTTTGGTACTTCGTAGGCCTTGAAAGGATGGCCTGGTGCCCATGTTTGCAACACTCTGAGACATTCCAGTGCCCGCTGCCGCATGGTATCGTCCGAGAACGGTTCATTGTTGACATATACAGGTATTATCTCACAGCCCCGTTTCATCATAAGCCATGCAGCCACGGGAGAATCAATTCCACCCGAGAACAGGGCCACCATCTTACCCTGTGTACCCAGTGGCAGGCCGCCTGTACCATTTACAACATCAGTATATACGAATCCTTTGTTCTGCCTTACCTCTACCATGATCTCCCTGTCAGGAGTTGTCAGGTCAACCTTTGGATTGAGCTTTCGCACCCGTTCAAATACAGCATCACCACAGGCCACGCCGATATCACGACTTGAGAACTCGTGATTGCCAGACCTGCGGGCTCTGATGCCAAAGGATTCATTCTCATTGATAATGGACTCTCCCACATCGGCAGCAACAGACGCTGCGGATTCAAGTGTGGGCTCACATGTAATTGCCGGACTTACCGAAACTATGCCAAACACTTTTGCTGCGGCCCCCACAACGGCAGGGTTATTGGTATGGATATATATACGACCCCATTCCCGGGACAGGTCATCATAATCAATACCTGAAGCATCAAGCATGGACTTGATATTGGACATAAGGGTCTTTTCGTACCTGTTCCTTACGTGCCTGCTCTTCAGTGCCAGTTCACCATACCTGACAAGTATAACATCATTAGTAGGTCGGATCATTTATTCCTGTTCTTCCTTCAATACTTCCTTGATTATCCTTGCATAAGCGGGCCTGGCTATCAGCACACCGATCAACACACCTATGATAGTTGTCAGTGCAAAACCCTTTAATGCGCCAAATCCCAACCAGAACAGCCATATCATTGCTATGATAGTTGTGGCTGCCGCCGCAAATATGATGCCAAATGCCCTGGAGATCCGCGAAAGGTAAACCTTGGTAGGTGGAAGTTTTCCTTCATATAATACCTCGTCAGTGATTATTACAAGATGATCGATACCTGTTCCAATGACCGCAATAATACCTGCAATGGCTGGCAGGTCAAGCTGCCATTTTACAGCAGATGCAAAGCCCAGGATCATCACAACCTCACTTATGGATGTTATGATCATTGGCAACATGATCTCTTTTTTGCGATACCTGAGGTATATCATGAATGAGACCACTATAATAGCAAGCAGTCCTGCTATGGCTGTAAGTTCCTTGAACTGGGCGCCCAGGGATGCGGGCACCTGGCCCGAACCTATTACCTCCACATTAACTGGCAGGGCACCTGCCCTCAAATGAGATTCCAGCTGTTTTGCACTTTCTTTACTCCCACTGTCAGTTCCAAAAGATGCACTCATATCCTGCACAGGCATTATTTTCAAATTGTTGGCTAACCTGTCATTCAAAGGAGCACTGAAAATGACCTCATTATCAAGGTACATTATAACCTCATGATTAAGAGGGTCATTGACCGCATTTGTTTCAATGGCCGCTTCCATCAAGAGTACAGCACCCTGCTGGGTCAAAGTGAACGGCACACCCCATACCCCATTATTTGCCTCATGGATCCCGACAGTCTGGATATCCTCCCCGTACACGGCATGTATCGTCTCGTTGCCTTCTGTCTGGATACGGATCTCAAACTTACCAGGAGTGGCTGCCAGGTCCATCGCCGTTTCGATGTCGATTCCTGCCAGGTCGATGAGTATGTATTCCCGTTCTACTATGGTTGGCTTGACATCACTGAGTCCAAAGAGGTTTAATTTATCCTCAAGTATTTCCTTGGTTTTGATTAGTGTAGCCTGGGATACGCCATCCTTGTATAAGATCACAGAACCCCCTACATCATCAAGCATATCTTCCAATTCATCAGCAGATGTCTGCTTCCTTATCTCATACCACAATCCATCCCTGTCCTCTGATAGCACAACCTCTGTCTTATAGCTGTTTTCCAGATACCTGGAAATCACATGGTACTTATCCACCTGCAGGGTAACAGACGAAACTCCGCCTCTTCCACCAGACACTGCAGCCTGGCCATATCCCAGGGATTCGACCTGCTTTGCAGTGACCAGGGTCCCAACCTCAAAGGAGACAGATGTATCTGTTGTACCTGTTACTTTCACGGTCGTGTTTAAGAAAGATGAGTATTCGTGTGTTATGATGGTCCCCACATCGGCATCGATTTGGGCCATGGCACCCTCAGGCTTAAGCTGGAGCCATGAACCTCCATCAAGGTCAAGGCCGTACTTGAGTCCGCCAAACCCCAGATCAGGAAAGATGGCAGGTAACAGCAGTAATATTAGTGAAATGATTATTGCCCCACCCATAAGCAATATCCTGGGATTGCTGGCAAGTCCCTTCTCAGCTTCTTCGTTCCTCATTTCCTGCCCCCCCTCTTTCTCTTTCCTATAGGAACTTCGCGTCCCAGGTACCATTTCAGGATACCTGTGTTCAGCATCCAGGTGTTCATGAGGTCCGTGGCCAGTCCGAGGAGCAGGACCGCAGAGATATCACTGATGATATCGATCCTGGAAAATGATGAGACGTACTGGGCACAAGTGCTGACCAAAAACAGTATAAAAATGGCTGCAAGGGTAGTAGTGGTCATTGTAAGGCCGGTCTTCATCGCCCCCTTTAATTTATCTTCCAGTTTGCCCCTACGCTTGAGAAGCCTGGTTGTCAGCAGGATGTCACTGTCAATAGAATAACCTATGAGCATAAGTAGTGCTGCTACAGTTCCCAATGATAAAGCAATGCCAAACAGGTTCATTAATGTGGCTGCTATGACGATATCGGAAAATGCGGACAGTACGACCGCACCGGAAGGTACCACTGACCTGAATATGATAAAAACCAGCACAGCCATTCCAAGGAATGCATATATGACAGCTTTTATTGCACTAATTTGCAGGTCATGGCCATATAATGCACTTATCTGCTGCAGTGATATCTCCTTGCCGAAATTGGAGGTAAGGTAATCATTTAATTCCATCTGTGCAGCTTCGTCCATGGGAGCGAACTTGAGCATAACCCGTCCGCCACCGGCATCACGTGCGCTTATTGGTGGCGTGTCTGGAAATTGTGACGTGAACTGCTGCTGCACTTCTTCAAAGGATAACGGGGACTCTACAGTAACTGTTGTACCTCCTGTAAATTCGATACCTAGTTCCACCGGACTGCCCAGTTCCGCTGGAGTGCTTGTAGAAATAAATGTCCAGCCAAGGATAACAAGGGATAGTAATAAGAGGACAAGCGGGATAATGATCATCTGTGTTGTTGATACTTTCTGAAAATAAGATTCAATATATTGTTCTATGTTGATATTCTTCATTAACCGCACCTGTGAAATTTAATCGTAATAATCCAATATCTAGCTTAATTAAAGCCCAAGACAGTTCACTATTAATGTCTATTTAAATTAAACAAATATTATAATTAATTTTTCTTTCCATTTTTCATCCAACTTATTTAACATTTAGGTTTGCCAATAAGTGATATACTTCAGATACACATTAATGATATTCAGATATTAAATTGTAGGAAAAATATATGCAAATTTAATTATAGCATCTGTTATGGTGAATTACCTTGAAACCCAGTTATTTTAATAATTTTTCAAACTATTTATTTCTACCTTTTTTTTCCAAAATCAAACATAATTTAAATCAATTCATATAAATATTGTAGAGGGGCAATGACCATTATAAGCGTTACTGTAAATAATCCTTAATAAAAAATTTGATCTTAGTCGTTATATCCCGCAGCTCTGCTGCGGTTGGGTGTGCCGGGGCAATGTTTGACTAAAAAAAAGAGTGGGACATGACTAATTTTTAGAGTTAACGAATACTACGAATCCTCTACCCTCCCATCCACCAGCGTGATCACCCGGTCTGTCCGCTCCGCCACCCAGGGGTCGTGAGTTACAATGATAACAGTCTGCCCGCCATCAGACAGCCGCCGCAGGATGCCGATAATAAGGTCCCGGGTCTTTGTATCCACCTCACCTGTGGGCTCATCAGCCAGTATGATAGCAGGCCTGTTGGCCAGCGCCCTGGCAATACTCACCCGCTGCTGCTCCCCGCCGCTCATTTCAGAGGGTTTGTGGTTCAGGCGTTCGCCCAGCCCCATCTCTGTTAGCACCTCACGGGCCCGCTTGATCCGCTCTTTCTTGTGAACCCTGGCAAACCTCATGGCAATCTCCACATTACCCAGTGCAGTAAGGGCTGGCAACAGGTTGAAATGTTGGAACACGAACCCTATCTTTTCGCGGCGCAGCCTGGGTATCTCCTTTGCCTTAACCCCGGTCACCTCGATACCGTCAATGAATACGCTGCCTTCTGTAGGAATTTCCAGCATACCTATGATTGACAGCAGTGTGGATTTTCCCGAACCTGACGGACCCACTATACTTACAAGCTCTCCCCTCCTGACCTCCAGGTCCACACCCTGCAAGGCATGTATGGGTACCTTGCCTTGCATATAAGTTTCTTTCAGGTTCCGGGTCTGCAAAATAATATCAGGCTCAGCATCATTCATATCTGAGTGCCTCCATGGGACTCATGCCGGTAGCCCGCAGAGCAGGGTAGATACCTGACAAGGTACCCAGCAGTATGGCAAATAACATGGCAATGGCCACCAGCCGGGGCGTGATAAGGAACAGCACGATCCCCTTTTCAGCCAGCCATAGGTTTATGCCAAAAACTGCAACCCATCCGCAGGCCAGTCCCAGCAGCCCCCCCAGTAAACCCATGATAGCGGCCTCGCCCACAGTCATCAACAGGATATCCCGCCGCTCTGCCCCCATTGCCTTAAGTATTCCGAACTCCTTTGTGCGTTCCATCACAGACATTAGCATGGTGTTCATAACGCTCAGCCCGCCGATAATAGCTGCCAGGACTGCAGCACTTACAGTTATTACAGAAAATATCATCAAGCCCTGCTTTGCCTCCTCTTCCAGTTCACTGGGAGATAGTGTATCCACTCCGTCCACGCTGAGCTTTATCCGCTTTGCCAGCAGGTCACCATCAACTCCCTCTTCAGGAATAGCAAATATCATAGAGACCATATTGCCCATATCATAGACATCCTGGGCAATATCAAGGGGGATTGCCGCCGATGCATCAAAAAAACTACCCGTATATTCCAGCTCTCCAACCACTGTGAAGTACTTGTCCTGTATCTCAATGCGGTCCCCTACACCGATATCATACTGGGTTGCAATACTACTACCAATAACGGTTACGTATCTATCCCCCCTAACAAGGTCCCTTCCTTCCTTGACCTGGACCGGTCCCAGTACAGTATTGGATTTCTCTGGTGGTAGCCCTATTACCTGATTACCGCCAAAACTCATGCCTCCACCCTCCTCCAGCGGTGCCATCAACAGCCCGTATGCATCATGGACGCCGGGTACTTTCCTGACCTCTGCCGCTTTACTGGTGGTCACGCTCCCGCCGAACACGCCGCTTGAGCCGAATACACGTATCTTGTCAGCGGTCAGTGCAAATGAGGTTTCAAATGTCTGGTTGAAATTCTCTGACATGGAACCCATTACAATAACTGCGAATATACCAAGGCCGATGCCAAAAATTGTGAGTGCTGTCCTGATCTTCCGCTGTGAAAGGTTTCGCAGTATAATGTCGAACAATGCCTTCCCCCCTATCTCCTGTTACTGATCACGGCTGCATATATAATACACAGGATGGTCAGTAAAATTGTGAATCCCGGTGTCTTGGATTTCGTGGGCTGGCTTACAGGAGAGGCACGTTCGGGGATAAAAAGCATTGTTTCATACCTGTCCAGTATTTCATTTTCAAGTGTCAAAATATGGATGTTGACCTGGTACGTACCAGGGTCAAGGTCATCATCCCATATGATACCCACGGTATCGTCCCTGTCCAGGGTAAGAGGTTCGGGCTTGCCTGTAAATACAAGTGGATCTGAACCGTCCTTGTGTAGTTCTACTTCCACTATACCGTTAAAAGGGACCTGTGACATGCCGTAAAGTGTTACACTTGCGCCGAAATCGTCTACGTCTACATCCATGTCATCAATCTCTACCTCCTGGTTTGAAGTGAACCCGGTCACGTATGAGGATGTGATGTCCGGTGTGTGGGATATGGCCTTAACACGTACGCTATACTCGGTATTGTCATCCAGGAGGATGGGCCAGTCAATGGAAAGCTGGGTGGACTGTATCACAGGTATGTCCTCTTTGGTCTTGGAATATAATATCTCGCCACCCTGGATTAACTGGAAGGTAAAATCTGCAACGCCGGGATTGGATACGCTCCTAGGCTTTAATAGCAGGCTTGCACCACTGCTGCTGGCGCTGAGATCAACTACCTGGAACCTTGGCAGTACCACAAGTCCGTAAGAGAATGGATATGATGTTTCATCTACAGATCTGCCATCGACCAGTACGCTGACTGTGGCCACGTAGTTTTTGAATTGGGGTTGTGAATCCCACATGATGACCTTTGTTATTTCCTTGCCCGGTGCTATTATAAAGTCCAGGGTTGTCGTTTCGATTAATTTATCCCTGTATGTTAATTTGAATATTAGCTGTCCATTATTTACCTGTTCGCTGGATTGTATTGATACGTCCATACTGTTCTCATCTGAGAATGTTGAAGTGATCCATGTGGTCTGGTTTTCACCGGCAGAGGCTGGGAATACAATAAGAGTCAGCAGGATGGCAAGAATATAAATATTTCTGGATTTCATTACCATATTGTAAGTTGGATTGTGTAAAAAATCTTTCTCTTGACAGTCAAACGTTGCGACGGCACTCCCAACCGCAGAAAAGCTGTGGGGTATAGTAATTAAGATAAATAGCTTGAGGAAGAAGGAATCGAGATTGTCGGGTAGTGAACTACCTAACAGTAGATAATATCTGCATCTGGATTTCCAGAGGTGAAATGTTTATACTATCTCTATCTATTTTTACTTCCATATGCTTTTGTAAAGAATCCCGATCTATCCTGTCATTAGTGAATTTGATCTCAATATTTTGAATGACAGTATCCTGTATGGCAGCTCTGATTGCAAATATGTTATTAAGCATTGCATATAGCTCTAAAGGATTTTTTGTATTTAAATACCAATATTTCTTTTGGCGTAATTTATCTTCAAGCTGTTTAAACGTTTGGAAATCCATTTTTTCAATAAATATATAGAAATCTTCCGTTCCACTAGATCGTCCAAACAGTATAAAAATATAACCACTTATAATAACATAATATGTATATTTTTCAATAATTTTGATAAAATCTATTACAAAAAGATACAGCTTGGAAACCACTTTTTTCCTTAGAAAGATATATTAACTGCAAAAATTATGACACAAAAATATTTGTTAGCTACAATTCTTCTGACAATCCAAGCCTATCAATCAATGCATGGTTGACAGGTCAAAATATGTGGTTTAGTGGCGGGTGGAGGTCGAATAAGTTCAATGATTATATTTCGCCTGTATATCTAAATGGTAATCAGGAAAACTGGGTAAATGCCACAGGAAATCTTGTTACTGGCCAGGGTATTTACTTGAGTTAATCATGTTTACTAACTTTCGTGTTAAAACTATTTGTCACAAACAGTTTCTGCGCCCACATTCCTTGCCCTGGTAACGAACACCCTGCCCCCTATCGTGGATTCCAGGTATTCGGACACGGCATTTTTCACGTTCACGGGATCCTCTGCCACGGCATATACTGTTGGCCCGAATGAGCTCATACCAGCACCACAGGCACCCTGCTCCTTCATTATCTCCATACACCGCCTTACTTCTTCAGCCTGCAAGCCCACCTCCCGATGCTTGAAACCCACATCCTGGATGCGGTTTACCGCATCCCCGAACGTATGCATATCCTCTTCCATCAGTGAGGGCAGCATCTCCATGAGTATGATATGGGATACGGCCTGCACCTCCTCCAGCGGCAGGGGGCAGTATTGCTTGAAAATATCCACCTCGCGCTGGGACGAGGCTCCTTTCAGGTCAGGTATGGCAACAACCAGGGGCCAGTCAGGGAAATCATGCCGAAACAGCACAGGTCCGGGCGGCACCCGGCTGGCAGCCGAAGGTGAGAATGCACCCTTATCGTCAAACCTGTGACCGCCATCCACGATAAAGCCGCCGTGCTCAAAGGACTCAACTCCTATGCCTGACGTGCCGCCCCGGCCCACAAGTGCGGCCACCTCACGCACGCTAAGCCCCAGGTCGTACATCACATTTACGGCCCAGCCTGCGGCCAGAGCACCCTGGGTACCGCTACCTAGCCCCACATGGTCAGGGTATGCGTCCCCGATTGTGATATGTATGCCTTTGCCTTCAGGGATGACAGCCTCGGCTGCGGATCTTATGCGCTTGGGGTCGCCGCTGCCTGTGACGAACACACCCTCGTTTGTTTCTTCGGCAGTGAGCTTCATTGACGGGTCGTCCAGGGTCAGGCCAACGCCTCCGTCCACCCTGCCCAGGGATGCATTCAGGTCGATAAGGGTGATGTGCAGCCGGGAGGGGGTGGTTATCTGTATCATTACAGATAATGACAGTGCTGTTTCATTATAAAACTTAGGAAATGGGTATTACCCCGGACTTGTATATATTAATCCATGAGTGGGTATGAGCACGGCTCAGAACACAGACCTGACACAACAGAAAATAATCTCAGGTATGCCATCTATGCCACTTCAACCATTTTCATACTTGAGTTGGCAGGAGGGCTGTATACCAACAGCCTTGCCCTCCTGAGCGATGCGGCCCACATGTTCATGGACGTGTTCGCACTTGTCCTGACCTATGCTGCCATCCAGATAGCAAAGAGGCCGTCCAGCCACAAGGTGACCTATGGTTACCACAGGCTCGAAATATTCTCGGCGTTCATCAACGGTATCACGTTAATTGTAATCTCGGTATTCATTGCCAGGGAAGCATATTTCCGGCTGCTTGAACCGCCCTCGGTCAGGGGTATGGAGATGCTGGTAATAGCAGCCGTGGGTTTGGTAGTTAACCTGTGGGTAACTACACGGTTGCACGGCCACCAAGACCTGAATGTCAGGGGGGCTTACCTGCATGCGCTGGGCGATACCCTGAGCAGCGTGGCAGTCATTGCAGGCGCCCTGATCATTTTGTTCACTGGCAGTTTACTTGCCGACCCTGTTCTGAGTTTCATAATCGTGGCCGTCATACTGCTGGGTTCTGTTAGGCTCATACGCGATTCGCTCTACATCCTGATGGAATCCACACCCAGGCACGTGGACATCAATGAACTGGTTGAGGCAGTGAATTCCATTGAGGGTGTGGAAGGTATTCACGATATCCACCTATGGAGCGTGTGTTCCAATGTACATGCCTTAAGTGCCCATATCCTGGTGGACGAAATACAGGTATGTGAAACCGTAGCCTTGATCGATGCAATCAACAAGGTAATGGCAGGGAAATTCAATATTACCCAGACCACTTACCAGTTCGAGAGCGTTGAATGCGGCAGACCCCTTATTTATGGAGTTGAACATTAATGTGAGCCAGGAAGTTGGATTATGCCCAAAAAAAAAGACAGACATGTAATGGAAGCCCTGGGTAAGACCAGGGTTGTGGTCGAGAACGGTAAAGTGGTCGAAGTCGGTCAGCCGCAAACTGATTATTGCCCTATCTTTGCCAAGGTAAGGAACATCAGGCAATTCACCCCCGAATCAGTGAAGGGCAACATCGAGTTCAGGATTAAGGATTTCGGGATGTTCACAGGCAGGCGTGAGATAGAAATGGAGATTTTCGTGGGTTTTGGTGCCAGTGAGACATTCATGACCGCCCTTAGCAGGGGACTGCTGGAATCCTGTGTCACGGCCTGTGAGGGTGCAGGTACCGTTATTGCCAGCAGCCCCACATTGGCGCAGGGGATCGGAAGCAGGATATCCGGTCTGGTCGAAACCACACCCATACCGGAACTCATTCAGCGCATAGAAGAGGAGGGGGTACGGTACTTGATCCGGGGACGGCAGCCCTGGACCAGGTGGCAGGGGTGGAAAAGGCAATCGGGATGGGGTACATGCGCATTGGCGTTTCAGTGGTATGTGCACCGGATGTCATTAAGGTGCGTGAACTTGAAAAGCAGCATGATGTGAAGATTATCACATTTGGAGTACACGTTACCGGTATGGGTGAAGAAGAAGCAAAGGAGTTCATCAGTCTGGTGGATATAACCACAGGATGCACGTCCCGCCATATAAGGGAACAAATAAAAGGACATGCACTGGCCCAGTTTGGTACTGCTATTCCTATTTTTGCCATCACCCAACGTGGCAAGTAAATGCTGCTTGAGCGGGCAAAAGAGGTCACTGATCCTATACTTATAAACACAATGAAACTGCCGGTATTGCCAGAAGAGAAACAGCCCAGGCCCCTGATATAGGCTAAAAACGTATCTTTTTCAAGTCAAACGTTGCGACGGCACACCCAACCGCAGCAGAGTTGCGGGGTATAGTCATTAAGATTAACCGGGGGTGCTTGTGCGGCCGTGGTCTATAAAGCCAGAGTTACACCTGTGGAGTGCATGTCCCACTTGCCTTTGGCTCTAAGGTACTAAATCGAAAAAAATATGGCAATATGCGGCCGTAGTCTAACGGTATGGCAGTAGCTTCCCAAGCCACTGATCCGCGGCGGCCGCATATTGTATTGCTATTAAGTGTTGCAATGAATTACCTGACATCACAACTGATACAAATAATTAATATTTCTTATAATATGCTGTTTACTGACTCGTGTTTCTTCCAAACGAAAGTCAGATATATTTCTCAGCATAATCGCCAATCACAGGCAGGTGGTATTCTTCTCCTGAATATGCTTTATACATCATAAATATCCATGAGATAACTATAGCTAACTGTCCAATGATTGGAATAAACATAAGGATAAACCATACAATACTTAAGATGATCGCCTGCATAGCATGGAACATTACATACCTGCTCTTGTCAGGTTTATCCTTTTCAATCAAGTATATAATGAGTCCGGTTACAATTCCCATAAAATAGGCAAGGGCTGCCATTATATTGTCATTTTCTTTTGATTCAGTTTTTGCTACAATTTCTGTTTCTACTACAGTTTCGTTTTCG
>Ga0255425_1011_pt2 | contig 39929 bp, 24 predicted proteins | sample ANMaggSeSYBR02G4_FD_182640 | JGI IMG/M metagenome (GOLD analysis project Ga0255425, IMG submission 182640) | Sediment cell enrichment communities from methane seep in Santa Monica Basin, California, United Staets - ANME aggregate JGI... | ecosystem: Environmental > Aquatic > Marine > Cold seeps >... | reverse complement strand
GTCCGTCTTCGGTTACAATTTGATAGTTATCATTAACCTCGCCTTTGATGGTAATTTCTTCAGCTAATACATTTGTTGAAAGAAACATTGAAACTATTAGAAAGGCCATAACGCTGACTGCAAAGAATCTCTTTTTTCTTTTCATAATGTTACCTCCGTTATTTATAGTTATAATTGATGGTTATTCTGAGCGATATTTCAGAAAGTATTTTTTAAAAGCAACAGTTGTGCCATTTTGTTAAGATTCAAACAAATATCATTAAATCCGTTGAAACCATTAATAATTTAATTTTTTCCAAGATTGTTTGCGCAGGTTTTAGGTGATAAAATTAGTTTATATAAGAACCAATAGTTCTGTTTTTTATGTTGAAGGCTTTAGGCTTTTCGTGCAATATATGAAAAAGGACTCGATATTTTTGAGCCTCGATAATGAATCACTATTGATACAATCGTGGAGATATGGATGAAAGGTGTTCTGGTTGCTTCTAAAAATCAATCAACCTGTAAAGCGATCCGCACCAGCATGTGCTCTGAATACAGAGTCGATGTGGTGTCCGGCAAGAATGGCTGTTTGGAGATGTTCCGGAAAAAGCGGTATGAATTTTTGTTTATAGATGTGGAAGTTCTTCGCGAGTCAATGCTTAACAATAACTATAAGACGGTATCGCAACCATTTTGGCATGCGTATCCGACGGCTCAAATCATTGCCATGTCATCCCAGGAAATGATCAGAGAAGCTGTGAGGGCTGTTAAGGCTGGAGCCAGCGATTACCTCACCTATCCTGTCAATCCGGATGAGATCAACTATATTACCCAGAGCATTTATGAATCTATCATCATGGAATCCGAGCTCGATTATTTTCGAGACAGATTCTGGCAGGAGGATTCACTTGAAATCGTGCGCACCAGAAGCCCCTTGATGAAAAGACTCTTTGATAAGGTGCGGTCCGTTGCGCCAACCAAAAGCACGGTTCTTCTGAGCGGTGAAACAGGAACAGGGAAAGGTGTGCTGGCAAGACTGATTCATCAGCATAGCAACCGAAAGGATGGCACATTCATCAGCGTTCATTGTGGAGCCATCCCGGATACTCTTTTGGAAAGTGAGTTGTTCGGACATGAGAAGGGGGCATTCACAGGGGCTGTCCGGAGAAAGCTGGGCAAGTTTGAAATCGCTCAGGATGGCACAATTTTCCTTGACGAGATCGGTACTATTACTCCCTCTGCACAGATCAAGCTCTTGGAGATACTCCAGGATGGGACATTTCATCGCGTTGGCGGAGAAGAGATGATCGAGGCCAATGTGAGAGTGATAGCGGCCACAAATGCGGATTTAAAGAAAATGTGCGAGGCCGGCCAATTTAGAAAAGACCTCTATTACCGATTAAGGGCTCGCTAAAAAACAACTTGGTAGAATTTGCGCTCAAATTTGCCGTAGATTTAATCGATCTGATTGAGCAAAACCGCAGGAATAGCGTGCTATTTCGAGGACTTTTGCGAATGAAAATCGATTAAAGATATGGTGAAGTTGGGATGCAAAAATGGCAAGTTATTTTTTAGCGAGCCCTAAATGTCTTTCCACTCGAGATCCCGCTTCTCAGAGAAAGAATGGAGGACATCGCATATATTATCGATGTAATTCTTAAAAGACTGAAGAAATTTGATCTAAAAGAAATTCACGACGTTCATCCTCATGTCATAGATGCTTTTGGAAAGTACTCATGGCCAGGGAATATTCGTGAGCTGGAAAACCTTATGGAGCGTGCCTACATACTGGAAGCTTCTCCAATATTAACGCCTGAGAGCTTTCCAAACGAGCTTTTCACCTCTGATCTTTCGCCTGTACAAGTCAAGGGCATTTCTCTCAGCTTGGCAGAGGTGAGACACAGAGCTATAGAACAGAGCGAAAGGTTCTATTTAAGAGAATTGTTAACCGCAAACAGGGGGCGAATAAAAGAGACTGCCGAGGCAGCCGGTATCAGTACCCGTCAACTGCATAAATTGATGAAAAAATATAACATTACAAAGGAGGAGTTCAAAACCCTCTCATCCTATCCAATGTTTCAGCACATTTAGTTCCGAAAATAAAGTAGCGAAGCGCCAAATTAAATTCTCCATTATTTTAATAGACTACATTACATCCATCGCCCTATCATCTGCCTGACCGAATTTCATTCCACAAAAATCAGAACTGTTGGTTCTAGTTTCTGTTCGTGACAATTATACAAAAAATAGCATTATCAATAGGTTGAGGATGCGGCACGATTGTTGCTTGTTAAACTACCCCGCACGCAGCAACAGCAAGCTTCGAGGAATTTAACCCTATAACTCACGAAAATCTGTGTAATCCGTGGATTCAAAGTAAAGGATTTCAATAATTGACTCAACCAAAGATGAAACATAAAATAAGAGCAGCAATTTTTGATTTTGACGGAATTATCATAAGTTCAAAAGTTGCAGAATATGAATCATGGAAAAGGGTATTTAATGCATATAATTGCAATTTGAGTATTAAGAAGTGGGTGAAAATAATTGACAACCCTATGGGGGAATTTGATCCCGCGCAAATCTTGTTTAAGGAATGTAAATACAGGGATAAGATAAAAATAGAAAATATTGATTATTTACGAAGAAATTTATATGAGTCTTTAAGAAATGGTTTACGTCCTCTTCCGGGAATCGTTAACTTAATTAAGGAATGTTCGACAAAAGGATTGTTAGTCGGTTTAGGCTCAAACGGCAAACACGATAATGTTACATTTCATCTAACCAGGTTGAAAATCATAAACCTATTTAATGGTATAACATGCCGAGATGATGTAGAAAATAAGAAACCTGCTCCAGATATATATAATGCCCTGCTAAAAAAGCTAAAAGTAAAATCAAGTGAGGCTATAGTTTTTGAAGACTCTCCGCCAGGCATTTCAGCGGCGAAAGCGGCAAACCTATATTGTGTGGCTATACCCAATCCAATTACAAAATATCTGGATCTAACAGAAGCGGATAAAATTATAAAACGCATAAAGACTTTTTCATTAGACAATTTGCTTATTGAAATCTCTGAGTCCTAATATCAAAAATAAATGGACAGTGATTCATGAGGTTTTGGCAAGGGCCAAGGTTGTAACTTCTCAAAAAGTTCGGGTAAAAATAAAAAAGACGAGTCCGCTGGTGATGAAATGATATGTTTCTTTAAAAGAAAGTCATGGCTATGAAAAAAACCAACACCAATCATTTTGTAATAATTGTTTTTTTAACTCTTTTTTTAGGGCTCTCATTCTTACCAGATAGGGGAGCAGCTCAAGAAAAGGAAAATGAAGCATCAAAGGAAAAGGTTGAATACATTGATCTTAAAATTTCCATTGAAAATGCGCTTAACACGGAAAAAGAAAATATTGATCAGCTAAAAGAACAGCTCAACAGGGCTCAGGGCCTAAAAAAAGCGATGGCCACTGAGCTTAATGTGTACAAAATTCAGCTTTCATCGTATGGGAATCTTCTCCTTATTCCAAAAACAAAAATTGAAAATCTTGAAAAGGCATGGACAGATAACAGAGCTTCTTTGGATAGCATATCTGCAAATCTTAAAGAAACAAATCAAAAACTAATCACGGTAAATGAATCGCTGCAGCGCACAGAGGAACAGCATGCTCTTAATGAAAAACAACTCGCAGAAATAAAAACTCAAGGCGCCAAAGATCCTCAAACGGCTGTCCTTTTAAGCAATTTTGAGGTATTAATAAAAGATCTTTCAGATGAACGGAACCTGCTCGAAAAACTTAATAAAATATACTCAGAACAAAAAGATCGTATGGAAGATATTCAAAATGCTCTTGCTGAATTATCAAAAAAATTCGAGCTGCAAATATATGAAAGGAAAAAACAGGAACTTTTTGAACGTGGCATTAATCCATTAAAAGCTCTGGAATTGAAACAAATAGGAAAAGAGCTTAACCGGCTTTCCGAAAAAATTCTTTCGATGTTTTCAAAGGATTTCTGGGCGAAAGAACTAACGGCTATCTGGAATTCCGAAAATTTTCTTATCGTTACCTTCTTTATTATATTTATTATCTTTCAGTTTCTGCTCTTTCGATTAAAAAATTACTGTAAAAGTCTTGAGCTTAAACCTTTTAGTAAACAGTATCCATGTCGGCTGCTTGTTCTACAGGTATTTCACCGTTCACTTCCACTTATGGGAACGGTATTATTCATATATATCTATGCCCAAATTCGCCTTTTTTATTCCACAGCTCCCTTAATACAGGTTACTATTTATATATTATTGATATTTCTTTTTACGAGATGGGGGTTTGATCTGCTTAAATTATGGAATCAAAACAAAAGATATCAGATTCCTGAACAGTTATTGCCTTATCTGCGTTCGCTTCTTATTATAATACGCATTTTTGCAATTTCTTATGTAATTCTTGCATGGTTAATAGGCAGCACAAACATTATTTTGCTTGTATTGCGAATTGTTTTTGAAATAATTCTCCTTGCCTGGAACATCTTATTCCTTAAACAGTTTAATAATTCCCATGACATTCCCGCAGGTAAAAAATCACGCAAAATATCAATTCAAAAAACCATAGTCTTTTGTTTGAGTTACACTATAACGGGCGGCGGACCTCTTTTCGAGCTTGCCGGCTATGGTCCTTTAGCCCTTTATTGGTATAAAGCATGGGGATGGAGCGCTGTTATTCTGATATTAGGCGTTCTGTTTTATTTTCTACTCATGGAATGGAATCTTTCAATTAGGAGGATCTCGGAATCAGACAAGGATTTATCCACTAAAGCCTCCTACCCTTTTAGATGGCTTTTTATAAGATTTTGCTGGCTGCTATGGTTTGCAAGCCTTATCATATTTTTAATTATAACATGGGGACCAAGGCAAACCATACTCGAAAGTTTTATAAAAGTTCTAAATTATCCCTTTCACATAGGGGAAATGCAGCTCAAATTGATGGGGCTTATCTTCGCCTTTCTTATTATCTTTTTCACACATGCAGCAACCCGTCTCTGGAGATATATTCTTCAAAAAAAGATTCTGGCTCCAAGCCGCATGGAACCTGGACTCCGTGATTCCATAACAACCATAACCGTTTATTTATTCTGGATGATTGGCATATTAGCCGCGCTTCACGCTTTTGGGCTTAATACAACATCCCTGACTGTCGCCTTTGGCGCGCTTGGTATTGGACTTGGTTTTGGCCTGCAAAATATTTTCAACAATTTTATCAGCGGAATTATTCTTCTTTTTGAACGACCTATACAGGTTGGAGATGCCATTGAAATTAACGGGACATGGGCAACTGTGAGAAAAATCAATGTTCGCTCAACCGTCGTTCAAACTTATGACAACGCTTCCCTCATTATTCCAAACTCAGATCTAATAAGTTCCCAGGTTATAAACTGGAGTTTTAAGGATTTGCGGCTGCGACGCAATGTTTCAGTAGGAGTTGCTTATGGCTCAGATATAGAACTTGTCAGGAAAACTCTTTTTGAAATAGCACACAAGATTCCAAAAGTACTAAAATATCCAAGACCAGATGTCATTTTTTCAGATTTTGGAGACAGCGCCCTTATTTTTACCCTGCGAGTATGGACAGATATAGATAATATGTTCATAGCTGAAACAGATATAAGGTTTGAAATTAACAGGCTATTTAAAGAAAGAAAAATCGAAATCGCCTTTCCGCAGCAAGACTTGCATATACGATCATATCCAGATGCTCCAAAGCCATTGAAATTTAAAGAGGAAAATTATTAATGGGCAAAAACATAGGATTTGTCTCAACCCGCTTTGCGGGAACAGACGGAGTTACATTAGAATCGAGCAAGTGGGCACAGGTTCTAAAAAAAAGCGGGCATTCCTGTTTCTGGTTTGCCGGCGAACTTGACAGAAATCCTCAAAACAGCTTACTGGTTCCTGAAGCCTTCTTTAAGTATAAAGAAAACAATTGGATCAATGACCGGATTGTTAGTAAAAAAGGAAGGAGTCCCGATGTAACTGAAGCAATCCATTTCTTAAGGTCCTATTTGAAAGCAAAACTCTATGAATTCATAGAAAATTTTAAAATCGACATGCTGATTGCTGAAAATGCTTTGACTATTCCCTTGCATGTCCCTCTTGGATTGGCCTTAACAGAGATCATTGCTGAAACTCAGATCCCGACTATTGCGCACCATCATGATTTCTACTGGGAAAGGTTACGTTTTACAGTCAATGCGGTGAACGACTATATTCAAATGGCCTTTCCTCCTGCTCTGCCCGATATTGAACATGTAGTAATTAATTCAGCAGCCAAGGAAGAGCTGGCTCACCGTACCGGAATTTCGTCAACCATTATTCCTAATGTACTGGATTTTAAAAATCCACCCTTGGTGGATGAAAAGCGCACAGAAGATTTTCGTAATTCAATTGGATTAAAGCCCGATGATGTTATGATTTTACAGCCCTCCAGGGTCATTCAGCGGAAAGGAATTGAACATGCCATTGAACTTGTCCACGACTTGAAAGATCCACGCTATAAGCTCGTAATATCACACGAAGCAGGAGATGAAGGATTTGAATACGCTGAATGGCTTATGGAAAATGCAAAAGAACGCGGTGTAGATCTTCGCCTGTTTGATGCCAGTTTAGCGGATCCAATCAACGATGGCTTGAAAAATCCGAATCAATATTCGCTCTGGAATATCTATCCACATGCTGACTTTATTACCTACCCCAGTCTTTACGAAGGATTCGGCAATGCCTTTCTTGAAGGTATTTATTTTAGAAAACCCATGCTGGTAAACCGTTATGCCACATTTGTACGAGACATAGAGCCAAAAGGTTTTGATCTGATAGTCATGGACGGATTTCTCACCAAAAAAACAGTTCAGAAAGTAAGGGAAATTCTTGAATCACCTGAAAAAAGAGAAAAAATGGTAAATCATAATTACGAGATTGCAACCCGTTACTATTCTTATTCTGTGCTAAGAAGGTGGCTCAATTCTCTTATAATAAATTTCTTTGGAATAGAGGTATAAATTGGAAAATTCCAGGCTGATTTTTTCTCTCATCGCTGTGATGGTTTTGTGGGCAAGTATGCCGTTAGCATATTCAACGAAAAAATCGTTCCAGAAAGCCGCTAATGAAAAGGCTCCTTACGAGATTACTTACAGTATGCTGGAAAATAGAATCAAGGAGATGAAAAATCGTATAAGGGCATCCGAATCTGCTGAAAACGACCATACAGCACAACAGTTTGGGGTATTGATTTTCGATATGCAGACGCGCACCACCAAACTGCGGGAAATTTTGGCAACATATCAACGTTTTCTTACTGCATTAAAAAGGCAGGCAACGCTGGACAAGGAAATGTCTCTCATGCGCGATAAGGTAAAAACGCACCAACAGATCGGACTTTCCCAAAAACCGCCGTATTTTTTAGGGTTTTATGATCAACTACTCGATCAAGCAGTTACTGCCGGACAAGAAAAGGCAACGGTTCAATCTGAAAAAAGATTTGTGGGAAAAGTATTAGAAATGCCAGGTCAAGGCGGGACCAAGAGGAAAAAATCCTGCGAAACCTCAAAGAGCAATTAGAACGTATAGAAGATCTTAAAAATGAAACGAAGCTGAAATGGAATTTTGAACAAAGCAGATTGGATATGGAATTGGCACAAGCAATCCTGGACTTTCAGAAAATAAAGCTTGAAAACCTTCAGACGCAACTCGGGCTTGCAGAATTAAAAACAAATCTTTCGCAGCAGAGCATTACGTGGGTTCGCTCTCATCTCAAATTTGATCAGAGAGATCAGGATAAGGAGCTGCAAGAGTTTGAAAAAGAAAGGTCTGAATTGCAAGAACGCCAGAGCAAACTGATGAGGGAACAGAAACAAGTAGAAAAGGAGTGGCTCCTGGCCCAGAAAAGGGAATCAAAAGCAAAAAATGAAGCTGCTCGCTTTGTGGCAGCCTCCTTTCTTAAAACACGGGAGGCATGGCGTGAAACATATCAAAGAGTCCTGGAACAGACCGAGCATATGGTACACCTTTTAAACCAGAGGGAACAGGCGTGGAAAAGACGTTATGAACTCATCAAAGCTGAAGTAGATCATGAGCAACTTGAGGTGTGGCTTAAAGATACCGAAACTAAACTAAATAGTATTGATGCGGTCCTGGCTTTACAACAAAGTCACTGGACTAACCTGCACTCTCAGATTGCAGCATTAGAAAAACGGGTTTCAGAAAAAGACGTAAAGCCGGAGATCAGACAACATATAAAGGAACAGCTCATAGCCCGTCGAAAGTCGGATGAACGAAGCCTTGAACATATGGCAGCGCTGCTGGTTGCGAAGGAGGAGAATCGCAGGCTTTTCGATGAAATTACTTTAGAACGCGAACATATTGCATTGTGGAAGAAAACCCTGGTTATTGGAAGCACGGCAAAAGAAGTCTGGAACTTTGAACTATGGGTAATTGATGACCGGGCTGTTACGGTGAGAAAGGTCATGATTGCTCTGTTCATTGGCTTTCTTCTGGTTATTCTCTTTGGTTTGCATGTAGTTAATATTCCCCTTACGGCTTTTACTTTCCTTGGTGGCGCTATTGCTATTGGTGTGGGTTTTGGCGCTCAGAACCTTATCAACAACTTTATCAGCGGATTCATTATCATGGCCGAGCGCCCGATCAGTATTGGCGATTTGATTGAGATGGAAGGAAATTTCGCAAGAGTTGAGGAAATAGGCATGCGTTGCACAAGAATTCGAACACCAGCCAACGTCCATATTCTTGTTCCCAATAGCAGCTTTCTTGAAAAGAATATCATAAACTGGACACTTTCCGATCAGCTTATCCGATCAAACGTCACCGTTGGGGTGGTTTATGGTTCTCTGGTCCGCGAAGTTAAGCGTTTTTTGATTAAGGCGGTATCGACGCACAATAAGATCCTTATCAAGCCCGAGCCTTTAGTACTTTTCAATGATTTCGCGGACAATTCTCTCGTATTTAATGTTTATTTCTGGATTACAATGGATCGAATAATGGACCGCCGGACAATTGAAAGCGATGTTCGATTCATCATTGATGAGTTGTTTAGCCAAGCAAACATTATCATTGCTTTCCCCCAGAGGGATGTTCATTTGGACACAACAAAACCCATAGAATGTAAGATTCTAAATCCTAATGATGGTGTCACCAGGTAAACGCAACAGCACAATAAGCGAATCGTTGCTCGATAGAGCGTCAGCCGTCCATTTGAAATAAAAGCGGGAAAAAAGAATTGGAGTGTAAGAACAGTTTGTTTGAATAGGGATTGAGTACAAGCCTGCTCGAGGAGAAAGAAACTTATGAAAGTAGCGATAATCTATAACAAAGATTTGACTGGTGTGATCAATCGGTTTGGAATGCAAAATAAGGAGAAATACAACCCTAAAACGGTTAAGATGGTGGCGGACGCCCTTGAAAAGGGCGGGCATAATGTCAGGATCGCTGAAGGGGATATGGACGTAATCGAAAGACTGAAAGAGTTCGTGCCCAGAGTGATCGAAGGCGAGCGGATGGGAATGGTGTTTAACATGGCTTATGGAATTCAGGGGGAGAGCCGTTATACACATCTTCCTGCAATGCTTGAGATGCTTGGAATTCCGTATGTGGGATCAGGACCTGAAGGACACTCGCTTGCACTTGACAAAGTGATTACCAAGATAATTATGCAGAAACACGGAATTTCAACTCCCGATTTCCGGGTCTATTCGACAGGGGATGAGGATATGAGTGATGTCAGGTACCCTGTAATCGTAAAGCCAAAGATGGAGGCGGTCTCTTACGGCATCAGGATAGTGGATAATGATGACGATCTGCGTGAGACTGTGAAGTTCGTGATCTCCGAATTCGAACAGCAGGCGCTTGTGGAGCAGTTTATCCGTGGCCGGGAGTTTTGTGTGGGGCTGCTCGGTAACGGGGACCCTGAGGCGTTTCCGGTCCTGGAGATCAATCTTGAAAATGATCCTGATGCAATCCAGACTGTGGATGACAAGAAACAAAAACCCAGAGAGAAGATATGTCCTGCAGAGATATCTCCGGAACTGGCAGATGAGATGGTCAGGATGAGTAGAGATGCTTTCAGGGCACTCGGGCTTCGGGATTTTTCGCGTGTGGACATCCGCATGGATGAGGATGACAATATCTATCTCCTTGAGATCAATTCGATGGCAAGTCTCGGTATCACAGGTTCCTATGTCCATGCCGCAAAAGTTGCCGGCTATGACTATACCAGACTGGCGAACAGGATAGTAGATGTTGCAGCAGTCAGATATTTTTCTGAGAAAATATTGCCCTGGGAAGAGATGACAGATCATGGCAGAAACAAATTGCCACTGTCGGTTCGTATCCGCGGGTTTTTGAGGATGAAACAGGAAGAGACAGAAAAACTGCTCGAAAAGATGATGAATATCAATTCATATGTGCAAAACGTGGAGGGTGTCAATGCACTGGGCACGCTCGTGTGGCAGCAGTTGAGTCATCTCGGGTTCTCGCATCAGGTAATCCCTATGGTGGAAGTGGGAAACATCCTGCTGCTCTCCAATTCGTCTGATAAAGATTACGATGTGCTGCTTATAAGCCACCTGGATAATTCCACTCCGTTTACAAGGCAGATCCACTACCGTAAAACCGAGCAGAAACTTTATGGAACTGCTGTGTGGAATAGTAACGGGGGGCTGGCTGTAATGGTTGCGGCATTACGGGCGTTACGGTTTGCCCGCCTCCTGCGGAAGATGAAGGTCGGGGTTTTGCTTATAACTGACAATACCAGATATGGAAGGATCACAAGAAACAGCGTACAGGAGATCCTTCGCAAGGCAGATGTCGTGATAGGATTAAGCGGCGCATCCCTTGATGGAACCGTCATCACCTCCCGTTCCGGTGCTGCGGTGTACAACTGTCAGATGAATCTTCTGGGTGCGGAGAATGCAGGGGATGTAGCAAGAGCATCCGCATCCTTTAGCAGGCTACTTGCCAGTCTGACAAATTTCTCCAGCGAACCCGGTGCGGTCGTAATTCCGCGGACGGTGCAGATGAATTCAGGTATTGCAACCCTGCATGCAAACTGCGAAGCGCAACTCAGTGTTCGGTTTGACAATCAGGAACAGGGAGAGGCGCTCGACAGGAAGATACATAACCTCATAAAGAAGATAAATAGCAGAAAAAACCGTTTCCAGATCGAAGGTGGGATCTGTCGCCCCCCGATGGTGCGCAATCAGGAGACCGAGAATATATATCAGCGAGTGAGGGTTATCAGTAATCGTCTTGACATCAGGACTATTGAAGAGCACAGGTGGAGTTCGTCTGATATATGCGCTGTAGGTCAGGACAGGGCAAGAATCGACGGTTTGGGTCCGATAGGGGATGCTCCGCATGACTACGAGGAGTATATACTGAGGCACAGCCTTCTTGACAGGGCTGCGCTACTTGCGCTGCTCATGAATGACTTGAGACAGAGGAAATAGCAATAATGGATTTCAAAGAGATCGAATCAAGGTTTCAAACCACCGATGACTGCAAGTGTGCGGAGGCTGAACACGGGATGGTTGCAACCGCGTTTCCTGATGCCACACGCGCCGGCGTTGAGATGCTGAAGCAGGGCGGGAATGCCGTGGACGCAGCATGTGCTGCTGCTATGGCGCTTGGGGTCTGCGAGCCGCAGAGCAGCGGTATCGGCGGGCAGACAATGATGCTTATCACTTTAGAGGGTGGCAAAGTGCTCGCAGTCGATGGATCGTCAAGGGCGCCATCGCTTGCCCATGTCGGCGCAATCTATAAGGACGACCGATCACACGGCTATCGCGCTGCCACGGTGCCAAGCACTCTGGCAACTCTCTGGTATGTCAACAAAAACTACGGGGTACTTCCGTGGGAACAAATCTTCAAACCTGCGATCCGTCTCGCGGAGAATGGGTATACGATTACCCAACTCCAGCACCGCCTCCAGAAACGGGAACTCAAAAACTTCGACAAGGTCGAGTCAGGGTCAGGCAAGAGGTACTTCCTGAAAGATGGGGAACCTTATCTCCCGGGAGATATATTCTGCCAGCCCGATTTTGCCGGACTCTTGAGGATACTTGCGAAAAAGGGCGTGGAAGAATTCTATCAGGGAAGGGTTGCAAAGCAGATCGATTCTGATATGCGCGAGAACGGCGGGCTTCTCCGGTATGACGATCTTGCCTTAATCCCGTTCCCAATTGTCCGAAAGCCCCTGAAACGAAAGTTCAGGGGACTGACCGTCTATAGTATGCCCCCGGCGGGCGCTGGGAGAAGTCTCCTCTTCACGCTCTCGATGATAAACATGATAAAGCCCGCACATCTCAACCGGGACGAGTTTGACAGGGCGCATCTGCTCGTGGAGATATTCAGGAATGCTCTGCTGGAACGTTCAGACCGACCATTTGACCCCAATTATTACCCACAGGTGGCAGAACAGGACATGTTAAAACGCACTTATGTCCGCAGATGCATCCGTGAGATCAACCGTGAAACAAAAATACGTATACCGATCCGCGAGACCGAGGATGAATTCTCAGGCGAGACCACACATCTCTCAGTCATAGACGGCTCAGGGATGGCGGTCAGCCTGACCCAGTCGATTGAAAGGATCTACGGGAGTAAAGCTGCTGCAGACGGACTCGGATTTCTCTATAACAACTACCTGATGGATTATGACTATAAGGTATTTTCCCATCCGTTCTATCTGCGTCCGAACGCAGTCCCGTGGGCTACGGTCGCACCGACTCTCATCTTCCGCGGCAAGGAGATATGGATAGCGGTGGGCAGTCCCGGGAGCGAACGGATATTCTCTGCAATCGCCCAGTTCCTGATTCATGTTGTCGATGAAAACCAATCGATCGGTGAAGCGATGTACGCGCCGCGTCTGCACTGCTCGCTTGGGGGGCGCGTGAGTCTCGAAGCAGAACGTTTCCCTGATAAATTTCCTGCATTTTTCCAGCAAAAGGGGTATAGAATTGATAAGAGAGAGTCGTTCTCATTTTATCTTGGCGCAATACACGCGGTACTGAAAAAGCACGACAGCACCGGCTTTCAGGGTGTGGCTGAAGTCAGAAGGGATGGAACTGCAGCAGGATACTGAAAATGGGCACTGTATATCCTTTGTTGATATCCATTCCGCACAGTGGGAGCATAATTCCGCCCGAAGTTGCGGAGATGGTCAGAATAACCGGGAAAGACATCTTCTATGACGGGGATACGCTTACCCGCGAGATATACGACTTCGGGAAAAGCGCAAACGCTGTAATCAAGACACCCATCGCACGGGCGATTGTGGACGTGAACAGGGCTTATGACGACCGCCCCCCGGAAAATCCGGATGGAGTCGTGAAGACTGTGACAACAGACGGTACACCGGTTTACAGGGAAGGTATGTTCCCTGACGACGATCTTGTCGAGGATCTGCTGCAAAAGTACTATTTTCCGTATCACGAACGGCTGGGGAATCTCCTTGAAAGCCGCAGCATTAGACTGGCTCTTGACTGCCACAGCATGCTTGAGCATTCACCGGTGACAAGCGTTCGCCCGGGAGAACCAAGACCGCTGATATGCTTGAGCAACCGGGGCGACAGAGAGGGGATGCCTGTGCGCGGGTGTGGTCATGTAACCTGCCCTCCCGAATGGATACGTGCGCTTGCAGAATCGTTTCGGTATACATTTGCCGGTGAAGGCGAGGTTGTAATGAACAATCCGTTCGCGGGCGGGTACATCTCGCAGTATCACTACGAACACAGTGGGATACCGTGGATCCAGATCGAGATCAACCGCAAGCTCTATCTGAACGAAACGTATTTTGATCCAAAGCCATTGAGAGTTGATCAAAGGATCATTCGGGAATTAAGAGAGAGGATATCCGATTGCATTGTACGATTCTTAACTGTGCTCTAATTCCCGGTAGTCCCTACAAAGCAATGCAGGTTTGAGAATACCGCCTTGCATTACCTTGCAAACACCTGCTTTTTCATTATGTGTTAACAGAAGCTATAGCAATGTAACTTGTTGAAATTATTGACCCGCATTGTTTTGTAGGGACTACCCAAATGTTTCAATAGCATTCCAGTCATTTGCTCCGCCAATAACAGCGCAAATTGTAATCACCATAATATCAACCAGTTTGTGTCTCTTATTGTGTTTACATCGAAAACCTGGTATACATGAAAAGTGATCGACAAGTGTTGCATTTTCAAGTGAATTCATTTTTTTCCTCTTTTCCAAGTGCGTTTGCCCGGCATGGATGCAGTAATCCTTCAGCCTGCGGCAGGAGCACATGGGGAGCTGATCGGCATGTTCATTATTCATGCTTATCACAAAAACAGAGGTGCGTAGCGTTTCAGGATTCTTGTCCCTGATACAGCCCACGGCACAAATCCGGCCACTGCAACCCTGTGTGGTTATAGTTCCGTAGAGGTTGAGTCAAATGAAAATGGAATTCTTTCGGTTGAGACGGAAACAGAGTCAAAAGAAGATATCGACAAATTTATTGAAGCATTTAAGGCTATTGCGGATGAAGCAAAGGATGCCCCTGACTTGCTGCACAATGCTCCAGGCAAAAGCAAGGTAAGAAGACTTGATGAAGTAAGCGCTGCCCGCAAACCGTGTCTTGCAGGATGATAGTGATAGTATGGAAATAGTAATTGTCGGTCTTGGAGCAGGCGGGCTCTATTCTTCAAAGAGCGCTCTGAGTTATAACCGAAAGTGCCATGTAACCATTATTGAGAAGAGAAATTTTGATCAGTTTTCTCCCTGCGGCCTTCCCTTTGTTATTGAAGGTGTTGTTAAAGATTTTGATGAGCTGAAATATAATGTGCCTGAAGTAAGAAACAGGTTGAGCAAGCTCCTTTTTCACAAAGTTGTTTCCGTTGATGCAAAAAGAAAAACAGTAAAAGCTCTTGACCTGGCGACTTCACAGGAGAAGGAGATCAAGTATGATTCATTGATACTTGCAACAGGCGCATCGCCGATTATCCTTGGAGTTCCAGGTGCAAAGGAGCTCGCGGGCAGAGGAGTTCATTTTGTATCTGATATTGATAACAGTGAAGCTCTTCTTCAGGCTGCCAAATCTTCCAACAAAAAGAAAGCGCTTGTCGTAGGCGGAGGCTCTATAGGCCTGGAGATTGCGGTAGGGCTGAAAAAACTTGGACTTGATGTGGCAATAACAAAGAGAACCCCTCCTCCTTTTCCGCGAAATATGGAACCCTCAATGGGGAGTATTATAGTTGAGCATCTTGAGAAGCTTGGAATCAGGGTTCTTTTTGGTAAGGGCATAGACCGTATAAATGGAGCGCAGGAAGTCGAATCTGTAGAAATTGCCGGTGAAAATATAGACTGCGATATAGTTGTTATGGCTGTTGGCATGAAGGCAAATGCGCGGCTTTCTGAATTGGCGGGCGCAAGAACGGAAAGAAAATCAGTTGTTGTAAACAACAGGATGGAGACATCTGTAAAAGATGTGTATGCAGTTGGCGATCTTGTGCAGACTTATTCCCGTATAGATGGGACACCAGCCATTATGCAGCTTGCAACCTCGGCTTACCGGCAGGGGATGGCGGCTGGAATAAATGCAGCAGGAGGCAACAGCCCTTATCCAGGCGCTTTGAACACATTTGTTACAGTTATAGGCGGTCTTGAAATTGCTTCAACCGGCTATACTCTGGAAACCGCAAAAAGCCTGGGCTATGAGGCAAGAGCGTTTTTTACAAAACGGGAGATAAAACCACATTATATGCCTGATGCTGAAGAAATCAGCATTGGAGTCATTGTTGAATCAAGCACCGGAAAGATCCTGGGTGCGCAGGCTGTGGGGAAGGAAGGCGCTGTATGGAGAATTAATTTGTTTGCTCTTGCCATACATGGCGGCATGACCGTCTATGATATTATGGATGCCGAGCTTGCTTATAATCCTCCTGTTTCGCAGATGTATGATCCAGTATCACAGGTTGCGGAAATAGCTCTTAAAAGGCTTAGATTACCTCCAAAAGAATGTAAAAAAATATTTTTTCCTGTTTAATCTCTTTATGAAATCAAAAAACACACTAATACCTGCCCGGCTTAAACCTGGCGATAAGATCGGAATTGCCGCTCCAGCCAGCCCTTTTGATATGGAGAATTATAATCTTGGTGTTCATGTTTTGGAATCAATGGGCTTATGTGTATCTGTTTTAGATGATATATTTGACAAAAATACATATCTTGCCGGGCCTGATGTTCATAGGGCAAATTTGTTGAATAAGCTTTTTGCAGACAGTTCAATAAAGGCCATTATTTGTGCAAGAGGAGGATATGGCTCGATAAGAATTCTTCCATTGCTGGATTATAACATCATACGGAATAATCCAAAGATTTTTATTGGATTCAGCGATGTGTCTGCAATTTTATCTGCCATATATACAAAGTGCGGCCTTGTAACATTTCACGGCCCAATGGTAACAACCATGGCTGATGCTTCTCAAAAGACGAAAGAATCAATGATGGCTGCTTTTTTTTCAGACAGTAAGCTTGAAATAACAATAAAAAACGGCATTGCACTTAGACATGGTTCGGCTTCAGGAATCGTTTCAGGAGGGAATCTTGCTACCTTGTGCCACCTGGCGGGGACTCCTTTTCAGCCCGGTTTTAAAGATCATATTCTTTTTCTTGAAGACAGGGGGGAGGCTGTATATAAAATCGACAGAATGCTGACCCAGATGAAAATGGCCGGATGTTTTGACGATATTGCCGGCCTTGTTCTTGGCTTTTTTGAAGATTGCGGCAAGATTAAAGAAGTTTTTAATGTTGTTGATAATATTTTCAAGGATTATGATATTCCTGTTCTTGCCGGCCTTGAAGCAGGACATGGGAGAAATAATATTACTATTCCGTTTGGAATTACAGCAACTCTTGATTCCGACAGGAGTTTACTTTCATTCCATGAAGCGGCTACATCTTAAACAGTTTACGGTTGATCAAACATATCAGCCAGAGGCTGACAAGAAATAAGAGGCTCGGTTGTGAGAATTCAAGGCAATTAACTGTGAACTGTGAACCGTGAACCGACAACCGACAACCGTGAACTGTTACTATCAATCATTACAAGATTCATTTAAAAAAACTGTGAACAGCGAACTGTTACCAAAAGTCTTACCTCGTATGTTTCAAATTAATGATTTGATGAGAAAGGGCGTCAAAGACAAGGTATTCCCTGGAGGGGTACTTTTGGTTTCAAAAAATGATTCAATTGTTTTTTTTGAGGCTTATGGATATGCAAATATATTCTCAAAACGCATAATGACAAAAAACACTGTTTTTGATTTGGCGTCCCTTACAAAACCTCTTGCAACTACATTAGCAGTGATGAAGTTGATTCAGCAAGGAAAGCTGGATCTTGATCAAAATCTTGGAACAGTATTGCCTGAATTTAGAAATACGGATAAGAAACAAATATCTATTAGAAATCTTCTTTGTCATAATTCCGGTCTGCCTGATTATCGACCATATTATATTGAGTTGCTAAAAATTCCGTATAATTTTCGAAAAAATGCTTTAAGAAACTTTCTCATAAATGAACCTCTTATACATCCTATAGGTAACGATGCATTATATAGCGACCTTGGATTTATGGTTCTTGAATGGATTGTTGAAAAGGTATCTGGAAGATCTTTAGACTACTTAGTAATTCAAGATATTTACAGGCCCCTTGGGCTTGAACATCTTTTTTTTGCACGCCTTAATTCTGAGAGTTATATGGATTGTTTTGCCGCTACAGAACTTTGCCCCTGGCGCAAAATACTTCTAAATGGTTTAGTACACGATGATAATGCCTATGTTGTGGGGGGTATAGCTGGGCATGCCGGTCTTTTCGGGACCGCTATGGATGTGAAGGTTCTCTTGTCTTCACTTTTATTTGCTTCCCATGAACATTCATATGGTTTTAAAAAAGAGTTAATAAGCAAGTTTTTTGAACGGCAGCAGGGTTCAGACAGGGCGCTTGGTTTTGATACGCCTTCTTTATCTGATTCGAGCTGCGGCAGCCATTTTTCTAAAAGAAGTATAGGGCATCTTGGTTTTACCGGGACATCATTTTGGATGGATCTCGATCAATCAATTATTGTTATACTTTTAACAAACCGTGTACATCCATCACGTGATAATAATAAGATAAAGAAATTCAGGCCGATATTACACGATGCTGTGATGGAAATTATTTTGTAACTTCTCAAATAGTCAGCTTTTTTACATTTTATCACCAGCGGACTCGTCTTTTTTGTTTTTAGCCGAACTTTCTGAGAAGTTGCCTTATTTTAGTAAACACTAAATGTTGACTTTTTACGAGTTCATTAATTATAACTTTTATTTGTAATAACAGGATATTTTTGGTAGTGATTTATTATTTGATTAATCGAATACCTGAGTTGGGCGATTTTTTGCGAAGAAATGTGCCAAGATTTTGATGCAGCAAGGTTTGCGAAAAGCGCAGGCATACCAATGGATATGTCGAGACTTTTCGCAAGTCCGCATGCGCAAAAGATTAGTGCAGATCGAGTAAAAATCGCTCAATTTAGGGAATAACATATGCGCTATTTACGAGCGAGCGAGAATGAGGAGCCATGAGTTTATTTTTAGATGGTATTTTAGGTATGTTTTCAAATGATCTTGCCATTGATTTAGGTACCGCAAATACACTTGTTTATGTTAAAGGCAAGGGCATTGTGTTAAGTGAACCCTCGGTTGTTGCTGTGCGTACTGATAACAGAATGAAAAACCGAGTGTTGGCAGTAGGGCTTGAGGCGAAAAATATGCTTGGAAGGACGCCAGGACATATAGTAGCCATTCGTCCAATGCGAGATGGCGTTATCGCTGATTTCGAAGTCACTGAGGCAATGCTGCGTCATTTTATACACAAGGTGCATAATAGGCGAGCATTTGTCAGGCCAAGAATTATTGTTGCAGTACCATCGGGAATTACTCAGGTTGAAAAGCGTGCTGTTAAGGAATCGGCTGAATCAGCGGGGGCTCGTGAGGTATTTTTAATTGAAGAGCCTATGGCTGCTGCGATAGGGGCGGGACTTCCTATTACAGAACCTATATGTAATATGGTGGTCGATATCGGTGGCGGCACAACTGAAGTTGCTGTGATTTCTCTGGCAGGAATTGTTTACAGCAGGTCTATCAGGGTGGCTGGTGATAAGATGGATGCAGCAATAATACAGTATATAAAAAGAAAATACAATCTGTTGATTGGCGAGAGAACAGCCGAGATTATTAAAACAACAATAGGTAACGCTTACCCGGATCCCCAGAATTTGGAAACGATTGAGGTTAAGGGAAGAGACCTTGCATCAGGAATCCCTAAAATTCTTGCCATTGATTCCGAAGAGATAAGGGTTGCAATTTCTGAGCAGATAGACGCCATAGTTGAAATTGTAAAAATAGCCCTTGAACAAACTCCGCCTGAGCTCGCTGCCGACATAGTTGATAGAGGAATTGTATTAACAGGCGGCGGCGCTTTGTTAAAAAATTTAGATAAGCTTCTGAGGGAGGAGACAAGTCTTCCAATAACAATAACCGATGACCCATTATCCACAGTTGCACTAGGCTCCGGTAAAGCTATTGACAGTATTGAAATACTCAAACAAGTTGTGATCATATAGTTTTATGTTTTCTAAAAAAATGGTGATGATAGTTGGAGCGGTTGCTTTGATCGTTGTTAACATCATAATCCTTTCAGTTAACAGTAGCCGATATTCTTCCTATGGGTCATGGCGGATCGCTATTTTTTTTATTGCTCCTTTCCAGAAAACTGTTACCCAATCCGTTCAATTTTTAAAAAATATATGGGGCCATTATTTTTTTCTGGTTTCAGTTGCACAAGAGAATGATAATCTTAAAAAAGCGATAAACCAAGCCATAGATAAAAACAATAAGTATCGTGAAGTAGAATTTTCCAATTTTAGACTCCGTAACTTATTAAATTTTCGGGAAACTATGACTAATCAGGTTCTTGTCGCCGAAGTTATCAGCCAGGATCCCTCTCCCTGGTTTAAAACAATAATCATAGATAAAGGCAAATCCGATGGAGTTGAAAAGGGTTTGCCTGTAGTAGTGCCTGAAGGCATTGCGGGGCAGATTATAGATATCAGTTACAATTATTCCAAGGTGTTGCTGATTATTGACCCCAATAGCGCTGTAGATGCTTTAGTTCAGAGAACCAGAGATAGAGGGCTTATCAAAGGCGAATCATATGGAAGATGTCTTTCCAAATATGTATTAAGAAAGCACGATGTTAAAGTCGGAGACACAGTTGTTTCTTCAGGTTTAGATGGCGTTTTTCCTAAAGGCCTACGTGTTGGTTATGTTACGGAAATTGTCAAGCGCAATTCAGGTATATTTCAAGAAGTAACGGTTATGCCTTATGTAGATTTTGAAAAACTTGAAGAGGTTCTAATAGTATTGGATTCTCCAAAACATGATTTTGATTTTGTGAGTGAGCAATGACGTATTGTTTTTATATCTGCGTCTGTCTCTGCCTTGTAATTTTTCAAACAACAATTATACCCCACATCGCTTTATTCAATAATTTTTATGACCTTTTAATCCCCTTTATTATTTATCTCGGTCTGTTCCGCCCTGCCCGTGAAGGCATCCTTTTTATACTTGTGCTGGGATTTATAATGGATAGTCTTTCAGGAGGGCCTTTTGGTCTGTATTTAACAACATATTTCTGGCTGTTTATTGTTGTTAAGATAGTTATTAAATATTTACATGCATGCAATAATATTTTGTTGCTGTTTATTGTTGCCGCCGGCGTATTGATGGAGAATATAATATTTATTGCCAGTGTTTCTATGTTTGGTCCGGATTCACGGTTTCTCGCCATTACTATGAGGGCTGTTATTTTTCAAATTCTATGGGCAGGATGTACAGGCTTCTTTTTTATAACATTTTTTAATCATATTCATAAGAAATTGGAAAAATTTTCTATTTTTCGTTCGGGCACTAAAATAACATAGAGGTACTTTGAGCAAATACTTACAGAGCGCAGATACTGATTGGTACAAAAGACGTTTGACCGGGGTTGTCTTTTTAGTATTAACGGCTTTTTTAGTGCTTATTGCCCGCCTCTTTTACCTTCAGGTGATTGAAGGGGATGAGCTTAGACGACTTTCAGAAAACAACTGCATACGATTGCAAAATATAGAGCCTTCAAGAGGATTAATTTTTGATCGCAATGGAAAGTTGCTGGTTGATAATAGGCCTTCGTTTGATTTGAATATAATTTTGAAAGATGCCAAACCTGTTGAACATACAATTGAAATGCTCTCCCAATATGCAGATGTTCCGGCAACAGAGCTTATGTCAAAAATCAGCCGCAACAAAGAAATATCATTCTATACTCCTGTCTTGTTAAAGCAGGATATAGGGCGAGATGCCTTGGCTGCTATTGAGGTCCACAAATATAATCTTCCTGGTATTGTAGTTAGCGTTAAACCAAGAAGACACTATATTTATAAGCAAAATGCGGCTCATCTAATAGGTTATTTGGGTGAGATTAGTTCCGATGAGCTTAAATCGGGAAAATACTCTGGTTATAGAGCAGGTGATTATATTGGAAAATTTGGTGTGGAAAAAACTTATGAGGGTCTATTGAGAGGTAAGCGTGGAGGACGGCAGGTCGAGGTAAATGCGGCAGGGCAGGTTGTTAGAGTCTTGAGAACCGTCGAAGCTTTTCCGGGCCACAATATTTATCTTTCAATTGATTATTTACTCCAGAAAAAGGCTGAAGAACTTTTGGAAGGTTCGGCCGGCGCAATAATAGCTATGGATCCGGCTACAGGACAGATACTGGCTATGGCCAGCAGTCCTGCATTTGATCAGAACGCATTTGTAGACGGTATGTCACATGAACAATGGGATTCTCTTGTTTCTAATCCATTTAGGCCAATGGAAAACAAGGCTGTCAATGCTGAGTATCCCCCAGCTTCCGTATATAAGATAGTTACGGCAATAGCAGCTCTTGAGGAAGGAATAATTGATGAAAATACAACAGTTTATTGCCCGGGATATTATAAGTGCGGGAATCGGGTTTTTAGATGCTGGAAAAAAAGAGGACACGATAAAGTTAATGTTGTGAAGGCATTAGCTGAATCCTGTGACGTTTTTTTTTATCAGGTCGGCCAAAAACTGGGTGTTGATAGACTGGCATGGTATGCTAGGGCTTGTGGCCTGGGATCAGCAACAGGCATTGACCTTGATCATGAAGCAAATGGTTTGATACCAACCGCTGCCTGGAAAAGGGCTCGTACAGGCATTAGATGGCAGTTAGGTGAAACCCTTTCTGTTGCTATAGGGCAGGGCTATAATCTTGCAACTCCTTTGCAGATGATGTCTTTGATTTCTGAAATAGCAAATGGAGGAATAAGGTATAAGCCATTGATTCTTAAAAAGGTAGAAACAGCAGAAGGTGAACTCGTTAATGAAAATAAAAGTAAGGTTACAGGAAAATTGCCTGCCGGTCAACGGACGTTAGAGATTGTGAGGCAAGGGCTTTGGGATGTAGTTAACAAAAAAAAAGGAACTGCATGGATTGCACATGTTGATGATGTTGATATCAGCGGTAAAACCGGGACAGCTCAGCTTGTGAGCAGGACCGGCAGTAATGATAATGCTTCTATCGATAAAGCAAATAAACCGGATCACTTAAAATCACATGCATGGTTTGCAGCCTATGCTCCATCAAAGGACCCCCAAATAGCTGTAGTTGTTATTGTTGAACATGGTGAACATGGCTCTAGTGCTGCCGCTCCACTTGCGAGTGAGCTAATAACAACCTATTTATCAATAGTTGGTGAATTAACCTTGACATCAAATAAGTCAGATAAAGATAAAACATAGCCGTTCACGGCTTGAAACTTGAAAACGTGTGATGGTTACACGATCGGCAACTGGAGCGAATATGACTGATACGAAGCATCCTATCCCGAGTGTCCGTTTGATTATCCCGGACAATAAAGGCAGAGTCCTGATCTTGAAACGGGATCAGACCGACCATTCTCAGGGGGCTTGGTGTTTACCAGGTGGCAAGGTCGATTACGGCCAAACCGTGGAAGAGGCTGCCGCAAAAGAACTCTCTGAGGAAACAGATTTGGTCTGCACCTCAATGCGTTTTCTCTTCTACCAGGACAGCCTTCCCCCGGAGCCGGGAGCCATGCACTGCATCAATCTATACTTAGAGTGCAGCGTGAAGGGGGGCATAACCTTGAATGATGAGTCGAGTCGGTTTGCGTGGATTAGGCCGGGAAACCTGCCCGACTACGAGATGGCGTTTCTCAACGACAGGGCCATACTCCGATACTGGGAAGAAAGGGGGCAGTCCCCTGCCGATGAGTAACAGCCGAAAGCCACGAATGCCTTACCGTTATTTGCGAAAAACTTCATATCCATACTCTTTCAACAGCCTGGGAATCAGTCTCACAGTCTGCCGGTCCCACTCCCTTACTTCCTCGGCCAGTTCCGCCCACGATACCAGATAAGGGCTTTTCTTTTTCAGCACATCCCTTGGTCCCAATGTCCAGCCGGCAAGAAGACGTTCCGCATTCCACCTGCCATGTTCCATCTCTGCCATGGTTTCGGTTTCTTCTTTGGAAAAGCTCGTCAGTTTGATCTGCCCCACTTCGACTCTTTGGATAGCCAAACCAGCAGAGCGTAATTTCTCCTCGACATGGTCAATCTGTTGCAGGCTCGACTTTTTGAGATCGGGCAAGAGGTCATCCCAGTCGGCCATGGCAGGGTCTATACTCTCATGGCGTTTTTTCTGGGTCTGCTGATAGTCCCCATGCGAATCCCTGGCCATACGTTCCCTGTCTTTAGGTGTAAGGGTTTTTGAGCAAGGTGGGTCCTGCACAAACCCTTTGATGGTATACGCATCATTCGGCAACAGCAATAATCCCGGAACTCCGTTCCAATCACTGTCTTCGAAAATTTTATTTGCGGAGCGTCCACTGTCGCGGATGATGCCGACTTTGGCTCCCAGGGTAATGGCCAGTCGAAATTCAAACGCTGAAATCCTTCCGCCGTTGATTCCGAGCAGCTTCACATCTGCAGGATTAATCCCGGAGAACAGAATATCTGTCCAGATTTGGATTGTTTCAAGAGCGGAAAAGCCTGAGCCAGTGCTGTAATAGATACCATATTCGTTATGAATCTTGGTCCAGGCCGGAATGGAGCGTGGAAGACAAGCAATTTTTCGGATATGTCCTTTTCCTGACAAGGGGATGTCCCCAACCAGCCCGCTGATCCCCGCGGTTGTTCCACCGGAAAAAAGAGTTCCATGGAAGTTTTCGAAGGCATTCTCTAATAGCGAACGATATTCCCGAATCTTATCCTCCACTCTCTTATCACAACCACCGGCCACGATCACAACCGGGCCTTTGAACGTCGGGAAATCCCGGGTAATCATATCCCGCAGGCATTGCGTCCGCGCGGCCTCGGCTTTTTCCCGAGCCAACTTCGCCGCTTCTCTTGCCGCCTCGAATTCAGTTCGCGTGTTTGCGCATTTTGCCTCAGCTTCCTGGATGCTCTTTTGCTCAGAGTCCGGCTTTTCTTGCAGTTCCTTCAGTTCTTCTTTCTCCCTTTGCCTTTCATTCAATTTTCTGTTTTCATCGGCCCTTGCGATAGTTGCCAGGTTCAACAGTTTAGCCACTTTTGCCGTCAGCAGGAACCGTCGCACCCACTCCAGTTCAGGTAATTTATCCTTGATAACCCGGAGTTTCCCCACCCACTCCAGAGTCTTGTCAATAGCAGATTCCGAATCACTCAACTGAACCGCCTTACAATAGGCGGTGAGGCTTTCATAGGGTTTGCCCAGCAACAAGGCAAACAGGCCGATATCATAATACGCCTGGGGCAGATACACCTTGACTTTCGCCCTTTCCCGACATTTCGCAATGCCAGCCTCCAAACTCGGGCGGATCATCGGGATAAAATCCAGATTCCGTTCGAGGATAATCTTGCATTGGATGAAGCCTCCCATGGCCCGGGGATCGAATGGCATTGTCTTGTAAGCCCCTTCGTAGCTTTTCAGGGCATCATCCGGATCTCCCGCATCAATGTATGTCTCGGCAAGTGCAACACGAGCATCCACATTTTTGCTGTCCAGGGCAATAGCCCATTTAATGTAGTCCCGGCCCCGGACATTTCCGCATTTCCACCTGGCCCAGCCAAAGTCGGCTAACATCAAAGAGAGCTCAGGGTCTCTAAGCTGCTCCAGCTTGAGTTCTGCCGATTCGAGTTCGTCATGGCTGCGATTTTCTTTGTCTTGCACGACTCCTGATGCTCGCGCAAGCCTGCCACCCTTTACAGAAGTCTCCCACCTGGCTACAAAGGGACTGAGCCTTTCTTCGGATAGTATGAAATCATCAAGCGAAAGCGCCAGCCGTGCAATTTGATGCGCTAACCTCATGTTGTTGGGATCATGACAAAACACCGCCTCAAGATTACGCAGCTCCTGCTTGCGCTCTTCCCGTGTCATATAGGAGCCATAGTACGTTTTGTAGCTTTCTACGCCTCTGATAGTACGAGCAATTGACTCGTCGGCTTCCTCCAGCGTTGCCGCAATTCGGTTGGCATCCCGCTTCCATCCCGGCGGAACCTCAAATTCGCCCTTGTAAAGACGGTCGTGGTAGAACGCGGCCCAAGCATGCTGAAGAAGGGTTCGTACCTGGATTTCGGCCTTGAACCTTGGTCCGGGCATTAATTTCCTTCCTTGGCATTCTTCTTCGGTGCGCCGTTCGTAAAGTTGTTCAAGGGGCTTCTTAAATCTCTTTTCCTGAAGGATATTGTCAAATTCCCCTTGCTTTAACGAAACGATAAAGTGAAGCGATCTGTAGCCGAATTCAGTCACCGCGAGACGCTCCAGCAAGTCTTCGGCTTCATGGAGCTCAAAATGCCTTTGGATAAAACCACACACCGGTTCGATTTCATCCTGATATTCCACAATGATCCTCGCACCGCACATGTCCGTAAACTGGTTTACTGCATCGGGATACTCTCTCCGTTTACGAATCATCTTTTCGGCAAAGTTGGGCACACCTTTTCCCCTGGTCTGTACAATCGCCGACACCCCCAGATCCTTCACAGCTCTCAAAAGTACGGCCTGCAGAACCTCTGCAAACAGCTCATATACTCCCTTGATTTTCTCATAAGCCTTGACCTGTTGTTCAAACTCTTTTTTGGCGATGGAATTATTCGCCATATCAAATCCTCCATTCTGCGTTATAAATGCCTGGCTTCAAGCTCAAGAAAACAGCAATCAAGCAAAATCCAAGTCCCTAGGATATGAATAATCCTTGACAGACCAGCAATTCTAATTATGGAATAATTTTTGCGGATCAAAAGAAATGGAATACCACGAAGCACACGAAGAAATAAGAAAATAACAAGACCTACTTCGCGTTCTTCGTGGTGAATAACAGGCTATAATTAGAATTGCTGTTGACAGACACCTTATAAATAGTCAATAATCCATTATCATATTTTGTTTCATATTATCTATCAGGGATTAGAAAAATTTACAATCCTTAGACAGATGTTTTCTCGCACGAACGGGAGAAATCGTTTCTATGCTTTGCCTCAAGAATCCCACTTTTTTGCCATCTACATTCGTCAAACCTGAAACCAGGCATACTTCAATCGGCCTTTCTTCTTTGTTTCCACTACTTTTGTTCTTAATCCTTTTATTGTCTGCCTGCACCAAAGAAACCCCACCTCATGGACCACCAGATGTCCCTAAATCGGTCGTCAAGCAGGAACTGCCCGCCAATTTCATGGTCTGCATCGACAATTCCGCCAGCATCAGAGATCAGGAGCGGGTGCTCATCCGTGAAACAACCATGCTGCTTGCTGACCTTGCCGACATTGGAGACCGGATATCCGTGATTACCTTTGGCGAGGGTGCGCGCCTCGTTGCTTCAAGCTATATTCAAAGTGACCGTGACAGGATTGAGTTCAAAGGGCAGGTTCGTGACAGGGTCGATTTTCAAGAGAATTATTCGGATATTCGCGCCGGCTTGCAACTGCTCGCTGAAAGCGACCAATCACCCCTGGGGCATACCGGATTTGACCCATATGTAATTATCCTGAGTGACGGTAAGCTTGAGCCCGCGGACGGGAATACAAGACAGGCCTTCGATGAGATCAAGGAGCTGATCGAAGGGCCCCTTGCAAATATCGACATCAACGCCGTGGTCTTAGGTGATATATGCTGCAAGAATACAATCCTGACCAACATTGGGAGCGCCGATCTGAACGGTAAGACCCTCATGAGAGATCATATTGCCGGATCTCCAAATCTTTTTTTCCACGCGCAAAGACTGGATCAGCTCTTTGAGATCGCTGTAAAAATCCTCAACACGGCAAAAGGGATTACCTCCCTTGGCGAAAAAAAGGATATAAACAGATTCAAGATTGACAACAGCGTGGAGTCAATGACCTTGATAGTTCGCAAGAGGTCGATTGATGGCAGCTCTTTATGCGCATCTTCAGAGATCATCCTGAACGAGCCGGCGCAAGGACCGGGCAGAAAGACCCAATCGGTTTACAGGAACTCCGACTATCAATATTTTGATCTGATCGTGGTCAGAAACCCGAAAGAGGGTATCTGGTCAATTAAACTGGCCAATGATAATGAGCCGGAAGTCCTGAGCAAAATCGTAACAGCGCTTGAACTCGGATTCAGAGCCCGGAATAAATATTATCTCAACGAATCAGCGACAATCAGCGCGTGGATTTTCGACAAACGATCTTCTGAAATCGTCTCGGATAGACCTCACATACTAAAGGCTCACCTTGCGACAGATGGAGATCTGAATACATCAAACGTGTATGGAGATTTCCATGCTGATTCGAATAGCGGCCAGTATTATCTTGAAGTTCCGGGAGAAATACTCGACTTGCTGAAATTAGACAAGAAACCCGCTACAGTAACCCTCGAAGTAATTGCTCAGCGGTTCAGACCCAACAGCACAAAACTCGACCCATGGTTTATAAGGCGTCTGGGGCCTGTGAATATCGACATGATCGAACCGTTTCTTGATTGGATGGTTCAGGAGCCTCGGATATTCCGGATCCCGTTTGCAGGTGCAATCCTCCATTCCATATTCGAGATTCCAATCACAGACCACGGGCTTATTTTTGGCGCGGTTATGGATCCAAATGCCTTCCAATATCCGGATCTTGATGGCCTGCCGAGATTACAATTTACGCTTCAGATTCTTGACAACGATTCAAAATCGTATCTGCCCGTAATCGAAAGAACGTTAAACGGCGCGGATGAACAGGGCAAAATCACCTACCGTGCAGAAGAAATGATCAGGGAATCAGGAAGATACCGCTATTCCTATCAGGTTGATGGAGTTGCAAAGCTCGGAGGGACATTTACGATCAAGAGTCCCCCTCACTATTTTGAAATCAAGTCCTACAAATTGCAATGCTGGCTTGTATTAGCCATTCTGGTTTCATTTGTCGTGTCGCGCATATACAGCCTGACGGGCAAATTGCAGGGAGACCTTACGATAAAAGAGTACCGGGACGGAAAGCTTGTCACCAGTAATGAAGAACAAGTGTACCAAAGAAAATTTGATTACGGACAGGTTACGCTCAAGGCCAAAAGAGGGTGTTTTGTAAGAAACAAGATCACTGTTAAAATCAATAATCCGAATATAGTCATGGTCATAGATGGCCGAACAACGCAAAAAAAGAAAGAGCATCTTGATCCCGGAGATCATAAGATTGTGCTGACTGAAAATGGGACAGAAATCATAATTCAGACCGACTTGTATGTATAGGCATACAAACTGTCACAAGGCTAAAGGAGAATAATGTCATGGCAACAGGTAATCCTGAATTCAAGAGGACAATAATCATCGGACTGGGTGGTGCTGGGAAACTGATTCTCACTCATTTGAAGCGCCTTTTTCTTGACGAATACAATATGCTTCCCCCGTCAATAAAAATCCTGTGTCTTGATACCGACCCAGACCTCATTGGCGTTCGCTCTGCCAAGAGCGAGGAAGAAATCAGGTTGGACGACCATGAGCTTCTTTACACGAACGTCACCCAACCAATCAAGTTTGTCGAGAGCAGTCCCGTGGTGAAGAAATGGTTTGTCACGCCGGTGCCAGCAGGGCCGATTGACAGGGGGGCCGGGGCAGTGCGTCAGTATGGACGACTTGCCTTTTTTTATCACATTAACGAATTCAGGCGACGAATTGACTCAATGTGGGAGGGCCTCTGCGACATGCGTTTGCCCGATGAGATGGCCAATGTAAAAAACAGGCTGGGAGCTGCCACGAACTTTCAGCTTTCTAACAAGAGCACCTCGGTCTATGTATGCGGTTCACTGGCAGGAGGCACGGGCAGCGGAACTTTTCTTGATGTGGGAATACTGTTGCGGGATATGGTCCCCAACTCTCTCATTCACGGGTTCTTTCTGCTCAACTGGATTTATCGAAACAAGGCTTTTGCTAATAGAGTGCAGGGCAACGTGTATGCAGCCCTGGCTGAACTTGATAATATCCAAAGCATTATGTACGGCGATAGGGGGTTTGTGCCTTACGAAGTTACCTATGCGGACAAGCTCGTGCAGGTTACTGATCCACCATACAGCCTCGTGAACCTGGTTGACGGCCGAAACGAAGTGGGACAAAATATCAACGATGTCGGCGTGTTGTGCGATACAGTTGCAAATGCCATATTCCTGTCTACAAGCGCTATGGGAAATCCTATAGACAGCGTGATGGACAACCTGCTGGCCCATATCAGTGTGCAAAACCCGAAGGTTTGGGACGGACGTTTTGCCCGATACTCAAGTTTCGGCGTCAGTTCCATCTGCTATCCGGCAAGGGAGATCCATAAACTGGTGACAAGCGAAAACGCATACAGATTATGTTGCGAAGCCATTTCAGATGTCGAGGGGCTAATGTCCGGTTCGAGCACGTCTGTCGACAACAGGCAGGATATCGTAGTCGACGATGTGGAGCGCATTCTTGGAAGAAATCAACTGAATCTTCTCAACCGGGGGTACGTTCAGGACAAAGTCTGCCCCTTCCAGATGAACATCGCCTTGCCGGTCAGAGCATTTCATATTTCTGACAGGCAGTTTCCGAAATTGATTCGCTCTTTATTTGAAAAAGAAGAAAATAGACTGATACAAAAATTGGATCAGATTTTCAAAGAGAACGAGAACCTGTTTGTCAATGATACTGCATGGCTTGCATTGGAGCAGAAGATCAGAGAGATAGAACAAGATCCTCAAGTGGATACCGCATATCTCAAGACATGGATTGAGACAACCGTTGGACGCCTTCAAGCTCAAAGGAATGAGGCGACTGCCGACGTGAATCAGGAAGACGAAAACTTGCGAAACCAGCGGGAACAGGCTGAGGACTTGCTAAACGCGGCCAGGGAGGCAAGATATATTCCGGGTTTTGGGGGTCCCCGGAAAAAGGCTGTTACAAACTGGACAGCTCAGATCGCTAAGCTCCTTGCATCCGTCAGAAACAAGAAGAGAGCGGAATTTGAAAAACAATCCTATGATCACGTGATCGAAATGCTCAATACAAAAAGACCTGACCGCGTGCAGGCGTCTTCTGAGGTAATTGGCGCCCTGGAAACCGCAAAAGAGGCGCTTTCAAAGATGGAAAGAGAAGTGGATGAAAATCTCAAGCTTCTCCTGTCAAAGCCGAATCAGATTGTTGTGGGCGGAGGAAATATATTTGTCGTCAGTGAGGAGGAAAACACCCTTTCGACGGGTAGGTCAATCCGACTGAGCTATGATGAGTTCAAGATCGACAAAGGCATTCACAAGGCTGAGGACTATGATAAATCGCCTGAAGCGCTCGTTGATCTTTTTGTGGACCATTGTAAATACAAGCTGAAACACTTGAAAGAGATGAGTGTACAGGACGCGATTGAGACAGTAGGAAAAAAACGGTACGGGAACAAAGACGTGTATACCAAGGAATTGTTTGACCACCTTTTCAGATTGGCATCTGCGTTGTGGAGCTATGATAAGGGACGGGTTACGGAGGTGCAGCAACTTCAGTATGACAGAATCGTCAACCTTGGGGTATACGACCAACAGGAGGGCATAACAAACTACGATCAGTTTGTAACACAGGTCAAAGGAACGTACGGGATCCGAGCCGATCACACCTTTTCATCAACAGGCGATACACAACGGATCTGGCTCTTGAACTATGCTGCTACTCTGCCGGTCTATTTCTTAAGTGATCTTGAACAGAATAAAAAAAGATATGAGGAGGAGATGATACCAACCTATCATATAGACCAGTACTTTGAAAAAGAGGTGCCTGACCTGTTTCCTGTGAATAATCGAGCAAATCTGGCTTTACGGGTCCTCGGCATGGCCATTGTGCCTGGCATTGACGTGATCCACGACAGGAAACCTGATGACAGGTGCGGGCATGAATTCACTTTCAAAGACCACGACTCGGTTGCAAAATTGAATTCCGGCGATGAAATAAAATGGCTGCTGTTTCGCGACATGTATCAGGAGGTAACTGATGACTACGATCCTGAAAACGAGGGTAACAATCTGCTGGATATGCTAAAGAGTCTGCTTCAGAAAAAAGTCGAGTCAATCAAAAAAGACAATGAAAGCAACCTGAGGCAATGCATTAAGGACTACATCGCAACAGTGAAAAAGAAATTGGCTGCCCGCGATTTTTCAAGATTGATCAGTGCAAGGCTCACCTATCAGGAAGTTAAGGAGCTGGAGGCGTTCCTGAGTAAAAAGGGCTATGATATGGATATCGAACGTTACCTCAAGGCGGATAAGATTGGATGATAACAAAGCCGTGTATCTTCTGGGGTATAGACGATTACGCGTCTGAGATTGTCAGACATTTTGTTGGTTCCCTTCAGCATCAGAATAGATGGACAGACGTCAATGTGGCCTTTGATTCCAAAGGTGACAATCCTGTTGCGGAGTTTCGCAACACCTTGGTCAAGTTGAGAGAGTCTGTCAGGAGTCAAAACATACCTGATGAACCACGGGTTCTGCTTTTTTCTGCATCTTCCGATCCCAAAGGAAAAACCGGGCTGGATCTTCTGAAACAGGTCAGCCAGGCGCTTGAGGAGATCCTGCCGGGGAGCCAGTCAATGATTCTGGTTGCTCTTTTTCCCCCTCAAACGGTTGATGATCGTGAAAAGGCGGATTCATTCGGTTATTTTCTCGAACTGGAAAAAATCGTCTACGAGATTCCTTTCTTGAATCTTGTTTTTGTCAATCAGCTTCCCACAGATCTTAACAGCAATCCTGCTGAGGAAGACGTTATCGACGACGCACTCTGCGAGCTTCTTTCCCGGGAATTGACGGAAAAGGATCTGGATAACATTATACAGGAATTTGGCTGTCCTGCCATAAGAAACCGGTTTGCTGTGGGAGGTCGAAGATGCTGCTATTCAACAGCAGGTGCGCATAAACTCATATACTATTGCAATGAGTGTATCAAGTATCTGGAAACCATGTTTCAACAAGAGCTTTTTGAAAAAGGGTTCATGGATATCGCGTCGATTTCTGACAACAAAAGAAAACTCGCGCCAATACAGTTGCGCGCAGACAACTTTGTTAAAAATGAGATTGCACACACGGAATCGGATATCCGCTGGGATCAACTGCGTTTGGCCCATGGACTGGAGCGGTTGTTGGATTTTGAAGGCATGGAAGATCAGATTGCCGGCTTTGAGCAAGGAGCCTGGGTGCAAGTCGACCGGGCAATGTCTGAAATCAAACAAGTGCCGGAATCTCTGAGAAAAAGGATACGTCAGCAGTTTCTTGATCACCTGGGTGCAAGTCCGGAGTACCTCGCAGGCGGCAAATTGTATATGGAAGCGCTCCAGGGAAGGCGAATTTTTTCACCTGAAAAAGAAGATGAAAAGCAACCATCAGGCGTCAATCTGTTCGGGCTTTTTATGTGCATTAATCCATTTATCCAATCAGCGCAGAAGGTACTTGAACCGCACATTAGAGAAGTCCTTTTGCAGTCCGAGGTCACGGTCAACCCAAAGGAAAATGAAGATTTTGCGGCATGGTTGGTCAGACTCGTGGACCACGCAAAACCAAAGATTCAGGGCCTGCCTGTGGCCACGGCATCTCATGCAAACTTCTTGCTTCAATCTGCGGAGGTCATGCTACAGCACTTGACAAAAGGCTTTTTGGATTTTCCAAAGGCAACGGAACTGATGAGTGACCTTATTTCAAGGTTCAGCGAGGAGGCCGAAAAACTACGCAGAATAGTTAAGGAGAATCGTCAGACGCGGAAAGAGACCGAAGAAGAAGGCCCAAGACTGAAAAGAGAATACGGGATCTTTAAGAGAATACTAAGCAGGAAAGGGAGAACAGAATACAAGGAAAAGGAAGCAGAAAGAAGGAAAGGGATAGAGAATCTGGATAAAGAGCTGGATTCTTTAAGGAATGCCTTTAGCAAGATGCGGGATCTGTTCGTTGAATTGATGGATAACGTGATCCTGCCTCACACGATCCGAGCCATGTTGAACCAGGCATTTAGAGAGGAAGTTGAAGAAATAGCCGGCAAATTTGATCGGTTCGTGTCTGCCATCGAAGAGTCTCTTGAGGAAACCTGGAGTCAGGCATCGAAAATTACCGAATTCACAAAACCGACCGCTGCTACTGTGTTGAACAAGAATATCCTGGATATACTTTATAAAGGCATCCTCGATGAAAGGAATATGTCGGATCTGTCAAAAGAATCTCTTGAATTTTTTCCACCAGGCTCAGAATCTGAGATTAAAAAACTCTCATATCATGGTTGCCGGGACATAAATGACCACTTTCTTGCAGGTTCCGGGTCGTTGTTGGACAGGATGCAAGGCTTTGCAAAAAAGTTGTTCAAACCGATTCAAAGGAAGGATGTCCTCGATATCATTGAGGTTGAGGGGCAAGAGGCGGCCTATAAGTATTTGAAAGACAAGATTGAGAGCACAAAGAAGTTCCTCGATTTTGCGCCAGGCTTTATCCCGTCTGTAGAGGAACAAGGGAAAATGAATTCAATCCTCGTGGTGCGAACTGCAAAGAGCATTGGAAGAAGATTAGAGGCCGAGTACCAATCCTTGCTTTGGGGTGAGCCCCGGTTTATCGACAACAAGAACGATGATGTCATTGACATGACCTGCCTGATCTTCGGATTTCCAGCCTTTCTCATCCATGGCCTTTCGGAATGTCGTGAACGATACCATGACATAGAGGAAATAGATTCCGCCGATTCCGCTGATCTTTGGCCGGTGTTTGGGGCGGGGGTTAGGGATCCAATGGCATTCAGTTAAGGCATTTTAAGTATAAAATTCTCTATATATTGTGTACGTCTTCATTACACTATACAATATGCAGCCTTTAAAATGTCATTTTTTGCTTAACTGAATGCCATTGGTTAGGGATCAGGGGTCAGGGATTAGGCGTCAGGGATTAGGGAGTAACAGATAAACTCCATTTAAATTTAGGGTACGAATGACTGGAGTGGATTTTAGGATCTCATGTTAAAACCCTAATTTCCACGAAATTGCAATGTGTTTTCTAAATATTTTCACGTTTTTTTATATATGTATTTTTTGCTATTTATCACAAAGTATGGTATGAGTTTTACATGAAAAGAGATATCTACAAACAATTGGTTTCATGGAAACAATCTTCTTCCCGAAAGCCTCTTGTGCTTAAAGGTGCGCGCCAGGTTGGCAAAAAGCAATTACGGCTGTTTATTGAAGATAAAACTGATTTCCATTCTATCCCAATAAGTTTTCATACTGAACTTATAGATTTTCTGAAAATTTATTATTTTGTTGGTGGTATGCCTGAGGCTGTAGGGCAATATGTTGAAGGTAAGGATTTGAATAAGGTGCGTAATATTCAGGATGAGATATTATCAGCTTACACAATAGATTTTTCCAAATATACAACTAAAACAGAAGCTATCCGACTTGCCAATATATGGGCAAGTATTCCCGGGCAATTGGCCAAGGAAAATAAAAGATTTACTTTTGGCCGAATTAATAAAAATGCACTGGCAAGGGAGTATAATGAATCGATTCAGTGGTTGGTTGATGCAGGGCTTGTCAAGAAAGTAAATAATATCAAGACTGCAAAATTGTCTCTTTCCGGATATCAGGATAATAAATTCAAACTTTATCTTCTTGATATCGGATTGCTGGGCGCTATGATCAGAGTGCCACAAAAGGCAATCATTGAGGGTAAAAATCTTGAATGGTGAATAGGCGCATGGAGCGGAGGACAAAAAAAATTTAGGGAATAAATAAAAAATATACTGGGATACTGGAATGTTGGAATAACAAAGCTGGCAGAAAGTGCGGGAGTTGTGCAAAGTTGTATTTGAGCTTATTAATAAGAGTTCTTTGGCGAAAGATTTTGGCTTGAAAGACCAGATTTGGAGAGCTTCGGGATCTGTGATGGACAACATCGCGGAGGGCGTGCGGCCTCTCCCCTATCTCTATAGGCGCCAGTGTTACACGCACGGTAAGTACCGAGTGAGTTCGACGTCTCGCTTGACGATTCACGGGTCGCCTTGGGTACGCATGAACCAAGAACCCAATCGTTGAAATGCTTGCCGCTGAGCTCAGGGGGGCGGCGGCACGTCTTCTGGCGACCGTCCCCTACGCCTCCCTTCGTGAAACCATAGCCAACCCCTGGCTCGACTATACGTGGATAGCAGAATGTTTGGCCGCTCCCTTTCAGCTCCGGCCGGTATGACACAGCGGCGACGATCTCAACTTTGGGAAATAGGGAGCTATGGACAGGCGGACAGTTGGCAGTTTAGGTCATAACAATTGCCTGCGGCCTATCCTTTTTCAGATAAAAAGGCAGCCGGGGAGCAAAAATGGGCCGTGAACCCATGCCCACTCCCCTGTATTTTTTTTCATGCGTCATCGCTGTAATAGCCTTGACACACAAACGTTATTTGTGTTTTCTTGACACCACGTAAAGTGATTTCCCATCATTTATCATCATTCGTAAACCTGTTTAGGATTTTAAGACCCATGATTTCTTCAAGACTGGTCAAGGTCTTTGTAAGCGCGACCACTGCAGATCTGGGAGAGCACCGCAATGCCGTTCGAGATGAGCTGGTTTTTGCGAAGATTGACGCCAGGGTCCAGGGAATATTAGGCCCGGATTTTAGAACACTCCAAGAGAAGCTGCGCGCTGAAATCAAGAGTTGCGACGCAGTAATATGTCTAATTGGATTTGTATTCGGGGAGTCGCCTGCAGGCAACTCAGCTCAAAAATCATATACACAATTAGAGTACGATTTTGCACAACGGGCTAAAATCCCCATTTATGTATATATGACACCGGAATCAGCTATTAACGATTCCAAAGAGGGTGCGAAAGAGAAGGCGTTACAGATCGCGCATCGGGAAGCAGTCAAAAAGACAAACGTCAAGTGGGAGGAGATCGTATCGGTCGATAAGCTGAGGCTAAGTATTGCACATCTGTCAGATGAGATCCATGGTCTTATGCATGAGACGGATAGGCCAGACAACTTAGAGGAGGTAAACGGTAAGTTCAAGATTGAAGATACAATCGAATCCCGTGAGCAGGAGGATATATTTAAGGCCTATTCGATGGACGTCTCTTCGATTCCGGTTAGACTGCACGTTCTAAAACCAAATCTTCCCACGAGTAGCCGCGTCTGGTTTCGCCAGCGGTATCGTTGCTGGAAATCGATTGATCATCCTGACATAGTCCGGATCTTACCCGAAAGCAATCCGGACTCTACGAATCCAAGGCCATATCTGGCTTTGGAGGATCTGACTGATTGGAAATCGGTAGCCAATTACATGCGACATACCAAGGCCTTGGAATCGAATGAAGTATTGAATGTATTTCGTGTCGTGGCAAGTGTATTCGATCGGGCAAACCAGAAAGGCATACGCCTTCTGACTGTGTCGTTAAACGATGTTTTGCTCAAAGATGGTGATGTGAAAGTCGGTGGTTTTGACACTGCATCCCCGGTGAGAAACGGGAAAATATGTGAACTTAAATCCTGGGTGCATGTATCGCCGTTGTGGAAACGTATGGCACCAGAGCTGCATGAGGATCTCGATTGTCTACCAGAAACGGTCGACGTCTTTGCTCTCGGCGTGCTGCTTGAGCGCATGCAGGGACGAGAAGGTATTCCATGTCAGGAACTGCAGGGCGATGCTCGTCGGGATCCGCTGCAGTGCCTGGTTTTTCATTGCCTGGCCGCCGATTCACAACTCCGATTCCAGTCATTACGACAGGTCCGACAATTGTTTGCAGACCGAATCGAAGGGGCTAACGAACTATCATCCTCGGTCGTGGATATCGTGGAACATAAGTTGAGATTCGCTAAATATCTGACCACCAACAGCGACTACGAGTTGTTCTGCATTGAAACCAGCCGGGAGCTTCCAGTCTACCACGCAAAGTCGGGCACGCTGGAAAAGCGCTTGAAAGGGCCGTGGTTGCCGGTCACATGCATTAATCTGAAGGATGCGGAAGCATACTGCCAATGGCTCTCACACCGAACAGAAATGGACTGGAGGCTTCCAACGATTACCGAATGGACCATGGCCGCGACGCTGCAAGAAAGGTGTGGAAGCGTACATAGGGGCTGCAGCGTCTATCCCTGGGGCAATGCGCCGCCGGACACCACCGATGATTCATTGCGCTTCCGTAGCAACTTCGATCTTCACTTCGGTGGTCCGACCGTTGTGGGGGCATTCCTGAAAGACTTGAACCAACCTGAGTGCTATGATTTGGCAGGCAACGTATGGGAATGGATCGTCGACAGGAATCCTCCGCTTCAGCTCGTGAAGGGTGGATCTTACGATTACAATGCAGACGCGTTGAAGATCAACAGTTGGAGAGCGGTCCCTGCTTCAACCCGGGACCCGCATATTGGATTTAGAGTCGTCACTGGAGGTGGACCATGAGCAACTTGGGTAGTCAACAAACCACAGCAAACATACTTGGCAAAGAGGTCAGGCTCTACGGGCACTACGCACCCGAGCGTGCGATTGAGACTCAGCTCGTAGGCCGCGAAAGCGAGCTCCGCGTGGTCACCGCGGCATGGATGGCAGGCCGAAGCCAGCTTCCACTGTCGCCGCTCCTCGTAGGACAGCCCGGCGTGGGCAAGAATCATTTGGTCTACGAGATCGCTCGAAGAACTGTCAAGGAGTTGTACATCTTCCAAGGGCACGATGACGTCGCCGCCGAAGAACTGGCGTGCTCCATCCGGTTCAGCGATCAGGACAGTAAGCAGATGGAATACACGGCATCTCCTCTGGTGACGGCGATGCACCTTGGCCAGATCTGCTTCATCGATGAAATCGCCAAAATGCGGCCCCGGGCACTTGCGTTACTGGTCAGTGTGCTGGACGAACGACGCTACATCGACTCGAATCTTTTAGGCGGCCGGGTCATGGCCCACGAAGGGTTCCGGCTCATCGCGGCGACCAACACGGCAGATCTCGAAGGCAACGCGCTACCGGCCTTCATCCGGTCCCGGTTGCATCCCTTGATTCAGTTTGGTTACCCGAGCCGTGACGAGATCGACGAAATCGTGAAGGGCCAGTGCTTAGACCATCAAGAACAGATTTCCGGTTTGCTGAGCACGTTTTGGGAAGAGTGGGGCAAACTGCGCGTCTCACGTCCTCCCAGCCCACGCGACGCCATCTCGGTCTTCAGCCTCGCAAGCAACTACTCGAGTTACGAGTCGATCTTCAGCAAAAGAGGCATCGACGGGTCTATCATCGATTTTCTCGCGAAACAGCCCGAAATGAACGCGATTGTGGAACCGAAACATGTGGCGCAGGCGATGAAAGATCTGGTAGCCGATTTCACGGGGGTATAGTCGATGCGGATCAGGGCGGTCGAGCGACGGATAGGTAACTCACGGTTAACCGCCGTGCCGGCCGTTCATTTCCGCATACCGTTCGCTCATGCGATCAACGAGATCTGCTCAACGCCTGCCACCCGACCCAAGGCCATTGCAGTTGAGCTGGGCGAAGCGTCCTGCCGAGCGGTACACGAATGGCTTTTCGAACTCAAGACTGAAATGGCCCGCGGAGTCACGACCGAGCTGCCCTGCATGCTCGGCTTGACAAAGCCGGTCCGGCGCATTCGGACATCGAAAAAAGAACAGGCATGGGCGCTCCAGGAAAGGTGGAAAAAGAGCCTTCATGAAATCCCGCCCGACATTCTTCGTGAGGAACTCGATTTTTCCAGCGTCTCGGTCCTTTACCTTTCGTCGACTGATTCGATCATCGAGGCAATCCGCTGTGCCATAGAGTTGGATGTTCCCGTCTACGGGGTTGACCTGGAAGAAACCGCGTACAGCACGCGCAAGGAGGCATCCCTGGAAGACCCGGTGCAAGCGCATCGCGACCTCGACCGTTACGTCAGACGCAACGCCGACTACGCTGCATACGCGCGTTGCAACGAGATTGACGATCGCCGTGACCGCGCCATGGCGGCAAGACTCAAGGGGCTGCTCGAAAAACACGACCATGTGCTTTTCACCTGCGGACTGGCGCACTGGATTCGACTGGATTCACTTTTGACGGATGCTCAAGTCCAGCCCGCTCCGTTTCCGCCAGAGGAGAAGAACGCTACAGAACAGTTCATCAGGTGCATCATCCACCCCCTCCACGCCGTTCATCACATGGACCTGTTTCCCGTCATGGCCTCCGAGTACGAGAGGAAGCGAAATCCAGCGTGGCGTCGTTCTGCTGGAAGTCTTGACTATATCGACCCCGACCGACCGCGTGGAAAAGTGTTGGGGGGCAACGGAGGGGGGGGGGGGGAAAGTGGAGACGGGGACGCCCGCGCCGCCCCCCCGGG
>Ga0255425_1017_pt1 | contig 40351 bp, 42 predicted proteins | sample ANMaggSeSYBR02G4_FD_182640 | JGI IMG/M metagenome (GOLD analysis project Ga0255425, IMG submission 182640) | Sediment cell enrichment communities from methane seep in Santa Monica Basin, California, United Staets - ANME aggregate JGI... | ecosystem: Environmental > Aquatic > Marine > Cold seeps >... | reverse complement strand
TGTCCCTTTAACTGAATCAAAATCGGAAGAGTGCTGACATGAATCTGAAAGTACTACTGGTAAGACCACATGCTTTTTTGCCGACTTCGCAGTGGCTTCAGTCGATGTTGCGACTGGAGCCCTATGCCCAAGAACTCATTGCCGGAGCCATTCACCCTCCCCATGACGTGAGGATATGTGACTTGGCGGTTGAAGATAAACCGATTGATGCATTCAAACGTGTTTTACAGGGATACCAGCCGAACCTGGTCGGTTTCGGCGGTTTTTCCAGCCAGTTCCGCACAAATCGCGAACTTGCGGCAATTACCAAGGAACTCCTGCCGAATACTATAACATGCTTTGGAGGGGTCCATGCTTCCAGCTTGCCGACCGACTGCAAGTACCCTGAACTATTCGATTTCATCGTTCGCGGCGACGGTGTGTCCGCCATGAAGGTTGTGATCGATGCTCTGGAGAAGAATGAGTCGCTACCGGAGTCCGATTGGATTCTGCCGACTAAGTCGCCGAACTTCGACAAACTGGCGATGAAGTCGCCGCCGGCGTTGCATTTGGATGGCATCAACACCAAACCGCGCCGCGAACTGGTTGACATGTCGAAGTACTTCTGCATCTGCTACGGCCAACAGGGCGAAAAGATAGACACCTTATTTCCTGAGATCGCCTGTGTGCGCACCAGTGTTGGCTGTCCAAACCGTTGCAGCTTCTGCGTGGTCCATTTTCTGGCCAAAGGCAAGTACCTTCAGCGTGACGTCGAGGATGTGGTCGAAGAGATTGCCTTCCTACCGCAGAAGTATATATATTTCGTCGATGACGAGACTTTTATCAATACCAAGCGGATGCAGCGGATAGCTGAGATGCTGCTCGAACGCGGCATCAAGAAGAAGTACATCTCATGGGCCCGTAGCGACACGGTGTGTAAACATCCTGAGCTGTTCGATCTGTGGAAGAAAGCCGGCTTGGAGCTTGTCTACATTGGTTTCGAATCACTGGAGGATGAGAATCTCAACGCCTACAATAAAAAGGCGACGGCGTCCCAGAACAGGGAAGCCCGTGAAATTCTGCGGAAATTGAATCTCAACATTCATGCCGCCCTGATGGTGAATCCAGATTTCGAGGAGAAAGACTTTTTGACCGTCCAACGAGCGATCAAGGAAATGGCGCCGGCTGAATTCGCGTTCACTGTTTACTCACCGCCGCCTGGTACACAGGAGTTCGAGGAATCCAGAGACAAATTCATTTGCGACGACCCTTGTCTTTACTACGATTGTCTGCACACGATCCTCCCAACCAAACTTCCATTGAAGAAGTTTTATCGCTACTTCTCCATCCTCTACGCATTGGGTGCAGCAAGGATTCCGGCGAAGGTCAACAAAGTGAAGCTGCCGCTGCGCGACCACATCAAGTTCGTGCTGGGCGGCATGAAATTCGGCTGGCAGATGTACCGGATGTACCGGGAATATGATCGGAAGTACTGGTGATCGGAAGTCGGATAAAGAGAGGGCATTCATGCGGATATTATTGACTGCTATGCAAGGCCTGACTCAGACCATCTTATACGTGATTACTTGCTAACGGTAAAACCATCCTTTATAGGTCTGAGCTGTACAACTTCCAGCTTTCTTGACGGTATCCGCATTGCAGCGCTGGCCAGGAGTTTTTTGCCTGACATAAAGATTGTATTCGGCGGTCCCCATGTTTCAGCTCTTAAAAATCGAGTGCTTGAAAATTTTTCAGTAATTGATTTTGTTGTAGTTGGTGAAGGTGAGCAGACCCTTAGGAACGGGGACGAAATAACTTCCCCAACTATGCATCACAGCTTCAGGCCACCTTTGCCCGATCTCAAATCCCAAAAATATCAAAATAGCCCGCTATTCCATCAACTTTTGTGATTTGAGATCGAACAAATTTGACCCAAATCTATGCGCCTACTTGGGGAAGTTATTTCGTCCCCGTTCCTTACTGAACTTATTGAGAAAGGTAATGAAGAAGCTCATTCAGTGCAGGGAATAGTATATCGTGATGCGAATGGAGAGATTTGTTTTACTGGTTACAGAACTAAGGCAATCGACCTTGATACTCTTCCATTTCCTGCTTATGAGAAGCTTGCAGGATATCCTGATGTATATAAACTGCTCATTTTTAACTATCCCAAGGCTCCAAACTCAAGCTGCATATCAAGCCGTGGTTGTCCATATTCCTGCAATTATTGTGACAGGTCGGTGTTCCGCCGCAGTTTTCGGTATAACTCGGCAGAGTATATGTATGAGCATCTAAGATATCTTAAAAAGCGTTTCGGAATACGTCATATTATTTTTTATGACGATCAGTTTACTTTCAACCGTCAGAGAATTGAAGATTTTACTCGGATGTTACTTGATCGGCCACTGGGAATGACTTTTAACTGCGTTGTCAGGGCAGAGCATATAGATTTAGAACTTCTTCGCCGGTTGAAAGAATCTGGCTGCTGGATGATTAGTCTTGGTATCGAAACAGGCGATGAGGATCTTCTGGCACAACACCGTCGAAATGTGAATTTGAATCTTTTGGCAGAAAAGATACGTTTGATAAAAAAGGTGGGAATACGTACTAAGGGGCTTTTGATGATAGGATTACCGGGCGAGACAGAGGACAGCATCAAAAAGACAATGAAGTATGTCTTTTCGCTTCCTATAGACGATATCAATCTGGCAAAGTTTACTCCTTTTCCTGGGGCGCCGGTTTACGAAAATATACATAAACTTGGAGAATTTAATGAAGACTGGGAAAAAATGGACTGCATGCACTTCCAGTTCATTCCGAATGGGATGACCAGGGTGCAGATGGAAGAGCTCTTCCTGATGTTTTACAAAACCCATTTTTTGCGTCCCAAAGTCCTTTGGAATTATACTACAATGCTGTGGCGTTCTCCTGATAGTTGGTTACGTTTTATTATAAACATTGCAGATTTTCTTAATTTTGCTAAAAGCAACAAACGGTTGGGATGTACCTGATTATTGTTTGTTTGACCACATGGAATGTCATTTCAGCGCTGCGATTCCGGATAAATATCATTTGCGTGAGACCTGTTTGGCTAATTTGGACATAGCTTGTCTGTCGGATCTAGAAATTTTAAAACCCTTTGATATTCCTAAATCGTCGTTCAAAGGATCAAAGAAGGCTAAGCCGGCAAAAAGATCTACTATTTCAAGGGGGTGAACCTCAAGCCTAATGCTCATAGAAGGTATCTGTGCTTGAGCACCTATGGCCCAGAAATCACGGGCCCTCTGGTACATTTTATCTGTAGGGCGTTTCAATCCTGCACTATGTTGAGATATCGCATAGACTCCGCCTGTATAGGCCCTTGTTTCCATAAATGTACGTGCCTCAAAGGGCAAAAACTCAATAAAGTCATCAACTGTAGCACGAGCCGATAAATGTCGTCTGTTAAAACCAAACATGGCCTCTCCTGCGGAAATCTGAGCACCGGTAGCGACATACTTGGTTGCATAGGCAGATGCTCCAACCCCAAAGCTTGGGCCTACTTCCAAAGTAATGAGATCAATCGTATCCAACAAACGATTTGGAATGTATAAGAGAATCTTACCAAGCCATCCGAAATCATCGTTATGTACCCTATTAGACATATTTGAACCCAATAGTTTCTTTTTCGTAAGAACTGAAAGGTTGGGTTTGGCATCCAGTGCTTTTTTTATAAAAGCCTGTGCCTCGTCATCGTCCGGTTCGGCATCCAGGAGAGCCTTAGACAAGATGATTGTCTGAGGATATTTTTCTACATCTAAATAATTTTGAGCTTTCTTTTTTATTTCGTTAAATGACGTATCATATGCTTTCTGATTAAATGTGGCACAACCTGCTAGACCTATGACAATTACGAAAAGAAAACATAACCTTACTACTCTTACAATACTCATTTTTATTCCCTCTCTTTTTAATTAGTGGTTGGACGAGAACTGCTAATTTTCCCATTATTTCCACCGCTTTAGTTTGCCGCTTGCTGTTTTATCCAGATTTGATACAAAGTGAAATTCTTTTGGGACTTTGTACTGCGCTAAATGTTTGTAGCAGTATTTGCGAATTTCATTTATATCAAAATCAGTCTTAATATCATCCATAAGAACAATTTTAGCACATGGCAGTTCACCATACTGAGGATGTAAAGTTCCGTAAACTAACGATTCCCTTATGTCAGGATGCTGATTGAGAACAGATTCTACTTCATAAGGGAAGATTTTCATACCCGTAAAATTTATCACGTTTTTCTTTCTTCCGGCAATATAAAGAAACTTTTCACTATCAAGCCTTCCCAGATCACCGGTTTTGAACCATCCATCGGATATTAAATCACATCTTCTAAGCCATGGCGAAAAATATGCATCAAACATTCCTTTGCCTTTTATGTAAACTCCGCCGACTCCATCTTTATCCGGATTTACTATTTTAACTTCATAATCTGGAAGAATTTTTCCAACTGAGCCTCTTTTCACAGGATCTTTGGAAGAATTAATAAATGGCAGGCCAACTTCGATAATGCCATATGCTTCTATTAGTTCTAATCCAAATTTTTCATAAAAGTCACAGGCCACATAATCAGGAAGTCGCATTGCTGTTGAAACAGCCATGCGTATATTTATCAGCAGTTCCGGTTTAAAAATATCGGACTTGGTAATTATCTGGTAGTGAAATGGGGAAGCATAAATAAATGTTCCTTTTTGACTGGTAAGTCCTTCTAACAGCGATTCAGGGAACGACCCGCCGCAAAGAACTATTGTAGCTCCTCGACGGAGAAAAAGCAGAATTGTTACAACAAAATGAAAACTCATGGAAAGAACCCAAATGACAACATCATCTGAAGTAATGTTCAGTGCTTTATCTGCAGCATCAGTCCTTTCAACAATAGACTCATGGGAGAGCAAGATACCTTTGCTTGTGCCGGTAGTGCCGGATGAGAACCTTATGAAGGCGGGATTCAGTTCATAATAATTTTCCGGAAGTTCTTCCTTCGCTTTTCTATGATACAAAAAAAAATCTTTTTCAAAAAAACCGGTGTTAAAAATACGGTCAGAATTGTCACGAAAATATGCTGATTTATCAAAGACCAAAAAATTTATATCAATTCTTTCAAGAATCGGTTCTAATTCATCAAGAGAAAGGGATGCAGATACGGGTACAATAACGGCCCGCAAAGACAGTACTGCCAGACTGACAACAATGTAATCAATACTGTCACCGCACAAAAATGCTACCCGATGAGCGGGTCTGATGCCAAAACTTTTCAATTCGGCTGAAGCGGAATTTACAGCATCAAAAAGCCTGCTGTATGAAAACTTTCTGTTTCCATCAATAACAGCCGCCTTTTCCAGGCAGCCACTTGTTTCATTTTTTATTGTGGTAACAATATTCATTATTGGCGATTTCAAAGTATTTTCTTTCAAATCCTTTGTTTTATATCACGTAACCGTTCACGGTTGTCGGTTCACAGTTCACAGTTTTTTCAATGAACTATGCAAGGATTGAAACATTTTGGATATTGATTCCAACTCTTGAATTAATTCTTTCACATCTAAATTTTCAAAAAATGACCCAATAATTTTTCTCTACCTTTTGTTTTTTTCAACCGTGAACCGATAACTGTAAACCGTGAACGGCTACTACATCAGCAATGTGCAGCTTCATAACCAGCTCTTTCACCTAACGATATGCAGGTCCCCATAACTCTTGTAGAACCCAGCGCTTCATGGGTAACCGAGATACAGCGACCAGCACAAAAAAGATTTTTAATATCTTTTGTTACCAAACATCGCAGAGGTATTTCATAATTTTCACCTGGCTCAAGATATTTATATGTAACCCCCTTTTGCTGGTCCCAAAGTTCGATAGGCCAGGCATTTTTAACTATTCCGTCAGGAAATTTTCTTGCGTTGATGATATCATCTGCAGTTAGAGTATATTTTCCATAGAGAAGTGGTCCCTCTCGATCAACGACTTCAGGCGACATTTCTACTATGTATGACTTTTTGAATACAGGCAGAACCCTGGACAGGTAATTGTGTACTAATAGCGCATCCTTTTTCGCCTGTTTTTCCATTTTTGTCGTTAATGCCGGAGGTATGTTGAGTTTGCAATATCCTTCATCTTCATCATCTCCTGAGACAAATGTCGTGTATTTAAGATAAAAAGGTATTTTTTTTTGTTCTGCTGCTTTGGATAAATAATACGGCACTTTTACCGATAGGATATCAGTAACATCTTCCAAGCCTTTTACGCGGAATGTATAACCCGAGAGCTGTTGTTTGTCAGGAGAAATTACCCTGTAACGCGCACCACTTTTTTGAATAATAACTCCATCACCACTGCAGTCTACAACTACGCGCGGAATAATATCGAATTTTTTATTCAAGTTTTGAATGGTTACAGATACAATACTATTATTTTTTGTTTTGGCTGAGACAGCCCTGGTATTATAGCAAATGTCCAGTCGTTTTTCCTTTTTACTCAATGACCGGAGAACCGACATGAAGTTGCTTGTAGCAAAAGGCAGAACATATACCTTTCCCATGCGTAGCGGGATTTTTTCGGGGGCAAGCTCTTGCAGCATGAAACATATTTCCGAAGCAATTCCTTTATTGAGAATTGTATCAGGCACATCTTTCGTATTGGCATATAATCCGCAGATAAAACGATGCAAGCCTATTATTCCTGTTCCTCCTGGGAAACTGTTTTTTTCTATTAAAATTGTACTTGCGCCTTCGCGTGCAGCTTTGATAGAGGCAGCTATCCCCGCAACACCGCCACCGACGACGAGCACTTCGCACTCTGTTTTTTTATACTTCATTTCGCTTCAAGCCTGGATTGCAGTGTATGTATAAGCTCATTTGCCTCTTCATCACTCAATATGCCTTCTAAAAAGGAAAGGACGCCATTCAATTTATTTTGAGACTGGTGAAAAAATATACCTATACCCGGCGGGACCGGGACCCGCGGCATGTGAAGAATGTTTAATATCTTTTTACCCATGAAGCTTGAAGATTTATAAGCACTTTCACCAACGTATGAGAATGAAAATGAAGCAATTTGGCCTTTTAAATACAGTCGCATAATATTACTTAGAATCGGTAGAGGTAAAATCCGCATTAATAAGCTTGCTTCTTGAAAATTGCGGGGCAGCTCTGATTTGACCTGGTCATAAAGCTGTTGTTTGATTGATTTGATAAGAACAGGGAAATGATCGGCTTCATCAGGGCGGACTAGAAAAAATAAAAAAGAAACATGGTTAAAGAATACTTCTTGTTGAACCTTATCTGTCGGGCGCATATCAATGGAAACAGGTACTACATAATCCCCGGACTTGATGTTCCTTTTAGTAAAGAGTTTATGCATAATCCATATCGCACTCGCAAGAACATATGGCATGAGCATTAAATAGCCGGCCTCCTCATAAGCATTTTCGAGTATTAAATCAGTCTGATGTTTGTCGAATGGAATAACTTTAAACCTGAATCCAAGATTATTAAGCGATGCTGGTAGAGGAAGAACACGCGGGGGAGCATTTTCACCCATTTTTAAGAATGCACGGTTTGCCTGTTGACCTGCAATGAATTTTCTTCGCCAATTACAGAGATGTGCGGATTCTGCAGGAACAATAATGTCTTTGTTACAAAATGAGTTATCCTTGTTTTTCCACTCATTCTGAAGCATTTCAAGGAATGCTTCAGCGCCAAGAGCGTCAAACAAACGATGATCAAAAGTCATAGCCACATAAGTTTTATTTTCGGCATATATAAGATGAAAAAATAAATGCTCCTGATCGCCGATAAACTTCAGGTTGGCTATTCGTTCTAAAATAGAAAAGATATTGGCTTCACTGGAAGTATTATCAAGGTAAGAAATTTTAAGTGGTAATGGTTGGCGTTGCTTCGTAAAGGATATCTTCCAGTATGGAGCAAGATTATAATCCCTGGATGGCCTGCCGTGCAAAACAGGGTATTTTCTTATTGAACTATCAAGGCAGTTCCTGAATTTATCTTCCTGTGGAGAGCCTTCTAATTCGAGAACTATCTGAGAAGTATTCCCTGTACCGGTCGCTTTTTTAGTTATGTAATCAAGTACATGAATAATCCAGTCTATTCCCGTTAAATAGCGTTTTTTGCCGGGAAAATTAATTATACCCATCCTTTGTAAAAGAAAATGCCATAATTAGAATTGTTGGAATTAGCTCATCTGGCTGATAGATGATGCCAGGGAACGTACTGTCCTGAAATCTTCACTGGTTAACCCTGATTCCATTAGCTTAATGTTAAATATTTTTTCTATAAACACCAGCAGCTCTACAAAGCTCAATGAATCAATGCCCATCTCATGAAGGGGCGTATCCGGTATGACCTTAGATGAATCGATAGATAAGATTGTCGCAATCTCTTGCGACAGAATATTTTCTATTTCTTTTAAAGTCTTTACACTCATCTAAAGGTTCCTGCATCCGGTAAATTTATTAAAAATATTATTCATCTCCGCTAACTGATTCAACTTCCTTAAATATTTTTTTATATACCTTATCTGGAACCTCCTTTTTATCATCGTATTAGCCTGATAATATCTGTTTTATCTGCGCAGTTTTTTCTAATGCAGCAGATTCGTTCGATTTTGGATGATTCTGTTTTTGTAATTACATTAAGATCATACGGATTTTCCTGAACTGGGCAAGCGTACTTAATTTGTTTTTTTATCATAAGTGCGCCTGCAGCGCAATGGAATGCGCTGATAATCTTCATACTTCCAAATATTGGCGCATATCCTCCGATAGAAACATCAACAGGAAGTGTATCTTGATATGATGTTTCATTTCCTGCCATACCATCAGCTTCTATAATATATATATCAGATTTTTTTATAGTGTCGCAATTAGTCATAGAGGCAGGTATAATTTCGCAATATTTATTCTGACAATTTTCTAAGCTTGTCATCAAAAATACGCTTCCCTCTCCTGGTACAGATGATGGTAGGGCTGAAAAGTTAAAAGGTCTAATTTTTCCGTCATTGGCAATTCGTAATTTCTGGTTACAGATATACTCCATAACATTGCCGCACACATCAACACAGCCGAGTAAAACGTATTTGCAACGCTTTTCAGTAAGCCACGCTTTAGCAAGGATAAGAGACTGATGAAACGGTGAAGCAAACTGAGTAATTGTAACAGTTGGTCCCCGGATATTTAATAAAGATGAAATATATGATGCCGCAGCATTATGAACTGAATGCGAAAAAGTTGTCGGAGAAACACTGCCATCACCGTAATCTATAATATCATCAAGAAAACGGAAGGTTGTTACATGAGGCCCAAAAGCTGTTGATAGAATAATTCCAATATCTGTTTTTTTGTCATTAATTTGAATACCGCTGTCAACGACCGCATCACGTGCAGCCATCACTGCCATTTTGCTGAATCTGTCTGCCCTGCGTATTTTTTTTAATAAATTTATATCATTAATAGTTTCTTTTTCTACGCTGTAAATGGGGTAAAAAATATTTTGATCATTATCAGACTTAATTAGCTTTGGTGAAGTCCATCCTTCCCGTAATGCAATGTCGAGGCTTTCAATTCCGCGTCCTCTTGTGGATACTATTCCTATGCCGGCAATATTCATTTATATACTATTTTATTGATTTCTGGCAATAACAATAGAGGCATTATTCCCGCCGAAAGCCAATGAGGTGGATACAGCAAAGCTACCATTTATTTGTGTTTGTTCTGTAATTGGTTTAACAGGTATATTTTCGTCCTGTCGAACAAAACCTGCGCTGGCAGGTATCCAGCATTCTCTCAGGGCAGAGGCTGTAAAAGCTGCTTCCAAACCTCCTGCAGCGCCAAGAGTATGGCCTGTATAACCCTTTGTTGAAAGAAATTTTATTTTCGGCCCAAAAATTTTTTCAATCACAATTCCTTCAACCTTATCGTTATCATGGGTTGCAGTGCCGTGAGCATTTACAAAACACACATCTTGTGGAGTAATATTTGCATCAGCGAGAGATTTGCGCAATGCTGACTCCAGTCCTGAACCGTCAGGACGAGGGGCTGTGAGATGGTATGCATCTGCTGCTGCACCATATCCTGCAAGCCGTAGCGCTGACTTTTTACCTCTTAGGGATGCAGATTTTTCTGTCTCAAGAATCAGAACTCCTGCCCCTTCACCCAGGTTCAATCCTGAACGGTCTTTATCAAAAGGGCTGCATAAAGATTTGCTTAGAATTCCAAGTGCTCCAAAACCACATAAAGGGACTCTGTTCAATTCGTCTGCTCCACCGGCAATGGCAATATCGCATACACCATTTCTTAACCATGACAGAGCCACTCCTATTGCGTCAGCGCCGGACGAGCAGGCGTTAACTACGGTGACTGATGGCCCGTTTGCTTTTATTGATTTAGCAATAGCTTCGGCAAGGTTGCCCTTTAAAAAGCGGTCAACAGGGGCCATGCCTGCCGCTCCTGTATTCCGGTATGTTCGATAAAAATCAATGTCATTCAACTGGCTTGCCACGCTAGTTCCAAGACATACCCCCGTTTTAATAGCGGAAAAGTCCTTTTGCAGGCCGGCATCATGTAAAGCTTCTTTTAGTGCAGACATAGCGAGAGACAGGGTGCGCATTTCATTTTTTTGCTTATTAACTTGTTTATTAACTTGTTTATTAACCAGGGGGCTTTTTACCTCAAAAACCGGATATGGCAAAGAAGTGTCGAACAAACTAACCGTGCCGGCATTTCTTTTCATAAGCCTAAATGATTTTAGGTGTTCTGTTATATTTTTTCCAGCGGCAGAGATTCCACCAATTCCTGTAATGAATATTTTCATTTGTCGTAACTACTCAGGTTGTCAGATTCACGGTTACTCTTTATTTTCATAGACGTAATTCGCCAGCGTATCAATTGAATAGAATATTTTTTGACCTTCCTTCATATCTTTGACTTCTATGCCGAAATTGCGCTGAAGCAGCACAACAATTTCAACTGCATCAAGAGAATCCAGCCCCAGCCCTTCACCAAATAAAATTTCATCATCTTTAATTTCTTCCGGACTTACATCTTCTAATGAAAGATTTTCTACCAGCAGTTCTTTTAACTTTTTTCGTATTTCAGGCAATTCCATTTCTTTTTGGTCTTCCATCGACAGCTCCTTTATAAAACTTTAGACTTTCAGATAATTAATTTCACAAGGCCAGAAGGAGGAAGGCGTATTAGTTATACGTCGACGACTGATAACACAGTGAAATTATTTATCTGAAAGTCTATATATTATTCACTCCATACATCATGAAACAGAAAACATTGGTATGGATACTTTTTAACAAATGCTTCAATTATTTCTGCGTAATTCTGAACCCACTGATGGAGTTGTTGGCGCTTATTATATTTTCTATCATAGCGTGGATATATTACATTGGATACATCAACAATATACTTATGGCTTGAAACCTTATTTGACAGCAAAACCACTACAGGAGATTCAACTGCGGCGGCGACAGCAAAACCGCTGAAAGGGAACCATGCTTTTTCACGTAAAAATGCAACTTCAACGGATTTAGCTCCGTATCTTCTGTCTCCCATGATAGATACAATATGGCCTTTTTTCAAAACATCCATTATTTCTACTATACCACCAAGATATTGTTCCGGAGAAATAATTTTTATATCATCATGTTCTTTGTCAATATTCAGTGAGCTTCGTATCGCTATATTGTCTTCAGGGCGCATAAGAAGATATACTGTTCTTCCTATTTTTTTTAAGGCGGTTAAGGCGATTTGCCAGTTACCTATATGTGATGTTAACAAGATTATTCCTTGTTTATTATTTTGAAGCAGGGCTATCAACTCATTGTATCCATTAAGTTGAATATCAAATGTTGTATGCCCGGAAACAGACGCATATCTGTCAATCAGTTGTTTCCCCTGACTAATAAGCAGACGGTAAACATGCAATAGCCTTATTAAATAACCGCAATCGGGAAATCTTTTATTCGTATATGAAAGAGCAGCAGAAACTGCATGTCGGTCAAAAACCAAATAATAAAGGCAGACAATATACAAAAAACCATATGTTTTGCGTAGGCCGAATAATTTCAGGAGAGCTTTAAAAAACCAGAAGCCGAATTTATTTCCTCTTTTTTTGGTATTTATATTTTGTGACCGTTCAATAGGTTCCATGATTACTACCCGTACTAATTTTTTTGCGAAATATTTGCGCAGCACCAAATACAATTATACCTGTTAATAGTGCTGCTATTGGTGCAACAATCAAGGAACCCAGTAACCACTCTATAAGCCTTGCCGGAAGCTGGCCAAACACTGTATTCAGGTTAACATCGGTCAGCCATTGTCCATTTCGCATATAATAACCAAGCTCAATGCAAATCAGAGGAACAAAAGGCGGCATGCATAAATGTTGTATATTCAGCGCCATTATCTTATTCAGATGCAGGCGTGTTGCAACATAGGCAATTACTAAGGAATGCATTGATATAAGAGGCAGTACTGCAAAAAAGGTCCCAACTGCGGCTGACATGGCCAATCCGCCGGGGCTTGCGTTTTCTTTCAGTAATTTTTTTAACAATTTTACAGGATGACGCATTAAACTGAAGTCAACATGCTTTCTATGGGCTGCAACAAGTTTTTGGTGCGAAAACGGTAAAAGGCGTCTTCCAACCAGTCTGGTATGCATACATGAAATGCGGAAATTATCTATAAATGGTTTAAAACTCGAAATTCGCATATTCGGTTCAGGATACCAGACGTCAATTTCAACAGTTTTTAAATACAGTCCTGCCCAAGCCGCTCTGGCCAGAACTTCAGCCTCAAAATCGTAATGAGAACCTTGCATATTCAACTGTAAAAGATGTTTTACAGGGTAAGCTCGAAATCCACTCTGGCAATCATCGATGGATGCACCTGTTTCCACTCTGAGCCAGAAATTTGCAAGCTTTCTTCCAAACCGGCTTGAATTTGGAATGTTTTTTCCATTAAATTTTCTGCACCCGATAATTACAGATGTTTCGTCATCCTGAAGCAAAGGTATGAATTTTTCTAAATTCCTGGGATAGTGCTGGCCATCCGCATCAATAGTAATCATAAAACGACCGCCATTGGCTTCAACATGCCTTAAAGCAGTGAGAATAGCCTGCCCCTTACCTTTGTTATTATTATGCTTTAATACCTCAATATCGCTACCTGAAAATAATGCTGAAATATCTGTATCAGTACTACCATCATCAACAACAACCACTTTTTGCAAATATGAACGGCAACCCAAAACAATATCTTTAACAGTATTCTTATTGTTAAAGACCGGAATAACACACCAGATATGTTCAGTTGAAAATGAGCTGTTCTGTTTCATGCGAGTAACACTTTAGCGCTTTTAAATATTATTTTTTTGACAGGATTTACAAGATATTCAGGATTTAAATTATTGTAGCCGTTCACGGCTTGAAACTTGAAATTGGAAATTGGGAAAAACAGTACAAAAGCATGAAAGCCAAATTTCTAATTTCAATGTTCCGTGAACGCTTACAAATCTTGTTTATCCTGTTATCCTGTCAGATTCTTTTTCAAAAAGCTAAAGAGTTACGAGTTCGTAGCTTTCTGCTTTTTATGTTTATCATCCTTTGGAATAAGCATGTCCCACAAGGATCCGGAGTACCCAAGTTTATGAAGAAATTGTAAACTGCCATCCAGAAGATCCGGCGGGAAAATACAATGCTTTATCCCTTTAAAAGCATCATTTAATGTATTTTCAAGCCACTGTTTATCTATTCCTTGCGCAATATAATATACGGGCTCAAGCAATTCCTGGTCAGGCGAAATAATGCCTTGTTTAATTGCAGTCCTGGCAAGAGCAGTATCAGGAAGAATACGTATGCCCATAAAAATAAATGAAACAGTTTTTTTCAGGTTTATTATATTATGTATTCCTTCCATAACAGTTTCTCGTGTTTCACCCGGGCAGCCAAACATGTAATAATGCGCTGTGGCGATGCCGTTGCTGTTAAAAATGTCGTTACATTTGACAATATCATTGAATTGAAATGATTTGCCCAGTTTTTTCAGTGTGATGTTTGATGCAGCATCAGCTCCCATTTCCGCTGCTTTAAGGCCGGTTTGTTTCATGAGCTTTACATGTTTGTCATCAATGCCTTCAGGCTTGAAAAAAGCCGTCCATGGAACAAATATGCCGCGCCTTTTCATCTCATTGACCACATCAAGATAGCGGCCATTGTCATCATTAAATACAGAATCGGTAAAGAATATATATTTGACCTTGTGTTTATTCATCAGGGTATGAATATCATTAATAACCTCTATAGGGTCCCTGCAACGAATAGTTGAACCTTCAAGGACAGGATAAGAACAATACACGCATTTATGAGTACAGCCGCGTTTGGTCTGGACAGAAGCCATATTGCCGCTTTTCAGATAAAATTCCATAATGTGAGGATCATAATATGCAGACGGGATTTCATCCCCACATATCTTTAATGAACTTCGGATGCATTGATTTTCCGGATATTTTCCCTTTTTTGCATTGTCAGCGAACTCGACCATTAATTCTTCGCCTTCTCCGACAATTCCGTAATCAGCGCCAAGTTTGCGCAGAATCACGTCCGGCATAATAGAGAACCCTGAACCGCCGATAACAACCTTTGCATCTGTTTCCTGCCGTATTTTTTTTACTATATTCCTGGCGGCATCAATATATCTCTGTTCATTCAGCAGATTTACATTATCAATGTTTCGTATTGATATGCCGATAATGTCCGGATCAATTTGTTTAATTTTATATCCGAGCTTTTCGAGAGAGCAGTTGTTTACAAGGAAATCGAATTGATATACATCGTATCCGGCATTTTTCAGTGCTGCGGCAACCATGCTTAAACCAAGAGGATATGCAGGATAAGGAGTGCTTGCAATATTGGAAGAAATTAACAGGATTTTCATAAATTCAGGTTTTATCCTTTTTGCCGGTTGCCGGCCATGAGCGATTTGAATTCAGGCTGATATCTTTATATGTTCCGTCATCTTTTTCTTTTTCAATAACTTTAAGATATAGCTTTGCCATTTTTATTTCTTTACAGCAATCAGCATAGAATGTCTCCCAGGCATACTCATACATTTTTTGCAGTGAGTTCACGCTCATTTTTTTTGGTTTAAAAACAACTTCACCGGCAGTATAATGTTCCCAGTCATTATGAATTATTCTGTTTTCCTTTTCCAATTGCCTTCTGACAGGAGAATGTGGGAAGGGCGTAAGGATAGTGAACTCTGCAAGATCCAGATCTATTTCCAGCAGAAAATCAACCAGTCGTTTAATATAATCTTCGTCATGATCGTCTAAACCCAGAAGAATAGTGCCCTCAACTCCTATGCCGCGTTCTTTTAGCCGCTTTATCTTGTTGCGGATATGATCAGAAGTATCCACAATAGCCTGATATACATACCAGCATCCAGCCTCTACAGCCAGATTAAGTATTTCATCATCATCCTTTATCGGATGAGATATCCATTTCTTTTTTAAAGGCGCAATAGATTTAAACAGCAGTTTTTCCCATTCATCGTTTTGAGCCAGGGAATTATCAACAAAAAACAGACGATTGTTATTAATACTTTCCAGTTCTTTTATTACTGCTTTAATGGGGCGTGGTCTGAACTTTCGTCCTCCAAGAAATGGGGTGCAGCAGGGGAAGCAGTTAAAACGGCATCCGCGTGAAGCATGGACAAGATCAACCATTTGAACTCCACGAAAATTATATAGCTCGCGTTTTAAAATACTTCTCCTGGCAGTTCCAACCAATGATATTTCAGGAAAATTCTGATGATAGTTGTAATTTTTTTTTAACTGACCTTTTTTGAAATCTTCTATAACTGCATCAAAACGTCCTTCTGGTTCGCCAATGAACACAGAATCAGCGTGTTGCATTGTTTCTTCTGCATGCAGCATTGTTGCAATCCCGCCGAATATAACCATTTTCCCGTGAGCTCTGTACCAGTCAGAGATTTCCCATGCACGTGGTATCTGGCAGGTCAGCAGAACTGAAATGGCGATTAAATCAGCTTCTTCATATAAGTCGAGTTCTTCTACGTTTTCATCGCAAAAAGAAATTTCGATATCATCTTTTATTGTCGCAGCAAAAACAACCGGGCCGTGAGGCGGCAAATTAAATTCAGGCTGATTTTTTAATTTTGGCCACTTCGGGTATATCAGCTTAATTTTCACATTTAACCTTTCGTTATTTAATTTCCCCTTTGGGGACAGGTGGTATTCTGAAGCTCAATTATTTAGCATCCTTATCATTTCATCGAAATCAGATATTTTTTCAATAGTATCAACCACGCCTTCAAGGGATAGCGCTTTCATGGTTGAAGCACTATCTTGTTTGCCAAGAACAAAGCAAACAGCTTTTTTCTCATTTGCTTCAACTGCAATCATTTTTGATGTTTCTCCACGAAGGATCATTTTGCCGGCATAACGCAGCATCGACGGTATCTGATTATGCTGGAACTTAATATATAGCAGAGGCCCCTGGCACCCAAAATAAATTGCTGCTTCAGCAATGGGAGTTGAGGGCAGGGTATAGATAAAAAGATTCCCCCTTGCGATTGTACGACCGCATGACACATAGTCCTTAAAATAAGCCAGGTTAGACTCAAAACATCCATCATTGTTTGTGCCGAGAATTCCAGTATCATGTTTCATATGCTCAGAATAAATTATCCCGGCATCATTCAGGGCAATGGCTATGGAGCAGCAAGTCATCTTTGAAACAGCATCAAATCTTCCGAAATTTTTAATCGCATATTTTAACACAGATTCATGCTGCAAATGAGAATGTAACGATTTTAAATCATTATAATTACCTTGCAGCTTTTTTATAATACTGCCGTATCGGGTCAGTGTAATCCAGCCGATTCCTTTAATGACAATCATAGGTCAGGGTTTAGGGTTCAAGGTTCAAGGTTTAGGGTCCAGGGTTAGTGAAGGTTAATGAAAGAAAGGTAATCCTGAACGGTTAATATTTTTTTAGCACTACAGCAGAGTTGACCCCGCCAAATCCGGAGTTTGTCGAAATTGTTACCGAACCATCAAGCGTTAAAGGCTCAGAAGAAACCCACCCTGAAGCCTCATTATCAATATTGCACAGGTTTACGGTAGGTGGAACAATTTTTTTATTTAAGGACTCAAATGCTATAATTATTTCTAAAAGACCGGCTGCTCCCAGTGTATGGCCTGTTCCACCTTTAATAGAATATACCGGGACTTTATGGTTTCCAAAAACAGTTCTCAATGCCTTAATTTCCATAGAATCGTTATATATGGTTCCTGTGCCGTGGGCTGAAAAGCAGCCGATATCTTTTTCTGAGACATTTGCGGATTTAAGTGCTTTGTGTATAGCCAGGGCAAGTCCGCTTCCATCCCGTGACGGGCCTGTCATATGGTTTGCGTCATTTGTTAATCCCCATCCAGCGATTTCTCCAATTACAGGTCTGTTTTCTCTTAATGCTCTTGATTCGCTCATCAACAATAAAAATCCGGACGCTTCACCAAGGCTCAATCCGTTCCTGTTTCTGTCAAAGGGTTTTGCCATATCTTTATCAAGTGCCATTAAAGAAGAAAATCCTGCAAAAACAAATTCACTTACACTATCGCAGGCAACAACCATTACACAATCTCTTTCATTGCTGATGATCATTCCGGCAGCTTGGGCCGCAGCAATACTTGATGAGGCGCATGCTGCGGAAACAATAATACCGGGGCTGCTGAGCCCGCACAAAAGCGATATTTTTTCAAACAATTTATCCGGGCGGCTGCTTGCAGCATCAGCACTCTCATTCAGAACATGTCTTTCCAGTTTATCAATTTCACCAGCCGTAGTCGCCAAAACCAGAAATGCATCTTCAGGGATTGAATAAATGTTTTTTTGCAGCAGTGGCTTTAGCATTTTTATGACGATTGACTCATCCTGTCCGTACGTCAGGCCGGGAACAACAGCAGCATTTTGCGCAAGAAAAGACTCTGTGGGGAATCTGTTCAGACGCCCTATAGCTGTTTTCTTTGATAACAACCCATTCCAGCAGGAATCTATCCCCCAGCCATAAGGAGTTACAATATCACATGCAACGACAACCGCTTTTGTTTCTGTCATGCAAATTCTCCAGCTTTCCATCTCCGACGGCATTTTTCCAGAATTTTTGGAGAGGCAATCAGAACATCACTGCTTTTTCCGTCAATAAACATCTGTACTGTATAACCGGTTGCAGCAATATCACCGCCTTCTTTAATCAGCGAATATTCGGTATTTAGCCTGGCGCCTTCATTCCATATTATTGATGCTCTTATGGTAAACTCTTCATCCAAAAAAAGAGGTTTAAAATGGTCTATATGGAGCTGTACAATCGGCGCCCTCAGTTGAGATTCATAGAAATCTTTATACGAAAGACCATAACGTCTTCCGAGTTCAGCAGACCCTTCTTCAAAATATTCGGGATATCTGCCATGCCAGACGATACCCATTACATCTGCTTCGCTGAATTTTACCCGCCTTTTAATATAAACTGTCAGCGGGTCCGGCATTCCTGTAATGCTTTCAAAATAACCGTTCTTTTTACGTCGCACATTCATTTATTGTAACTACTCAGGTTGTTAGGTTCAGGGTTCACGGTTCACCGAAATCTGAACCGTTCTACGAGCTTCACATATACCTCGAAAGGCCGCAAATTGCGCTTTTTCGATGGCTATGAACACCAATAGCTGCGTTGCTCAGGCTTGCAATAGCCTGCTATCCCGCACCTTCGCGCCTTGCTCTTGATGCTCATTGCTCACCGAAAAAAATGCAATTTGCAACCTTCCGAGGTATAACTCACGATATCGTCGATACATTTCAGGATATTTGCGTTTGAATTCCAGGCAACACCCTTCCCCAGCCCCCACTACATTGTCCATATTGACCAGCGTCTGTCTGCCTGTTGCAGGCAGGCGCCGGCGATGCCCAAATACTGCTTGATAAATATGTCAACATGGGAGTTTTTCCTGATTTTTCCCTTTTGTTGTGAAAAGTGCCGACATTTACGCCATTTATCCTTACAATTATTCAACATAGCCTGCCCTGTGAAATCATGTTTACTTATTTAGGATATCCTGCAAGTCCCCCATTTTAGTTCTCTTCAAACTCATGGCTTTTCCAATGGCCCCATCACAACAGTTGGGTCATTCCAATAACGATTTTGTCTGCACGCTTCAGTGGGACGATAATCCAGAGGAAGTAGTCCACAGGTGACTCCATCGAACGAAAACCAACTTCCAAATGAGGTTCATCCAACGGGAGTATTTGTCGCCGGTAGATGACATTCATTAATGCACCTTCGACAAAGTGGCCCATGGCGTCCTCGAATGAGATGCCTTTCACCTGCTGCCTTGCAAAGCTTTGCAAGCAATCCAGCTTATCAAACCACCATCTCTCGCAGATGGAATGCGCCTTCCGCAGCACGATCTCCTGCTCAGGGCGTGATAACTTGGCCGTGTCATAAAAGATATCCCGATCATTCATAAGTACCCATTCCTGCTACTGTTCTCTTACCTCGCTTTCCTGAACAGGCGTAATATCGTGGTTGAATATTAAAAAAGTGAAGTATTCATTTATGTTTTTGGTGTATGTAAAATTTTTGAAATATTCTTTTTAGTTAGGATTCGGAATTATTTGTTCTGACCGGTTTCATTTTTCAAAAGCCTGTAAGTAATTTCATATATTATGCGTCGAGGGCCAACAGCTACAATATCTATAATCTGTTTTGAAGATATCCTGTAAATAATCCTGAATCGACCTACCCCGAAACTCTTTAAGCCTGTCAGCTCTTTTTTCAAGGATTTTCCGACATGGGGATCTGATAAAATGATTTTAAGAGATGACTTAATCTTTGTTTTTATTTCAGGATGCATATGCCGGACGAAATCGGCTGTTTCATCCGGCATTTTAAGCTTATAAGACGGATGCATATGCCGGACGAAATCGGCTGTTTCATCCGGCATTTTAAGCTTATAAGACGGAGGCATATGCTTTACTCCTAACAGCCTGTCAGAAAATAGCTGTTTTGCGGAATCTCTGACAGGCTTCTGGATACTAAAATAATTCCTCAAGCGTATAAAGCCTGGTTTTCCTCTTGAGCGTTGCAAGCCCCTGTTTAATTTCGTCCATCATGTCTCGGTCGGAAATAATTTCAAGAGTTTCTTTCCAGCTTTCAAACTCATCAGGGCTGACCAGTACAGCCGAAGGTCTGCCGTTTTTTGTAATTACAATCTCCTCATCAGTTGAGTGGACTTTTTCAACAAGCTCGCTAAGCTTCATCTTAACTTCGGACAATGATAATGTCTGCATAAAAAACACCTCTTTTTTAGTTGACCAGAATTATAGTTATTAACTATATTGATAAAGCGTATAAAAGTCAAAAAGTTTTTTGAACTTCACTCAACTACCTCTTTTGCTTTTTTATAATGATTCGCCGAGTATTGATTTGATCTTTTGAACTCTATCCATTTGCTTAAAGGCTCCTTTTGTCTTTTTTCCCTTTTGTTGCAAAAACACAAGCTCTGATGCAGGGACAAGTTGAACTTTTTTTTGCAGTTCTGGAAGTAATTCGCGTAGAATGTTATATGTAATTATATGTGGATGCGCTATGCCAATTGCTTTACCGTGCTTGTCGGCAATACGAATAAGCAGTTTTATCTGTTTTCTGATAAAATCAGGTTTCTGAAAATGATCAATAAATACATCTCGTTGTGCAAAAGGAATCCGTTACTCATGTTTTCGTTCCTATGGCTTTATGAACCCATTCGTAGAACTTTGTCTTCAGAAGCGGGTTATCCATCCAAGACTGGTCGGGTTCGGGATCTTGGATGACTTCTTCGACGGATTTGAGTCGTGGCATAGGCTTTGAACTGATGTGTCCTTTGCCCGTCACCCATCGAATCTGTCGGGCTTTCTGTATGGCGCGGACAATGAGGTTGGTCATCTGGCAATCACCGAGGCAGTAGTCCATTACCTCCTGATGATTTCCTGCACGCCATTGCTTTGGTGCGTCCGCGCCGTCCATGAGTTTCTCTTGCGGGATGCCCATTCCTTCTGCCACTTTTTCCAGCCCGACGGGAAAACCGGCCTGGTTGAAGAACTGGAACATGGGATCGTAGCACTTCAGAGCGATACGTGCGGCGAAGGCCATGTCATCAGCCTGATGGCCTATCCATTTCAAATCGAAGCCCAAGCCATTCCACGCGCACACCATGAACCCTTTTTGTTGCATCTCATCGAGATACTCAAGCAAATCATGAGCACGTTCCCGCGTCAGGTTCAACGCGGGACGACCCTCCTCATCGTCCGAATACCACACCCGCTCCTCACCGTTGTGTATCGCCGTCGCCCCCACCGAAATATGAAACGGCGCATACTTCTCCATGTCCTCGTGCTTCCCGAGCTCGAAGACGTCCGAGATCTCTATGTCAAAGCTCAGTATATGGGGAAACATCAAATACTTTCTCCTCATTATTTTCGAATTTTAAAAGCAATTTGTATCCATCAAGCGGCTTTACACTTTTAACTGATAAATACATGAATTCCTCCCTTCTTATCTCAGAAGGTCAATTTTAAACGGCAACTCGGTTTTGGGTGTCAGCGTGAATGCGGTTGTTGAACTCAGCTTTTTTATTCTTAAATCCATCCACACTAAAATGGAATTTCATCCATATCGGGTTGCTTCAAAGATTTGCTTTCTGCTTTGCGTCTTTTCCGATCTTCACGTTTCCGGTTACGTTCCTTAACAATCCGCTCAATTGATTTCACGACCTCTGGACGGTTCTTTTTAAAACGCTTGAAATAGAGTTCCTCTATAAAATCGGGTAAGGGCAATTTCCATGGCTCTTGTTTATGGTTTGCTAATTTTCCAAATTTCTTTGGATTCAAGCCAAGTTCACGAGCCATTTGAATATGGACATCAGAAAGACGAAACCGTTTCCTTGCATCTATCCATATTTGATCTTTTACAGGAATTTTCTTTTTCTTTGCCATTAATTTTCAATTTTCGATTCGAGCATAACGGGCTGCGAATGGTATCCGTTTGTTGCACAACTTTTGTCATTTCAATATACCTTATTTCACCCGTATAATGTCGCTCTTGAGCTGCGCGGTCTTCCGCGTCCGCTCGAAAAGTTTGTTAGCTAATTTCGTTCTTTCTTTTAATCCAGTATTCGGGTTTACGATGACCATGTGCAACAGCAAGAATCCATAAGGTATCTTTACGAATAATGTAGGCGATATAGTATGGAAATATTTTGAGATTAACACGACGGTAACCGCCTCTACGAATCTGTGGAACAGTGGAATTGCCTAAAATCCAATTGACATGTTGGTCGACTTCGTCCTTCAATCTTAGTCCTAATCCAGCCTGTTGTTCATAATATGCTATCGCATCATTCAATTCTTCAAATGCCTGTTGAAGGATTATTTTTTTCATGATGTAAAGCGCTTTTCAATTTTTTGCATTGCTTTATCGTAATCAATACCTATTGCTGTTCCCTCATCAACGGCACGAACCCTATCCGTGATTTCTTTTTCCCAAGCAGAATCAATATCATCGGAATCCAAAGATCGGTTATCGAGAAAAAGAATAAATCTGACTATTTCTAAACGCTCTCTCTTGGGTAATTTAATTAATTCTGTGGTTAAATTTTCAATAGTTAGTTGCATTTATTTTCAATTTCCTTTTTGTTTACGAGTTAAGGAGCTTGTTTAATTTTCTATAGGCACGTAGAATGCGGTTTCAAACAAATTGCATCACTTCATCCGGCAACCATTCATTTAACAGACAAACTACTGCAGGGTTGCCTTCAAATGGTTTTGTAGCAAATGCATCAATTGGGTATAGATAGACTTTCAGATAAATAATTTCACTGTGTTATCAGTCGTCGACGTATAACTAATACGCCTTCCTCCTTCTGGCCTTGTGAAATTAATTATCTGAAAGTCTATAGTTATTTCCACTTTTTTCCCTCAAAAAACATTCGTACTGCTCACTTGACGCAGGCATTATCCGAAAAACTATCAAAAAAGTGATAAGCTGCCGCAAAACTACAAATGTTCTAAATCGGCTCGGCTTTTGCGGTCAAGTACAGATGATTAGGCAAACATGCTGAATTTGCAAGTAAACAATCCTTATTCACTATTCAAGCTTTTGACACCCATAGTCTCATAATCGGTTAATTCGATATCTGTAGCAGATTCATTCTCGCCAAAAAAGATTTCCAGAATGTCTGCCTTTTTGTCATAGACGAAACGTACTGGTGTAGCATCACTCGCCGTTGTCTCTGTTTCGTAAAACTTAGCTTCACCCATTTTGTTCACCTTTTTGGTCGAATATACTTGGCCCATCCGGTCACCACGAAGTTGTTGGGGGAACCAACACTCAGTTACCGATTTATTTTTTTGATTCGGAACTTATCATTCTGAAATACGCAGAAACAGTTTTTGATCCGATCCGAATAATTTTTCATAATGTGTTTTACGACCTGCAATTTCTCGGAGCCGGTGGCATCTTCAAGCCTTAGGAGCAGAACTCCACTATGTTCCATTAAGGAATGATAAACCAACTCTCCGAAATCTTTGTCCATTGTGATAACCATACGATTTTCCGTGACGGCGATGCGGATAATTTCCTCATCTTCCATACGGAGATCAATATCTCTCACAGCTTTCGTATTATAACCCTCTCCCCGCAGATATTTTTCGATTCCTTTACCTACGCCTACATCAACGAGGAATCTCAGTTTGGATGAATTCATGTGGACACTCTGACGGAAAACACCTGCTCCTCTTCGACCAGCCATGTTGCATATGCGAACACCGCCTGAAAATCCTCTTTCTCAAGTTCTGGATACTCTTCAAGCAGTTCCTGCTCCGACACACCTCCAGAAAGTGCCCGCAGTATTTGTTCCACGGTGATTCTCATACCCCGAATAGTCGGCTTGCCGAGCATTATTTTTGGATTGATCGTGATCCTTGAAAGTAAATTTTCTGTGTTTAACATGACTTAGATCCTCCTCACTTTCGTTATAGGGCCTAAAAATAATTATATGATTTTCCGTTCAAATACCACGCATAAAAAATGTTAACAATAAAAATGGAATTTTGTATGTTTTATTGAGTCGTTTAACACGCAATAAATGGAGATAAATTGGCATCCTTCATATGACCTCTGACCCCGGTCCCCGATCCCTGATCCCCGACCCCTGACTTCAGCCTATGATGGAATATGCACAAGCTTTGATGCAGGGACGAGTTGAACTTTTTTTTGCAGTTCTGGAAGTAATTCGCGTAGAATGTTATATGTGATTATATGTGGATGCGCTATGCCAATTGCTTCACCGTGCTTGTCGGCAATACGGATAAGCAGATTTATTTGTTTTCTGATAAAATCGGGTTTCTGAAAATGATCAATAAATACATCTCGTTGAGCGAATGGAAGCTGCAAGAGGCGGGCGGATGGTTTGCAGAGACTTTCCGATGTTGTCAGGCTGTCAATGAAAAACAGGTTTCTTTTTTTCAGGATAGAAAATATTTGATAGATTTGAGTTGAGCTGGTGGTCATTTTTGACCCCATGTGGTTGTTGACTCCTTGGAACGAATTGGTGTCATGGTCTTTCTGTATAACATTTCTATACTAAAATTTGAATCATTGCGAAGAAGGGTGTGAGAGTGGCATAGAAAGACCTGACTCTAATTTTTCCAGGTAACCTGGTCCGTCTAAGCCTGGGTCAGTTTCTTAGCAGCCTCTCGCAGCTCCTTTAGTACAGAAACTTCCAGTTTCGGCTCCATGTCTGCGACCTTCTGGAGCGCAACGTCCTGCAGAGCGCCAAACGCGTCTACAGTTCTCACTCCGTCAGCCGCCAGTCTTCCCCACACCACTTCCCCGATCTTCTCCCCGAGCCGCTCGTACTCCAGCCGCCTCTTCAGCGCGAGTGCAAGTCCAGTGTCGAAGTCTGAGTTCTTACCAGCCGCCGTGAGCTCTGACTCCTCGCGCGAGAGCAACTGTTCGGGTAGTCGAATGCCGGCGCTACGAAATACCAGATCCTCCTCATCGCTCAGATCGAACTTCGTAGCTAGCGGTGAAGGCTTGTAGTTCATCCAATTCTTTCTCCACCGCCCCAGGAACTCATTGGTTCTCTCCATTATCCCTTGCAGGAACGCCACCACCAAGAGACCGCTCACGAATGCCAAGGCGCCCTGGCCCGTATGCGACGTTAGGTCCATAAATTTAAAGTCCTTCCCGAACAGGGCGACAACAACGATGGCGACATACGGCGCCATTACGATGCGCATGCCGAATTCCCTGCCTTTGAACCTGTCGTTGTCCTTAGCGCGAAATACGTCGAACACATATAACAAGGCGCCCAAAAAGCCGAGCAGCGGAACATAAAAATCGAATGTCAGGTACGGACTGAAGAGCTGCATCATGTATACGTTGTGCGGCAGCACGGCCTTCCACCAGATGGCAACCAGAACCACCGTCCAGGTCAATCCGTTCAGTAAGGCCACCCAGATTCGGATAGCCAGTTCATGCCCTCCGACAGGCGAGGCAACAGCACCGCTATCTTCAGCCTCCTTCTTTGACCGCGCCCTCGTGGAGATAGAGATGAGCGGCACAAAAAGCCCCACGATGGCCGGAACAAACAAGGCCAGTACCCACAGCCCGCCGATGCTTTCAATGGCCAACCTCGTCGGTAGCCATTTTGTGTCTTCTGTAATGTTGCGATCCTTTTCCGTGATGGCGCCAAAGCCGGGAGCACTGAAAGTGATGGTGAAAGAGCTCGGCCCAAGACATTCAATTCGATAGGTACCTTTCTTGCCCTCTTCTTCTTCATTGCTGGTCACGGCCATACGCTCAGTTTCACCCTGATTTACTTTTACGATGGCATTGGGAATGGGCACATTCTTGGAGTCGGTCACCTTTCCGGTGGTAACCGTTCACTCCCCCCCTGAATATTATTATGCCGCGATTGGAAAAGGAGCGACGCCTTTTCTACCAAGGGCTATCGTTTGAGCGATATACCGCCAGGGATCTTGATTGCGCAATCTGTATGTTTCAATGACGCTTAATAGGGCGGCATATGCCATACTACCTTCAGTAGTGCGGGTACCAAAGCTGATTCGCCGTGAAATTACCGCATGCCTCAACGCTCGTTCGGCGTCATTATTGGTTGGCGGAAGCTCCGGATTCTTGACAAACGCCACTACTGCATCCCAATCATTGAGAATCTCCTTGGCCAATGCTCTCAATTTGGAATGTTTTTTTTCAGATCCCAGGTTGCAAGCCCTTTTGAGTCTGGCGAGAATGGGGCTGCATTTTTTCTTGCCACCCTCGCCATCCTCAGCCATGGCTTTAATGAGCCCCCTGAGCTCTCGTAAAAGCCAATCTCCCATCTTTCGCGCTTTTTCATCCACTGCACCGCTAAGGGCAATTGCTTTTCGGATCAGATGGGCCAGGCAGCGCTGACGCCTTTCATAGCTTCGGTATGCTAAATAGCCGTCTGTCACCAGCCAGCCTATAAAGGCCGAGGTGATCAGCTTTAACAGTTCCTCCTTTTTTCTGGTTCCTATACAAAACACAGCAACTCTCTTCGAAATAGCTACCCACAGCCATTTAAAGCAACCCTTTTCGTACCAGGGAGTTTCATCAAGGTGAACAATTTTTTCTTTTTGCAGCTCTTGCACCAGTTCTTCAACAACCGGAAAGCAGGCCACGCCAGCCTCGCGAATGCATTTGTCAATGGTGCCTACTGATAACTCTGTACTCAACCAATAGGAGAGAAACTCTTTAATTTTCACACGCGACATCCGAAATCGAACCGACAGAGCAGCAATGAAGGTCGCCAGCATAGGACCGACCATCGTGTATTCGGTTAGTTTCAGGTCCTTTTTACGCCCCTCAACACGTGAAATATACCCTTCACCGGGCCTGGGCCTTTGTCTCATGACCACAATCACAAACGGCGGTATAGTAGCGGTGAAGTGTACAGGATATGCGTATTCCTGATGCAGTTTTCTCAAGCTCATACACATAATACCCCATATACGGCCGGCTTCCCTCCGGAACATCAATGCCCTTGCCACAAATCACGCAAACCGTCGGGTAGTGCGGGATGGTACTCTCGGGTACCGGAGTCTCAGAGCGCCAGAACCCTTGAGATCCAGGCTGCCTTCCAGCGGACCGGTTGGAATCATCAGACTGTGAACTTTCAGCCGAAGCACCCTTTTCTGTAGTTTTATTTTCCTTATCCTCTGCCGATGAGTTCTTGGCATCATCATCTTTCGAATCAGACTTGCCCTTGTTTCCCTTGTCATAAGGATTATCGGAGGATGGTGGTTTGGAGCTATTGCTGGAGTTCTGCTCAAGACGTTCCACCAGCGCTATACTAAAATCACGCAACCTACAGGCCACATCAATCACTGTCTCTTTTTCGAGGCTCTGCAGGTAAGTTCGATCTATTTGTGCAAGGTCGTCTTTTGTTAGATTGTCCATTACACAAATAGCATACAAAATTAAAATTCATTTGTCTTTAACTTTTTTCACTTTTTTTAAAAAATGCAGGGGGGAGTGAACGGTTACTTCCGGTGAGAACGTATCCCGAGCACGTTGTAACGTTGTCCGCTGAGAATACCAGCGGCGATGGAATCATCAGCAATACGACGACAACCATTGGACTGAAAATTGATGATAACCGCATTCTTCTGTCCTCCCCTTGTTTCCTAATCTTGGTGTATGGGAACTATAGCCCGCCAATTTTCCAAAAAACCAAGCCGAAAAGCATGCAAAAACGGGTGACCCCCGTTTTTTTCCATATGGAACTGCTTTCCTTGCTCGGTCTCCTATGTTTTCATCTGTTTCTCAAGCTCTGTTCTTCGCGTTTGAAGTTCTTTCAGTCTCTTCTTCAGATCAGCCATTTCCTGCTTGATCTTGCGGAGCTCTGTCTGAGTCTTGCTGCTGGTCAAGCGGTTGGCCCCAAGCTCCTCCGCGATGTACTGCTCAAGTTGACTCCTCAAGATCTTGATATACGGGTTGCCCCACACCGATCCATTTCTGTATTCGAGTCGGCCAGCCCGGATGCCTTTCACGATGAAGTCCCGGCTCACCCCATATTCCTTTTTCGCCGTTTTGTCGCTGAGGGTTGCTCCTTTGCGATTCCATTCACCATATTCCGCCATACATAATCTCCCTGACCGAACGCACTGCGGATCACCTGCAAATCTGAGCATGAGCCCGAAGGGGTCATGAATAGATTTTGTATGGAATGACCTGTTTCCTAAGGGCAACGTCGTCCGGGGGCACTGATTTGATATCCTTAATAAACGCTTTTTTTAGTTTAGCCTTCAAGCTGTTTCAGTAATATCTTTGCTTCTTCAACATCATATTCAACATCATCTTGTACTTCATTCATGGCCTTTGCAAGCCCTTGATTCAAAAGTAAGTCTTCAATTTTTCTAAATGTGTTTAGGTCGATCACAATGTTTTTAATTGTTCCACTTTCATCGGTAATGTATGATTTTTTTATTTCCATAGGACCTCCTCAATTACTGAAATGAGAATAAACTAAAATGTATTCCTTATCTATTCATCGAACGGGCTTTTCAGCCGTAGTGTTCGTGGGCCAAGGCCAAGGGGGAAATAAATAAGTAATTGAATGCAGTAGTTGAGTTATTTATTTATGGATGTCCCTTCCGTCCCTTTGTTTTCCTATCCCTATATGCAAAAATGGTATTTAGATTTTCTTTACATTGGTCGCTCTTGGCCCTCTATAACTGAACTCTATGCTAAAACGCACAAGATCCCCGCTTGAAGGTGTGAACTTGCTTGCAACTGGCCGAAAAGCGAGAGGAAATTTTAGATTCCGCAAACTATCACAACGAAGAATACCATCATAAGAGGTATTTATCTTAAGGACAGAACCTTCATATTCTACCTTATGTCCGTTTTCATCCAAAACAGGATGTCGAGGTCTAGAGCGTAACCTGTGCCCCATTCCAACGCCGGTCTCTAACTCGCTGAAATATTCCTTTGAAAGATCGTAATATCCAATTATAAAGGATGCCCTCCCCAATTCATAGAGGAGCCAAGCGCTTGGTATTGATGAAGCTGCTTTCCATTTTCTCAAAGATTGATAAAAGTTATCTATATTAGCGGGCTCCAGCTCTTTCAAGAGTCTACTTTGCAATCTTAAGCAATACTCGTCATTTGGAATAAATTCTAACCCTTCTTTAACTACTGCCAGAGCTTCCTCTGATATATTTTTTCTTTCCTCGCCTTCTTTTTCTTGCGCCCTCCTCCAAAGATGTTCTCCAATGAGATAATAGCCGCGAGCACTATTGTATTTTTCCCGAAGAACATCAAGGTTTTCTCTAATTCTTCCTTCATCTCCAATCTTCGACCAAATAAGTGTTTGTAATTCGTAAATGGGTTGCAATTCTTCTTCATTGAGATTGTCTCGTGCAATAGACAGTACCTCCAAACTATGGGCGTAAGAATAGAGTTGTTGGCTTAATTCCGTTGCTTGGTTTCCGCGAAGTAGCCACATATATGCGTGGCTGTGATAAGCATATGAGTTGGGGAATTCACCGTATTTAGCACCATGGAAACATTCCTCAGCTTTTCTGAAATATTCTTCCGCAACGGAAAGATTTTGTTTTTTTAAGAAATCTATAGCTGTGTGTGAATATAGGCTTCCAAGAGAAGTTAAAATATTCTGATCTGATTCGCCCCTGAATGCTTCAATCTCATCCCTTGGAATTTCTATCGCACGCTTCAGCAGTTCTTCCGCCTGAGAATAATTTTTGTCGTCTGCTTCTAGGACACCCCAGTGATGAATAAGACTACGAACACAGTTGTTAGTGCATATTTTCTGAAAAAGATGGCGTTGTTGCTCGTATGAAAATAATTGGGGTTTTGCATTTGGGCCAAGATGTTGAATTAGAAGCTTTTCACAAATTTCACGCTCTTTTTTATTGCTTAAATTGGCTTCTCTAAAAACTTCTGAATAAATAGTTTTCAATATTTCAGGATCATTCAAAAAAAGGTCTATTGTTTTTTTGGCAATAATACGATGATGGGTTCGGTAGAGGATATTCCCGATTTCATCCTTTTCTTCAAATATTACTTTATTTGCATCTTTCGTTATTATTTCCGTATCAAAATCAGAATAAGAGCATCTGAGTGCTCGTACGAGCAATTCGATGTTTATAGGGATATCAAATTGGTGAAAGCAACATATATACTCATAGGCTTTTTTTGTAAGTTCGCTAAGATTATTATATTGATCTTTTATAATATCATTGAACTGTTTTCGGGAAGGATGTACAAGAGTGTAGATGGTTGCAAAAAAAGAGTTTTCGAAAGTTTTATCGATTATGTCATTCCAGAATATACCTTTGGCTTTTATGTAACCAATGTCATAAAGATGATCTATAATACGTTTTTGTTCAAATTGAGATAACTGTTCATCAAGTTCATATATATTTCCCTTGGGAATTTTAAAAGGAAACGATTTCCAATTTAAATCCCACTCTGCAGTACGTTCAGCAGCAACAATCAAAGCTGATCTGCCCCGTGATGTAAGGTAATCTTTTAAGCGACTTACGTGGCGAATCATACTACCAGCATCATCAAATAATATTAACGGCTTTATCGGTGGTGCGTGTTGGCCCTCAGATAACTTTTGGTTAAATTGATAGTTTAAGTCCTCTATAAAGGTAGCAAGTAGTCTATAATCAAAGCTGATTCTCGTGGGTTTGACTACGATGACAGGAGCCTCCCCACTTTTGTAAGTATCGTAGGCTAATCTTTTTAAGACAGTGGTTTTGCCAACACCTGCCATGCCACGAATCAAAATTGCCTTATTTTTATCTACTTCATATTTCCTTAATTCATCCAAGACTCTTTCTTTGATACATAAGGCCGCTTTGCTACCTTTGGAGTTGGATTTATAGCCTGACGACGTGTATACATCCCGAAGAAAATCCCATCGTTCAGCATAAGCGCCCCAGCTCTCGTTAGTTCCCATGAAAAAGCTATCTTTACTGCCAGCTTCGGTGTTAATTTTCTCTTCGGTTAGGATATCAAAATATTCAGCATATTGACGGGATTCATCTTCGCCTATTTCCAAATCTGCCCCTCGGATTTTTAGCCGTACACTATGGCGCCGTTTTGCCTTAACATCAGGCTGTTGAGCTAACTCCAAAAACTGACAAAAGTTCTCAAAATCGCATTGCAGCGGTATTATTTTTCTGCTACTTAGCATATACTGTGTTTTACGATCAGAATCGGGAAGATGTTTAAATAATGCATAGCTCCAAGGAACTCTGTCCTTTCCATATATATCAATCAAGTCATCAATTACATCTAAGACGATTCTATCTACAAAGCTGTAACCAATAAATAGAATTGTCCCAGACTTTACAAAATCAGAAACGATTTCAAAATACTTCCTTCTTCTCAAAAGCGCGCGATTATAGTCAGCACGAGACAAAACCACATTGCCCGTTTCGTTACTCGTCGCCGTTATAGAACCCATTATTTTGAAAAAACAGACCTTGCTTTTGTCCGCAGGATTTACTTGGAAAGAATCAGAATATATTGCTTGGCATGGTTTTAATCTATCTTTATATACGCGGTATGTTAATTCGACCAAATCATCAAAATTGGTTGTAAAAATAGCTGACCAATCATACTTTGTCATACTTTGATGATATTTTGTAGGTTGAAGGGAACCAAGCACGCCACGAATATATTCTTCAAGCTCATCTCGATTGTATGGAGGAGTGTCAATAACGTCTTGGCAGACTTCAATAAAGTCATATAATTTTTGATCTATATTGGAAAACTTAACTTTTATCATTTCTGTGAGCTTGTTCCCAACAGGCCCCCCCGCAGCATGAGAAACCCCAGCACCAAGGAATAAAGCGACATTTCCCTGAAAAATTTTACTTATTAGCTCATCAAGTGCTTTCTTTGTGTTATTATCTAACATCACTGAGGACCTCCTTATGGCACAAGTAATTGTATGATTTTCCGTTTAAATACCACGCATAAAAAATGTTAACAATAAAAATGTAATTTTGTATGTTTGTAACCGTTCACGGTTTACAGTTATCGGTTCACGGTTCCATGCTTCAAGGCAATCAACCGTGAGGCGTGAACCGTGAACTGTAAACATAACAACCTAATTAGTTATCATGCTTCAATCGTTGCATAGTTCATTGAAAAAACTGTGAACTATGAACCAACAACCGTGAACGGTTACAAATGGAGATAAACGTGTACGGAGTGGAAGTGGGAGTGGCTTTGTATAAAATTCAGCCTATGATGGAATACGCACGATCTGTGATGCAGGGACAAGTTGAACTTTTTTTTGCAGTTCTGGAAGTAATTCGCGTAGAATGTTATATGTAATTATATGTGGATGCGCTATGCCAATCGCTTCACCGTGCTTGTCGGCAATACGGATAAGCAGTTTTATTTGTTTTCTGATAAAATCAGGTTCCTGAAAATGATCAATAAATACATCTCGTTGAGCAAAAGGAAGCTGCAAAAGGCGGGCGGATGGTTTGCAGAGACTTTTTGATGTGGTAAGGCTGTCAATGAAAAACAGGTTTCTTTTTTTCAGGATAGAAAATATTTGATAGATTTGAGTTGAGCTGGTGGTCATTTTTGACCCCATGTGGTTGTTGACTCCTTTGATAAAGGGAACGGCATCCAGATTTTTATTGAGCTGTATTATAAGCTCATCAGGAGACATCGAAGTAAAAAGTGTGCCTGGGCCGGGATCAACCAGGGGGTATTCAAGTGGTTCCAGGGGGAGATGAAGCATGATTTCAAAACCTTTTTCATGGGCTTTCCTGGCAATTTTGTCTTGAAATAAGCTGTGAGGCAGTAAAGAGAAAGTGAGGACAGCATCAAGGTTTAAAAATTTTTCTGCTATTTTTTTATCATATCCTATATCATCAATAATAATTGCCACCTTTGGCAATTTTTTCGTTAATGTCGGCTTTGGTCTATCTATTGATTTTTTATAATGTATCTCCTTTTCCGGATAGATTTCGTAAACAGGTGGTTTATGAACTTTCTTTTTGCCGGCCAAAGATTTTACTGAAGGCCCTGAGGATTGTATCGACGATCTGCGCAATAGTAATTGATGTGCAAGGAGTCCAGCTAACATAACCAGAACTATCAGAAATAACAGGCCGCTAACAGCTTTTTTAAGTTGTGTCTTTTGAGTTCCGCTCTTTTTGGATGGTTTTTTCTTCTTACCTGATTTTTTAGTCATATATACTTAGGTGGATAGGCTGAAGACTGAAGGCTGAAGCTACCTTCCACCTTCTACCTTCAGCCTTTCACCTTCTACCTTTAATTAATGCCTTTTAAAATTTCATATCCCATAAGGATCTCAAGTGCACGCATAACCTGATTATCTGATTGAAGTTCTTCGAGTTTAAGTGGTCCGTGTTTTGTTTCAAGAAGATGCATTGAGGGATGCTTTTTTTTATGCTTTTGTTCCTCGGATTCTGTTTCTATTTTATCTTTTTCTACAGGCTCTGCTTCCAGATGATTTTTCAAATCTTTTTCTTTCAGCAGCATAATCTCGTCAGCGTCCGCTTCCTTGGTTATAATTTTATATTTAACCTCAATATCGGGCACAATGCCCTGTGCCTGTATGGAACGTCCGCTGGGCGTGTAATATCTGGCTATTGTGTATTTAAGGCCGTAACCATCTCTTAATGTTTCTACTGTCTGGACAGAGCCTTTTCCAAATGATGTAGTACCCAGGATCAAAGCTTTTTTATGGTCCTGAAGCGCTCCAGCTACTATTTCCGATGCACTGGCGCTTCCTCCGTTAATGAGCACTACTATTGGATAATTACGTTTTATTTTGTTTTTATGTGCATTGAAAATTTTTGTATGCGTTTTCAGCCTGCCTTTAATTGAAACGATTTCACCCTTTTGAAGGAACAGGTCTGATACCTCAATAGCCTGATTAAGAAGTCCGCCTGGATTGTTTCGAAGATCAATAACAAGTCCTTTTAAAGGAACATCACCTGATTCAAGTTGTTTTAAAGCCAGATCAAGGTCTTCTGTTGTGTTGTCCTGAAAATTGGTGATTCTTATGTATCCATAGCCTGGTTTTAAAACTATTGATCTTACACTTTCAATTGGAATAATATCCCTGATAAGTTTGAAATCAACAGGTTCTGATAGTCCTTCCCTTACTATAGTTATAACAACTTCAGCTCCTTTAGGCCCTCTCATAATTTTTACAGCTTCCCAGAGCATCATATCCCTGGTTAATTTTCCATCAATTTTAATAATTATGTCTCCGGCTTTAATGCCGGCTTTGCATGCTGGTGTACCTTCGATAGGTGAAATGACGGTAAGGGCTTTCTTTTGCATGGTTATTACTATCCCTATACCTCCGAACTCACCATGGGTGTCGATCTGCAATTCTTCGAAGGCTTCGGGCGGAAGTAATGAAGAATGAGGATCAAGGCTGAAAACCATACCTTGAATAGCTTTTTCGATTAATTCTTTTGTTTCAACCGGGTCAACATAGTTTTTTTCAACCAGCTCAATTACATCTGAAAATAGTTTAAGACCCTTGTAGGTTTCGTCGCTGTCGGCTGAAAGATTATGGTTAAAGCCGGCTTCGAATGCCAAGAAGAATATAACTGCAATGAATGGCACAAGCCACAGTTTAATATATCGTCTTTTCTTTATAGTCATGTAGTTACTCCTTAATTATTAATAGCGTATTAGGCTGAAGGTGGAAGGCTGAAGGGGGAAGCTCTTTTCAGTCTTCAGTCTTCAGCCTTCTACCTTCAACCTATCCACCTGAATTCAGCCATTCAAGCGGGTTCATAGGTTTTCCGTGATGACGCAATTCAAAATAAAGCCCGGAACCGACCATTGAACCTGTATCTCCCACTGTGGCGATAACTTCATCTTTTTCTACTTCATCTCCTTTTGTCTTAAAGAGTTCTTCAATATGTGCATAAACAGAGTAATAATTTTCTCCATGAGCTATGATAATCATGTTGCCGTAGCCTTTAAACCAGCTTGAATAAATTATCAGGCCATCACACACGGTATGTATCGGCTCTCCTCTGCCGGCTTTAATATCAATGCCGCTCCTGAAATTTTTTACATTGAATTTTGTATTTTTGTAAGGACCAAAAAATGAAATAATTTTACCTTTGACGGGCATATTAAGCAACCCTTTAAATGAAATAAAGTTTTTTGTTTTTATTTTTTCAACTTGTTTAAACTGCTTAAATTCAATACTTAGAGCTTTTATGGTTTGATCAAGCTCATTTGCACTGTTTTTTAAGGATTCAATGGCAGCTATTCCAAGGGATTTTTTACTTCGAATATCAGCAAGGAGCTTAGAGCGTTTTTCTTTTTCAAGAGATATAATATTAATTTGCTTAACTAGTTCCTGCTCAAAATTGATTTTCTCCTTTTTTTGGCTGTTCATAATGTCCAGCATGTTTTTAAGTTTCGCCTTGTTTTCAATTAGTTTTTTCTGTTTGTCCTCGTCATTGGCAAGAATTCTCTCCAAAGCACTTTCACGCTGGAAAATTTCGAACATTGATTCTGCCGAGGCGAGAACGTGTATCTTGCCAAGACAGTAAAGTTTATAAAGAGCAACTAATCGTTTTGATACATGTTCCTCATTAGTTTTAATTTTTTCTACTAAGTCAATATATGATTTGGTTGTTTGCTTTGTCTTTTTTTCAATATCAGCTATTTCTTTTTTTATTGCTGAAATACTTTTTCTTGCTTTGCTCAAAGCAAAATCCGCATCATTCAATCTAATTAAAGTATTTTTTTCCTTTATAGTAAATGCCTTAATCTCAGTCTTTTGTTTTTCAATTTTGCGGTTGATAGTTGCCGCTTTTTTTTTAAAATCCTCAATGGTTAAATTTGCTTCTTCATTGGAATTTGAACAATAAAGTTCAGGAGGATAAAAAGCTGTTATGATAACGGCGGCGGTAAGTATTAAGCTTTTAAGAATTGTTTTAGAGAAATATAACATCCTAACCAACCTACAAACATGCTACACAGTACTATTCCGCAGTAAAATTCAGGAGATAGAAATTTTATATTAAGAAGTTCATATTTGAAACCATGCTCAACATTTGAGGATATTAACTTGAAAATGATAAAAAGAGCCGCAATACCTATAATTCCTCCAAGTATTCCCTGTATAATACTTTCGATGTAAAAAGGAACCCTGATAAATTTTTCCGAGGCTCCGACAAGCCTCATTATTTTAATTTCTTCGCGTCTTGTATAGATTACAAGCCGAATAGTATTAGCCACGATAAATACGGCGGCCATAAATAATATGCCGCCCATTGCATATCCTGCCAGCCTGAAGAGATCAAAAATATTCGTAAATCGCTCTAACCATTTCCGACCATATTCTACGTCTTCAATTGAGGGCAGTGATTCAATTTTTGTCGCTATTTCCTCAACTTTTTCGCAACTTTGCGATGACTCTATCATGCTGATTTCAAATGCATCGGGAAGCGGGTTTTCGTTTAAATCCATCAAAATTGAAGATTGCCGTTTCATCTGTTCTTTAAGTCTTTCAAAGGCTTCTTCTTTTGATATAAAGTTTACATCTTGGATTCCGTATATCTCTTGAATTTTGAGTTTTATATCCGGGAAGTTTTTTTGACTTATACCGGGTTTAAGGTATGCCATTATTTTTATACCCTTTTCCCAGTAATTCATTACGTTGTTTGCATTTGTAAAAAAGAGAGCAAAAGCGCTGACGATCAGAATAGACAGAGCTATTGTAATTATAGTAACAGCGCTGAGGAAACCGTTATCATTAATATCCTTTACAGCTCTATGATAATAAGTGGCCATAATATTTAACAGGGAAAGTGCCTAAAGTATATTAAAGTGCCTAAAATGCCTAAAGTTGAGGTACGCCTTCGGCGTGCTGATTGATAACACAGAAATAGAAGCGGTTTGCCCCCCTATGCATTAATTAGCCAAAAAACTTTTATATAAAATAGTAGAATACCTTAACTTTAGGCACTTTAACATACTTTAACATACTTTAGCTCACTTTAGGCACTTTTTATATGCAGACGTCCCTGTTTAAGGTATAATGTCCGCCTTCCTGCTTTGCGGATAAGTTCTTTATCATGGGTTGCAACGATGACAGTGCCCCCATGTGTGTGAAACCCTTTAAGAAGGTTGAGTATGATGTCGGCTGAATCCGAATCCAGGCTTCCTGTGGGCTCGTCGGCTAATATTATCTTGGGGACCCCAACGACAGCTCTTGCAACCGCTACTCTTTGCTGTTCTCCGCCTGACAAGCTGTGAGGAAGGACATTAATTCTTTGCTCTATTCCAACAGTTCGCAAAACACTTCTTACCTTTTTTTCAATAAATTTTCTTTTTTTCCCCGACGCCTCAAGAACAAGAGCAACATTATCGAATACAGTCTTTGTAGATATCAGCTTATAATCCTGAAAAATAATTCCGAATTTTCTTCTTAGGAGGGGGATTCTTTTTTTGGAGATTCTCGACAGATTCATCCCGTCCACCAGAACCTGTCCTTCCGATACCGGTTCTCCAAGGTAAAGAAGTCTTAATAAGGTTGATTTGCCGGCCCCGCTTGGGCCGCTGATAAAAAGAAATTCGTTTTTGGAGACATTAAGGTTAATGTCAATAAGAGCTTTTTTTGAGCCATAATGCTTGTGAACATGAAACATCTGGATTATTGAATTTTTATCTTTACCATCAATCATTCCATAACTTCCTGTCCCATAGCCTTATGTAGAGATGCCTTTGCAATTTTAAAGTCGTACAACGCCTTATAGTAATTAGTCACAGTTCTTGAAAGAAGCGTTTGAGCATCCAGAACATCTGTAGAAGTAGCTATTTGTTCTTTGTAGCGTTCTTTGTTTATCCTGAAGTTTTCTTTTGCCTGCTCGATTGCTTTTTTTGCCGTGGTTATATTTTTTTCAGATTCCAGGGTATTAAGGTATGCTTGTTTTACTTCTATGCGAATATTGTCTAAGATTTCAGTTTTTTGGTATTGTGCCTGAGAAAGGCGGCTCTGTTTTTCTTTAACTTCATAGATGGACCTGCCCCACTCCCAGAAATCCCATGATGCGACAGCAGTTATGCTCCAGCCCTCGGGGTCGTATATATAATCGCCTCCGTCAACGTCCCATTCTGTCCCGCGTTTGAAATAGCTGCCTTCAAGGTTTATTGATGGGTAATAATTTTTTTGTGCAAGTTTTACTTCTTTTTCAGCAATTTCGATTTCCAGGTCAGCTATTTTTAATTCAAGACGGTTTTTTTTTGCCGCTTTAAAGCAGTAATCAATATCATGTGCAAAAGTAGTATAATTAAGAACATCTTCAAGTTTGACAGATTCATTTATTGGCCTGCGGAGAAGGATGTTAAAATTTGATTTAGTTATTTCCAAATTATTTTGGGCACTAATAAGTTCCTGCCTGGCGTTGGCCAGCTCGACCTTTGCCTGCAGCAAATCATTTAAAGGCGTCATGCCGACTTCATAAAAGTTTTTTGCAACCTCTTTTTGTGCCGTTATTTGTGTTACTGTATCCTGAGAAATTTTCAGAAACTTCTGTGCTTTTAAAATGGAGAAAAACATTTTTTTTGCTTCAAATATTATTTCCAGTTTTTTAAGCTTTTCATTAATCTTTGCAGCATCAAGACCAAGTTTTGCGATTTTGTACTGGTTCAGTAATGAGAATCCTGTAAAAATTGGCTGAGTGACTTTGGAAATAAGAGTATATTTTTCTTGTGAGCCAGCTACTATAGTCCCCAAAGTTGCTTCTTCGTCTATATATTCGTATTGATAGGTTGCATTGAGAGTTGGGAGAAAATTTGTCTTTTGTTTTTTTTCAACGGCAAGGGCTGCATTTGCTTCTTCTTTGCTTATCTTTAGAGAAATATTGGCCTTTAATGCCGTTTCTACGGCATGTTTAAGACTAAAGGTTTCGGCGGGTTCTTCTACAGCATGGGAAAGGGGGGAACTTAGGAAATGTATAAAAATAAATATAGATAAAGACAGAATATATATTTTCATAGTGTTTTTGGATTGACCACTTTAGCTTTTAGTGATAATTAAATTTTTGAGTTCAAGGAGTGCCGGGTCTCCGGTTTTCCTTGCTTTGAGCCTCCACCGATTCCCATTAATAAGCTTCTTCCATTTCGGTGGAGGCTTTTTTATCTGATTATTACTTTAAAATCAACAATTTCTTTCCAAAGGGGTTTAGTTAATGAAGCAAGAATTGATCAAGATGATTTGCCAAAAGTCTTTTAAATACAGTGATGAACCAGCTTTCAAACTTGTTTCGGGCAAGATGAGCCGCTTATATGTTAATTGCAAACCTGTTATATTAAACCCCAGAGGAATGTTTCTTGTTGGTCATCTCGTATACGAAGCTATAAAGGACTCAGATGTTGATGGAATCGGCGGTCTTACATTCGGCGCTGATCCTATTTCTATTGCAACGGCTTTTACTTCCGGATTAAAAGGAAACCCCATAAATGCTTTTTCAATAAGAAAAACCCGGAAGGACCACGGCATTGTCAGATGGATAGAGGGCGATATAAAGCAGGGAGACCGTGTTGTGATTATAGACGATGTTGCGACAACCGGAGCTTCTACTGTTAAAGCTATCGAGAGAGCGCGTTCAGAAGGAATGGATGTAGTAAAGGCGGTGATTCTGGTCGATCGTCAGGAGGGCGGCCTGGAAAATATCCGCAAACAAGTTGATGATGTATCTGCAATTGTTACAAGAGATGAACTTATTAAACAGTGGAACAATGGAATTTAGATATAGACTTTCAGATAATTAATTTCACTGCGTTAGGAACGTGGACGAATTAACTTCCTCAAGTAGGCGCACAGATTTGGGTCGAATTTGTTCGATCCCAGATCACAAAAGTTGAAGGAATAGCGAGCTATTTCAATATTTTTGTGATTTGAGACCGGACAAAGGCGGCCTGAAGCTGTGATGTATAGTTGGGGAAGTTATTAATCGGTTTAAACCACTACCTTTGGTAGTGGAAAGATAAAAAGGTTTTACCGTTGTAGTAATTGTTCAGTACAAATGTACCTCCCTGGAAGGATACAAAATAGGAGGTACATTATGAAAGAACGTGAATTTAACAAGTTATCGCATACGATTTATGAATGTATGTACCATGTAGTGTTTTGCCCGAAATATC
>Ga0255425_1013_pt1 | contig 43789 bp, 45 predicted proteins | sample ANMaggSeSYBR02G4_FD_182640 | JGI IMG/M metagenome (GOLD analysis project Ga0255425, IMG submission 182640) | Sediment cell enrichment communities from methane seep in Santa Monica Basin, California, United Staets - ANME aggregate JGI... | ecosystem: Environmental > Aquatic > Marine > Cold seeps >... | reverse complement strand
TAGTAAATCAACAGAGTCATATATGTGAAATTAAATATAATTGACTAAAATCTGGAAAGGCGATAGTCTAATGATTACGATAGGTCATTGTTGAATAAGGAAACTCGGAGGTAGTGTCTGTTAACCACTAAGTCCGCGGTTCGAGTCCGTGCTGGGGAGCCAAAAAAATAAAAGCCCAATTTTTTTAAATTGGGCTTTTTTAATTTTATCCTTATTTATGGTTACTGGATATTTGATATAAGCCATTTTTACGTCTAAAGTGCCTATATATTGTGGTCAGATGGCACAAGATATACAATATGAGGTATGCGATTTCTTAAATCAAACATCCAGATGGTTAACCTATTATTGACATTGTGAAATATATTGATATAATAAAAAATTTAAGTTTTACTTAATAAAAACATAATAAGTTAGAGGAAATAATAATGACTACTTTGAAATTAACTCACAATGTTTTTACGTTGGACAACAGGCAGCTAATTCCAGCCGGAACTGTAGTTTCAGATGATATTGTTGAGGAATTAATTTCGACGCATGAAAGTCCTTCTGCTAAAAGCTTTCCTTTTTTAAAACACAGTTCAATAAGAGATAATGCACTATTATTTTTCTCCCAACCTTCATATAATACCATTTTTTCCAACACAAAGCGAACTGAAGCCGTCCTCGATCTAATGGAGCAGGTCAATGTGCCGTATCCAATATTAGAAACAATGAATTATTTTAAACTGAATGATTTTTATACATATCGTCATTTTATAATGGTTTTTGCGCTTTCAACGCTTTTAGCTCAGGATCTTTTTGAAGATCATAAGGATATAAAAAAAGAAGTTGTTGCAGGCCCGACCCATGACTTGGGAAAACTCTGCGTCCCCTTAAACATTCTGAAAAAAACCGATCCACTGACCAGGTCGGAACGTCTATTTTTGGAGCATCATGCTATAGCAGGCTATGTTCTCCTCAGTTACTACCTCGGTGATAGCAAAAACCTTTCAGCCATAGTGGCCAGAGACCACCATGAAAGAAAGGACGCCTCAGGTTATCCTTGCGGTGTTCCTCTTAAAGACCGTATGGTCGAAATTGTCGTTGTAAGCGACGTTTATGATGCCTTGCTCTCGCCAAGACCTTACAGGAAGATTTCATATGAAAACCGGACAGCTTTGGATGAAATCACAACGATGGCGGAAAAAGGTAAATTAAGCTGGGAAATGGTGCAGGCTCTTGTGGCTGCCAATCGCAAGGATCGGCCTCATTACAGCGAGTGTACAGTATCATTAGAGAAAAGAGGCACCCCCCCGCCTGACAACGTATATGGCATTATTGTGGATGAATAATAAGGCTACAAATTTATTTAATTTTAAGATAATTCTTAATTCCCTCAATATGCTTTTCTGCATGTTCATAATTGCGGGTATTAGATAGTACCATCAGGTGCCTGGATGCATCAATCGGAGATTCACCCCGGCTGTCTAAAAGCATTTTATACCAGTTCGGCAAATTTTCATTATAACTTGCAGAAAGCTTAACGGAATTTTGTCTGTTTGCTTTACTCCATTCTTTCATCTGTGACTTTATTTTTTCACCGATATCTTTATCGTCTTTGGATTTATAATAATATTTAATGGTTAACGCTACTTTATTTTTTATCTTCCGGTATCCTAAAATTGGGCGTACCCAGAATTGTAATATTATATACCCAAAAGATCCTGAGATAAAACTGATTATTGCCACAAAATATATAGGTTCCATGTATATTCCTCTTGTTGGTAACGGTTCAGGGGGTTTACTTTAAATTGAGAACTTGAAAATTATAATTATAAAATCTTGCGCCTGTTTTCAAAATAAAGTAACAAGGCTTATGTGTCAATCAAGAATAAAAAAATCCAAATGCAATGTGTTTTTACTTATGTGAAACCATCCCGCATTTCGGCAAAGGCTCCAAGAGAGAAACGGTGAAAATTGAAGAACACATAAAATACTGGCTTGATTCTGCAAACAATGATTTGGATGCAGCAAATAGTCTTTTTTCATCTGAAAAATACGATTGGTGCTTATTTGTAGGCCATTTGGTGTTGGAAAAGACTCTAAAGGCATTTTATGTTCTCAATAATGAGAATTCAATCCCACCTAAAACGCACAATCTCTTAAAATTAGCCGATTCTGCAAACATAGAACTATCAAAAGAACAAATTATTTTTTTGGATGAGTTTAGGAACGTGGACGAATTAACTTCCTCAAGTAGGCGCACAGATTTGGGTCGAATTTGTTCGATCTCAGATCACAAAAGTTGAAGGAATAGCGAGCTATTTCAATATTTTTGTGATCTGAGACCGGACAAAGGCGGCCTGAAGCTGTGATGTATAGTTGGGGAAGTTATTTCGTCCACGTTCCTTAACGACTTTAATCTTGAGGTGAGGTATCCTGAATACAAACGTGAGTTTTATAAACTTTGTACAAAAGAATTTGCAGAAAAATATTTTCATGAAATAGAGGAATTTGCATTATGGCTAAAATCCCGGATACAATAATAAATGAAGTTAAGGATTATATTGATATCCTTAATAAAAATGGCTTTCTAATTAAGCAGGCTGTGTTATTTGGAAGTTATGTTAATGGAAATTATAATAAGTGGAGTGATATTGATATTGCACTTGTTTCAGATAAATTTGAGGGCATACGTTTTAATGATAGAAAAAAGATTAGGCGATACAAATTTGAAGTAAGTGCAGATATTGAACCATTGCCTTATACTCCCAACGATTTTTCAACAAACGATCCTTTTGTAAAAAAAATAATAGAAACAGGTGTAAGAATTGTTTAATTACTGCAAAGGATCATTGATTGTAGAAAAAATGATGATTTGTTCCATCAAGAAATGCAATCAGTGCCAGGGGCATACAATGACCAGGCTCAGCGCAAGGCGTGAATCTGCATTAAGGTTAAAATTAATGATAACGTTATGAATCTTATGAAAAATTATATCGCAGCTATAATAACCATTGCATTTTTCATATGTCCATCTATCTGCTTTTCCTCTTATCTTATTGAGTTAAAAAACGGCTCTACATTTATAATTAACCACTATTGGAAGGATGGGAGGCAGATAAAGTTTTACTACTACGGCGGAGTTGTGGGGATTGAAAAAGACCTGGTTGAGGGAATCAGGGAGTCTGATATTTCGGTTATTGAATATCATGAAGAACAGAGCGGACCGAATACGACTGCCGCCGACTCTACAGACGAAGTTGAAGAAAAGGGAGCATCAAAAAAAGCATTCGATAATGAAATCGATTATAAGAATGAGCAGTTGTCCTTGAAATCACAATTGGAAGAAGGGCTTTCACGTTACAAAAGAGCAAAGGAACGTGACGACAAAGAGATGGTGGATGCAGAATATCGAAAGGTGTCAAAGGTATCTGCCGAGCTTGAGCATTTGAAAAAAGAGGTTACGACAAAAAATAATGGAACGACTCCCGAATGGTGGAATTAGGGCTCGCTCAAAAATAACTTGGTAGAATTTGCGCCCGAATTTGCCGTAGATTTAATCGATCTGATTGAGCAAACCCGCAGGAATAGTGAGCTATTTCGAGGCCAATTTTACTATAGTCGTGATTATAGATTTTTCCATGATACGACTTTAAAACCAGACACTGTTCCGCTGCCAAGATTTTTTAGATTCTCATCGTAATGAATAACGCCTTGGCCTGAGATATCTACAGTATCACCAATCATTGATCCATAAATATCAGCCTGTCCCGAAAAATCAAAATTCGCCTCTGGAGCGTAAATTGCGCCATAAAGGTCTGCTTGTCCGGAAAAATGTACGTCGCTACAGCCGTCAGTTCCATAAATAATAAGATTTTCAGGTCTGATGTTTTTATTCACTATACCCTGTCCGGCCATATGTATAGCTCCTGAGGCATAAATTGTTAATGAACTCCCGACCAGAATATCTATCATTGCTTGCCCTGAAATGTGTATATCGCCATCTACATAAAGCGTTACATCGCCGCTTATTGTTATTGTGGATTTGGAAGCAAGGCTGATGCTATCGACTCGGGTGTCGGTGCTAATTGTCTGGTCACCTGAAAGGACGCCTACAGAAGTTTCATGTCCTGGATCAGTAACCGAAGGCATAAGGAATGGCTCGGGCAATACAGTTTCAGAACCCGTAATATTTCCCTTAGGGCCGGAGCTGATTACAGTATTCGGATCGCCTCCTGCCCCTGCTATGGCATCTCCGTAAATATTTCCGTTGCCTACGTTTAGGTCGCCATTATCTATAGAATTTGTTCCCACATCACCATTTTGCATGTTTCCTTCCCCAGTCCAGGGAGCAACTGAGGAATCATAGCTGTCCGTATAGGCAAGCCCACCACTCATGTCAACCCATTTATCTCCAAAGGCAGCAAAGCTGAATGGAGAAAAAGGTTGAGGACCGAGAACCACCTCAATTTTTGCACTTGCCCCTGTGGAGGTAGTTACAGTTGATTCTATTTTTCTCCTGTTATTACCTGAAGCTGAATCCGGATCTCCTATTGTAATAGTGTAATTACCGGTACTTAACATTGGGCTTATGGGAAGAGTTTGAGATGCTTTATAGTTATTCCAATCTGATATATTCTGTTTAAGAAATCCCTGGGCATGATTTATCTCTGCTTCCGCTAAATAGAACGCTTGCACACTGTTTTTGTAATTTCTGCCGATTTTAAGGTCTGTTGTTGTAATTGTAACTGCCGTGGCTCCCAAAATTGATATAATAGCCAGAAACATAAGGCCCACAGGAAGAACAAATCCTTTTTCATTTATATATATTAAATTTGACATTCCAGGCTCCTTTGTTAAAATTGTAACCAACTGCTAAAAAGCAAGATTTCTTAGCATTATCACGGAACAATCCGGGTCAGGGTCGAGAATCCAAACAAGATTCTCGTTTGAGTTTACTTCCTATTTTTTTCTAATACCATTTGGTACACTTTATTGTTTTCATACCTAACTATTTGAATTTGTCAAATGGTAAAAAAAAAGTCAATTGCTTTGGAGAATGTTATGAAAAAGTTTATTTTGTTAATCGCAACTATCGCATTTTTCATATGTCCATCTATCTGTTTTTCCTCTTATCTTATTGAGTTAAAAAACGGCTCTACATTTATAACTAATCACTATTGGAAGGAGGGGCTGCAGATAAAATTCTACTGCTACGGTGGAGTTGTGGGGATTGAAAAAAAAATTGTCAAAGCGATAAGAGAATCGGATATGGCATATAAAGAGGAAATAGATTCTAAAAATAAGAGAATCAATCTTGAAAATAAGATTAACGAAAAGCCAAAAATGACGGAAACAGTAGACCTAGAATATTATAAAGAAAAAAAGTCGCTGTTGGAGGCTGAACTAAAAAGAACCTTGGATAAATTGCGAGAAGCTACCAAAAATAAAGATTCAAAAGCCAAGAAAAAAGCAAGGGACGAAGTGAAAAAGATTTCCGCGAAGATGTATGAGCTTACTGCTGAGTTGATAAAAAAGAACAATGGAAAGATGCCCGAGGGCTGGTGGGAGAAAAAATAGATCGCCAGACTCCGGTTCAGAACTCTATCAACAATTAATTGTCAAGAATCATCTTTCCAGGAAAGGACATTTATTGTATAATTGTTAGGAGATAGATATTTATCCTTTATAGCTTCGTCAAAGTAGAACTCTCCCGAATTGTTAATTGTTGCCGTATTTCCCCATATCAGACCGTAGACGCCGGCGGAATTTTTCATTTCCACATGGGCGTTCGGAGCGTAAACCATTCCCTTAAAAGCAGTCGAGTGTTTGAAAGTAATATCCTGAGAGGAATTTGAAAAAATTGAAAAGTCAGTTGGTTGTGACAAGTTATTAAGGGCAGATCCGTTTTTTGATTCAAGTTCTCCTTCTTCCGCGTCAAGGGTTCCGCTGAGATAGATATTGACTGGTCCGGAACTCGCATCTATCGTAAGAGTTGAACCATTCCTCAGGACAATGTCTGTAATGTAATAGTCGCCAGCCGTCAGCGTCAATGTTTCCGCGTTGCCGAGGTCTATCGCTGTGGCCCCCTCAAGGGGAGAACCGTCTCCGGCGGTGCCGTTATCATTGTTGGCGATAATGTCAATGAACTTATTGTAGAGTTCGGATGGTGGATCTGAATCGTTTGCTCCCAGCGGATCCGGATCAACGCGTCCTATAGTGTCGAAGGTGCCTGTGACGGTAGGTGTTCCTGTATCTGTCCATATGGCATCAGAACCGGAGCTGTCTGCTCCCAGACCAATATTGCCGTCGATATATGTATCCATCTTGGTGTTGATCTGTGTATTGCTGCCAATATCAGCTTCTCCGGTGGATGCATCGGGAAAGATTACGTCGGGGAAGTTTATTGGATCTGGGATAGGTGTCTCTCTGGAATCATAACTATAAATCTTGGCATCCGCTTTTAGATCCAGTAATCCATTGGTGAACAGGCCGTAATCAAAAATGCTCTTTTGCTCCGCAGAAAAAACAACTTCAATAACAGCTTCTGAATTATTGGGTCCATGCCCCGTGACTTTGAAACTGTAATGGTCGCTTCCCAGTGATGTTAACACTGTTGGAGTGGTAAAAGAAAATCCGCTTGGTGTGAAATAGTTCAAAGATATTGGAGGATCTTCCGTCATCAGATCAACAGTGTCGGAGTCCGAATCATCCAAATCAATGGCCAGTTGCTTCAGTACATACTGAACGCCCGCCTCGGCATCGTAGAATGCCTGCTCGCTGGCTTTGTAATTGCTGCCGATTTTAAGGTCTGTTGTTGTAATTATAACAGCCGTGGTTCCCAGAATCGCTATAATAGCCAAAAACATAAGGCCCACAGGAAGTACAAATCCTTTTTCATTATTGTATATCATTCTTATAGCCGGCATATCGGCCTCCTTATTTTATTGCTAAATCGATATCCTGTTAAAAAGCAAGATTCCTTGGCGTTATATAAGAAGTTAAAGTATATGTTCTGTATCCGCCATTTGCGGTATAATCAGGGTCAGGCTTGGCAGTTCTCGCAGTTATTGTGATCTTTATCTGTCGGATATCGTCATTTTCGGCAAATGTAGTTATTTCCGTCACACCATCAGCTTTCAGGTAAACAAAAGTAAATGATTGAATGTTTTCGGCAAATGACACAAAATACCCACTACCGGTTTTTCTCTTGATTTGATAAGGATACACAGAATTTTTATCATAATATGTATATGTTATATTTTCATTATCATCATAACTTCCATCAGCATTTATAATATCCTCATCATCATTTATATCTGCCTGTATCTGTAATTGGTTTGCATCATACGTAATGCCGTCAAAACCAGCGTCTGCGGGATCATACCCCGCCATCCTGATTTCTCTTGTCATCATATCCATGGCAGCTCTTGCGGTCTGTACCATTTCGGCAACCTGTTCCTGAACGTCATAGATTTTGCGCTGCATAAGGAAAGTGCTTGACAATGCCGTTAGGATAATCAGGCCTATTGTCATGGTAATCAGCAGTTCCACCAGGGTAAACCCGCTCTCATTATTTTTGTAATAATAATTCATTAGTTTTACCTGGAAAAAATTGTCTGCAAACTAACTGATTTGTTTGATTCCCAGTAAACAGTCACTGTTACTGTCTTCATGTTGGCAGCCGGACTGGGATCAATGACAGTCACTTGCCTTTCATATTGATCATAAGGAGGTGGTAGAGACGACTTTGGCTCTGATACAACACTTGAGTAGTCAAGCCCTTTAATCTCTTCCATCTTATCCTGCGCCAAAACCGTGGCCGTAGTAATCCTGTTGCTTACCTTGTTGCCGTTAATTATTCCTGTTATCAGAGCTGCTGTCCCAAGCAGTCCTACTGACAGAATAACCATGGCAACCAGAACTTCTATTAAGGTAAAACCCTTATTATTTTCTATATTTACCATTTTCATAACTTCCTAAATATTATGATAACAGATAGTTAGTCAATCTTAACACGCCCGGTCATTGCGATTGCAATATTCACGGGTGTCGATACGGCCGGATTGCTCAGAGTTATCGTAGCTCCTGACGCGGTTCCCCTGGGACGGAAAATCGGATCAGCAGTCACATTACTGAAGGTAACATTGGAATATTCACTTTTAATATCTTTTGTCTGAGTCCATTCCCCTACGTCGATATTACCATCATTATTATCATCGTCTAGTATCGTATACTCATGATCATTACTATCGAGGTCAAAGAATACCTTGAACTCGTTGTTTTGACTCACCGCCTGCATCCTTGCCCACATCAAATCCCCCCTTACCTGCCTGACCGCTCCGTTCAACCGGTGTTTCGGAAGATAAGAAAGATAGTTTGGAATCGCAATACCGGCAAAAATCGCCATAATAGCAATGATAATCATCATTTCAATTAAGGTGAAGCCGGATTGTTTATTGTGAAGCAACATAAAGTATCCTTGACACGGTTATAATTTGCGTTTCTGTCAAATAAGCTCAATTTGTGTCAGTGCGCAACATATCCTTTACTTTTACTGTTTATGAATAAGTTAAGCAAATTCTATGCCATTTCGTCATTTTCAATAAAAAATTGCTGATAATTAACAGATAAAATCTGTATCATTATATATATTAATTTGAAATAATTAACAATAAATTAAAACTCAATTATTGATAAATATATTTTATCATGGAATTCAAACTCTTAACTTTTGAGATAAATTGTATCTTCAGAAATTTTAAAACTAAAAAGTAACTTGTTAATAACCAGAGGTGGCGGGCATTTAAATTTAAAACGGCTGACTGTTTGAGCGTATTAGTGAGCATTAAGAAAAAAGAGGCACTTTTGTATATTTTTGTTAAAAGGATAAACTCAAGCCATAACGTTCTATTTTTCTAACTGTTATTAATACTCTTTTTTCTTTAGGCTCACTTATGCGCAAGTTTCAGACGTTCTTAAATTTAATTGCCCGCTGCCTCTGGTTAATCTCATATTTGAGTTTTCAAATTTCTGATCTTAGGAACGTGGACGAATTAACTTCCTCAAGTAGGCGCACAGATTTGGGTCGAATTTGTTCGATCTCAGATCACAAAAGTTGAAGGAATAGCGAGCTATTTCAATATTTTTGTGATTTGAGACCGGACAAAGGCGGCCTGAAGCTGTGATGTATAGTTGGGGAAGTTATTTCGTCCACGTTCCTTAGGTATTAAAATATTTAATATCTTGCATGGACAAACAAGTTTGTCCATGGCACTCATCCTGAATTATAAGAAGATCAATCATAAACCTTAAGCTATCTTCTTAGATTCAAGGATTGAATCCAAGGCGCCCTGTAAATGTGAACGGTTACCTTTTTTATTTGCCGCATGTCTGACCTGTAGGAACTATTTAAATACTATTCTGTTGTAGCCGTATTAGGCGCCAGGCAGGTGAGAAATGCGGATTAGCTATTTTGGATAAAGTCCACGGCATTTTGAAAAATTCGTAATCCTATCGTGGGTCTTATCTCAAATACCTTGCCCTGGCGTTTAAGCTCTTCTTTTTGACGGGTCCAGTTTGGATGGTTGGTTGGATGATTGTAGGCTTCAGGATGGGGCATAAGGCCGAAAATTCTGCCGCTTGGATCACATATTCCTGCTATGTCAAGCGCTGATCCATTTGGATTGTATGGGAAAGCGCTGTTTGCAAGCTCTCCGTTCGGCATGGAATACTGAATTACAACCTGGTTAGTGTTTACAAGGCGCTCTATGGTGGACTCATCTGAATAGAATTTTCCTTCCCCGTGTCTGATGGGGAGTTCCAGGCAGTCCATGCCTTTTGTAAATATACAGGGTGATGCGGAATTTACTGTCAGATTTACCCAGTCATCCCTGAAATTTCCGCAATCGTTAAATGTAAGTGCCACCGACCGCTTACTGTAATCATGATTAAAACCAGGTAAAAGCCCGAGGTTTACAAGAGTCTGGAACCCATTGCATATCCCAAGTACAAGATTACCATTATCAATAAATTCTTTCAGCTTCTCTCCAAGATTTGTTTTAAGGCGTACAGCCTGAATAACACCTGCGCCATGATCATCTCCCCAACTGAACCCTCCGACAAAAACCATGATTTGAAAATCTTCAAGCTTTACATCTCCATTAATAAGCGAATTTATATGAACCCGGACAGCTTTTGCGCCAGCCAGTTCAAAGGCATAGGCTGTTTCATGATCGCAATTCAAGCCGTATCCGGCAAGTACAAGTGCATTTACTTTGCTCATATTATTTTCTCCATCTATCGCGTATCAAAGAAAATCTTTCGTAACATTTTAGCGCTTTTAAATGTTTATTTTTTGACAGGATTGACAGGATATTCAGGATTTAAATTAATTATCTAAAAGTCTATATTAATGATTCACGGTCAGCTTGAGTGATTGGTTAGCCTCAACGACCATTAGAATTAGATTCTATTGCAACAAATTATCCCATCGTTCCTTGAATATTCCCAACTCCCATTTACCCTCATTAAATTTCTTAAAGGTACATCCTATATCCAAGGCCAACCTGATTATCTTTTCTTTGTTACCTTTCTTAAGTAATATCTTCTTCTGAGAACTCTTCCTTGCAGTCTCTTGAAATGTTGAAAAATCTTTGAATTGTTTAAATTTTGATGTCTCCTTATTTTTTATTGCATTGAAGGCTTGCTGAATAGACATAACAAAGTGTCCTTTGGGTTCAATTTCATTAAAAATAGAAACCACTAAGTGGGTAGCTGCGACAATTTCATTTGTTGATATGGATTGGGAAAAGCTTTTTGCTTTTTCTAAATAAGATTGGAGATCAATAGCCTTTAATTCTATCCTTGCAATCTTTTGAGCCCCATCTTGAGTTTGTAAACATAATAAATCAAATCCATCTCCATAATGTTCTGAAACATCCCATCCAAAATTGGCCAATTTATAGGCAATCATGCCTGTTTGCATTATCTCAAGCGCTTTCTTCCGAGTAGTTTCAATAGATAAATTACTATTAATTGGCATATGTCCAATCGTTTTTTTCCTGGTTCCCATGCTCCAGCGTGGGAACCCATATGGTATGTCATTCCCACGCTGGAGCATGGGGACGAGAAACAACCAGAAAACACCCTAACCTTCATGAAATATAAATTATCACAACTGAGCCTCTTGCTTTTATGTTTTGATCAACCGTTAACTGTAAACTGTTAACCGTAAACGGTTACTTTTCAACAAAGGTCTTTGAATGGCTCTTTCCATGCGGTCTTAAGACTGTCAACAGAAACTGAAATAATAACCTTGCTATCAATACCCTTTACAACAAAATCCGGTCTTCCGGTTATTTTTCCAACGCAGGCATATGGAAGGTCTTTGAAAATATTTTCAAAAAGCTCCTTATGCTGAGGATCAATGGTTACAATAAATCGCCCTGCGGATTCGGAAAATAATATTTTGTCATTACGATCAATATTATCCAATGGCACATTTGCAAGATCAACTTCCATCCCAAGGTTGCCGCCCATTGCGGTCAAAGCAAGATGAACGCCTAGACCGCCGCGGTATATACCATGTGCGGATGCCAGAATTTCTTTGTCAACGGCATGGCCAAGAGCCTTGTAAACAGGCGCAAACTGATCAGGCTTGACCCTGGGAACATTAAGGCCGGTATATCCAAAATGCTCGTAATACTCAGATCCACCCAACTCGTTTCCGGTGGTTCCAAGGACATAAATCAGATCACCGGGCATCTTACTGTCCATTGTAATGCATCTATTTATATCATCTATGACGGATGTTGCTGAAAACTGGAGGGTCTCAAGTGCGGAGACTTTATGTGTCTCACCATAACGGCCCGGAAGATAACCATCAACATACATACTGTCTTTGCCTGAAAGAAGTGGAATTTCATATGCCAGGCAAATATCCCGAAGAGCACGGCATGAACGGACCAGTTGCGCGGCCTTGAATCTACCGTCAGGATTATTTTCCGAATCATATTGAATATTCGGCCAGCAGAAATTATCCACGCCGCCTATATATTCAAAATTTGCCCCAACAGCTATAAGCCTGCGCACGGCTTCGTCAATGGTAGAGCTTGTCATATGATAGGCATCAATAAGTGAATAAGTAGGCAGCAGAGACTGGGAAAAAGCAAGACCTTTGTTAGAATCAAGCACCGGTCTTAAAACAACTGCATCACTGTTAACGTCTCGACCGGTGCCGACCAGAGGTTTTATTACGCTTGTGCCCTGGACTTCATGGTCATACTGCCTGGTAATCCATTCTTTGGAGCATATATTGGGACGCGCAAGAATATCTTTCAGTAAAGTTTCATAATCAACCGGTTTCCTTAAAACCGGCTCAAACAACCCACGTTTATCAGGAGGCTGCCAGTGCGCATCAAATTCCCACTGCGGAAAACCAGAAGAAAGCAGATCCAGATCAATATATGCACAGGTTTTATTATTGTAAGAAATATGAAGCTTGCCGGTATCGGTAAAAGTTCCTATAACCGTGCTTTCTACAGCATGTTTTTTTGAAAGTTCAAGAAAGCGTTTTAGATCTTCCGGCCTTACAGCCACGGTCATACGTTCCTGAGATTCTGAAATCCATATCTCCCACTGATCAAGGCCTTCATATTTTAAAGGAACTTTTTCAAGCTGGATATCACATCCATTTGAGAACATTGCTGATTCACCTACTGATGATGAAAGCCCTCCACCGCCGTTATCGGTAATAAATGCTATAAGCCCTTCATCACGTACCTCTAAGAGGAAATCATGCATCTTTTTCTGGGTGTATGGGTCACCGATCTGGACATGGCCGGCAGGAGTATGCTCGGAAAAAGTTTCTGATGCAGCGGTCACGCCATGAATTCCATCTTTGCCGACCCTTCCGCCACACATGATAACCAGATCGCCGGGAGAAATATCTTTTTGCTCCGATGGTTCATCTTTTACCATAGCAGGCATGATACCAAGTGCTGTTACAAAAACCAGGCATTTGCCCATGTACCCATTATGGAAAAAAACCTGACCAAAGGGTGTCGGTATCCCGCTTTTGTTGCCGCCATCTCTTACTCCTTCTATAACGCCATCTAAAAGCCGTCTCGGATGCAAACGCGGTTTGAGATCTCCGCTATAATCCCTGTGCCCAACACAATAGCCGTAGCTGCCCATAATCAGCTTTGACCCCTTGCCGGTACCCATGGGGTCACGGTATATTCCTACTATGCCGGTTATAGCCCCGCCATATGCTTCCATATTGGAGGGAGAATTATGCGTTTCTCCGGTAATAACATAATTATAATCCTGGTCAAAACGCCCCACACCGGCATTATCCCACAAGACAGATACAACCCAGGATTTTCTTTCCTTTAATGTCAACGTAGGGGTTTCAATGCAGGTTTTAAAAAGATTATCCACAAGTTCTAAATTATCTGCTGCAAGATCATGGTAACTGAACAGCCCTCGGAAAGTATTATGATTGCAATGGTCGCTTCTGGCCTGAGAAATATATTCAAGTTCAATATCTGTAGGATCTGAGAGCCCGACTTTTGCACGCGCTGCCTGAACATTTTCTTCTAAAAAATATTTCCTTATAATTGGTATATCATTTGGATTCAAAGCCAGATTACGTTCATCACTGATTTGCTTTAGTGTTAAATCGCTGTCTATCGGAATTGTGATAACTGTAGGTATGTGGTTAAGCTTGACTTTTGGAATTATAAAGCCGATCCCTGTCTCAGGATCCCAATCATCTTTTGAAAAAATCTTCCATTGCTGGATGATATCATTTGCCAGAAGCTCGCCGGCAATTTTATCCGTGTCTTCGGCAGTAAGACCGTTGCCTTTAAGGCAAAAACGCTTTGACGTATATACGGACTCTTCATGGCCGAAGTTTACTCCCAGAATATCTTCCACTGCTTCAACCGCAGTGCTGCCCGGGTTGTCCTTAACTCCAGGCCTGTAGCCGACCCAGATAGTCCAGTCAAACTCAACAGGCAAAGGCTCAAAAGAAGAAATTTGCGTTACAGGATTTGTAAAAACCTCTGTCTGTATTTTCTTCAATTGATCATCCGACAGGTTGGCATCAATAGTAATTACATGAACTGTCCTTACCTGTGAAAGGTCAATCCCAAAGTAATGCATTGCCTTTTGTCGAATACCTTCGCCCTCGGCATCAAACAAATCGGATTTTAACGTTATTTCCAGTCTATTAGGCATAATAATATTTAACTAAAAAACATTCGAGTTATATCATTATAAAACACATAAATCATGAGCATAATCAACAAAAAGATACCTGCCTGCTGGGCAATTTCACGAAATTTAACATTTACAGGACGTCCTGTTGCCGCCTCAATAAAAAAGAAAACCAGATGACCTCCATCCAGAACAGGTATAGGCAGAAAATTGATTATGGCAAGATTAATACTAAGCAGTGCTATAAAAAACAACAGGTTTGATATTCCCTCTTTGGCCTGTTGTCCCGCCATCTGTGCGATCATAAGCGGACCGCCCAGAGTTTTTGTCGAGATGGCACCCTGAATCAGCTTTACAATACTAACTATGGTTAACTTTGAAATGTTATAGGTCTGTATTAAGCTCTCTGAAAAGGCCTGGAAAAAATTCATTTTTTTTGAAAAACCATCTCCAGAAGATGTAATACCAATAACATAACGCTGAAAATCCTCGCCAAAAATATTTTTGGAAGTTATCACTTCAGGCTTAACATTTGCGACAATTACAGATTCATTTCTCTGAATATGTAATACAAGTTCCTCTCCATTGCTTTCAGAAATAATTTTCGCCAAGTCCTCCCATCTCTCAATGGGAATTTTATTAATAGCTATTACTCTATCGCCTGTTTTCAGCCCTCCTGTAGAAGCCGGGCTATTCTCTTTAACCTCTCCTATGGAAGGCTCTAAAATGAAAGTTCCATGAATCTGGAACATTCCAAAAAAAATTATCATTGCGAGGAAAAGATTAAAGAAAGGGCCGGCAGCAACAATTAAAATTCGTTTTAAGACATGCTTGTGGGTAAAAGAAACAGATATATCATCAGGGCTGACAGCAACATTTGGATCCTCACCTACCATTTTTACAAAACCGCCAAGGGGGATTGCCGAAACGCAATAATCGGTATTGCCTATTTTTTTGCCGAATATCTTGGGGCCGAATCCTATAGAAAATTTTTCTACCCCTACTCCGAACAACCTGGCAACAAGGAAATGACCGAGTTCATGAAATGATATAAGTATTCCTAATACTATTATAAATGCAAATATACTTGTACTCATAATTACAATAGTTCCTATTGTAAGCTGTTGAGATGTTGAGCTGTTGAGCTTATCAGCTTACCAGCTATTCCTCTGGCCCACTTATCAGCTTCAAGGATATCAGATAATGCTGGATCTTTGACAGATGAATGTTTCTCAATTGTATTTTTTATTAATTCCGGAATATTGGTAAATGAAATACGTTTATCCAGAAAGGCCTTCACTGCCACTTCATTTGATGCATTTAAAACCGCAGGCATTGTTCCACCTATTCCATAGGCTTTAAAAGCCAGTGCAAGGCATGGAAATTTTGTTAAGTCAGGCTGCTGAAAGGTAAGCGCCCCAATATTTACAAAATCCGGAATCGGTTGCTTAAGCGCAAGACGTTCCGGATAAGATATCGCATATGCTATGGCTCCCTTCATATCCGGTATGCCTAATTGAGCAATAACCGCCCCATCTCTATATGCAACCATTGAGTGAATCACGCTTTGAGGATGAATCACAACCTTAATCATATCATGCGATACTCCGAAAAGATGTTTTGCCTCAATTACCTCAAGCCCCTTGTTCATAAGAGTAGCTGAATCTATGCTGATTTTTTTGCCCATCTGCCATGTAGGATGATTTAAAGCCTCCTCTGGTTTTATCGAGACAAATTCATTCGCCGGCCTGTTCAAGAATGGACCGCCTGAAGCCGTCAGTAGTATCTTGTTCATATCTTTTCTGCGGTGGCCGGCAATACATTGGAATACAGCACTATGTTCGCTATCTATGGGAAGTATGCTTATACCTTTTTCCGCTGCTTTTTTTACAACAATTTCACCAGCCATTACAAGGGTTTCTTTGTTGGCCAGTGCAATGTTCTTTCCAGCTTCAATTGCAGCCAGGGTAGGCATCAATCCTGCAGCTCCAACCATTGCGGTTACAACCATTTCGACAGAATCATAAGTTGCTGCCGCCCTGTAGCCATCTTCACCATGCAATATTTCAACATCAGCGCCTGACGGAAGCACATTTTTCAATTCTAAAGCTCTGTTTTCATCAAAAACCACCGCTATCTCAGGATGAAATGTTTCAATCTGTCTGGCTAATAATTCAACATTATTGGCCGCAGCAAGAGCTTTGACTTTAAACCGGTCACGAAACATTTCTACAATCTTGAGAGTATTACGTCCTATGGATCCGGTAGATCCGAGTATTGAAAGATTTTTCATATATAATTAACAAAATATAAATTCGTAACCATTCACTGGAAAACCGGTAGCATATAAAGCTATTTTCCAGCATTTAAGCTTTTACAGGTGCTGTAGATGTGCGTTTTCAGGACAATCAACTATAGTTTGGCTATGTTGGTTGCCCTGAAAACGTGCATATGCAGTGCCTGTGAACGCTTACATAAATTCTTTAAAAAAATATGCCACGGGAGCGGCAAACTGAAGGGCATCTATACGATCCAGTATGCCGCCGTGTCCCGGCAGTAATGAACCGGAATCCTTAATATCAGCGGAACGCTTTAGTGCTGATTCAAACAGATCGCCCACCTGACCCGCGATACCGATAAAGAGGAATAAAAGGATGCTTGCTCCCAATGATAAGTTAGAAAGAAAAAAACACTTAAAAAATAATCCGACGGCCAAATTTGAAAAAAGCCCCCCAATTGAACCCTCTATTGTTTTTTTGGGGCTTACTGAAGGACAGAGCTTGTGCCTGCCAAAATAAGAACCAATATAAAATGCACCGATATCACCGGCAAAAACAACAAATAAAAGGAAAAATATCCAGAGCATTCCGTCCGCTCCGTTACGGATCAGAATCAGAAAGGAAAGTAATATGGGAATATAAATAATCCCCAGAACCTGTTTTGTAAAATTCTCAATTATGAACGAATCGGATTTAAACTGTGTAAGGGTAAACAGGCCGGAAATAATTAGATTAAAAGCGACTATGATTATAATAAGATCTAATGCGTTTTTATAAGCCGCCCACATAATGACGGGTCCAACAAATATTGATAGAAGCAAGATAATGCCCGATATTGTTTTACCTTTTGTATTAAAAACAATACGAAAATATTCGAGCAGAGCTAAAACGCATATTATGCTTAGTGAAACAGCGAATAATGCCCCCCCTTTGTAAATAATCAAAAAAAGAAAAGGGGTAGATATAATGCCTGTAATCCAACGTTTTAAATGCATAATAAATAGTATACGGGTTAAACTTTTCCGAATCTGCGTTCACGGTGCTGATAGTGTTTTAGAATTTCCAAAAACTCCTGTTTGCTAAAATCGGGCCATAAAGTTTTTGTAACAAAAATCTCAGTGTACGCAATTTGCCACAAAAGAAAATTACTTATGCGCATTTCACCGCTTGTCCTTATAAGCAGATCAGGATCGGGAATTCCTTTTGTATAAAGGAAATCAGATACAAGTTCGGACGTTATGAAGTCAGGATCAATGTCGCCTTCTTTTGTTTTTATCGCTATTTCCCTGACCATCCTGACTATTTCGGCACGACCTCCATAACTCAATGCAAGATTAAGCATCAAACCGTTATTTTTTTTTGTTAGTGCCATTGTCTTGTGCAATACCTGCTGAACATTTTCCGGCAGCTTCTCTATCTGTCCAATGGCATTGAGGCGGATATTATTATCCAACATCTCTTTCAGCTCTGACTCAAGGAAATTTTTCAGGAGAGTCATAAGAGCGAAGATTTCTGTCTTTGGCCTCTGCCAGTTCTCAGTGGAAAAAGCATATAAAGTCAGGATGGAAATACCTGTCTCACGACAGGTTCTAACAATAGCTCGAACAACTTCAGCGCCCTTTTTATGTCCTTCAATTCGATTTAAAATACGCTTTTTTGCCCAACGCCCATTACCATCCATAATGATTGCAACATGACAGGGAAGACTTGCTGGATCAATATCAGAGGAAGACTCGCTAGAATTCAATGATCTCTTTCTCTTTTTCTTTAAAGATGTCGTCATTTATAAGCTTGATTTGTTCATCCGTTATCTTCTGGATCTGGTCATGTGCTTTGAAAGCGTCATCTTCCGAAATATCGCCATCGGTTTTTAAACCTTTGATCAGTTCGTTTGAATCGCGTCTGATATTGCGTACAGCCACCTTATAGTCTTCACAAATTTTTCGTACTATTTTTACAAGTTCCTTACGTCTTTCTTCGGTAAGCGCTGGAATGGATATGCGAATAATCTTACCATCGTTTGAAGGAGTGAGGCCCAGATCGGATTTAAATATTGCCTTTTCAATCTCCTTTATTACGGTAACATCCCAGGGCTGTATTATAATAAGGCGACTTTCAGGAACTGAGAGCGAGGCCATCTGGTTAATTGGAGTCCGGGTGCCGTAATAATTAACAAATATTCCATCAAGTAAAGAAAGAGAAGCACGGCCAGTCCTGACTTTATTTAAATCCTTTTTAAGGGCGGCAATTGATTTGCCCATATTTTCTTTTGTTTCTTTATATATGGATTCCAGCATATAATTTTACCTTTTCGTCATCAATTGTTTATCCTGGTTCCGATTTCCTCTCCACATACTATTTTTCTGAGATTTCCCTTGTTTTTAATATCAAAAATCACAAGGGGAAGCTGGTTTTCCATAGCGAGAGAGATAGCTGTCATATCCATGACTTTGAGCTGCCTTTCCAAAACTTCTATATAAGTGATTTTTTTAATAAACTTGGCGTCCTTGTTTACAACAGGATCTGAATCATACAGGCCTGCAACCTTGGTGGCTTTCAGCAAAATCTCTGTATGAATCTCCTGACCTCTTAAAACCGCAGCAGTGTCCGTGGTAAAATAGGGATTCCCTGTACCTGCTGCAAAAATAACGACGCGTCCTTTTTCAAGATGGCGAATAGCTTTGCGCAGAATATAAGGCTCAGCCACCTCATGCATCGATATTGCAGACTGGATGCGTGTCGGTACACCTTTCTTTTCAAGTGCGTCCTGCAATGCGAGGCTGTTGATTACTGTTGCCAGCATTCCCATATGGTCAGCAGAAGTTCTATCCATTCCAAATGAACTGGCGGCAATCCCTCTGAAAATATTCCCGCCGCCGACAACAATAGCTATTTGAATCCCCAAATCAAATATCGAGCGAACTTCTTCAGCCACATATTTTATAACTTCCGTGCTGATACCAAAACTCTGATCGCCCATAAGAGCTTCACCGCTTAATTTTAACAAAACCTTGTTGTATCGAGGAAGTGTCAAGGCTTATGAATCTCCTATCTGAAATCTTACAAAACGTTTAATTGTTATGTTCTCGCCCATCTTTGCAATCAGATCATTTAAAAGATCCGATATATTCACATCCGGATTACGCACGTATGCCTGATTCAACAGGCAGTTATCCTTATAAAACTTGTTTAGTTTTCCCTCAACTATTTTGTCTATCACGTTTTCGGGTTTACCCAATTCAATGGCCTGTGCACGATATATTTCCTTTTCTTTATTTATGACTTCCTCCGGCACATCATTGGATGCGATTCCAACAGGATTGGTTGCCGCTATATGCATAGCTATATTTTTAGCAAATTCTTTAAAGTCATCATTCTTTGCAACAAAGTCGGTCTCGCAGTTTATCTCAACCAGCACTCCCAGCTTGCCGCCCATATGGATATAAGGTTGGATTAATCCTTCGCTCATAGCTCTTCCGGCCCTTTTCTGCGCTGTTGCCAACCCTTTTTTTCTTAAAAAATCGACTGCGTTATCTATATCGCCATTGCTCTGTAAAAGCGCTTCTTTACAATCCATTATTCCGACTCCGGTCTTTTCACGGAGCTGTTTAACCATTATAGCACTTATTGCCGTCATTATTATTCTCCTATATCCCTTGCTTCAGTAGTTTCTCCTGATTTTTCGCTCTCTTTATCATCTGAGGTTTCTAAAGAAGCTATGGGAGCTGTTTTTCTGATTATCTCGACGACAGGTCCCTTAGAACCGTCTGCAATAACCTTTCTTTCACCGGGTTTTAACTCTGAATCTACTGGTAAACCTTCGGCTTCATCCTCTATCTCTTTATCGGCCTCAGCCTGCTGTTTTTCCAACAAGCGCTGTTTTCCCTCAATACAAGCTTCAGCAATTCTGGATGAAATCAGTCTTATCGCCCGAATAGCATCATCATTGCCCGGTATAATGTAATCTATTTCGTCTGGATCACAATTGGTGTCAACAATAGCAATAATTGGAATCTTCAGCCGTTTTCCCTCACGAACTGCAATTGCCTCGTTTTTGGGATCAACAATAAATATAGCACCAGGAAGCTTATTCATGGAACGGATTCCGCCAAGAACGTCGTCAAGTTTTACCCTGGACTTTTGAAGTTTCAACCTTTCTTTTTTGGGGAAAAGGTTAATTGATCCATCATTTATTATATTATTGAGATAATCAAGGCGGTCGATACTCTGTTTTATTGTCTGAAAATTTGTAAGCATTCCGCCAAGCCATCTGTTATGGACATAGAACATCTCGCATCTATTGGCCTCTTCATAAATAGATTCGCGCGCCTGCTTTTTGGTTCCTACAAAAAGGATTGACTCGCCATTTGCAGCCAAATCGACTATAAAGTCATATACATTTTTAAACATACGAACGGTTTTCTGAAGATCTATGATATAGATACCGTTCCTTGCCCCAAAGATATAAGGTTTCATCTTGGGATTCCAGCGCTTTGTCTGATGACCGAAATGTACTCCTGCCTCAAGGAGTTCCTTCATTGTGATATAAGACATATTGTATTCCCCTTATTAAATGGTTATTCTTTCGCCTTCATCATCCCCATTTCCGACTCCGCCAAGCGAAGCACCGGGAAAAAAGTCCAAAGGCGTGCGACTAATCGTTCACGGCTACATATATAAACCTTTTTAAATTAACAAATATTATAATGCTCTGCAATAGTTTTTTTATTTTTTCCTCATACAAACCATTCTATAATGAGCACTGTAGTCTTTTTTAAAGACAACATTTTCATAATTCCCACAATCATCTATAATTTTTTTAATCTGATCTTTTTGATCATGTCCTATCTCCAGCAAAAGTATTCCCTTTTGTACAAGGAAGGCATGAGCTTCAAAGATAATTTTTTTAATTGGGTCCAGTCCGGCTTTACCACCGTCAAGAGCCCTAATGGGCTCATATCTGTATATCTCAGGCTGGAGTTCAGGTATGGACAACGTCCTGATATAAGGAGGATTGGATATAATCATGTCAAACAACTGTCCGGTATTTTTTAACGGCTCAAGCCAATCTCCGGTAAAAAAATTTATTTTTCCATCAATACGATGAAGTTTTGCATTCATAAATGCCAGTTTAACAGCTTTATCTGAACTATCAGATGCAAAATAGATATACTCCGGCCTTTCAGATGCAAGCGCCAGTGTTATTGCGCCGGAACCTGTACCAAGCTCTAAAATACGCTTTGGCCCAGGACCCAATTCCGGAAGTGAAAGCGCTGACTCAACAAGGCATTCTGTCTCAGGGCGTGGAATCAGTACATGCTTTGTCACAGATAGATCCATAGACCAAAACTCTCTGGTGCCCACGATATATGCAACCGGTTCCCTGTTAATTCTCCTTTTTATATATGTTTTGAACAGCAAAAGTTCATCGACGGTAAGCGGCTGATCATAGCGCAAATACAAATCTATCCTTTTTAAGCCTAATGTATGCGCCAGGAGTATTTCAGAGGTTGATCTTGGGCTGTCAATATTGTGGGATTTAAAATACGAAGTAGTCCAATCGAGGAGTTTAATTATTGTCCATTCAGGAAACTCTGAGTTTGACTGATTCTGCATTCTGTAATGCCTGAGTTTGATAAAATGTTGTAAGTTGGTCAATTATATCATCCATATCTCCCTGCATAATACTTTCCAGTTTGTAAAGGGTAAGTCCGATCCTGTGGTCTGTAACCCTGCCCTGTGGAAAGTTATATGTTCTTATCCTTTCACTTCTATCCCCGCTTCCTATCTGGCTTTTCCGTTCTTCCGACCTCTTTTCATTTTGTTCTCTGATCTTACTGTCAAGAAGACGGGCGCGCAAAACCTTCATGGCCCGGTTTTTGTTTTTTAATTGTGACTTTTCATCCTGGCAAGTAACAACAAGGCCTGTTGGCAGATGAGTAATACGCACGGCTGAATCGGTAGTATTTACAGATTGACCTCCTGGTCCGCTTGAACGATATACATCAACTTTAATTTCACCTGGATCAATATGGACTTCAACTTCTTCCGCTTCAGGCAAAACCGCCACTGTAACCGCAGAGGTGTGTATTCTTCCTTGAGTTTCAGTTGTAGGGACACGCTGGACACGATGAGTACCGCTCTCATATTTAAAGCGGTTATATGCTCCTTTACCATGGATCATCGCTACAATCTCTTTTAAACCACCTGCGCCCATTGTATGATGATTCATGATCTCAACCTTCCAGGATCTGTTTTCAGCATATCTGCTGTACATTCTGAACAGATCATTTGCAAACAGGCTTGCCTCCTCTCCTCCTGTCCCGGCTCTTATTTCAATTAATACATTTTTTACATCGAGCGGATCCTTAGGAATAAGCAGCTTTTTAAGCTCTTTTTCCCGCTTCTCCCTTTCAGTACTTAAAGAGTTAACTTCTTCCCGTGCTAAATTTTTTATTTCAGAGTCGGCATCCTTCAGCAATTCGCTGCTGTCCTCAAGCTCTTCTATTATCTGTTTGTAATTTCTGTAAACCGATACAATCTTGTTAAGTTCAGCATGTTCCTGGCTATACTTCTGGTATAAATCCCGGTCCTGAATTATTTTGGGATTACCCAATAATTCTTCCAATTCTAAAAAGCGGTTTTCAACCCCTTTTAACCTGTCAAACATAAATAATACTTACCTAACCCGGATAAACCGGAAATCCGAAGCACGAAATTCGAAACTCAAAACAAATCCAAATACTAAATGCTCAAATGTTCAAAACTGTAAGAGCCGTCTTGAGCGCAATCGAATCTGCCTTCGGCGGACACTGTCGTTTTTGATTTTGAATTTTTGCCATTTGATATTGTTTCGGCCATTTTTATAAGATCGGGCGATATTCCTATTTCGAATTTATTTTCTGCTACAAAAAACACGAATTTTAGAGCTAAGAAACTAACTGATCAAAAAATATTTTAATTGTAAAATTGTTGGTCTGTAACGATAATAACCGAGAAAAGGCGAATTCCAAAATGCCCCGACTCGGTTAAATTCCTCATCAACTACGCACAAGTTAAGTTTAACGTAAGTTACTTCTGAAATTTTTCATATTTTTTGCGGAAACGTTCAATTCTACCGGCTGTGTCAATGAGTTTCTGCTTACCTGTAAAAAATGGATGGCATTTTGAACAGATTTCAACCCGTATATTTGATTTTGTTGAACCGATTTCAATCACATTTCCACATGCACACTTAATAGTAGTAACCGAGTACTTAGGATGTATGTCAGCTTTCATTTTTTATATTCCCTTATTATGAATTCATTGAATTTAAAAAACTTTTATTATCTTTTGTTCCGCTCATTTTTTCAAGTAAAAATTCCATACTGTCTGAAGGATTTAATGAGGAAAGGAGTTTTCTTAATATCCAGACACGGTTAAGAGTCTCTTCATCCAGCAGCAACTCTTCTTTGCGGGTACCTGATTTCTTTATATCAATCGCAGGGAATAATCTTTTATCAGAAAGTCTTCTATCTAATTGAATTTCCATATTGCCCGTGCCCTTGAATTCCTCAAAAATGACTTCATCCATCCGGCTTCCTGTATCAACCAGAGCGGTTGCTATAATAGTAAGGCTTCCACCTTCTTCAATATTTCTGGCCGCGCCAAAAAAACGTTTCGGCCGCTGTAGAGCATTTGAATCAACTCCTCCGGAAAGAATCTTTCCGCTCGGCGGCATAACAGAATTATAGGCACGCGCAAGTCTTGTTACGCTATCCAGCAGAATAATAACATCCTTTTTATGTTCCACCAGCCTTTTTGCCTTTTCGATCACCATTTCGGCGACCTGAACATGTCTTTCAGAAGGTTCATCAAAAGTTGAGCTTATGACTTCCGCATTAACTGATCGTTGCATATCCGTCACTTCTTCAGGGCGTTCATCAATCAGAAGAACAAAAGGAATAATATCTTTATGGCTGGCAATAACGCTGTTGGCAATATTCTGCAAAAGCATCGTTTTTCCTGACCTGGGAGGTGAAACGATCAGGCCCCTCTGGCCAAAACCAATAGGAATCATAAGATCCATTATTCTTGTAGAGTAATTATCGGAAGAAGTTTCAAGATTTATTTTTCTCTCAGGATAAAGCGGAGTCAGATTATCAAAAAGGATCTTTTCCCTGGCCACTTCAGGATCTTCATAGTTTACAGCCTCAACTTTCAAAAGCGCAAAATACCGTTCAGACTCTTTTGGCTGTCGGATCTGCCCCGACACAGTATCTCCAGTCCGCAGATTGAAACGACGTATCTGTGACGGAGAAACATAAATGTCATCAGGACCGGGAAGATAATTGGAATTAGGCGATCTCAAGAACCCAAATCCGTCAGGCAATATCTCAAGTGTTCCTTCACCGAATATTAAACCATCCTTTTCAATCTGGGCCTGCAGAAGGGCAAAAACAAGATCCTGCCTTCGCATTCCGGCTGCACCATCAATATTAAAACCCTTTGCCATATCTGTCAGTTCACTTATTTTCTTGTCTTTTAATTCAACTATGTTCATTAAAATTTACCTCATTACTTATTCTTGCGAACCCAATAATCCATATTTCTCAAAGCATTCAGACTTCGTCACCCAATTAAGTCTTTAAAACGGATTTCATGCACGCCCCTCTTTATTTTATCTTCGATAGCGGAATGAGTGAAACGGCAAAAGCTAATTCCGGATGGGTCGATTGCTAATAGGCTGGTTCCCTGCTGGTTGTTAGAGACCTTTGCAACACGTCCCCCTTTTGTTCAATTGGCGCAAAAGGTTAGCGCTTTCGCTTCACTAAAAGTTCCAGCGTTAGGCTATGTTAGCTGATAAGCTGTTATGCCTTTTTATCTTATGAGCTTAAGAGCCATCAGCTATAAGCTAAGCTGTATTCCTGTAGTTAAAATTTTTCCCTTACTTGAACCTAAATTGAGCGATTTTTTACTCGACCTGCACCAATCTCTTGCGCATCAAGGGCTTGCGAAAAGTCTCGACATATCCATTGATATGCCTCCAATTTTCGCAAACCTTGCTGCATCAAGACCTTGGCACATTTCTTCGCAAAAAAATCGCTCAACTTAGGTTGAACAAACAGGAACGTTTTTCAAAGGGCTCTATTATGGAGGAATATAATTTAGTTTATTTTAGGGCTCGGTCAGAAATAACTTGGCATTTTTGCATCCCAACTTCACTATATCTTTAACCGATCTTCATTCGCAAAAGTCCTCGAAATAGCTCGTTATTCCTGCGGTTTTGCTCAATCAGATCAATTAAATCTACGGCAAATTTGGGCGCAAATTCTACCAAGTTGTTTTTGACCAAGCCCTTAGTGATTTTTTAATTCAGAAGAATTTAAAAGGTATTCTCTCCAATAGGTGGGCTTACTGCCTTAAATAAATTTAAAAATAACTTACGTTTTTTTGTTTGTCAAGCACTTTCAATACTTTTTTTCGTATTTTCTTATTAGTTCACTATATAAAACTTCAACTAATTTTATCAAATGTTCGATTGAACCGTTATTTTTTATAACCAATTCAGCCCGTTTAATCTTTTCTTCTTCAGGCATCTGTAAGCTGAAAAGGGATTTTGCATCATAGCGTGAAACTTTATCCCGGCACATCAGCCTTTCAATCCGCAATTCATAGTCGGCGCTAACCATTATGACCAAATCGAACAGGTCTTCCAAGTAAAGTTCAAAAAGAAGAGGTATTTCTACAAAAACAAATCTTTTAACATTTTTTTCCGCTTCAGTCATTTTTAACTGAATACACTTTATTATTTCAGGATGTACAATTTTCTCCAGCGTTTTACGTGCAGAATCGTCATTTGCAATAATGCTTCTCAGCAGTTTACGATTCAGAAAGCCGTTTTCTTTCAACACCCTTTTTCCAAAGAAATTAATTATATTTTTATAGGTAGGAGTGCCCGGAGAAACAACTTCCCTTGCAATAATATCGGAAAAAACTACTTGCGCGCCCATTTTTTTTAAAATATTACAGACAGAAGTCTTGCCGGAACCGGCATTGCCTGTAACCGCGACCTTTATTGTCTTTTTTTTATAATCTTGCATAACATATATGAATAACTTGTTATAACCATGAACAAATTAGATATAAAAATTATACCGAAAATTAAAGGCACATATATTGTCGGCGGTTCAATAAGGGATATAATTCTTGGAAGATCTCCTTTTGATTATGACATCGCTGTTTTTGGAAATCCAGAAAAATTTGCAAAAAAAATAGCTGTAAAAAAATCAGATCACATCATTGAGTTAGGCAAGAAGGATCACAAGATAATCAGGGTAATTTCCGATAATAAAATCTTTGATATATCTTCGGCTAATGGGCAGACTATTGAAGATGACCTTCTTAAAAGGGATTTTACGATCAATGCCATGGCCTATTCTTTGTCATCGGGAAAGATTATTGACTGTACTGGCGGCATGAAGGACATTGCAGACAAAAAAATCCGCATGGTTTCAAATACAGCATTTGAGAAAGACCCTGTCCGTCTTATCAGGGCTTACAGGATAGGCGCATCACTGAATTTTGAAATCGATACAAATACGGTCTCTGCAATAAGAAAAAATGCAAAGCTTATAAAAAATTCTGCCGGCGAACGCATCAGGTCAGAATTTTTAAGGATACTGCATACGCCTAAATCACATCATTTTATTTCTCAAATGGCTGATACCGGACTTTTATTTGCTATTTTTCCTGAACTTGGCAAATTAAAAGGATGCATTCAGAACAGATTCCATCAATATGATGTTTTTGAACACACAATGAAGGCATTTTATCATCTTGAAAATATTCTTAACAACAAAATCACCCACAGCATAGATGAAAATACGGCATCTCTCCTTAAATTTGCCATTCTGCTTCATGATACAGGCAAACCCCTGGTAAAAAAAACTGATAACAAAGGGAATGTCCGTTTCTACGGTCACAGCAAAAAAGGTGCTGAAATAACTAATGAAATAAGTTCCAGGCTAAAATTATCAACAAAAGAAAAATATTTCGTTGATTTCATTATCCGCAATCATGTCGACCCATTGCACCTTTTTATCGCAAAGAGCAAAGGCACCTTGACCAATAAAGGAATAACCCGCTTCTTTATAAAATGCGGGGACAATACACCCTATCTTTTGCTTCACAGCATTGCAGATATGAAAGGGAAGGGAGATAAAGGCAAAGAGGAATTTATAGAATTTGCGAAAAATATGATCCTCAAATATTTTTCAGAGTTTATGCAAAGAAAAAAAATGCCCGTTCTTATTACAGGCAATGATTTAATTAATGAATTCGGCTTGTCTCCTTCTCCATTATTCAAAAAAATTATATTCAAAGTTGAAGAAGCAATGCTTTCAAATCAGATAAATACCAAACAGGAAGCATTGTCGCTGGTAAAAAAATTATTGAACTCTGATTAAAAGTTAAATTTTCATTTTCTTGACATTAAGCGTTCACGGAACATTGAAATTGGAAATTTGGCCTTCATGCTTTTTATCAAAGTCATACCAGACCATATCTGATAACTCTTCTGGTAGTTTGTAGACATCCAACTCGCAAACTCGTTTTATTTCTCCCCAATTTCAAGTTTCAAAGCCGTGAACGGTTACTCTTGACATTATACACCTATTTTTATAATAAAATAAGTCTGACGGCCTTGTAAATTTTTTTTGACTTCGGATTTAACAAAAACAAATAGCACGCAAAGGGGTTGTTGAAAAGCTATCTGAAAGAAAATCCGGAAATTATAACAAAATATTATTACTGAAAAAGGAGAATCTTATGAACATTTTGTTTTTTGGTCCAAACGGCAGCGGAAAAGGAACTCAGGGAGCCATTGTAAAAGATAAATACAATGCTGCCCACATTGAATCAGGCGCTATTTTCCGTGACAATATCAAGGGCGGCACAGAACTTGGCAAACAGGCCAAGGAATATATCGACAAAGGCGAATTAGTACCAGACGAAATTACAATACCTATGATACTCGACCGCCTGAAGCAAGATGATTGTAAAGTCGGCTGGCTACTCGACGGCTTTCCAAGAAATAAGAACCAAGCAATAAAGCTTAATGAAGCTCTCAAAGCAGAAAACATGATCCTCGATATTGTTGTGGAAATACTCCTTGACCGCCAGATTGCCAAAGACAGAATCATGGGTCGCAGGCTCTGCGCAAATGACAACAACCATCCCAATAATATCTTTATTGATGCAATTAAACCTGATGGAGACAAATGCCGGGTATGCGGCGGTGCATTGTCCAAAAGAGCCGACGATCAGGATGAGGGAGCCATCGACAAACGCCACGGCATTTACTATGACTCAGACACCGGCACACTTGCAGCAGCCTATTATTTCAAAGACCTCGCAGCAAAAGGCGGATCCATTAAATACATTACTCTGGACGGTGCTGCAGACATAAAATCAGTTACAGCAGAGCTTATTTCAAAACTGTAGAAAAGACTCAATTATATTTGTAAGGAACGGGGACGAAATAACTTCCCCAAGTAGGCGTATAGATTTGGGTCAAATTTGTTCGATCTCAAATCACAAAAGTTGATGGAATAGCGGGCTATTTTGATATTTTTGTGATTTGAGATCGGGCAAAGGTGGCCTGAAGCTGTGATGCATAGTTGGGGAAGTTATTTCGCCCCCGTTCCTAACTACTCAGGTGGATAGGCTGAAGGCTGAAGACTGTTAGGAAAAAACGCATTTTGAAGCCATGTTTGGTGCAAGAATCAGATATTTTCGCCAAAATACGGCAATCGTGCTCGTCTGACCCCTTCAGTCTAAACAGCTTCAGCCTGACTACGTGAGTAGAAATTACCTGGTCCCTGTATGTGTTCGGGTTTTAAATTTAAAACCCGAACACATTTTTTTCTTGCCATGTGATTAAAAATAATTTATATTAAAAAATTCAGTACTAAATTAGGCTAAAAATCATCGGAGATTTTTTTATATATTCGTCTGATGTAAAGAAGGGGGCGAGGAGTTTGAAGGAAATTCAAGTCAAGGTTTACGACAATGACCTTGAAAAGGCTATGCGTATTCTGAAAAAGAAGATTCAGAATGACGGCCTTTTTAAAAGGCTGAAGCTGAAAAAAAGCTATGAAAAGCCAAGCGAGCACAAACGTCGCAAGCAGCGCGAAGCCTTAAGAAGACAGAGGATTACGGCTTCTAAAAGATACAGATAATAAGGAACGGGGATGAAATAACTTCCCCAACTATGCATCATAGCTTCAGGCCACCTTTGCCCGATCTTAAGTCCCAAAAATATCAAAATAGCCTGCTATTCCATCAACTTTTGTGACTTGAGATCGAACAAATCTGACCCAAATCTATGCGTCTACTTGTGAAAGTTATTTCATCCCCGTTCCTAAGGTCAAAAACAAATAAAACTCGAACCCGGCAGGAATATTAATTTTTGTCGGGTTTTTTTGTTACTATGAACACAAAGAAACATTACAATAAATGTATTCAGACCATGTACGGCCTGAGAAGGTTTGGGATCAAACTCGGCCTTTCAACCATCAAAAGCATGCTGCATGACCTGGGAAATCCGCAGGACAAGTTCTCATGCATTCATGTGGCGGGAACAAACGGAAAAGGATCAATTGCATCCTCCATTGCTTCAATTCTTAAGGAATCAAACTACAGGGTAGGTCTTTATACTTCACCTCATCTTGTTCGTTTTAATGAAAGAATACAAATAAACAACCAGCCTGTTTCAGATAAAAATATTGTTGAAGCATATGAAGCATTAAAAAACATATCCACAGGAAAACGCGAGTCGACTTTTTTTGAATACTCCACTGCAATGGCGCTTTATGAATTTGGAAAACAAAAAGTGGACTGGGCTGTTATAGAAACAGGAATGGGAGGAAGGCTTGACGCAACCAACATCATAAAACCCGCCCTTACCATAATTTCCAACATATCACTTGAACACAGAATGTATCTTGGAAACACCATAAAACAAATTGCAGGTGAAAAAGGCGGGATAATAAAAAACAACGTACCTGTTGTAACAGGTGCTAAACAAAAAATCGCTGTTTCAATTTTAAAAGATATTGCCAAACAAAAGTCAGCGCCTTTTTTTCGTCTTGGAGATGAATTTAAAGTAAGAAGGAATAAAAACAAAACTTTTAACTACTTTGGAATAGAAAATACATGGCGCGATTTGCGTACTGGCTTGCAGGGGAACCACCAGATAGACAATGCAGGGCTCGTGCTTGCGGCATGCGAACTGCTGAATAAAAGCAGGGCGAAACTTTCTTTTAACGGCATAAAAAAGGGGCTTGAAAAAAACCGCTGGCCCGGAAGGCTGGATATAGTTTCTGAAAATCCCCTGATAATCCTTGACGGAGCGCACAATATAATTGCAACTAGAAAACTTGTAAAATATCTGTCCAAAAATCTTGCCGGCAGAAATATAACACTTATAGCAGGAATCCTGGATGACAAGCCTTATTCTTCCATGCTTAAAACACTTTGCTCTGTCTGCAATAGAGCCATATTAACCCAGCCAAAGATAAACCGGGCGCTGCCGCCTGAAAAGCTTTATTCTGCTGCAAAAGAAGTAATTACAGATATAAAAATTATACCCGACGTCAGCCAGGCCATAAAACATGCCATTAAAACAACACCTAAAAACGAAGCAATCTGCATTGCCGGCTCACTTTACCTGGTCGGCGAAGCAATTAAATATTTTGAGAAAAGTCCCGCCTCTTCTCTTCTATTAAAAAACAGGTAATTGTGTAACGCTTTAGACTGAAGTTCCCTTTTAGGAAAGGCATAATTGTTTAGCAATATCATGTAGTTTGCGTATTTACAGGTGTGACGTTACTGACTACACTTTTATTGTTTGGAGTAGGTCGGGTGCTTTTTGCTGCTTTAGATTTGGTTTTGTATACATTGTGAAAGTCGTCTCGTTTTCCGATTTTGTCACAAGTTATAGGGTGGACAATCAAGACGTTTTTACAACACAACCCGACCTTATACAACTGGTGCAAACCACTATTCTTTTTACTCTTCCTTTATGAATGGCGCGCACTCTTTGAAGGTTTGGTTTAAAACGACGTTTTGTTATATTGTGGGCATGACTGACATTATTGCCTACAAGTGGCTTTTTTCCGCATATTTCACACATTCTTGACATGATTAGTTCTCCTAAAATTATATTTTCAGAAATTTAAAAACCAGAATTTGTATTTTTACAACAAAATTTATTGAGTGTAAAGTATTTTTTTAACTAAACTCTTCAACAATATATCCTTTTCGGATTAAGAGTGCGGCCGTTACTCCGGTTAAATATTTTTCGCCAACTCCACATGAGGGGCTTTTATCTTTAAGAAAGCAGCGCTTGATTTTTTGCTCCCTGATCATATCCAATGCTGCATAGGCTCCTTCAATAAATGCCTCAGTATTATCATCACCGAAACTGTTTATAACTTTAGCTGTTCCATCCAGAACATCAAAACCATCTCCTTCAACGAGAATTGAGGGGGCTCTTGGAGTAGGGAGTCCGCCAAGCTCTTCGGGACAGATCGGAAGAATTTTTTCAGATCCCAGCAGCTTTATTAAGGCTGAGTTTTTTTTGCTTTTACCATCATATCTGCATTTGTATCCTAAAAGACAGGCGCTTATTGCTATCATAAGGTTCTTATTCTTTTATATATTTTTTACACAAAGCAAGGTACTGAAGTGATTTATGATGGATTCCAACATCGGGATAATTGGTAAGGACAGCCTCGAAACGGCTCAAAGCTGCTTTATAGTGCTTGCTTTTGTAATAAAAGAATCCTACGTAGAATTCATGCCCTGCAAGACTTTTCAAGCATTTTTTTAATTTAACTCTTGCTCTGTTTGCATAGGCGTTTTCCGGGAACTGTTTAATCAGCTTTTTAAAAGTATCCAGTGCTTTTTGCGCTGTGGTCTGGTCTCGATCAACAGTATCTATCTGTTCAAAATAGCAAAGTCCTATCTGATAGATAACATAAGCTATTGCCTCGTTACGCGGATGAAGGTTAACAAACTCATCATATGCAGATATAGCCTCTTCATACTCCTGTAGTTTGTAATATGAATCAGCGATTTTCAGCTCTGCAAGAATTGCATATTTGCTGAAAGGATACCAGTCCCTTAATTTTTCAAAATATTCTATTGCTGTTTTATAATTCTCTTTTTTAAACTCATTCATTCCACTACTTGCAAGTTCCTGGATGCTTTTTTCTTCTTTTGGCTCAAGCCAAGCACAACTTGAAAAGACAAGTAATGAAATGATGGCAATTGTTAAAATACGTTTCATTATTATAAAGTAATATTTTCGTAATAGTTTAGGAACAGGCACAAAGTCGCAAAGAAGAGATGTAAATTACAATCTTGGTGTCTTTGTGGCTGACCTATAGATTCTCCGTATCCTATTCAAAAACCAGGATAAAACCCATTTTGAATTTACGCAAAGTCTTTATTTACAAATAGTTATCTTTTGACAGACTGCCCATTACCACGGAATTTGAATAGGATACGATTCTCCATATAATGTTCTGCCGAAAATACAGCACTTGCCGCATCTCCAGCAGCGGTTACAATCTGGCGCAGGCCGGTACTTCTTACATCACCTGCTGCAAACACACCCGGTACTGATGACTGCATATTCGAGTCGACGATTATAAAGCCGTAATTATCTACTTTTACTTCATCTTTTAAAAAATTTGTGTTGGGTAGTATGCCTGTCCATATAAAACAGCCGTCTACGGAGAGTTCTTTTGTATCTCCGGTTTTAATATTTTTTACTGTAATCTTTTCTACATTTGCTAAACCATCAATACTTGTTAATACGGAATCCCAGATAAATTCAATTTTATCATTGGCAAATGCTCGTTCCTGCAGGATCTTGGTTGCCCTTAATTGATCTCTTCTATGAATAAGATAAACCTTTTTTACAAACTTGGTCAGAAATATGCTTTCCTGAACAGCGGTATCTCCGCCCCCCACTGCCGCAACCATCTTGTCTTTGAAAAAAGGTGCGTCACAGGTTGCGCATGTAGATAAGCCTTTTCCAAAAAAAACATCTTCACCTGTGATGCCGAGCTTTTTGGGTGAAGCTCCTGTAGCTATAATAATTGTGTGGCTTGTGATAGTCCTGTCGCTTAACTTGATTTTTTTGACGGGCTCAGACAACAAATCAAGAGAAATTACTTCATTTGATTCTATATTAAGATCAAATTTTTTAACCTGCTCTGTCATTTTCTGAATCAAGTCAGGCCCGCTGATTCCTTCTGGAAAGCCTGGATAATTTTCAATCCAGTCAGTTGTGAGGACCTGTCCTCCCGGCACAATTTTTTCAATCAGGATTACATTCAATCTGGCGCGTGCAGCATAAAGACCGGCGGTAAGCCCGGCCGGACCACCGCCGATTATAACAAGGTCATAATCAAGACTTTTCATTACAAAGTTTCCTATAAAATTTTGTTTATAACTTCTTCCAGCTTTGATTTGGCAACTATACCTATCACCTGATTTACTACAGTACCATCCTTGAAGAACATAAGCGTGGGTATAGATCTTATTCCGTATTTGCCGGGACTGATTGGATTATCGTCAACATTGCATTTGACAAACTTGATTTTATCTCCAAATTCACCGGCAAGCTGTTCTACCATAGGGGAAATGGCCATGCATGGCCCGCACCACGGAGCCCAGAAGTCTATAAGCACCGGTTTATCAGACTTCAGAACCTCAGCATCAAAAATGCTGTCATCAATTTCCAAAATACCTTCCACCATAATAATCATCCTTTCCGTAATAAATTTTACAATACAAAAGAAATATAATATTGTAGACAAGTATTGTCAACCTTGCCATCAATATCGTTATTTTTCACCCGACTTCACCATATCTTTAACCGATCTTCAATCGCAAAAGTCCTCGAAATAGCAAGCTATTTCAAACCTGAGCAACACAGATGTTGATGTTCAGGGCCAGCAAAAAATCGCAAGTTGTGGCCTTTCGAGGTATAACTATCTGAAATATTTTGGTCATTTGATATTCGAGATTAGATATTGTTTCGAATTTCGATATTCGGATTTTGAAGTCTCCAGAAACTCCTAATATTAAAGCTTTAGCACCGACGTTGCCGTGAAAATACCTTCTTTTTGCTAACATATTTTGTCAAAATATGATAATTATAATATATAAACAAGGATGAAAAATGTTTTTTATGACTTTTTTCAAACCAAAATTGCTTAGGAACGGGGGAAGATATGAAAGTACAAGAACTTATGACAACGAAAATAGAATCTGTGGACGCTGATAGAACAGTATATGATGCGGTTGAGAAAATGGTCGACAGACGAATTCGATCGTTAATGGTCAGATTTCCTGGAAAAGACTTGAACTATGGAATTATCACAGCAAGAGATATAGTTTTTAAAGTGCTGGCCAAAGGCTTGAATCCTAACGATGTTAAAGTCGGAGAAATTGCTTCAAAGCCGGTGGCCTGTATTGGTAAGAATGCGGCCATGAATGAAGTCGCATCACTAATGGAGAAGAAAAAAAATGCAAGAATCTTTGTATGCGAAAATGAAAAAATTATAGGTATAATCTCTTTAATGGACATCATGGCAGGTGCTCTGATCATGAGGGCAAGAGGTGAGCATGATTTTTGAGAAAATTCTGTCCCTTAGCAAAAAAGAACAGGAAGTTACAGACAATATGAGGGAACATATCAAACTCCTCTGCTCTGCTTGTTACTTGTTCAGAACAGCTTTAGAAAAAGACGACCGAAATCTTATGCGGAATTTAATTGATCTCGAACGTGAAAGTGATTCTATCCGGAGAGAAATTATCTCAAAAATATATGACGGCGCTTTTCTACCATACCTCAGACCAGACCTGTGCAGATTTGTTGAGATTGTCGATCATGTTTTTGACGTGCTTGAAGACACAGCTCATTACTACTTAGATGGAAAAATTCCCGAACAGATAAAAAATGAATGTATTAGAATTGCATATCTCAATTTAAAGATCTGTGAAATGCTCTTAATAACATTCGAGGCAATGTTAAAAGGAGATGACCTTAGAGAAAAAACACTGGCTATCAGAATTTATGAGAAAAAGATCGATGATATTAAATTCAGTTTAATTAAGGACATTCATAAAATACCTGTAAGCAACTTCTGGGAGGGAAAAATTTTATCTGATTTTATATCAAGCCTTACCACTATAAGTGATATTGTTGAAGATGCCAGTGATTATCTCCAAATTATAAATGTAAGCATGAAATAATCTGCTCTTGATTATTTAAGGACTTGGGTGCAGTAAATTATGTGGAAGGTCTTGAGTGGTGTTCTTCTGGGCTGGAGCCTTGGAGCCAATGATGCTGCAAATATCTTCGGAACAGGCGTCGCAACAGGTACAATAAAATATGCAACAGCTATATTTCTAACAGCAATCTTCGTGTTATTGGGCGCTCTCCTTGAAGGCCCAAAATGCATGGAAACCGTTGGTGAACTCTCCACCCTTCTCACTATAGAGGCCTTTTATTGCTCATTGGCGGCCGGCATTACCATGACCGTTCTCACTTATTTTGCTATTCCAGCCTCAGCTTCTCAAGCAATTATCGGCGCGGTTATAGGCGCTGGAATTTTATCAGGAACTGCAGATTTTTCCAAGCTTTATAAAATCATCATCTGCTGGATAGTCACTCCTGTGAGCGGCATTGTTTTTGGATATTTTCTTCACCGGTTTTTAAGATATGTTCTATATAAGACCATTACAAACATTACCCACCTCAACTACCTTTATTCCACTGGAATTATTGTGGCGGGCTGTTATGGAGCATATTCCCTTGGCTCGAATAATGTAGCTAATGTAACCGGCGTTTATGTTGGGTCAGGATTACTGTCTGCCGGCACGGCCTCATTAATTGGTGGTCTCAGCATTGCCTTCGGCAGTCTCACCTATGGCAAAAAGGTGATGATGACCGTCGGCAAAGGGATTGCTCCTTTGGATCCATTCTCTGCCTTTGTTACCATTTTGGCGCTATCATTTACCCTCCATATTTTTACTCAAATTGGCGTTCCGATCTCTTCATCTCAGGCGATAGTAGGCGCTGTAATAGGAGTTGGTATCGTGGGAGGTTTGCGTACCGTAAGCACCAAAGTAGTCACCAAAATTACTGTGGGCTGGTTTATGACGCCTTTAGCAGCAGGCATCCTGACTGTCCTTTTCATAAAATTGCTTGTCTAATTGTAGCCGTTCACGGCTTGAAACTTGAAATTGGAAAGTTAGAAATTAGGGAGAGATTAAAATAGAAATTGGGAAGAACAGTACAAAAGCATGAAGACCAAATTTCTAATTTCAACGTTTCGTGAACGGTTACGTTTAATTCTCACAAGTTATTTTTGACCGAGCCCCAAGTTTTTTGCTATGATTGACATTAAGACCATCTTTGTTTTATAAGTTGTGTGCAAAAAATGGTATACTTAACGACAAGTCAAAAATAGTTTACACTTTAGGGGAGGCAATGTGCCCCAAAAAATATGACTTGTGAGATAAGCTATTAGCCGTTAGCTTTTAGCTTAACAGTCCATTTCTAATACAAAGTTTTTTACCTAATAGCTAACTGCTTATTGCTTATTGCTTATTGCTTATTGCTTATTGCTGGCATCCGTAAATATTGAAAAAGTGTAAACTACAAAATGAAGGATGCCTAATAATTTATTAAAATTTGTTTTAGGGGGTATAAATATGTCAGGTATTAACAAGGTAATGCTGATCGGACGTTTGGGCAGAGATCCTGAAGTTCGTTATACTCCAGATGGCGCTGCTGTCGCGAATTTCAGCATAGCTACATCTGAAGAATGGAAGGACAAAGCTACCGGAGAAAAAAAAGAACGCACAGAATGGCATCGTATCGTGGCTTTTAGAAGACTTGGAGAAATATGCGGCGAATATCTTTCAAAAGGCAAGCAGGTATACATCGAAGGCCGTTTACAGACAAGATCATGGGAAAAGGACGGAGTTACAAGATATACTACTGAAATTGTCGCATCTGATGTGCAGTTTTTAGGTGGAAGAGATTCTGTAAATTCAGATGAGCCACCTTTAAATACTCAAGCTTCTGATACCCCCCCCAAGTCGTCAGGCTCGGGTACAATTGGCGATGATATTCCCTTTTAGCCTGTTCACAAAATTATAAGGAGTCTATGATGCAGGAATATACTATTCATCCTCTGGTTGTCGGTATTAATGAGACCGATCAGGGTGTAATGACATATCTTCATGATTATGGAAAAAGGATTTTGCTGCCTATCTATGTTTTTTATTTAAAAGGTGGGGATAAAAACATTCTTGTCGACACAGGACTTGAACAATTTGTTGTATCTGATGAAATAAGAAAAAACTGCGGGTTTGATATACTTGAATTTGAAGACGCTCTTTCAACATTAAATTTAAAGCCGGAAGACATAGATGTGATTATTCACACCCACCTTCATAATGATCATTGTGAAAATGATTATAAATGCTCAAATGCCGATGTTTATGTGCAAAAAGCAGAACTCGATTTTTTAAAAAATCCACATCCTGTTGATCACAGATATTATCCTGACGTTCTTGATGATGTTAATGTAATTGAGATAGAGGGAGATGCAAATATTTTGGATGGAATTGATGTGATTTTTACTCCCGGCCATTCGGTTGGAGGCCAGTCTATATCTGTAAATACATCAAAAGGGAAAGCCATTATCACTGGTTTGTGCTGCAATGATAAGAATTTCCCTGCATCAGGTCCGGCCATTGCACCTGGCGTGCATATAAATGTCATAGAAGCTTATGATTCAATGCAGAAATTAAAGGAAATGGCAGATATACTTATTCCACTTCATGCCCTTTCTGTAGGTAAATTAAAAAGCATTCCATGAAAAAAATATTTAGGTAGATAGAAGGTAGAAGGCTGAAGGTAGAAGACTGAAGCTCCATGATAGTCTTTCCCCTTCAGCCTTCAGCCTTCAGCCTGTTTTTTCAGCACTTCTTCTGCCGCTTCTATCGTTTTATCAATGTGTTCTACTTCATGTGCTGCCGAAACAAAAAGCGCTTCAAACTGTGAAGGAGCAAGATAAATTCCTTTTTCCAGCATACCCTTGTAATAGGCTGCAAACATATCAAGATCACTGGTCTTTGCATCTTCAAAATTTTTAACATCTCTATCCGTGAAAAAAAGGCCGAGCATTGAGCCTGCCCTGTCAACCCTGGCCTTTACTCCTGCCTTTTCCGCAGCTTTCTCGAGACCGGTTGCAAGAAGGTCTGCCTTTTTATCGAGATTTTCATAGAATCCAGGCTTCTTTAATTGCATGAGTGTTGCAATCCCCGCGGCCATGGCAACTGGATTGCCTGACAAAGTCCCTGCCTGATATACAGGCCCATGCGGCGCAATATGTTCCATGATTTCACGCTTGCCTCCATAAGCGCCAACCGGTAATCCTCCTCCGATAATTTTACCGAGACATGTAATATCCGGCAATATTCCATACAAAGACTGAGCACCACCGTATGCAACTCTGAAACCCGTCATAACTTCATCAAATATCAGTAAACTGCCGCTCTTTTCAGTTACTTCCCTTAAAGTCTCCAGAAAACCGTCAACAGGTCTTACAAGTCCCATATTTCCTGCAACCGGTTCAACTATTATACAGGCAATTTTATCTCCCTGCTCATCCATAACCTTCTTAACACTTTCTATATCATTATAGGGCAGTGAAAGGGTGTGAGCTACAAAGGATTCAGGCACTCCGGGACTTCCTGGGATGCCTAATGTGGCAACGCCCGATCCTGCCTCAACAAGAAGGGTATCTGCATGACCGTGATAACATCCATCAAATTTAATTATTGCATCACGACCGGTTACCCCCCGGGCAAGCCTTATAGCGCTCATTGTAGCCTCTGTGCCGGAATTAACCATACGAACCATATCAACAGAAGAAACCGCATCTATAACCATTTCAGCCAGCACTATTTCAAGATCTGTAGGCGCTCCAAAACTTGTGCCGCGATTAAGGACAGATGCAATAGCCTTAATAACCGCCGGATGCCTGTGCCCAAGTATCATTGGTCCCCATGAGCCAATGTAGTCGATGAAACCATTGCCATCTGCATCATAAATCATACATCCTTCTGCATGATCAATAAATACAGGTTCAGCTCCTACGGACTTGCAAGCACGCACCGGACTGTTAACACCACCTGGAATTACATTAATAGCCCTGTTAAAAAGCTTATTGGAATTTTCGCGATTCATTATTCAGCATCCTTTCCTTTAAAAATTTGCACCATAGCCTTTATAATTTGATTTAAAAAAATATCAGATACGTTTTAATAGGTCAAGAAAGATGAACTCGTAAAAAAAATTAAAAAAAATTGACAGTGATTACTAAATTTGTTAAAAAATTTTTGTTTTCAGTCATTAATAAATGAAACCTTTGAAAAATATTTCCCGCTATAAGCGGGATTCAACTTCAAAAGTCTCACTGAGACCTTTGAAAAACGTTCAATTTTGTTCAAGTTCAAGGAAGGCGAAAATTTTAAATGTAGGAATACATTGAGTATTTCGAGGCTTAAAATTTGAGCCTGACGCCGGCACGAAGTGAAGCTTTAGCGCTATTTGGGCAAAAGGGGGCGTTTTGCAAAGGTCTCACTGGGCCGTTAGCTCAATCAGGCAGAGCACCTGACTCTTAATCAGTAGGTTGAAGGTTCGATTCCTTCACGGCCCACCAAATGAAAAGTTTTCCGGTAAAGGACATAAAAACCATATTTGTAAGAAATGTTCTGCATTACCAAAAATTTGATAACTCAAAAGTAACTAGTTAACAACCAGAGGTGGCGGGCACTTAAATTTAAAACGGCTGACTGTTTGAGCGTATTAGTGAGTATTAAGAAAAAAGAGGCACTTTTGTATATTCTTGATAAAAGGATAAACTCAAGCCATAACGTTCTATTTTTCTAACTGATATTAATACTCTTTTTTCTTTAGGCTCACTTATGCGTGAGTTTCAGACGTTCTTAAATTTAAATGCCCGCTGCCTCATGTTAATCTCATAATTGAGTTTTCAAATTTCTGATTACCAAAAGAAAAATTCTATTCAACAGGAAGATGAAATATTCGGATACTTCCAAGAAGAACCTCACCCCGTTCCTTAAGAACATTATCAACTTCATCAAATAATAAAATCGCTGACCTTGCTAAAATTGCTTTGGAAGTTGGTCTTGTCAAACCGCATAAACGGCGGAGGTTGAAGTTTTTATCCAAGAACCGAATGGATTTGTTGATTAAACTTGAAGAAACGGGTTTGATCGATGCTCATCATTTTTACCTAAGTTGAGCGATTTTTGGGGAAGAAATGTGCTGAGATCTTGATGCATAAGGGGTTGCGAAAACCGCAGGCATACCCGTGGATATGTTGAGGATTTTCGCAAATCCTTGATGCGCAAGAGATCAGTGCAGATCAAGCCAAAAATCGCTCAATTTAGGTTTTAGTAGAAGTGGAGTTTTACGATATGAATAATAATCAAAAAAAACCCAAAGGCGCTGGTAAAAGCAGCTTTGAATTAATTGATCCAAAAAAGTTAGCAGAAATATTATCATTGAAATCAGGTTCTGTTGTACTTGATTTAGCCTGTGGTAAAGGGGCTTACTCTATATTTCTTTCCAGAATCGTTGGCAATGAAGGATTGCTTTACGCTGTAGACCTCTGGAAAGATGGTCTATTACTTTTGGAGGAGCAGATCGAAAAACAAAGCATAACCAACATCATGCCCCTTCTTGCTGATACGACTGAACAAATAGATATAGATGATTACAGTGTAGATTTGTGTTTGATGGCGACTGTCTTGCATGATTTTGAAGAAGCAAATCAAACTGACTCTGTTTTGAGAAAAATTAAAACTTTACTCAGACCAGGAGGATGTTTAGCCGTTATTGAATTTAAAAAGATTGAAGGACCACCGGGGCCACCAATTGGTATTCGATTATCTGAAGATGAAGTAGAAAAGATGGTTACAGAATATGCTTTTACAAAAATGAAAGTCGCTGACATCTGCGACTATAACTACTTGATGACATTTTATTCAGAATAGGTTTAAATAGCGCACCTTTGGTGCGGGTTCAATTGGATGAAACCGAACTGGAAACATTGGTTGTGATCATCAGAGATCGAATTGAAGGGTAATTTACCATTTTTACCAGGAAATGTGAAATAAGGGACATCAAATGGAAAATAAGGATAATCCAATAATTGGATATAGTGCGTTCATATTTTTTGAAGAATGCTATGAATATAATGAAAATGCATGTTACATTGCTGATTCACCGGAATCTTTGAATGAATTACTTGAAGGAGTAGATTTCAATATAAAGGATTACAGAATCGATACAATTAAATTAAACGATATTTTAGATGACTATGGGTGTTCATTTGGTGAGTTCGCTATGGAACCGGAAGCATTAAAACGATTCAAGCATGTAGAAGGATTAACATACACAGTCGAACCATATGATAATCCTTTTAATTACGGAGAACCTGACCTGTTTGTCGTTAATATCGATATGAAAAATGATTCTGAGGTCGATAAAGAATATACAATTCCAGAGATACTCGAATCTTTCAGGATAGTTGATGGTGTTTACAAAAGAGAACAAATAGATGCTGCCGTTAATTTCAAGGAAGAGATCACTCCCCACCTGATAAAGATTCTTGAAACAGTTCTTGCTGATCCTGAAAAATATGCTTCAGATGAAAATTTAAACGACAATATGTATGCGGTAATGTTGCTGGGACATTTTAAAGAACGTGCATCCCATAAAGTCATTGTTGATCTCTTTAGCCTTCCAGATGATTTAGCAGATAAAATATTCGGTGATATTACCACGTCAAACCTTCCCGTTATTTTATTAAATACATGTGGTGGCTCTATTGAATTAATTAAGTCGTTAATTTTGAACAAAGAGGCTGATGATTTTTGTAGAATATCCGCTTGCGAGGCTTTAGCTTATGCTGTTGTTGAAGGATATGTTTCAAGAGAAGATGTTGTAACATTTTTTGGAACGTTATTTATCGGGAAAGAAACAGATGTGATTTCTGATTTCTGGGGTCTTATGGCTATTATTGTATGTAATTTATATCCAGAAGAGATCATAGAAATAATCAAGCAGGCGTATTATGATGAGCTAATTATGCCAGGGATGATTCCATACAGTGAATTTGAAGATGCTCTGAAGCTCGGTAAAAATAAGTGTCTTGAAAGATTAAAAATTGATCTTGAACAGCGCAGTTTAGATGATATTCATGGTAGTATGTCCTGGTGGGCCTGTTTTAATGAAGAATCAAATTTTTTTTCATCATCAACCGATTTAAAGGATGATTTCTATCCCTCTGATAATGAACAAACATCCAGTAAATCTCAAAAGAATAAAAAGAAAGCTAAGAAGAAAAAACGGAAACAGACGATGGCTTCAAAAAAGAAAAATCGCCGTTAATTCTAAAGAGCGAAAATGAAAGTCAAAGGACGTTGGCATATATACGAAATGGAGATGTGAGATAAGGACTACTTTAACGAGGAAGTTCAGGCCTACATTCAAGTTGATAAAAATGGTACTGGTGTTGAGCATAAATTCCATTTCACAGTGCGGCATCTCGGTGATCGAGTTGGAATAGAATCTTTTGAAATCAAAGACGGACACCCTGGAGGATATGAATTCAGCATCATCGGTGACATAGATAATGAAATCTTTAAATTGTTTGGAAAACTGTTTGAACGGATGCGGAGAGCTTTAAGTAGGAAACATTTACAAAGGAGCGACACGACCAATAGCTGGCGGATTTCAAAAGGTAATGTTGTTCGAGCAAAAATTGATAGTAATCTTGAGTCCAATGATGATTATGGACACCAGCCGTTAATTGTGATCGATGGTAAAGAAATCAAATGGGATGAATTTGGTAGAATGCTGATGACCTATGAAGGATTTAATTTTAAACTGGAAATTTTTGACAGAAGCGATGAGATTCATTGAGCGAGTTTCTTGTAATGATATGCCAAGTCAATATTGATCTTTTCTTCATGATATCAGGTAAATATACATAGCAGGAGTTCTGCTCGGCTTTTGCCAACGGCTCTAAAATTCATACACAAGATATTGTGTTGGCTGATCTGCATTAAGATGGAGTTCCCATGAAATGTGAGTTTGTGATATTTATTTGAAATCAAAAGTATTATGCATT
>Ga0255425_1012_pt1 | contig 44729 bp, 47 predicted proteins | sample ANMaggSeSYBR02G4_FD_182640 | JGI IMG/M metagenome (GOLD analysis project Ga0255425, IMG submission 182640) | Sediment cell enrichment communities from methane seep in Santa Monica Basin, California, United Staets - ANME aggregate JGI... | ecosystem: Environmental > Aquatic > Marine > Cold seeps >... | reverse complement strand
TTCGCAAAGACGTAGTTGCCTTAACTTATCGTCCATAGCGCTCTTTGCGGTGTAAATCACATAAATTGTATATTTTAACAGCCATAACTCCCAGGCAGCAACCCCCACACCAACAATTAGCTGAATATGATTCCCTATCCTTTCACAATAGATTATGAAACATGCCACTGCATTCCAGCATAATTGTCTCTGGACTGCGGAGACAATTGAATGAAGAGTGTTGCAAAGCCTTTGCTCTCTCAAATATCTTCTAAACAAGTGGTTCTGCTAAAGCTTATCCTGATGTATGAATTCTCTACGCACTGAGTAGAGAATTAAGCAGGGACTGTCGGAAAAGTCGATATTTTGAGATTTTTGAGATATTACATTCAGACCTAAAATTTCAATGCGGCAGTTCATACCGTTTTACAGAGATATGTTTAATTTAATGTTTCGATTTTGGTCCTTTTCCGACAATCTCGATTGATGAAAGCACCACTCTAAAGTTTATGGAATGATATTTCCTGTAGCTCTCATGCACCTGCTCAAAGAAGGCATAATAACTGCGAGCGCATATGATGAACTGAAAAGAACGTGAAAATACTATGTGAATTAAAAATTGCAATTAAAAAATAGGTCAGTTCCGATTTGAATTTACCGTGTAAATCGAAGTGTCCACACATTATTTGATCAACCCATCAAAATGCCAAATTGCTCAACAGCGAAATAAATATATCTATAGATATCATTGAACACTCAACTTGGTGTTGGTACAATTATGAATTTCAAAAATATCTGCTTATTGAGTGTTTTATTTTTGTTTATTAGTGGATGTATAAGCAGCGAAAACATAGCACAAGATTATGATACTGAATTTAAAGTGATCACGATTGAGAATTGGGACGAACGCGAAGCAACAGTTGATTCTGATGGTAATTTAATCTACAAACGCGATGGTTCATATTATTCTCGAAATTTAGAAACAAATGAAGAAAAAATTGTTCCAACAGACTTTGCTGTGAGTGCTGGTGGAACTAAAGCAACGGGCAACATATTCATGGCAGATCTTTCAAGAAACATAACTTGTGTAGATTGCCAAATCTATAAACATATAAGTTATTATGGCGATGGGCTTGCGGTGGTGACCGACGAAAAAACAGGTTGCATAAGCGTTGATGGTAAAAAAGTGGCATTTTTAGCTGATGTTTGGGGTGGCAACAATAAAGGATTATATAAGAGCCTTTATTATTATGATTTGGAATCGAAGAAAGCACAGAAGCTGTTGTCAGATGGCAGAATCATAGAGATAGTCGGCTGGACAAGCAATAACGAAATCATATTTTATGATAGTATGAGAGATGTTGATTTTAAATCGCCAGCGACCGCAGAGCTGTTTTATTTCAACATAACAGAAAATAGAAAATACAATATCGAGGGGACGGAATTAGATTGGAGTTTTTCTATAAGTCCTGACGGTTCAAAGGCGTTGTTGATAGGCGTTAATACGCGCATATATGATTTTACGACAAAGAGTGCAACACCAGTCGATATCGGTGTGTGGAGTAATTCGAGCAAAAAATATGCATCACTAACTGATGAGGGGCTCATCATTTTTAATACAGAAGACGGCTCCAAAAAAACAATTAATTACATAGCACGTGAAAACCATATGCAAAGGCTTGTTTGGTATAAAAACAAAGTGTACATCATCGTTTTTGCCCCATCGGTTTCTATGAATAGCTACAAAGGTGGAGACACTGATTATGGCACAGTTACAGCGACATTCAATGGCAAAAATCCGACTGTGAGGTATCTGGATATGAAACCGGGTGATGTTGCAGAAATACATGTTACAGTCACTTCAAAGATAAATTCTTCGAGTATTTTTATCACGCTGATTGAACCACATACAAAAACGTATGCGATTTTAGAAGGCCCCAGCAAAATGGATCAATACATTTACAACAATAGCGTAACCGCCGGATGGTCAAAAACATATATTTGGAAAGTGTCTCCAGATGGAGAGGAAACTGATGTTTATGCTCCAATAGATGTTCAAGTTGAATTTTCCAATCATGAAGAGAGTTATATGATAAATGATCGCGAATTCAGAAGAAACGTGTATTTTACAATCGCCAATCCCTACATAGTTAACAAATAATTTATAAGTATTGCTTAAAATCAGTCATCCCCTCCAAATCCCTCTCCACCCCATACTTCCTCTTAAAAAAATCCAGTGCATTCCCGACATCCCGCTCCAGCAACTCCCCCAGCCACTCCACGCCCTAATCCCTATACTCTGGATAGCGCTTCCAGTTGCGCACCGCCACCGAACTTTCTGTAGCGAATTCAATGCTCATAACGTCACCCCATAAACTTCGCCAAGCGCAAGCTACTTAAGTGCCTGCCGGATTGCATCCCGCAGTGTTAACCTAAAAATCCCTCAGTGGAAGATCTATTAAGTTTTTAGAAAACCATCCCTTGCTTGGTTCCTGTCGCACAAGCTCTACATGCTCTCCGTTATCCTGAAAACACAGAATCAACCCAATTGCTTTTTTATCATCGTACTGCGCCTTATATTGTTCAAGTATTTGCAGATTGAGCTTCATCCGTTCAATATCATCTATATGCAAATCTCCAAACTTGAAATAAACCGGAATCAGGCATTGCATATCATAATGATAGAAAAGCAAATCAACAACACAGTGATCATCGTCAACAGAAAAACGCTTATGAGGTAGAATAAGCACAAAATCCTGGCTGTCCTCCTGGATTGATACTTCAAGTTCTTTAAGAATAGCTATTTTCATGTCAAGTTCATTCATTCTACACTCTCCATCTTCTCACCCTCACGAGCAGCAATCTGCTCCCGCGCCATACGAACAGCCTCATGCAGCCTCGCTTCAAGCACAGCCCGCGGTGGCAGGTCGGTCATGTATTCAGCAACACGTATCCCGCTATTCTCAAGCTGCAGAAGCTCCACATGCTCGGCAGACTTCTCAGCACATAAAATCAGGCCCAGTGGATTCTCCTCACCCTCTCGCCTTTCATACCTATCCAGCCAGCGCAGGTACAACTCCATCTGCCCCTTATCTGCTGCCTGGAATTTCCCCAATTTAAGTTCAATAGCAACCAACCGGCGCATCCCGCGGTGATAGAACAACAGGTCAAGATAATAATCCTCACTATCAATAGTAATCCGCTTCTGGCGTGCCACAAACGTAAAATCAGTACCAAGCTCCAGCAAAAAACGCTCAAGCTCACGAAGGATACTGGCTTCAAGGTCTCGCTCGCTATAGGTATCAGCAAGCCCAAGAAAATCAAGCAAATACGGGTCACGAAATGTAAGGTTGGGAGTCATCCGGTCTTCATCCCGCAATGTATCAAGCTCCTGCCTGATAAGCTCATCAGGCTTTTTTGATATTGCAGTCCGCTCATACAGCATTCCCTGTATTTTGGCATGCAGTGTACGGGTACTCCAGCGCTCAGTGCGGCACATCTCTGCATAAAAATCACGTTGTAGCGAATCCTCGATATAGATAATATGCCTAAAGTGCGTCCAGCTCAATTCTCTACTCAGTGCGTAGAGAATCTTTTCATCAGGGTATACCTCAACAAAACGAATCATATGCCACAGATTTGCCTCAGAAAAACCAGTCTCATACTCAAGCGTCAATTCTCTACTCAGTGCGGAGACAATTTCCTTACCATAGCCAGCACGCTTATTTCCAAGAATTTCAGTTTTAATGCGCTTTCCAACATTCCAGTACAATGCTACCAGCACATAATTGGCGGTTTGGACAACCTGGGATTTTGCAGAGTCTATAAGCTGTCTGAGGTCGGCTAAAAGCCCATCACTCACGATAGCAGAAGAATCATCCCTGCTGGTTATATCATTGCACTCAAACGTAACATTCTTCATTCAGCTACCTCTCCAAACATCTCCAAAACCTCCCCCACATCCCTCTCCACCCCATACTTCCTCCTGAAAAAAGCCAGCACATTCCCAACATCCCGCTCCAGCAACTCCGCCGCCCGCGCATCCCCAACCTCAACATACTGCGGCCAGTCAATTAGCGTCACCCCCTCATCGCTCACAAAAATATTATACTCGCTCAGATCCCCGTGTACCACACCCTTCGCATACGCTAGCCCCACCTGCTCCAGAATCTTATCCAGGTACCACTCAGGGTCCACCACCCTCGTCTTAGACAGCTCGCCCCCCTCAGCAATAGCCATCACAATCACATTGCGGTTATGATCAACAGGCTCAGGCACGCTCACCCCAGGGTACAGCCGCTGCATCACCTCAAACTCCCGCTTTGCAGCCAGGCGTGCCGCATAGATCCATGAAAAGTGCTGCAACCCGTCCAGATGTTCACGCGTGCGCTTCACCTGCTTAAAACTCGTCCTCCCCTGCCTGTGGAACTTAAGGATAACCGGCTGCTGGCCCAGTCCCCCCACCATCTCCCGCAGCCCCTCATAGACCACAGACTCCTTGCCCACACCCAGTTCCTCGCCGATGGCGGACAGGCTGCCCCGTTTCACCAGTGCGTTCAGCGCCAGCAGGTCGTAGCCTTCGAAATAGATCATGTAGCCCTCATAGGGTTGGGTCTGGCGCTTCAGCAGTCCCTTATGCCCCAGGTCCTTCAGGATATAGTGCAGCTGACCCAGATCCAGTTTGGTATATCTGGATACCTCCTCCACAGGCACCCATTCATGGTATTTCATACCAACCTCTATACCTGTGAGCACACGGAAGTGCCTGGGTTCCAGTGACATGAATACAGACGAAATGTCTTCAAGCATCGAACAACCAGATGTAACGCATTAAATATAACATATTGTGACTCCTTTTACCCCCAGTGAAATGCAGGAAATGCCAAAAAAAAGCCATTCACTTCCAGCCCTATAGCGGAGCCCACCTATGCGCCCCACACCTCATCGAAGACATAGAGCGCAAGGTCAAGCACACCATACGCAAGCACCACATGATCGAGAAGGGCGACACCATAGCAGTAGCCTTAAGCGGCGGCAAGGACAGCACCGTACTATTGTACCTCATGCATAAACTATTCGGTGAGCGCCCAGACATAAACATCATTGCAATAACCATTGATGAAGGCATAGCCGGATACAGGGAAAAGACCTTGCGCCACGCAAAAGAGATAACCTCGAAACTGGGCATCGAACACATCATCGCCTACTTCAAGGATGAATACGGTTACACCCTTGATGAGATCGTAGCAAAAGGGGGCGAAAAAGGCCCGTGCAGCTACTGCGGAGCACTTCGCAAGCACCTGCTCAACAAGACCGCACGCGAGAACGGTGCCACACGGCTGGCTGTGGGTCACAACCTGGACGACGAGGCCCAGACCGTGCTCATGAACCTGCTGCGTGGGGACGTGGAACGGATGGTCAGGATGGTACCAGCCTGCGCCCAGCCCGGGCTTATACTGCGCTCAAAACCCCTGCGCGATATTCCTGAACGGGAAGTAGCACTCTATGCCATTTTAAAAGACCTGCCTGTTGATTTCAGTGAATGTCCCTATGCATACAGTGCGATCAGGGGCGAGGTAAGGGATATGCTAAACGATTTCGAAGTGCCGCACCCTGGTACCAAATACGCCGTACTGCGCAGCCTTGACAAACTGGCAGAACCCTTAAGACACAACTTCCCGCAGCAATCCCTCAACACATGCAGCATCTGCGGTGAACCCACAGCCAGCGACATATGCCAGGTCTGCAGGCTGCTTGGGAGGGAGGGATAGTGTGCAAGTTCTGCGTGCAGCATGGTAAAGGGAACAAATGGTTCCATCATATTGATAATTTTGAAAAAAAGCATCTGGACGACCACCAACGACTTGAACTTTCCCGGGCCATCTATCTCGACCTGGCAAAAGAAAATATCCCTGCTTCAGGTTTTATGACCCAGTACCAGGTCCTGTTCAAAGGAATACCATTTCTGCTTAAGACCCCACTGGTTAAACATGCAATACGGCCAGCCGTTAACCGGTTAGTTGAGCAGTACCATATAGGCCAGGTGATCACTCTTGAGGAAGCATGCAGGATCGTTGACATTTCCGGACATGTGGCCCTGTTCGACTGCTGGTGCCGTCGTCATAAAGGGAATAGCGAAGCATGCTGCATGGGTGTGGGAGCTTTTGGCGATCTGGCAGATGACATACCCGAACTTAAATATATCAACATCTCTTTGGAAGAGGCAAAAGAGATCATGGAACTCTATGAAGAAAAAGGATGTTTCCACAGTATCTGGACTGTAAAACCCCCTTTCATTTCTACTATCTGCAATTGTGACAACAAGGTGTGTCACGGCATCGAAGGATTGAATCTGGGAATAAGTTCAGCATTGCATAAGGGACACGAAAAAGCTTCAACTGACCCACATAAATGCAATGGATGTGGTTTATGCATATCAGTCTGTCCCTTCGGTGCAAGATATGAAAAGGACGGTCTGGTCGTGGCTGATATCCAGGCCTGTTTCGGCTGCGGGCTGTGCAGGCACAAGTGCCCGCAAGGTGCCATATCCATGAAAACCGTTAGCAATCAGACATAAAGTTCCTGTAAAAACCAGTCAGGAATTACCTGATATATCCCAGCAGGTCATCCCGTCCAAGTTCATGTATCCGGCTTCTGATCAATCCGGAAAGTGCTTTCACATCCCCTTTTTTCGCACTAATAGGTACAAGTTTATCAGGCCATTGTTTCCATGGCGGCAGGATGTCCAGCCTTTCAGCCACACCATCCATCACGCTGTCCCTGTTCTTGTCCTTTATTTTATCAATCTTATTGACAGCCACGACCACATCCAGCTCCAGTTCCAGGAGGAACTGGTACATCTCAACCTCAAGTGGAATCTCCCCACGTCCACTCCAGCGGTCCACTATTTCTGCAAATGAATTACCATTTAACACCAGTACTGCCAGGATGATACGGTCACTATGGTCCTCAATATACCTGACGAATTTTGTTTTTATAATATCCTGCTTGCGGTCCTTTACCCCGCTCATAAAGCCAAAACCAGGCATGTCAGTTACTATCAGGTCGCCCAATGCCAGGTTCCAGGGCCTGCGGGTAACACCGGGCCGTCGTCCTATAGGAACAGGCTTACCAGTAATGCTCTTGATAAGTGTTGACTTGCCCACGTTGGAACGGCCAACGAACACGATCTCATATTTAGAAGCATTTTTTTTATCAGGGGAAGCCATAATAGTGTAATAAAGGATAGTAGGCTGCAATAAACTTAATTGAATAAGTCACAAGAACTGACCATCTAATAAATCACCAGAACTGACCATTTAATAAAGCATCAGTACGGTCGTTGGTGCTCTGGTTCAATTTCTTAATTTCTATCAGGTACTGCCCATCCACGATCCGTGGCTCACCGAACTGGGCATCAATTCCCAATAACCTCAGGTGTTCCTCAAACTGCTGTGCCGTTTTCAGGCTGCTAACCCTTATCCTCACATTTTCAGTGATACGCTCGCCCCTTTTTCTTTTTCGAATGGTCTCTACCATTGGTTTCAAGATACTCTCACCCAACCGGCAGCTCCTTTCATGCAATGCATCCTCGTCTTCGTCCCACTCCATTGACTGGAACCCCTCCCTGACAACCCTGGAATAAAAGAAATCCCTGCCATAATCATTATAGAACTGGAACGCATATCGCAGATCGCTATTGGTACTTTCGGAACATGTATATTTCAGGGCTGGCAGTTTCATTTCCGGGTCCTTTATCACAACACCCTCATGTCCTGCTGCACTCAGTTCCCTGACCAGGTCGGTCACTACACGGGCAACCGCATCAACTGGATAATTCCCAAAGTGCCGTACAGTCTTAATACCATAACGCTCGCACAATTCGTTTTTCATTTCCAGTGTAATGGGTCTACCTGTATATTTCTCCCTTATGTCGAATACATAGAATGCGATACTTTCCACTTCCGGATAAATATCCTTCGGGACATATGGGTTATCAGGACCCACCATTTCACCGCATAGTACCAGATCTGGATGGTCCTGGAAAAATTCAAGTCCAATCCTCTCGGTTGCTTTTTCTGTGGTATATGGGCACACCAACCCACCCCTGGTAAGAGCAAGGACCTGGTCTTGTATCTTTACAACCCTGACATTGTAACCGTTCATCTTTTCTTCAATGGCAACCAGTGGCAATCCTTTGAAGTGTATTTGAATAGTAGGTTCAAGTACCATAGCACGGTGTATCTTCGGGAAGCCTTTTACAATCTCGATGTTACTCACCAGATTGAAGAGAGTGGTCCCTGGCTCCACTCCCGATATCCCCTTTTCGAACCTGTAATATTCAGGAAGGAACCTGGAGATCCTCTGCAGCACTCTTCTCTTTATCATACCGGTTATCTTTGATTCCGGCATTCCCAGTGCTTTTGAAGCAATTCTTATAAATTCTTCATCAAAAAGTTCCTGAAATCTTTTCATGAATAGTCTAACTAAATCTTCCTGGCAATGGCATCAAGAAGACTCCTGCGTGTGACCAGACCCACAAGCTCATCTTCCAGGTTAACTACAGGCACTCCACCAAGGTTCTTCTCAAGCATCAATGAAACCACATCCTTGATATGGGCATTTGTCTTTACAGATATGACACCACGAGTCATTATATCTTCTGCCAGCAGGTTCTTGATCCTGCTATCCTGCTGGTTGCCTGAAACAAGGTCCCTGAATGCCCGAAGCCCGGTAGCGATATCATGTTCGGTAACGATCCCTACAAGTTCACCATTTTCGATAACGGGCAACCGCCCAATATCATTGTCAAGCATCATCCTCCTGGCATGGATCACCCTTTCCCCTGGCCCGATAGTGATGGGTTGGCGCATAATCTCTCCGGCATATGAATTGCTGAACGGATAGTTCTCAATGACCTGTTGTGGCGTAACCCATCCTGCCACATTATCATTATCAATGATAAGAAGTATCCCGTTATTTTTGTTCATCAATATAACACCATCATCAACACTCATATCAGGCAGCACTTTATTGTAGTTATCAGTAGTCGCCGTAGCTACATGCATAGCCGAAGCAGGGAGGCTTAATTTTTTCCTGGTACCTAGTTCCCTTGTTATTGTACGCATTGTGACAATACCATGTATATTGTTATTATGCATCACAAGGAGTCTTCTGGTACTGTATTTTTCCATTGTATCAAGTGCATATGATAATTTCTCAGATTTATCTATTGTTATTGGTTCTGTCATTATATCCTGCATATTCATTTTTTTCACCTACCGTGCTATAATTGCCTGCAAAATGTTTTTCGAATATACGATTCCTGTTATATCTTCATCAACAACGAGTATACCATTGATGCGCTGGTCGACCATGATCTTTGCTGCATCTGTTACCCTGCTGTTCTTACTTAAAGTAATGATTGGTGTGGACATGATATCTTCAGCTACCATAGACACTTCTTTTACATACCTGAGTACTTTCTCACCAGCTATGCGGTCCTTGCGTGCCATCTTAACATCCTTGGATGGTAGTCCCCCTTCAGGATTTGTCATCCTGTTCATTGCAAGGTCTGTCCTGGTAATGGTACCCACAGGTTGATTGCTGTCATCCACCACGATTGTCCTGTCCACTTGATTGCTTTTCATCTCATGGATCACATGACTGATGCTATGGTGCCTGTGAACAGTGAGAAAGAACTTTTCCATAATATCATCTACAACAGTAGTATCATCGAGTGTTGAGTAATATCGTATCAGGTCAAGTTTCGTGATAATACCAATTAAATTCCTATCAGTCTTACTCCTGACTACAGGTAATCCACTGATATTATTCTCAAGCAGGATTTCAGCAGCCTGCCTGGGTGTGGCATCAGGGTGTATCGTCAAAGGGTCAGGTGACATAACCACTTTAATTGGAATATTGTCAATGGGACGCCTGCGCCATTTCGGCTCTGCCTGGTCCAGTCTTTCACTAATATCTGTTTTTGTCACCACACCTATGGATATTACTTCCGGTGATCTTGATGTAACTTCTTTTGTCATATCATTTTCAATGACCACGAGCCTGCTTATACCGTGTTTTAACATAAGGTTCCTTGCTCTTGATATGGGCTCATTTGATGCTATCAAGTAGACAGGGGAACTCATAATATCTTTTACTTTCATTGCAATACTTCCTTTGGGATAGTAGATCAATCTACCAATGCTTTGATAATATCACGTTCGGTTAAAATACCGCATAATTCTCCATCATCTATTATGGGAAGCGCTCCTACTTTATTTTTCAGCATTAATGCTGCCGCTTCACCGATATCAATGCTGGAATTAGTCCAGACGATGTCGCGCAATATCAAGCTTTTCAATGGGACCTTGAATGCATCAGAGACATCCCCGGTCATCAGTTTCTGGAATATTTCACCACTGCCCAGATATCTCATAACATCAGATGCAGTAACAATTCCCAGCAGTACGTCTTCCTTTACAATTGGGATTCGCCTAAAACCCTTCTCTATCATGGTCCTGGTGGCTTCGCCCACAGATATATCAGGCGAGGCAGTAACTACTTTGTTACTCATATATTTGTTTACCGATTTTGAGGTAGTAATATCTGCCACTGTTCTTACGAAATCGCGTTCTGATACGATACCGACCACAACATTATCATCATCAATGATAGGAATGCCTCCGATGTTCTTTTCGATCATGGTTTTAATGGCGTTTGAAATATTATCATTGACTCCCAGACTGACGACGTCTTTTTTCATGATCTCCCTGACATCTTCGTTTATGGCAGCAGCAAGGTTGCCTTTGTACCTGTTCTTGACAATATTATGTCTGAGTCCGCCACCAAGGAAATCCACAATATCCAGACTTGTAATGATCCCTACCAACCTGTTCGTACCTGCATCGGCGATTGGAACACGCCTGAATCCATATTTCAACATGGTTTTTGCAGTTCCCATAATATTGGTTGTTGGGGGAAGAGTAACGATATCTTTAGATGCAATTGCCATGATATCACCCTGGTTGTGTGAAACCCTTGATTTAATATCCACTGCCCCCCGATCCATTACTCCAGTACTATCCATTGCTCTTATATCAGACCGGTTTATATTTTGTCTCTTCATATTTTCACCGTTTTGTTAACTATTAAATGTAAGATTGTGTTTCGATATTCACTATACTACAGTTGAAATTAATTCCATGTTATTTTCCATCTGGATGTTTTTCCATTATTGCATGGACAGTTAATTTGTCCATCAAAACACCCAAAGTAACAATAAGTACTAATCAATTTCCCTGCAGTATTCGCACATCAACGACCCATTGAAGTAGTCAAGATTATCTGTATATTTCCCGCAGTTCTCACACACACCCATGCTGATCATTTCAGGGATCTCCTTACTGGTTGTAATACTCCTTTCCCTGTGCATGTTGACAAGTTCGGATAATATGTTTCCCATCTCCACAGATACCGAAACAAGGTCCGTATCTGTCACCAGCCCGACAAGTATCTTGTCTTTGACGATCGGTATGCGCCTTATATGCATATTGAGCATAAGGTCAATGGCTTTTTGCAGGTCTTCATCAGCATCAAGAGTTATCAGCGGAGTTGTCATGACCTTTGTCAAGCTGAGTGAGTCAGGATTTACGTTTTTAGAAATGATCTTCTTGACCATATCACGCTCGGTAAGGATACCTATCGGGTTGTGACCTTCCATTACTATCAAGCTGCCCACATCAAGCTCAACCATTTTTTTCGCGGCATCTGATATTTTAATACCTTTATCGATGGTAATGGGATCACTTGTCATGATCTCCCTGACTGGCATTCCGGTTTCCATTTTATTGTACCTCCCTTGAAAATCTGATGTACTATAGTAAACTTATCTATTTGATTGAATATAAAGAATTGGTAATAAGGGACTTTTAGACCTAAATTCACTTTTCCTCCCTTTCGAGCCAAATACAAGTTGTTCCTACATTATTCCCACCAACGGACACATTAATTATATTTATCATATCATGCAGGTCTGATCAACCTAACTTAACTCCACCAAATTAATTGGACTACTATAACTATTCCATCCATTCAAAAGATGATATAGTCCCACGATGCAAAGAATAAGTTCTGCCAATTTTAGCAACAATTCAGCTTCACCTACGGCGCACTTCGAGCGTTATCAGCACTGTTTTTTTAGAACCCCCATACTCAACGATCATGTCGATCGTGGACAGAACCTCTTAAGACCAAGTAAGTGGGCAACCCCTGCTATACTAATACCATAAAAAACGGACTTCCCCCTCGCGATATCAAGTATCGGTTCAATTGTCCCGTTAACGACCGTTGTTCCCGTGACCAGTGCAATATCACACCACTCCAGCACATCTTCTGCATACCTGCTGCCATCCAGCACAACAACACCGAATTTCTCCTTTCCTATATTCTCACAGTCCATATCCAGTATCTTAAGTTCATGCAGTTCTGAGCAACACCGTGCATGAACCGGCTGGAACCCGACCAGTGCGATCCTTGATCGTCCGTACTTCCCAAGGAATTCCACCAGATCCTCGCCGCATTCCTCAGGACCGCTGTCCTTACAGTGAACGCTCCCCTCGATCATACCGAGATTTCGCATCACTGCATTCAGACTGGCGATGAAGATCGCCCTCCTGAAGTTGTTCGTAAGTTCCATATCCAGGACATCCCTAAGCGTTCCCTCGAAATTGCCGTGCATATCTGTGAATGCCTGACCGAAACTGCCCCGAAACTCAGCCTGCATCAGCCGCTCATGCCCTTTTAGTATTGGGAAATCCTCGCTCTCAGGATTTCCTATAGCTTCTTCAGGGGTCAGGGGTTTAGCCCTGATCATTATTGTTTCGTTTAACAGGTCATTTTCTTCGACAATTAGTTCAAATTTATCTCTTATCACTGAGTACATTCATATCCTATCCCCTGATAACCATCAACAGCACAACCGTCACACGTCATATATCCCTGCATCATTCCTGCATCATTCCTGCATCATTTCTACATCATTCCTGTATCGTTCATATCACCCGATGTGCTCCGGTATAAACATAAAGGTCAGGTTTGCGTGCAAATGCCACCAGACTCATACCTACCTCATCTGCAAGCCTTATGCCTTCACTCAGAGGCGCAGACTTGCTGGCAATAAGCGGAAAACCAGCACGTGCTGCCTTGGCAACCATGGTGGCCGAGAGCCTGCCTGTCGTTAGAAGCGCACAATTCGCAGGGTCGATACCTTTGAGTACCGCTTTCCCAACTGCCTTATCAACAGAACACGCCCGGCTAACATCCTCAGAGAACGTAAGTATATTTCCCGATGAGTCACAGATCATCGATGAGTGCGTTCCACCAGTTCTTCTCCATGCCTTCCCACGCACCTTGAGTTGATCGATTGCATTAAAGATATCCTTCACTTCAAAGCAGATGGTCGATTTAACCGGACTTAAACTTTCTGTGCCTGTACTTTGCTGCATGCGCACCTGCTCAAATCTTGCTGTATCCATCACGATATCACATACAATAAAGTCATCATGTAACTCTATGCATATGATCTCATCAGGTGAATCCACAAAACCCTCACATAATAAAAAGCCTGCTGCAAGCTCTTCTAGTTCCCGTGGACTTGTTAAAAAAGTAGTGATATGAACGCCGTTCACATTAAACTTAAAACTCTGTTCAATACTGACATCCACATCTATCTGTGTCCTGCCGTCTCCTATAATCCCAATACACTGCACAGACGTATAAAAAGAAGAAGTGTCAGGGGACTCAGACCTCCAGTAATCTTTCCACCCGGCATCATCCCTGTTTACGTGCCAGTCAGTCCCCATATGTCTTTCACGCCATCTTCTTGATTTTTTCGAATAGCTGGTGCATAGTATCCTCGTTGCTCTGTGTGTACTCAAACGGAGATTCTGTAAAAGGCTCAAAGTAAATGGGTACATTATCCAGCCGGTAGAACGTACCTGCTGACTCCATAGCATCGATCACACCAGGCAAGACAACATCAGACGCCACCGTAGTCGGGCACGGTGCAATATCCAGGCATACCATAGGTATCTCTGCAAGATATGAAGCGCAGTCCGCAGGTGTGTGGCACACAAGATCGGCACACATGACAAATGCAGCGTCCACATCGCGATTCCTTAGCACGTCTACCATAGTATACTCACCCGGATTATATCTCGGGTAGCCTCTCGCAAAATCAAGACCGAACGGATAACCGTACAGATAGGATGCGATCTGGTTAAAACCTGCAACATTGCAGTGACCTCGTAAGGCCCCTATCGTGAACTTCGTGTGGTTGTTGAGTTCCTTTATGAGGTTTAATGCTGCCTCAACATTCCTGTGTTTGCCGTAGGACGAGCCCACGCCTAATCCCACATATACAGCACCGAAATTGCAATCCTTCATCATTTCCACCATCTGTTTCATCTCAGGAATAGACACACCAGTGATTCTCTCCACCGTTGGATGTGGTTCTTTCCCGTTGAGTATTGTTTGCAGGGCGTTGAAAAGCTCGTAATCCGAGTTGGGATTGAGCTGGATGTGAAGGTCGGCTGCTGCTGCTGTCGGTGTCTTTCTCGGATCCACGCAAATAACAGTCCTGTCGAACCTGCCGCGTTTTGTCCAGTAGCCTCTGGGAAATATACCATATCTGGACATGTGTCTTGGCATTGATTCAAGCGCGTTGCATCCCCAGTACACCGAAAGATTGGTCCTGTTCTTTGTCTGTCCTGCTGTTGCGCCGACTATACCGGATTCCTGGATTCCCATCACAGTCGGACCGTGGCAGATCGTAGCATTGGAATCCACAGCAGCGCCGAGGTATTCCCCGATATGCAATCCCACTTCCTGGGCTTCACATGAAGTCTCACTGCCAAGGAAAAGCAAGGGACGCTTTGCAGACGTGAGTATCTCGGCAGCTTTTGTGATCGCATCGTTCCAGTCTGCCTTCTTAAGCTCGCCGTTCTCTTTTATCATCGGATCCCTGATACGGTGGGAACTCACCACTTCCTGGAACTTGGCATTTCCCATCTTGCATGCGTTCTTAACAGTGATCTCGCCATCCCCGAGTTCTACCTGAATGTCATCGCACGAGCCCCCGCATACAGGGCATATTATATTCTTAGTAAACATCTCACTTTCCTCCTGCATATACTTTCAGGACTACATCTTCTGTGCTGAACACCTCGTCATTGGTGGGTTCAAGTGTGATCTTGCTTCCTTTATATAATGGAGAACCTGTGGAAAACGTATTCGGATCCACAATTACATTTGCCCAGATCGCCCTTGGCATGAACACATGCCCACAACGCACCGAGTCGGTACGCTTTGTATACACAGCAACAGTGTGTTTACCGTCCATACTTGTTATCTTCACTTTTTCCGGGCTGCCCATAGCTTCAAAATCCTCAGGAGCTATCCAGCAGACCGCACACTCCAGCATGTAATCCTCTGTGTTCTTGCTGCCTCCTTTGGCAAGCCTGCCTTCTTCGATCGTACTTCCCGTATTGAGTAATGCTTCCATCTCTTGTCACCTCACAAATCCTCATTTGCATTCTTTGACGTGTACAGTGCACCTTTATTCCGTCCAACAAGTGCGTAGTCACCTGTAAACTTCATGAACTCGCCCTGGCACACAATGTCATCGAATGTCAGGTCAATTTCCGTATCCGCATATTCAAATCCGGGCAGGAAGTTCATGATACTGCCAGCAACAACGATCGTTCCGCCATTCATCTCAGCTCCAACACCGCGTACAGCGTCTCCATTCACAATGATCAGGCCGCCGTTCTGGCGTATACCGCAGAAGTTCTGCACACTGCCCGCAACTTCTATCACTCCCCCGCTCATACCGCCGCCAACCTGGCTTTGGGCACTGCCGTCGATAAGTATTTTACCGCCAGTCATTCCGTGCCAGCTACCGCGATAAGCACAACCTGCATGGTCACCGGCATCACCTGTTATGTGCAGGAGTCCGTCTTTCATTTCCATGCCTACCCATGCATCGGCATTACCTTTTACAAGAATCTCCCCTCCGTTCATCCCTGATCCGGTATGCATGCCTGTAGAACCTTTGATAATGATACTGCCTCCTGTCATACCTTCGCCAATCCGCTTGACCCTGGTGACATCTCCTTCAATGATGATCGATGTCTCCCCGGCAGAACTTCCTCCCTTGCCCTTAACATCAAAAAACCCTGAAAGGGGTAGTTCGTGTGAACCCTGCCATACAACCAGGTTTTCAATTTCATTTGCGCTCTTTGTGGCAAAAGTATCTGGTGTGATCACCTCTGCCTCCACCATAATATCTATCTCACCTTTTGGTGTAAGTGTAACTTCTTCCATGAAAATCACCCCTCCGCATTGATCTTGATCGGTGTCGGATTCATCAGGTAGCTATCCGGCGTTGGATAGTGGGCAAAACCAACTGTGTAGTATTTGAACCACTCCTTAACGTCAGCAAGCATATCCTTCTCACCCTGTTCTTGTACTTTCACATCCGCGTAAAACGTCCTCTTTTGTGGTATTGCTACGATCTCACCCTGTCTGGATACGATCCCTCCGTCTTTTATGGTGTATTCTGCCTGTGAAAAGTTTCTTACCAGATTCTCGTAATCACGGGTGTCCAGGTTGGTCGGGTCCATGTTATAGATTGTAACATCCCCGTCCGCACCAATACCAAGGCTGCCTTTCCTGTGTGATATACCAACTGTCCTTGCCGGGTTGGCTCTTGTCAGTACTGCAATATCGTAGAGTGACATCTCCCTGTCAACTGCGCCAAGGTCGCTCCTGTCACGGGCCCATTGATGACACTCGTTAAAGGTAGCTTCCCTTGCTTCCTGCGACATTAGCCAGGCAATGACATTCGGATACTTCAAAAATGTGCCTCCGTTGGGGTGGTCGGTTGTCATAATAGACTTCCACACATCTTTTACAAGCAGCAGGAGTTCAAGACCCATCGCCCACTGGACACTGTGTATCGGGTTGCTCTTAAGGTATGTAAAAGGCAGAATACCGGAACCGCACTCCATCTCTACATCAGTATTTGACCACTTGTTGCCTGTAAGTTTATACAGGTTATGTATAGCCGGCCCGTCACCTGTCATAACTGTTGCTTCCCCGAAAGGAACACAACCGCTGTCCATTACAATGTAATCGGTCTGGTTCACGTGATCTATTATCGCTTTTGTTCCGGATTCAAAGTCTCCCCAGCTTGTTCCCCCGAAACTGTTGAACTGTGCATGGGTGAGGTACACTGACTGTTTTCTTTTAGAGTCCACCTTAGTCTCTGCCCACTCGACATCAAGGTTCTGTTTCGTCTTGATATGCGATGGTATTTCAAGTGAATCTTTTGTTATCTCGAAACATCCGGGCTGCCCGAGGTTGTTGCAGTGTAGATGCATTGACATGGGAAGTCCAAGAAGTTCATTGATCTCGCACAGCCCGTGTATCATCTCTCTCGGAGTGACCCCAAAGTGGATGTTAGCTTCATCGAGTGCCCCGATATTCTCTGCCCAGCCCCAGTTCTCGACACCTGCAGGGTTAACGCACTTGATCCCGTAGGTCTTGTGTGTCCTCATCATCCATGCAACATAATTCGCAGCCCTCTCGATCTCACCCTCACGCAGGTAGCGCATAAGGAACCAGTTGTTACCCAACACGAGGTAGCCACCTGTGTCTATCATTGGTATCGAACGCATCTCTTCATGCGTGTGGCGTGCTTCAAGTGGCGGGACTGCAGCTTCAAAGACAGTAGTATATCCCATCTGAGAATATTGGTATCCTTCAAGATACACGGACGGAACAGTATAACCTGTACCTGAGTGAGTAAGTGAAGTTTTCTTCCTGGTCCACTTGTAACTATCTTCGGGACGCATCATCCTTCCGCCGTTGACCTTTGCTCCTGCGATATGGGAGTGTGAATCAACACCGCCAGGCATGACAGTCATACCTTTTGCATCGATCACTTTCCCATTCTTCCTGTCAGCATCAGATAGTTCATGCACCACTTTACCGTCCTTTACGAAGATGTCCATTATCTCCCCGTCGATCTCATTTAAGGGATCAAACACATATCCATTCTTGATTGCTATTGTTTTATTACCAGCCATGATCACACCTCCTTTATTTCAAGTTTTATCGCATCAACAGGACAGATCATAGCACATGTGCCACAGCCGTTACACAGTTCCTGGTCAAGTACTTTAACGGTACCATTCACGATCTCAAGCAGCGGTTTGCTGTCCAGTTCGTTGAGATGTCCGGAAGCGAGATATGGATCTGATAAGGCGTTGACCGGACAGACTATGACGCAGTTCCCACATCCAAGACACATGTCTTCATCTGTGACCAGTATCGTGGTTCGGGTTGGTTTAGGAGTGGGTATGTCGACAAGTTTCTTTTCAAACGGGTTTTTCTTTGCCATTTCAGGCACGATCGCACTTTTTGTAACAGTTATAGACTCAACAGGACAGGCAACTGCACAGGCACCACAGTAGATACAGGCATCCGGTCTGTGGGTGACTTTCTCAACCCTTTCGCCTGCATCCCATTTACGGGCAAAGAGCGCGTCGCACGGACACACGTCTATACAGGTGCGGCATGTCTGGCACGTATCTTCATCCATCTTCCACTCGCCTGCAAAAGGCTTTTCCACTGTGATGGCATCGACAGGACAAACAGCTGCACACCAGCCGCAGTGTACACAGCATTCCTGGTTGATCGTAGTTTTACCATCCATAACGACGCTGCCGTCATTCGCCAGCCACTGCTTAACTTCGATGCATCCCTGCGGACAAACCTGCTCACACAGGCCGCAATGCACGCAGTCGTCGTTTATGGTCGTAGGCTTTATGGCACCATGAATATACATCTCATCTTTCACAGTCTCGCCAGCCTGCCTCATTTCCCGTGCACCTGTCGGACACACCTTGGCACACATCCCGCATACTATACAGGTATCCGGCATGCTATTAAGAAAAGCATCATCAACTAGTCCCCTTGCCACGGCACCCACAGATCCGATCACAAGTGAATCTTTTGGGCAAATCATTACGCAGGTTCCACACAACACACATTTCTCAGGGATGTAAACCAGCTGCTTATCGTCTTTTGTCTGAAACACCGATTCGTTCATTTAATTTCCTCCATTATTCCACCTATCTATTATGCTGTGCATGTACTGCAGAGAACTTCTTCCCCATACTGGACAAAATACTCTCCACACTCTCCACACATCTTTATACATTTATTTGGTTTTATAGGAACTTCAACATTGACCATTTCGTAAGTATACGCATCATCTCCGGCTTTTATAAGATCATGAATGGCCTCTTTATGGGAGATCTTCTCAGTATTCAGGTACCATGCGTGTAATTTTGGATTTTTTTTTGTCCTATTTGGATCCAGGTATATCCTTATCCCAGGCACTGATGTCACACCCGCCGGAACATGCCTGTTTACCACAACAGCCATCTTCCCGGAGTCTGCAATCCTTAAGCCCTTGTTCCCGATGGTAGCACCCCCGAGTACCTGGAAAGGATCCGGAAGGCAGTTGTATGTCTCACATGTCACGAATATGCGCTCTCCATCCTGCAGGTCAAGTGCCTTTTTTGCAATGTTGAACATCTGGATACCTATGAATGCCCCGGTACTCAGGTATCCGTGGAACGGAACCACCTTCCCGATCTGTGAAAGCAGTTCAGGGTCACGGATTTGCTGGATAATTTCGTCCATGTGATTAACCTCAGAAGATACTGTATTCCAATTACCACCATTTGATCAATGGTTATTTGCAATTTAAAGCGTTATGATATTTAAACATAACGTATTTATACAAATAGAAATACAAACAGAAATCTATAACAGCATGTTACACATGCAAAGTGACACCGGATACAGGCATACACAACTGGACATACACAACTAAATAGATATGCAGAGGAAACATAATGAAAAAAATAATATTTTTCATGACAATGATCATACTTTGCAGTGTAATTACACTTGGATGCATCGGAGAGGAACAGGAGCAAGTCAGAACAGTTGGTGGAACTGCCAGTGAACTTACACCACCAGCAATAGAAAAACCGCAGTCGCTTATGGTATATTGTGGTGCCGGAATGAGAACGCCAATGGATGAGATCGGAACACTATATAGGGAGAAATATGGTATTTCAATCGTTTACAACTATGCCGGTTCGGGTCACCTATTAAACCAGGTTGGACTTGCGCAAATGGGAGATGTTTACCAGCCCGGGGCAATGTACTATTTCGATATTGCTAAAGAGAAGAGTTTTATTGATTATGAAAAGATCGTAGCCTACCACGTACCTGTAATAGCAGTCCCAAAGGGAAATCCTGCGAATATAACCTGTCTGGCAGATCTCACAAAGCCCGGGGTAAGAGTTGCTATGGGAGATCCAAAAGCCAGTGCGATCGGCGAATTAGGAAATAAGATACTGGAAAAGAATGGGATAAAGGATGCTGTGGAGAAAAACACCATCGTTCGTGGTGCCACTGTAAATGCACTCATCGTTTATGTATCCAGAGGAGATGTGGATGCAGCGATCACATGGAGGGAATCTGTGCTTTTTGCTTTGGATGAAACGGATGTCGTAGAGATACCTGAGAATGAGAACACCATAAAGAAAATTCCGATAGGTGTGCTGACATTTTCGGAAAATAAAGAATATGCAGGAAATTTTGTTGATTTTGTCACATCTGATGAAGGCAAGGCGATATACGAGAAATACGGTTTTATCCCATATCCAGACGAAAGTTAGGGAGTACTGTATATGAAACTAATGAAGAATGTTGAAACTAATGAGTGATGTATATGAAATTGATAGATGACCTGATCTCTGATCTGCCAGATACAAAAGTCCGGGATGTTCGTGTCGGTTATACATGGATTGGTGTTTTGAGCAGAAACTGTGGAGTTGCAAAGAATTTTGGTGCACCACATAATTCCATGGTGCGGGATATTGGTAGACTGACCGAAAAAACGGCACTCGAACTTGCAGGATACTTGCGATCATGGAACATGATAGAAGCAGGTCTGGGTCTTGCAGCAATCAACTCGTTGATCTCTCCACAAGGTAAAGAATTAAATGTCAACGATTTCCTGCTTGAGAACGGCATTGGGAAGAAAATAGCGATGATCGGTCATTTTCCGGTTGCGGATGAACTGCGGAAATGTGCAGATGAACTATGGGTCATAGAGCAGCAGCCCAAAAAGGGGGACATGCCTGATACCGCATCAGAACATTTCGTTCCAAAAGCGGATATTGTTGTGATAACAAGTTCTGCGATCATAAACAAGTCGATCGAGCGATTACTGGAGTTGAGCCAGGGATTTACAATTGTTCTCGGTCCGAGCACACCGATGTCTGATGTTTTGTTTGATTACGGTGTGGATATGATTGCAGGAGTAAAAGTAGTGGATGAAAAGATGATGATGGCGAAGATCGCAGAGGGCGGTGGCAGGGTTAAGCAGTTTGAGGATGCGATCGATTTCCTTGTGATGGAAAAATAAGCTATCCAATGGAAGGTAGAGGATTATGGTAGGATATGGTTTGTGCGAAAAACGGTTAAATTCCATATATCCATGTTCATCTTTTCATATTTTACTGTCCCTGATAGCTGGTATCTTCTTTGGTTTTATTGTGTCCGTAATCGCATGCCTTCTTACTGCAACATCGTTCACTGAGTTCATCGATGTGATCAGATCGCCAGAGATATTCTCATCCATCATACTCAGCCTTGAGACATCGTTTGTCGTTGTCCTTCTTGCACTTTTTTTCGGGGTTCCGAGCGCATACTTCCTTGCAACCAGACGGTTCAGGGGCAGTAGTATCCTTGATACATTAATTGATCTTCCAATCGTATCTCCTCCGCTTGTATGTGGTCTTGCGATACTCATCGCATTCGGGGGTCAGGGAATATTCAGGCATTTCGAGGTCCTATTCACGATAAAGGGAATAATCATCGCACAACTCTTTGTCGCATCTCCATTCTTAATACGCTCGGCAAGGACTGCATTCGAATCGATCAATCCCGACACTATAAAAGCTGCGAGAACACTTGGAGCATCGGAATTCTACACATTCAGGAAAATATCGCTTCCACTTGCACGCAACGGAATTATTTCGGGAGTTGTAATGACATGGGCCCGTGCGCTTGGTGAGTTCGGTGCAACTGCGATGGTAGCGGGATGCATACCGTACAGGACCGAGACAATGACGATCGGCATCTATATGCATGCTATGTCAGGCGATCTTGGTGCTTCAGTTGCTCTCTCTTTGCTCCTGATGTTTTCTGCTTTCACAACGCTTATTGTGTTCAAATATTTTGGGAGGTACAATGATCCGTCTGGATGAGGTCTGCAAGTCTTTTGGAGAAAATGATGTATTACGATCATTAAACCTGAATGCAAAAAATGGGGAAATGCTTGTTCTTCTCGGACCTTCCGGATGTGGAAAAACAACCACACTTTCAATCATTGCCGGGCTGGAAAAGGAAGATAGAGGTGATATCTATGTGGATGGAGCACGAATAAATAATGTGCCTCCGGAAAAGAGGGATATCGGTTTCGTATTCCAGAATTATGCACTATTCCCACATTTAAGTGTATTTGAGAACGTTAGATTCGGTTTGAAAGCAAGAGGGATAGATAACAAAAACAGAGTGAAAGAAGCGCTTGAAACCGTTGGTCTTGATGGATTCGATAATATGAATCCGATGAAACTGAGTGGAGGTGAACAACAGCGGGTCGCACTTGCAAGGGCAATCGTAACAGACCCGCGATGTATCCTGATGGATGAGCCGTTAAGCAGTCTGGATGCGATCGCTCGTGAACGATTGAGATACGAGATGAAGCGATTACAAAAAGAGATCGGCGTAACAAGCATCTACGTGACACACGACCAGGTGGAAGCGATGATACTTGGTGACCGGGTAGCTGTTCTGAACAAAGGAACAGTTGAAGAGGTTGGAATACCTGAGAAAATTTTTTATAAGCCTGAAAGTGAATTTGTAGCGAGGTTTGTTGGCATGAAGAATATATTTGACGGAAAAGTTGTCTCCCTGGACAGGGATGAGGGTGTGATGGGTGTATCTACAGAAAACTTTGATCTGACAGCGGTTTTCATGCCTCTGGGCGAAGGGGATCGTGTGAAGGCTTGCATCAGGCCGGAGGAGATAATCCTGATGAAGTCCAACCAGGGAACAAGTGCAAGGAACCTGATAAGCGGCAAGATCATCAATATATTTCCAAATGGTCATCTAATGCGGGTTCTGGTCGATGTCCATGGTGATGAGATGTCTGTTGATGTAACAAGACTGGCAGTCCATAATCTTGAACTGAAGAGTGGAGATGATGTTCACTTAACATTTAAGGCATGTTCTGTTCACGTGATATTATGAAATGTTAAACCGGATCAATGATGATTAAGAGACTTTTTATTATCTTCTGGAATGGCTGGAAAACCACAGAGAGCACAGAGGGATACAGAGAAAAAAAGCAATGCTCCTCTGTGCTCTCTGTGCCCTGCACGCCCCACAGGCGTAGCAGGCACTCAACTCCGTAGGAGGTGAGTGTCTTCTGTGGCAAATTTTCTTTGCCATGATTCATTTCATCTGGAATATATTAAAAAGTCTCATGATTAACGATTAATAATCGATGTGAGAGAATGAACATGACAGTAAAAGAGCAGGTAAAACAAGCAAGAGGTGCTGCACTGGGAATTGCATCTGCATCAACTTTGGCAAAGAACAGTGCACTTGAGCGTGTGGCTCATGATCTGGATGAAAATAGGGATAAAATTCTCAGGGCGAATGCGAAGGATATCAAGGAGGCTAAGAAAGAAGGTCTTGCACCAGTACTTGTAAAAAGGCTCGAACTTGATGATAAAAAAATTGATGAAATAATCGAGGGTGTACGATCCGTGATCGGACTTGAAGATCCGGTTGGAAAGGTTCTCAATACAACCGAGCTAGATGAGTCGCTCACTCTTTACAAGGTGTCCACTCCGATCGGTCTTATCGGCGTGATCTTTGAGTCCAGACCTGATGCCCTTGTCCAGATATCGGCGCTGTGCATCAAGTCCGGGAATGCGGTCGTACTGAAAGGAGGTTCTGAGGCAAACCACAGCAACAGGATTCTTTTCAACCTGATAAAAGATGCAGTTGAGGTGGACGGGATGTTTAAAGATTCGATCCAGCTTGTCGAGACAAGAGAGGACGTGCGTGAGATGCTGAAGCTCGACAACTACATTGATCTCATGATCCCGAGAGGTTCCAGTGCGCTTGTTAAGTACATACAGGAAAACACAAAGATCCCTGTACTCGGGCATTCGGAAGGGATATGCCATGTCTATGTGGATAAGTATGCAGATATCGATATGGCGGTTGATATCGCATTCGATTCGAAATGCCAGTATGCTGCAGTCTGCAATGCAATGGAAACACTTCTTGTCCACAAGGATGTTGTGGATAAGTTCCTACCCGCGGTCAAGGCAAGATACGATGAGCAGGGCGTTGAGTTGAGAGGGGATAAGCATACTATAGCGGTGATCGGGTGTGCTGAGGCTTCAGGGAGTGACTGGAGATGCGAGTACAACGATCTCATCCTGTCGATTATGATCGTTGATTCGCCTGAGGGTGCAATCGATCATATAAACAAGTACGGTAGCCACCACACAGATGCGATAGTAACATCTTATGAGAAGACGGCGCATCGCTTCTTAAACGAGGTCGATTCATCTTCTGTTATGTGGAATTGCTCTACGAGATTTGCAGATGGGTTCAGGTATGGGCTTGGTTCCGAGGTAGGGATATCGACTGGCAAGATCCACTCGCGCGGACCTGTCGGACTTGAGGGGCTTACGATCTACAAGTACAGATTAATAGGGAAAGGGCAGATCGTCGATGATTATGTCGATGGCAGGAAGCGGTTCACCCATAGACGGCTGGTGTAAGATATGAGGTCACTCAGAGCGGATCGGGTTGTTGTTAAGATCGGGACGAACACGCTTGCCACCGAGGGGAGGGGTCTTAACTACGGATTGATCGAGAACATTGCAGAGCAGATATCCGAACTCAAGTGGCAGGGAAAGGAGTTCATTGTCGTTACATCGGGTGCGATCGGGCTTGGGTGTAGTGAACTTTCGCTTCCAAAGCGACCAACTGAGATCGTTTTGAGGCAGGTTTGTGCTGCGATCGGGCAGAGCAAGGTTATGGAGGTGTATCATCGCGCCTTTGAACACTACAACGGGATCGTTGCCCAGATACTCCTCACCTATGATGACTTCAGTGATGAGAAGAAACATGAGAACTTAAGGAACGGGATACGCGAACTCCTTAGGTTGGATGTCACGCCGATCGTCAATGAGAATGATGTTGTTGCTATAGACGAGATAGGTAAGACGTTTGGTGATAATGACAGTCTTTCAGCAATGGTCTCTGTTGATACAGGTGCGGATCTCCTGATCATCCTGACCGATGTTGACGGATTATATGACAGCAATCCGGGAGATAACGATGGTGCAATGTTGATCAGGACAGTTACAGCGATAACGCCAGAGATCGAGGTGATGGCTGGTCAAACCGGATCCAAACTTGCTATTGGAGGAATGAAGACAAAGATCGCTACTGCCAGGACTTGTATGGAAGCAGGTTGTGATGTTGTGATCGCAAACGGGAGAGAGGTTGATGTGATAAGGAAGATCGTTGAAGGGGAGGAAATGGGGACGTTGTTTTGTGGGAGGAGATCATCCTGATCGAAACAGACCAGAAGAAAAACGCAGGGATACCACATGATACAGGGAGCTTGAGTGAGGAAGTAAAATTGAGTGACACGATGAAATTGAGTGATACGATGAATCCATTTAATTCCCTAACACCAGTGGACGATGCAAAGAAGATCCTGGATGGATTCACTTTTAATCGAAAAACTTATGTGGATATTAAAGATTCATTCGGACGTGTTCTGGCAGGGGACATTGTTTCTGAGATAAAAGTTCCACCTTATGATCGGGCAGAGAAGGATGGGTACGCGATCATGGATCTAAATCCCGATCAAAGAACATTCGAATTGATCGGAGAGACACTTGCCGGAGATGAACGAGATGTGATCATCAAAAGTGGTGAGTGTTGCTGGGTCGCAACCGGTGCGAAGGTCCCGGTGGGTACAAATCTTGTTATTCCGGTTGAAAACACAGAAGAATGTGGTGATGAAGTTGGAATTCGAATTAAAGTTTGTGAATCCGAAGTGGAATTGAATATTTCAAGGAGGGGGTGTGATATTGAGCGTGGAGCGACAGTTTTAGAGGAAGGCTGTCTTCTGAATGAGCGAAATATCGGGATACTCGCATCACTGGGTATCAGGAACGTGAGGGTCTATGATACACCTAATGTTGCTATAATCTCTACTGGTGATGAACTCACCCAGATCAATGATGTGAACTCATTGACACTTTCAGCGATCGTAAAACAATCGGGTTGCTCACCATTTTTTATTGGAACAGTATCCGATGATTCCGGGGATATAAAAAAGAAGTTAGATGAAGCACTTGAATATGACATCATCCTGACGTCGGGAGGTGTTTCAGTTGGAAAAAAAGACCTTATGCCGGAGGTGGTTTCCGGGATGGGGGAGATACTCTTCCACGGTGTCAGGATGCGGCCTGGTATGCCAATGCTTGCAGGTAAAATAGATGAAAAACCAATTCTCTGTATGCCTGGAAATGTGACGTCGTGTCTGGTCTGTGCCAATGTATTTTTACTTCCGATGCTGAGATATATGACACATCTTCCGTTTATCAGGGAAATAAGGAGTGCAAGATTGTCAGAGGAAGTGACTTCAGAATATGGGATGCATCGCTATCTTCCGGTTAAACTGGCAGGAGATGTTGCATATCCTACGTTCAATGGATCCGGCCTGATCACATCGATAGCGTATGCGGATGGTTTTGTAGTGATCGGGGAGGATGAAACGTTGACGGAAGGAAAAGTTGATGTATGGGTTTTTTGAGATTTTTTAATGGTAGTGTAACAAGAAGTTGCATCATAAATTGCTTTGATGTTACCATTTCCGTATGGGGTAATCCTACTGAGGTATGCGTCAGTGGTAACGCTGGGGTGTAATGCCTCAGGACAATATGAAGAAATCTGAAAACGTTGGGTGTACTCGGTGTTCTCTGTGGCTTACAATATCCCATAGATTATATATTTCAACAGCCATGACTGCTGCCGGCAGCACCCACCAACACCCGATGCCACCGCCCGGACAGCGAGCAGGCGCACCAAACACCCCCGCGTCCCGGCCACAGGGTCAGGACCGTGCAAGTGACCAGGCTGTTTAAAAGGTGGAATAAATCACCAAAACAATCCTAATCACTAAAACAGAAGTCCTCTCCTTTTGAAAAACATATCTCGAAAACATCAAAAACATCTAACCTGCCCAATAAATTCGGGACCTCTGATATGGCAAAAGCAACTCTTGTTTCAACCATTCTTCCGTTGATTAACATTTGGATCCTGTGGACGTATGCAATCAATTCACCCACAATTCCCCGGAAGATCTTCTCATCACCCTGTTCTACATCCACTCCCATAATGTCGCCAATCCTCTTTGAAAAAATTGAAATATCAGCACCCGAATCCACCAGCATACTCAGTTCAAATAGATCTCCGTCGGCATCAATAAGTCCAACTTTTACGATCGGCCTATAAACAATTCCTAGACTTAAAGAATTTTCCTTTGCGAATTTAAAACATTTTTCAAAGGATCATGGCCTCCTTTCTTGGGACCTGGCCTAAGAAAACAACCATTTTCGGGAATTTGGTCTTTGCTTTGTTGTAAACCTTTTTAGCATCAATACCATGAGCTATGATATCATCTTCTATGATAGCGACATATTCACCTTCATATTCAGCGACCATGTCCATAAGATGTGTTCTGAAATATTCCATGGCATCTTTCATATTAATATGTTGGAATCGATTGATCAAAAACTTTTAGGTTAGATTTTCAATCCCGGTTTTATGAGCAATAACCGCCCACGAAGCATCCCTGCCCCACTCCCTCCGGTCGCTGGCGAAGCTTCTCATACCACTGAAAATTTAATCTCTTATTCTTAGCACCACAAACACAACACTGGCGGCGGGCATGTACACCAAACACCCCCGCGTCCCGGTCACAGGATCAGGACCGTGGGAGTACCTGAATCATAAATTGATGCAGTGACCGCACCATTCGGTTCCATACCATACACCAGGCCGCTGCCCGGACAGCGAACAAGCATACCAAACACCCCCGCGTCCAAGTCATAGGGTTAAGACCGTGGGGGTGCCAGAATCATAAGTCGGGGCAGTGACCGCATCGCCCGGCGTTCATTTCGGCTGTCATGACAGAAAAAATAGACGTCAGTAAAGCTGTATAGCAGAGTTGATAGAAAATGATTTACCTTACACCGTCTTACAAGTAAACCATGCAAACCATAACGATCAGTGCCAAAGGACAGGTGGTAATACCCGCTAACATAAGGAAAAAACTCAATTTGATAAAAGGAGAAAAACTGGTCATCATGGAAGAGGAAGGTTATATTAAAATGATACCCCCTGCAGACCTTACTTCGCTTTGCGGAGCATGGTCTGACCTTGATACAACAACCGTAAGAAAGCAGATAGAAGACATGCGCAAAGAGGAACGATACTGATGATCAGGATTTTAATCGACACCATGTACATAGCTGATATCCTGATAGACGACTCATATATTGAGCTTGCCAAAGCATTGCAGAATAAAAAAATAACAGGCCTGGTCTCGGTAGTTACCCTCACTGAATTAATAAAAATTCGTGGTAAGAAAGATAATAAGCGGATGCACAGCGATCTCAACAATCTTATCGCCTCCAACCTGGTCTTTGTGGATGTAAACGACACGATCGCCATACGTGCAGGCGAATTGCGCCTGAAATATGACATTCCTACTATTGATTCAATCATTGCAGCCACAGGCATAGTCAATAATGTCAAGCACATTCTAACAGACGATAATCACTTCAAACCGCTGAAAAACACGATCAAACCTATTGATTTGAAAAATGCCCTGAAACTTGCTTTAAAATAAAGAATATGATTAACATCTCAAAAAAGAGCTTTGAACAGACCATCGAAGACATATTCATCGCAGGTTTACCAGCCAAAGAAGGGGCAATCAGCAAAACTACCCTCTAACTCCACCAATTTCATCCTAGGCGTCTGCTGGACACCCTCGCCACACACACAATTCAAGGTCACATCCCCAAACATACCCCCAACCCGCAGACCGGACAGCGAGCAGGCACACTAAACACCCCGTGTCCCGGACACAGGGTCAGGACCGTGCAGGTAGTGGTATAAATTACTGTGACCATAGAGGCTGTCCAACAATCAGCATCAATAACCCTTTAGCTGTATGTGTTTAGAATCTTAAAGTGAATTGCTGGAATTGCATCAATTTACTTTTTGGTGATCTAATGCAACTCTCCTTAATACCACCTCAAAAATCTCCCCCATCTAATGCAAAATCAATTTCATTTATCAATGCCATTGTTTAAAGATTTCATCTGATCTGTATAGTAAATCTATATACATCCTGTGCAATAGAAAGGCTTTTGGAAAAGCAGCACCTGAAGTATAATTGAGTGTGGAGGTTGCTGCTGTGCAGGTTGTTTGATAATCAGGTGAACAGAATGGAAGTCAGGACAAAAGTGTGGCTAACTGAAAACGGGAAGTCACTGATAGGAAAAGGCAAAGCTTCCCTCTTAAAAGCCATAGATGAAGAGAAGTCCCTGAACAGGGCATGTAAGAAGATCAACATCTCATATAAACGTGCCTGGCTGATGCTGAAGAAGATTGAGGAAAGTGCAGGGAAGCCTGTGGTCATAAGTGTCCGCGGTGGCAATGAACAGGGGACATTTTTAACCGACTATGCAAAAGAGATGCTTGCTGAATACGATGCTCGGAAGAATATCACCCATGAAACAATAAACGACGAAACATTCTGGGAAGGAGTGGAGCTTACGATCACTGCACGCAACCAGCTCGCTGGAAAGGTCGTGGATGTCGAACTGGGAGATATTATATCCAAGGTGAAGATCTCAATCAAACCAACTGTGGTCACTTCGGTAATAACCACTGAAGCTGTGAAAAAACTGGATATCAAAAAAGAGGATGAGGTGCTTGCGGTTATAAAGTCCACAGAAGTGATGATAGCGAAGAAATGAACGCGTCTATGACGATATATTCATAACCATAAAATACCATAAAGATAATTTTCCAGTATGTCTGATCCTATTCCGGAACTTGTGGCTGGTGTTAGAAATCCTGCCACTTTATCTGTTTGTAAAGACCATGCAGATGCTGTTTATTTTTCAATTGACCGGTTCAGTCTCAGAGCCCGGGCCAGGGACATAACCCTCGATAACCTTGATGCTTTTGTGAAGCAGGTAAAGGACAGCGGCCTGAAAGCGTATCTGGCAGCTAATACCGTAATTTATCCGGAGGATCTGCCAGCTGTGGATGCCGTAGTGGAGGCGGCGGCCAGTGCCGGTGTGGATGCAGTTATTGCCTGGGACCCTGCCGTCATCAACAAGTCTGTAGAGTGCGGCCTTGATCTGCATATATCCACCCAGGCCAATGTGTCTAACTGGCAGACAGCAGAGTTTTACGGGAAACTGGGCGCCAGTCGTGTGATACTATCGCGGGAGCTGACCCTTGAGCAGATAAAGGATATCAGGCAGCATACAGATATGGAACTGGAGGTGTTCGTGCACGGTGCCATGTGCCAGGCAATATCAGGACGCTGCTACCTGTCGGCCTACCTGCTGGGTCGCTCAGGCAACTGTGGTGACTGTACACAGCCCTGCCGGTGGCAGTGGACCCTGCACGGTGAAGACGGGGGACTGGTTGAACTGGCAGGGAAACACCTGCTGAGTGCCAGGGACCTGTGCATGATAGAGCATGTGCCTGAATTAATAGATGCGGGATTGGATGCATTCAAGATAGAGGGCAGGCTCAGGAATCCGGGTTACATGGCTGTGGTGTCCCGGTGTTACCGTGAGGCATTGGATGCCTGCCGGAATGGTTCATATGACCAGGGGATGGCACAGCAATGGAAAGAACAACTGGCCAAGGTCTATAACAGGGGCTTTTCCACAGGTTTCTATTTCGGGGTACCGGGACCGGACGGGCTGGCTGTTGAAAAGGACATGAATGCTTCATCGGTGCGCAGGCAGGCAGTGGGTGTGGTGCAGAACTATTTCCTTAAACAGGATGCGGCAGCAGTCAGGCTATTAGAAGGTGGTCTGGCGGTCGGGGATAGTATTGTGATAGAAGGGGCCAGTACATACCTGGAACAGGAAGTGGAGTCGTTGATGATTGGAAGGGATCCGGTACAAGAGGCTGGGAAAGGGCAGGATGTGGGCCTTGCCGTGGCTGCCAGGGTCAGGAAGAATGACAGGGTGTTCAGGGTGGAAAGAATATAAGGCAATACCATAGTAATTTAATGTAAATCCATTACACAGGAGCTAATACCTTTGACCGGCATACACCAGATACTCTCTTTAATTGATGAGGTTGTATGGGGTCCATTCATGATGTTGCTGCTGATAGGCACCGGCATCTTCCTTACGTACAGGTTGAGAGGGCTTCAGTTACGCAAACTTGTGCACACCCTTCGTCTCGTATCCGAACATGACGGAAAGGAAGAAAAAGGCGACATCTCCCCTTTTCGTGCTTTAATGGCCACACTATCCGGCACAATAGGTACAGGGAACATCGCAGGTGTTGCAACTGCCATCTCAATGGGCGGACCTGGTGCACTTTTCTGGATGTGGCTGACTGCAGTGGTGGGTATGGCAACCAAGTTCGTGGAATGCACACTTGCCTTGCATTTCAGGGACGAACTACCTGATGGTACAATGATAGGGGGACCGTTCTATTATCTTGAGAGAGGATTGAAATACCGCAGGGTGGGTATTGTGTTGGGTATGTCCTTTGCAGTTTTTGGCATATTCTCATCCTTTGGTATAGGTAATATGACCCAGGCCAACTCAGTATCCATTGCCATGAACGATACCTTCAATGTACCGGGGATGGCTACCGGTCTGGTACTTGCATTGGCGGTTGGGACTGTTATCATTGGCGGGATCAAGAGACTGGGATTTGTTGCCGGCAACCTTGTTCCCTTCATGGCTATCCTCTATATCCTGTCTGCCCTTATCGTTCTAATCTTCAATTTTGATAAGATCCCAGCGGCCTTTTTACAGATAATAGATGGTGCATTTTCTGGTACCGCAGCAGCAGGTGGATTTACCGGGGCCGCTGTGGCCAGTGCGATGCGTTTTGGTATTGCAAGGGGGATATTTTCCAATGAAGCAGGGCTGGGCAGCGCACCTATGGCACATGCCACTGCCAAAACGCCAAACAGCGTACGCCAGGGTTTGATCGCCATGCTTGGGCCTTTTATCGATACTATTGTGGTGTGTACTATGACAGGTTTGGTCATTATTTCAACCGGGGCATGGGAAACTGGAAAGACCAGTACTTCGCTGAGTATTCACGCATTCAACTCGCAGATGGGATATGCCGGTGATGTGATAATTACAATAGGCATGGCAGTGTTCGCATTCACGACCATACTTACGTGGTCTTTCTACGGCAAGCAGTGCCTGTCCTACTTTGTGGAAAAGGTGTCAGATGATGTGAGATTTTACAAGGGGTTTTTAAGGGTTTATTACTCTGTATTCCTTGTGGGAATAATGGTGGGTGCAGGGGTGGTGGATCTTCCACAAGGGATTGGGTACCTGGAGGATATCTGGCTGTTCTCTGATATTACCAATGCCCTGATGGCGATACCGAATCTTATAGGGCTGCTGTTAATGCATGGTGTGGTGGTCGGGCTGGTGAAGGAGTATTTCGGGAAATGAAAATGGTGTTTACACGACATTTTTAGAATTCAGGGCCGCTCTCAGGCCATTCTTAGGCTGTTATTGGGCTGTTATTAGGCCGTTCTTCGGGCTTTACAGTTCAAGTTCTGCCCATTAGTCATCAGTTAAGGAGTTTGACTGGCTCGATATGCATTGTTTTCCAAATAACCAATGATTTTTTATGCTTAACCAATTTAGTTTGAATAGTACACAGATGACACGGATTAGACGGATTTTCAAGGATTTATTTTCGTATCCGCGTGCATCCGTGTCATCCTTGCAATCCGTGTTCTATCACAATATTACTCTTAACCGATGACATATGAAGTTCTGCCAGTCTGCTTTTGTAGGATATCCGTACAGTAACAACGTCTTCAACTGCTTGTGCTATAATCTGCATAATATGGGGTATTTTTTAATTATGTTTGTATTTCGTTAAGCCATTCGTAAATTGGCATTATTTGTATTTCTTTGTCATTGATTCTAAGAGTTTCTGACTCATTTTCAGTTATTATCAGACCATATTTGAGATTATGGTCGTTCATGGCTTCAGTTAATCCTCTTATTTCTCGTTGTCTCGTTTTTTCATCTTTTAGGGTAAGGGTCACCTGGATGGCTCCGGTGATTGTGAGATTATCTTTTACAAGAAAATCACATTCATATCTTCCTTTGTGGTAGTATATTTCTCTGCTCTGTTTTGTCAGTGTCATATAAACAAGGTTCTCCAGTAGCCTGCCCCTGTCCTGTGAAAACTTGAATGAGATAGAATTCACCAGCCCTGTGTCTAAACAATATATTTTTTTAGGGTTGATAAGCTGCTTTTTCACTGATCTGTCATATTTAGTTAATGTGTATATCAGATATGAATCTTGTGCACATTGGATATATTCTTTTACCGTTTCACCGGTTATTCCCAGGGTTTTTGCGATGTTTAAGTAGGAGAATGGTTTTGCTATATTCGAGATGACAAAATAGAGCAGATCAAATACATCTTTATTATTCCTCAGGTTGTTGGGGTAGATGATATCTTTCAGGTAGATGGTCTGGAAATAATTCTTGAGGATTTCCTGTTTTAGTTCGTTATCGCTTTCCAGTACAACTCTCGGATAGGCCCCGTATTCCAGATAGTTACTGAACTGCTGGAGTTTCTCTACGGTTGTTGGCTTATGGACATTACTGAAGTTTAGATATTCCTTAAATGACAGCGGATAGACTGTTAAGGAGAAGTACCTGCCTGAGAGTCTGGTGCTGATCTCCTTTTTTAGAAGGCTGGATGTTGAACCTGTGAGTATTATCTTGATGTTTGTTGTGGTATCAAACAGGGTCTTGATGGTCTGTACCCAGTAATCGTAATTCTGTATCTCATCAATGAAAAGATAGAGGGTTGAAGGCTTCTTCAGCGCCCGATGATATTCGATTATTTCTGTGAGGTATGCCGGGTCTTTTGATTTGCTCTGGAACAGGGGCTCGTCGAGATTGATGAATAGTATGGCATCGGGCGGCACGTTGCTATCCAGCAGGCTTTTTACCACCTGGTAGGCAAGTGTTGATTTTCCGGTGCGTCTGGCACCGGTGAGCAGGAGTATTTCTTTTGTCGGGAGGTATTTCTTGATCTTTGGGTACCATCGCTGCCGATCTATTCCAGTGTCAAATGGTTTATCGAACCACCAGGGGTTCTGTCGTTCAAGGGCTATTTTTGTGTTTTCGTCCATATTGTAGATTATAATCGCTGAATATACTTTAAGTTGGCGGTTATAATTAGTGATTATGGTGTAAATTGTAAGATATAATGTTTGATTTTTGCAGATATATTGATTTATCCGAATTTTGCAGGACATGAGTTTTTGAAGGAAGGCATCACGGGTGCTGGTGATAATATATAAATTAAATATCGAGATTCATTATCTGCAATGTAATTCACCATTTCTAATTTTTTGTTCTTTTGATATGGCCATTTTCAATTAGTATCTGTTTCAGTCCTTCCTTTGAGAGCGGACATTCTATTAACTCGCATATCTGTTGTTTATTGTTAAGACCGATCTGTTTTCTCCGCTCTGCTAATAATGATTCATTAAATTCTTGGGACCAGTCACAATTTTGGGCACAAAAAATTGATCAAAAATATCCAGTAACACTCTGGTGAGGATATTACCACACTTCTAGACCAGCCCTATGAGCTTATGTGCCAGATAGTATTCAGCACAATATTCAGATTTGCGTCAACCCAGGACTGACGATTCTTTTTCACCTTCTGCCCAACGATTCCCATCAGGCTTTCAACATGATTATTGCTATCTGGAATCTATATTCCCTTTGTTGCCAATTCTGCAAATAGCGTTACTTTGCCCCCGGTTTTAATAATGAATTTGCCAGTATTACTATCCTTATTTTTTGATAGTAACTCATTGACAATTACCAGCAACTCTTCTTGAGTTTTATCTATTCTCCATTTGAGTCTTGCAAAATCAGAATTTTTTCTGTGCTTTTCCACTGAATTTTTCAATGTATAAATGGTTCTACTGATAGCCTTTTTGATTCTCATTCGATCATCTTTTGGATATTGCTCCTTTCACAAATAATACATCGAAGTTTTAACAAAATGATTTGTACATTGTTGAATTCTATATCCATATGTCTCCAGATTTAATTGTAATTTACCATCCCCATCGCATACGGCATAGACTTCATCAGACAATCGACAATTATTTCCAATATGAGTTAATGTTTCTGACCAACTCTTAGCCGTACCCAGGTATAGTAGATATTCTTCCTACAATTCCAAAAGAAGTGCTCGTGGTTATCGAAATGTTCAGAATTTAATTACTATGATCTATCTTCGATTGGGACAATTGAATTTCCATTTACCCACATGAATTAGTGAATATCCAAACATTTTTGGTGCGCGCACGCGGAAATTTGAGTACACCAATGACCAAGCTAAGAGCAGAATAATTTAATCACGGCAAAAAATAAATCATAGATTTACTCGGTCCCAAGCATCCATTTCCAAAGCGGTACAAACCTTATGCCATCTTCATCCTGCTCAACATCTTTTGTAAGGACCATCAATTCCACCACCCTGTCTGCGAATTGTTCCCTGAATTCATTAAGCCCCGAAACTTCTCTTTCATTTATATCATTTGTATATGACACATTTATCGCACCCAGTGAACCGTCCTCGTTTTTTATAACAAAGTCAACTTCGCCTTTCCCCTTCCAGTAATACGGTTCCTTTTCCTTTCGCAAGAGTTCAATAAAAACTAGATTTTCAGCCAGTTGCCCTACATCTCTTGAAAACCTGAAAGATACAGCATTACGCAGACCATTGTCTATACAGTAGATTTTTTTGTTATTCCTGCTCTGTGCTTTCAAAGAATAGCTGAAATATTGTGTCTCAAACAATATTTTTGCCTGCTTAGTAAAATGGAAATATTCTTTTAATGTTGCATAATCAATCCTGAGCAGTTCTGTCAGTTTTTTGTATGAATAAAGACTTGTAAAATTTGAGCACAGGTAATATATAAATTCCCTGAGAATTCTGACATTTCTTATTTTATTGAGGAGTATTATATCTCTGTATACAATGCTGTCATAATATGATTTAAGGTACTCTTTCTTGAGTTCCCTGTCTTTTTCAAGTGTGACTCTTGGAAATCCGCCATCCTGCAGGTAATATTTTAGCATATTTATTATCTTGTCCTTGTTTGCGGCTATTGCGATCCTGTCTTTTTTGACCTGGGAACCATTGAACTGCATATATTCCGAAAAATCAAGAGGATACACATCTATCTTAAGATACCGCCCACTTATCAGATGTGACAGACTGCTGTCCAGAAGATGCGATGACGAGCCGGATATGATTATATTATATTCCTTTGTGTCATATAGGGACTTGATCCATTTTTCCCATCCGGCAACATTCTGTATTTCATCAAATATCAGGTATACATGGTCTTCGCAGCATACATCCTGTTTATAGGTATCCATAACATTCTTAAGAAGATTCCCAGTCAAACTCAGGATTGGCTCGTCACAGTTCACAAAAAGTATTTTTTCAGGATCAGTATTTTGATTATAGATCAGGTCATGGATTAACTGGTATATCAATGTAGTTTTTCCTGCCCGCCTTACCCCGCTTATAACCACGATTTCGCCGGTTGTTACATACTTTTTGATTTTCGAAACATATCTGTTTCTGTGAATTCCGGTTTCGAATTTTTTATGATTCCACCACGGGTTTAATTTTACCAGTGTTTCCAATATTTCGTCCATATATTTTCACAGGAATATGTTTGATTATATTCTTATATAAATTTAACTTTTCATTTGAATATATTCAAACTAAAATGGGGGTGAAAAGATGATCAATTCAGCTTCACCCTGTCACCTGTTACCATATACACCACGCTCTCGCAGATATTAGTGGCATGATCCCCAATACGCTCAAGGTAGCGCGCCACAAACGTCAGGTGCGATGCACTGGCAAGCTTTCTCGGATCCTCTACCATCAGTGTAATTAATTCCCGCCTGACCTGGTCAAACAATGCATCGATCTCATCATCCAATTTTGCAGTCTCGTATGCCAGGTCAGTGTTCGACTCAGAAAAGGCCTGCATTACATTATCCAGCATATTACATGCTGTGCGAGCCATCCTGGGAATATCGATTAGGGGTTTGATATGTTTTTCATCCCCTATCACAACGACGATCTTTGCAATATCCACAGCAAGGTCGCTCATCCGCTCAAGGTCAAGATTGATCTTAATAACAGCCCCTATCATCCGCAAGTCCCGGGCCATTGGCTGCTGTAGTGCAAGAAGCCGCATGCATTGAATCTCGATCTTAGCAGAATGATCATCTATTTCAGCATCGCCTTTTATTACAACCTCTGCCTGTTCGATATTGTGATCACACAGTGCCTCGACCGAATTTTTGATAGATGTACCTACCAGTTCACCGAGTATTAAGACCATCTGCTGTACTTTTGCAAGTTCTTCATGGTATTTTTCTCGAACCATTATATCCCTCCTGTTTTATCTACTGATCTCCTTTCTGGTATCCTGATCTAATTTTTTTGATAGATATACAGTACAACTTGATTCACTTTTCATCTCAAAATCGTTGTGCACTTGATTATCCGAACCGTCCTGTAATGTAATTCTCTGTACTCTTTTCGACAGGACGTTCAAATATCTGTTTTGTCTTCCCGAACTCGATCATCTCACCGAGCAGGAAATACGCCGTATAATCAGATACCCTGGCAGCCTGCTGCATATTATGTGTCACTATGATGATTGTATAATCGTGTTTCAGCTCATTGATCAGGTCCTCTATCCTGGCTGTTGATATTGGGTCAAGTGCACTACATGGTTCATCGAACAGTATTACTTCCGGTTTCACTGCAAGTGTTCGTGCGATACTGAGCCGCTGCTGCTGTCCCCCGCTCAGGTCAAGTGCAGGTTTGTTCAGTATGTCACCTACCTCGTCCCACAGCGCAGCAGCCTTAAGACTATCCTCGACCACCTCATCCAGTTCGCGTTTTGCCTTCATCCCGTGGATGCGCGGTCCGTATGCGATGTTGTCATAGATGGACATCGGGAACGGGTTTGGCTTTTGGAAGACCATCCCTATTTTCTTCCTCAGTACAACAACATCCACATCCTTTTCGTAGACATCTTTGCCTTCAAACAGCACCTTACCGGTGATACGGCACCCCTTTATAAGGTCATTCATCCGGTTAATACACCGGATGAATGTGGATTTACCACATCCGGACGGACCGATCAGGGCAGTGACCTTATTCTTTTCTATCGAGATCGAAACATCTTTCAATGCCTGTGTACTGCCGTACCAGAGGTCCAGGTTGCGGCTTTCGATCCCAATGTTTTCTATTCCCATCAATATTTTCTCCTTATCCCATTTATTTTATCATCAAAAATTTTATAATTCATATCAATGCCGTAACCCAGACCTGGTCTGGTAATAACGCTGGATCGCAACAGCACCTAAATTTATTAAAAGCACCATCCCGAGCAGTACCGCTGCACTGCCATAAGCCATGTCGTCGGATATGCCCTCAGACGCAAGTATATACAGGTGGTACGGTAGCGCACGCACAGGCTCGAATATTGATTCCGGTAAAAGCAACGAGGATCCGGCTGTATACATTATCACGGCAGTCTCACCGATCGCTTTTCCGGTCCCGAGTATGATCCCTGTCGTGATACCCGGAAGGGCACCCGGTATCACAACATTCCGGATGGTCTGCCATTTCGTAGCCCCAAGCGCAAGACTTCCATCCTTTAGACCACTTGGTACTGTTTTTATCGCCTCTTCTGATGCCCTTACCGTCCAGGGCAGTATCATGAACATCAACGCAAGCCCGCCAGAGAGGATTGAAAAACCGAACCCGAAATATACCACAAGTAATGCATATCCGAATAGTCCTAATACAATTGACGGTATTCCTGCAAGACATTCCACACCGAATGTGATAATTTGCGTCACAGCATTATCAGGTGCATACTCGGTAAGGTATACCGCAGCTCCAATACCAATCGGGGCAGCAGTCAGTATCGCAACCCCAACAAGGCAGAGCGTTCCGATAATAGCAGGAAAAATCCCCCCTTCTGCCCCGCTCATGCGCGGTGAGTCCAGAAGGAATGAAAGATCTATCACTCCGATCCCTCGATAAATAATTGTGCCGATGATTGACAGCAGAATCAGTACTGTCACCCCAGCTGATACCCATAAAAGCAAACTAGCTGCTTTGTCAGTAGTATCCGCTGAAAAAATCCTGCCGCGTACTGCTGTGCTCATCGCCCTACTCCCATCTTTGACTTTAGTGCACGGTGTGAGAATGCGTTTAAGATAGCAACCATCACAAAGAGCACGATACCTGTTGCAAAGAGCGCCTGTTGGTGGTCTCCCGGTGCTGCGTAGTTCATCTCGACTACGATATTCGCGGTCATGGTCCGCACCGGATCAAGCACGTCATAGAACGGTGAAGGTAGAATTGGGGAATTTCCTGTGACCATCAGCACTGCCATGGTCTCGCCGATGGAGTTTCCCATACCAAGTATAACAGCTGCTACTATCCCGGACCTTGCAGCCGGCAGGATCACATTCCGAATTGTGTGCCACCGGGTGGCACCAAGTGCCAGGGATGCCTGCTTGTATGTTTCAGGCACTGCAGCGATCGCATCTGCCGATATGCTGATAATATGGGGAAGTGACATGATCGCGAGTATTATAGAGCCGGCAAGGATGCTGAAACCGAATCCTCCAGCGCTGTCCCTGATCAACGGCACCAGCAGGACAAGTCCGAAGAATCCGAGCACAACCGAAGGAATGCCGACAAGCAGTTCGATCCCGCGCCTGATCATTACCTGCGCCCAGGGAGGTGCGATCTCAACTAAAAAGACAGCACAGCTAATTCCGAGTGGAACAGCAAGGACCAGCGAGCCGGCTGCAATGTAAACCGACCCCACGATCATCGGAAATATCCCGTATGAGGGTTCGCCGTCCATTGCGATAGGATTCCATTCCATCCCGAGACAGAAGGTGTGAATCCCGTATTTCAGGAGGAACGGCGCACCTTCCTTGAATAGGAATACCATGATCAGCAGTACAATTACGACTGCTGTAACTGCTGATGCAAACAACAGCGCTTCGATGATCCGTTCACGGGTTTGTCGGGTCATGCTACCTCATAATGATGCAAAATATTCCTTGCTTGAAATAAAATCGGGTAGCGTCTTCATCTCGAACACATACGTACTGCAGTGTCCGTTGCAACCCGACATGCAGTTATCGAGTTCTTTGACAAATCCTTTGCTAAGATCAAGAGAACCATTACCGAGCGCCAGATGATCATCAAACACACCGTTATTGTCATGCAGATGTACAGCATTGATCCGGTTCCCTAAAAGTTCAGTAAAACGCACAGGCGGTATATCCGAATGGTGAGCATGACCGATATCAAAGGTCGCGCCAAAACCCGGATACCGGTTCAGGATATCCCGCATCTGTTCAGGCTGCAGGCCAAATTTAATGATATTCTTCTCAAAACTGTCGTTCTCCACATACAGTCCGGTATCCAGCGTCTCATAAGCCGCTGCGATCTCATCAAGCGATCTTGTCCGGTTCTCTTCTGCTTTTGCAATGACTGTTTCATGGTATGCCCCTGGAACGTGTCCCACATGTATGTTCACCCACCCGGAACCCACCTCCTGGAGGTATTCGCCCATCTCGATTATCTGGGACACACATGACATCCTTACCTTTTCATTCACACTCGCAATGTTAAACTCACGGTGCGGAGCGTGGTAAGAGATCGTTAAGTTGTATTCGGAGAGGGTCCTTTCCAGTTCGGCAGGTTTTACTTCTCCATAGACATGATCGTTATCCTTCTTGATCTCTATATGATCAAATCCGTTGGAATGCAGGAAATCCATGAATTGCAGGGTATTTTTCCCGAAACGAAGATCCAGTGCCGCACCTATTCTGGTCATACCGCACAACCTCCGGCATAGACAACCTCTCCGCTAACGATCGTACGTGCCACCACAGGAATCCCCATCTGTTCGGTCACGACCAGTATGTCTGCACGTTTTCCGATCTCGATCGACCCGGTCGCATAATCCATACCCACTGCTTTAGCAGGATTGAGCGTGACCATTTTCACAGCATCAGGCAGGGTCAGGATCCCCTGTTTCCATAGAATAAAGGGAGAGTAGAGCATGGATGCCGGATTGTAATCCGAGCACAGGACATCGACCAGACCGGCAGCCACCGCCTGGATGGAACTGAGATTGCCCGATGTTGACCTGCCGAGCACAACATTCGGGGCGCCCATACAGATGGTCATGCCAAGTTTACGGGTCCTGTTTGCTGCGTCAAGTGTTACAGGGAACTCAGAGATGCGCGCGCCGATGCTGTGCACCAGTTCCACTTTCTGCGAACTATCGTCATCATGCGATGCGATCGATATCCATTTTGCCAGTGCTTTTCTGGCAACCTCCCGCATGTTTTGCACCTTTGCGTTTGCATAACCCAATTTTGTCCTGAATATTCTATCGATTTCAGCATCACTTAATCCGTATACCCCCTCATAATACTCCTTGTATTGTTCCGGATCTAAAAACTGTCCCTGTCCCTGTCTGGAGGTGTGATCTATCAATGATATAAGTTTGACAAGCGGACTTTCAATCACTTCAAGCACATCTTCAAGATGAGTGCTGATCTCGCACCTGATATGCAAAAAATGATTCGTCAGGAGAGAATACCTGCAATGTGCTATCGTTTTTGCGATCTCTTTTGAAAGACCTATGTGATGTCCATTTAATTCATCCTCAAAGTATGCAATCGCATGTAATTTCGTTGTAATGCCGCATACTGCATTGCTTCTGTCGAGCTGCAGCAGCGCAAAGTCTGCCGGAAATCGTGATGAGGGTCGTGGTGAGATGGCAGTTTCCATATCATCACCATTTATGTCAATGATACCGGGCATCACATACCCGCCATTCGCATCGATCACATTGTCGCAGGTATCTGGTAAAGTATCCCGGATATCTATGATCCTACCGTCTTCGATCCCCACACATCCTTTTTCGATAACACCATCCGGTTTTATTATCTTTCCGTTTATTATACCAAGTTTCATATCACTCACTCAAGCCTTATATCAATCACGTATACCACTACCAAGGATATCCCCTGGTGTTTTGGTTCCAACCATCCGGTTGTTATTCATAACCACAACCCATTCAGCCACCTGCCGTACCACTGATATGCCAATCATCGTGGTCTTGCGTTTTACTTCCCTTAGCATCCTGACCACAACCGCGGTTGATTCCGGGTTAAGCGCAGATGTGGTTTCATCCGGCAGCAGCAGGTTCGCAGATGCAATCAGTGCTCTTGCGATATTCACACTTCATTTTCAGTTTTACTTTTATCCATGATTGAATCAACAATCAATGTTTGTTCCCCTGCAGGAAGTACCTGGTATATCCAAATGCGCCTCCTGGTATCCCTGGTACCCCTGGCATCCCCGGCTTTTTCGATCTCGATGAGGTTGTAGCACTGGGTCGTTCTTGCCTTGATCTTGTTCGAGCATGCTGTTCCTGCATTCACAACAAACATGTCATTAAGTTTCCAGACCCAGGGTACGTGCCTGTGTCCGCACAGTACAATATCCACACCGCACCTGTCGAGCAGTTCAAGCACATCCCCCGAATCCACAGGTATCTTTTCTTCCCGCCCTGTCATTGGTACAGGGATCAGGTGATGGTGGAGTGCGAAAATCCTGAGATCAGTTGAGTTGAAATCAGAATTAGAATTAAATCTCTTGGCGATCCAGCCATACATCTCCCGACCTATATGCCCGTCATCAATGTCTGGCTGGGATGAATCCACCCCCACGACAGTGACCCCATCAAGAGAACAGCATGGAGACCGTGTTCTGAAAATATCTTCGAACAGCAGGTAACCGACATTCCTGGAGTCGTGGTTTCCCGGAACGACTACCTTATTTCTGCAATCGATCCGGTCGATCCACTCTTTTGCTTCCATGTACTCCTTAAAAGAGCCGTTCTGGGTCAGGTCCCCTGTGATCACCAGGATATCAGGCGATATCTCATTGACGCCCTGCACCACAGATTCTGCAACATCACTGAGAAAATGGGCACTGCTTATGTGAAGCTCTGAAAGATGCACGATCCGTGTCATTTTATACTCCATGAGCGTCGTAAGTCAGGGATCAGTTCACAGGTATGAAATGCACATCTTCCACTATCCTTTGCCCTTCATCTCCAAGCACAAAGTCAAGAAATGCCTGTTCACTACTGTCCGGATTACCGTTACTGATCATCCAGAGTGTGCGTGAGATCGCATAGCTGCTGTCCACAACGCTTTCGACAGTGGGCTCAATTCCATCGAGCCTGAGTGCACTGACATCTGAGTTGACGTATCCGAGCGAGATAAATCCGATAGCCTGGGCACTTCCGGCAACAGTTGCCCGTGTCTTGCCATTCGAGTCCTGGATGATCCCATGGTCTGTGATCTCAGCTTTAATAGGTTTCATAACTGCCTGCTCAAAGCAATCCCGTGTCCCTGACCCCTCCTCACGTGTGACCACCATGATCCCGGAATCTGTCCCTCCTACTTCCTTCCAATTTGTGATCGTACCTGTGTAGATACCCTGCAGTTGCTCCATTGTGAGATCAGTAATAGGGTTAGACGGGTGCACTATGACCGCAACGCCGTCCTTTGCAACGCCATGCGCAACCAGATCAGGATGTGAATCTGTTTCACTTGATTTCAGGTCGCGGGATGCGGTCCCGATATCCACGGTTCCATCTGCTACAGCTTTTACTCCGTGTGATGAGCCGCCACCTGATACAAATATCCGGCTGCCAGGGTGCTTTTCCATAAAGGCGCGTGCACATTCCTCGGCAACTGGCAGAACTGTTGTCGAGCCTGCAATCTGCAATTTTACATCTGCGAGTGTGTTATCTGTATGTGTGTCATCTGTTCCGACAGTTTTATTCGTATTGTCGGTACAACCTGATACGAGCAGTGACATCGAGATCACTGCAAGCATTAATAGTAATTTATTTTTTTGTACAAAAGATTTTATTAACATAATTTTTTTCATGTCAACTATCACCGACTATGAATAAACAGAACAATATATATAAATTATCCACATAAATATATAGAATGAATATATTATAT
>Ga0255425_1009_pt1 | contig 45395 bp, 50 predicted proteins | sample ANMaggSeSYBR02G4_FD_182640 | JGI IMG/M metagenome (GOLD analysis project Ga0255425, IMG submission 182640) | Sediment cell enrichment communities from methane seep in Santa Monica Basin, California, United Staets - ANME aggregate JGI... | ecosystem: Environmental > Aquatic > Marine > Cold seeps >... | reverse complement strand
TCTGGCCTTGTGAAATTAATCATCTAAAAGTCTATAGAACTCCATCAAAGCAAGAAAAATGACGGTTGAACCAAGCAGGTTCACTTGTTCACTTGACACTTTTTCCACAAAACATGCAAAACATACGTTTCTTTGTGAATGTATTAGGAACAGAGAACTAACAGCGTAGAAAGAAGAAAACTTCCTCTCCCCTGGCGGGAAAAAGCCAGGAGTAAGGGGGGAGGGTAAATTTCCAATCTGTTGGAATGAATCTTAAGGAGGTGATGTATGGATATGTGCAATGGAAAGAGGGGGGTAGAAGAACTTTTCTTAGTTAGTATTCTCTTGATATTTTTGCTAATAACTCCGAATTTTCTATTTGGAGAAGAGGCTGACAAGAAATTCGAAGCACGGGCAGAAAGCAGAGCTGATTTTGTCCTCACAATAAAAGATAGTCTTATCTCTTTAACTGCAAAGGATGCTTCATTAAAAGAGATTACAGAAGAGATCGGTCGTAGGATGAAAATCGAAGTGGTTGCTGATATCTCTGAGGAGGAGAAGATTACCATACGCTTTGACAAGCTCTCCCTGGAAGATGCCGTAAAGAAATTAAGGACCAGTTATGCTTACGTATGGAATTCAGAGAAGGAGGGAGGAAAAATCACCAAGATAGTACTCTTGCCAGAGGGCAAGGGAACTGCGGTGTCCACAATTAAGGAAGAAAAAAAATGGTAAAGTCTGAGAGCAAAGCAAAAAAAGAAGCTGCAAAAGAGAAGTCACCGCGTCCAGAACCCTTTAAATTTGAGTTTGATCCTTCGGAGTTTGTGGAAAAGAAGTAGTATCAATAGAATATGAATAGAGAGGAGGTGAGCAATGAAACGCACTTCATCCATTGTTACAATTCTGGAAACTATTCACGGGACATAAATGGTTATTTTTTAATCAATTAGGGGGGAGGTGAGGCAATTATATCGTATACAGTCTTTACAGGACTTTCGTAGCGCGATAGTCATATTTACCTTAGAAGGAAGGAGGAGTTATGTATAATCAAGTGAAAAAGAGTTTGATATTCCGCAAATTCTCCCCAATTGTCCTAATCAAACAATTAACGTTATGTTTTATATTTGCACTGGCAGCGGTGTTGGTGCAGAGTACACAGCACGTGGAAGCCGGCAAGTTTGATTTTTTTGTTCTCGAAGCTTCTGGGAACGTGAAAAGCTACCAAGTGTCAGGAGGTAGCCCCTATCTTAAAGATCATAGTGTCATCGGTGACTACACCTCTATTTCGAATCACGGTGCGCTGGCCTTGGTGCGAGACATGCAATACCCGGAATATCAGACTTTGTGCGCCATTTCCGATACTGGGCTGCATGTATCCATCGAAAACAAGAACTGGAAGACATATTCCGGTTATCCCGACTACCCAGTCGATCCAGTGGGTCTGGCAGTTGGGCTTGAGGTTGTTTCTCCTACTCCTGTCATTGTCACTGACAAAGTCAACTTTGTAGTTACAGGCACCAGGTTTATCGATTATAGAACTTCTCCTGAAAAAAAGACCGAATATTGGAATGAAAAATACGTTAGGAACGGGGACGAAATAACTTCCCCAACTATACATCACAGCTTCAGGCCACCTTTGCCCGATCTCAAATCACAAAAATATCAAAATAGCCAGCTATTCCATCAACTTTTGTGATTTGAGATCGAACAAATTTGACCCAAATCTATGCGCCTACTTGGGGAAGTTATTTCGTCCCCGTTCCTTAGCTGGCTTGGAACTTATATTATTAAAGCAAAACTATGGGCTAAAGAACCTGAATATAATATTCATAAACCTATAAAAGTAATAGTCAACGAGTTGGAATATGTACAACCTTCCGACGAATCTTGGTTTAGCTTTATTAAGTTAGACAGTGCCGCTGAGGGTGATGGGACAAAGGGCAGTAAACAGACTATCGACATTGATTACTCCCTTTCTTCCTTTCCCGATGAGGCTGTCGACGTTGAGTTTGTAATCGATTTATTACGGAAAAAGTCTTTTAAATTTTATGTGGATGTTGAAGCTTTCGATTTCTAAGTTCTGTTGCAGAAAAATGTTTGCCTCGTCAACAAAATTTGTGCGCAAACTCTGGCTCTGGTATAACGCGAAATGCATGATACAATGCGATTTCTGCCTCTTGATTCGTTTGAAAACCAAAGGCTTTTCTTGCAGACAGTTTTTGCCTTGTTATTGAAACCTTCAACGACACCGCTGGAAATAAGTTTTTTGGCGCGGAACCAGTTCAGTAACAGATTAACAGATTTGATTTCTATGTGGATTAGGGAAAGTGAGATAAAGCAACAGCCATTTAAATTCCTATAAAATTTATGAAGAGAAAGGAGATTCAAATCATGAGAGATATGAAAAAAGTATTGGAGAGAGAGGAGCAGGGAAAAGTGGATAAAAAACCCTTTGAGGAACCGAAACTCACATTCGTTGAGCCGAAACTTACAAAGCAAGGGGATGCGACCAAAATTACTGGCCAATTTTTTAGTTCATTTAGTCCTTAGCACGAGATAGTGTAGCGTAGGCCGTAAGACTTCCAATACTTGAGACGGACGTCTGATGGATTTCAAATATTGGTCGGTAAACGCGCTTATAGGGACGAGGTTTAACCTCGTCCCTATATAAATTATCAACCCTGGTCATATTGATCTTTTAATTTTTGTTAAGAGATAGGCCTAATAAAATGGGTGCATATACCCTTCTTTCCCAAACGGAGCATATTATTTAGACAGGATAACAGGATAAACAAGATTTTGTTTCAAGTAAACAGACTTGGGTAGTCTCACTCTAACTATCCAGTAAATCATAAAAATCATATCCTGAGCTGAATAGGGTGTACAAATGAAATACAAAAAAGTAACTGAAAAATTATTGGTTGTACATATAGAGTTTGCAACCGAATGTATTATGGTTTTTAGGTTTAATTATTAATTTTGGTGAACGGGAAACCCGCCCGCTTTGCCTGAGCTCGCGATGGCGGGCAGTTTGTCATCTTTGCTATTATACATTCAATACTCATTTGGTCGTTTATAGATTTGGAACGGGTTTGAAATGAAAAGCCATTTCCAGGATATGAATTTATGATATACAGGATCTGTACTAACTCTATTTTTTATAAAATCAAGTCAATCCTGTAATCCTGTCTGAAATATTTATTATTTTTCGGGAGATGAGAGTAAGTGCACCCTAATAAAATGAGTATCATAAAGTCATATTCTATTTCCAAGGTGAATTTGCAGGTCGAGTGTGAAGATAAGCTGCTCTCCAAAAAGGTAATTGATGCAATTGATGATTACTTCTTTATGACAAGTGATGGTTCTATTCCTAATTCTAATAACATCACCATGAGGTTTAAAAATAATAATAATCTTTCTTTTAAAGCTCCTGAAACAGCTCAGGAATTCTTTGCCTCTTCTTCCCTACATGTTTTAAAAGACGGAAACTTTTATTACTTAATAAGTGAAAGTTCTGTCTTCCAACTCGAGCTTTCAAAGAGCCTTGGAATTGGATTATTGGATTCTACCTATTGGGAAAGATGTCCAAAATCGAAACAAGAGTTTCTTATGCTTTCTCTTTTATGGCTTTTACGTGAGCACGGTTTATATGGACTGCATGCAAATGGTTTAGTAAAAGATGGATTCGGGATTCTCTTTGCGGGAGGTTCTGGCAGCGGTAAATCAACTACAGCACTGAGCCTGATTAAACAAGGCTGGGACTATCTGTCAGATGATGTTACCCTGTTTAGACATAGCTCAAATGGAATCGAGACTATAGCATTTCAAAAGGGATTCTCTTTTGATCCACATTTAGCCGATCGCTATCCGGAGCTTAATAAGCCCTTGAAAGCATCATCTTTTAATGGCCAAAAGAAGTTTTTAGATATTAACTCAATATACCCCAATAGATTTCTATCCAGTTGCTTTCCCAAGGTACTTATATTTCCAAAGATAGTATCTCAGGACAAAAGTCACCTAATCCCAATTGACAGGTCAAAGGCCTTGATTCTGCTAATTGATAATAGCGGCGGGATTATGGTAGACAAGGAGAAGGTGGTTAAACAAATTGAGGTTTTAAAACAGCTTGTATATCAGACAGATAGTTATCAACTCCTTGCAGGGCGCGATTTGTATGAAGAGCCGGAGAAGATCTGTGAAATCGTGTCGAGAATACAAGAGGGGCGTATCCACGAGTTGGGGGAAGCATCGTTTTGTCCCGTTAGGGACATTCGAAAATAGCCCGACAATTTATTGTCGGGATGAGTTGAACACAAATCCAAAAGTCCTGTAAGGACGACAGAAAAAGGTAAACCGAATTGAGTGTAACCAAAATAGAATATTGATAATTGAAAAAACAAAACGTAACAATTTGGCTCTATCGTCATTCCGGCTTCAAGTGATAAAATTTGAAGCCTCCATTTATTGAGAAGTTGCAAATTGAACGGATAAATGTTCTATTTTGGTTACACTCAAATAAATTAGCGCCCTTTGGGCGGACTTTCCATAACCTATTGATTTAATACTCAACAAAATGGAGATTTCTATACTATCAAGATAAAAAGCTATGAACGTCCAACATCGAATTTTGAATAAGGTATTCTGTCAATTTATAAACCGGCAGAGCGAAGCGATTTCATCATTCGATGTTCGACGTTGGACGTTCAAAGAAATCCACCGATATCCTATGATACCGAATTCATTAGGCATAAAATAGAAATTCCTATACTATGAACTTATAGGACACGGCACTAGAACAATCCATGCGTTTAGGGAAAAGAGAATTAAAAATTAATAAAATTAGAGAGATAGAATCAAAGCCTAACCATGCTCTTGCAACGGAGCGCAAAAATGCCGCACCCTCTGAAGAGCGACATTAGGGGCCTGAAGAATAAATAGATGTGAAACAAACCGCTGGAAAAACGATATAAAATTATAGCGATAGGGAAATTATTAATATGGCAGATGTGATAAGGCAGAAACGGGATAAAATCGTGCAGTTGGCAGACAAATACGGAGCAAAAAATATACGGATTTTCGGCTCATTCGCACGAGGAAACAATAACTCCGAAAGCGATGCGGATTTTCTGGTAAACATGGAGGGGAGTCTGCTGAGACGTATTGCGTTTATGCAGGATTTGGAAGATTTGCTTGGCAGGAAAGTGGATGTTGTGACAGAAAAAAGTGTTCACTGGTATGTTCGTGAAAGAATTATGAAAGAAGCGGTTCCCTTATGAAAGATCAACGACTTTATCTCATTCATATAAAAGAATGTATTGAGAAAATAGAACAATACACGGAAGACGGAGAATTATCGTTTTCAAATGATCCGAAGACACAGGATGCGGTGATTCGTAATTTTGAAATTATCGGCGAAGCCGTCAAACATCTTTCCGAAGACACACGGCAAGCTGTTTCGAAAATACCTTGGAGGCAGTTTGCAGGATTCCGAGACGTTCTGATTCATCAGTATGACGGTATAGATCTTTCAGAAGTATGGCTAACGGTTGAAAATGACCTGCCGATTTTGAAGAAAGCAGTCAGGACGCTTCTGGAATCTGATAATATCGTGTAAAAATAAGCTATAAACAGTGGGCTGACAAAGACATGTGGAAATAATAATTGAAACAATTCATAAAAATATTTATATCAGATAGGCTATTAACAGCAATATGGCTGCTGTGTACTTGAATGCCATTGGTAGTTAGGTAAAACTGGCTGTTCTACCTCAATAGCAACACATCGCCTGACCATCTGCTGCACTTGACCGCAGAAGCCATGCCGCTTTAGATTAATCGTTGTTTTACGACAGCTCATCACTTTTTTGATAGTTTTTTGGATAGCGTCTGCGGCAGGTGAGCAGTACGATAAGGGGACATAGCCAGGAAGCCAGAATGTACCGGATTTGGAGCATAGAGAAAGGATATAAAAATGCCAGGCATAGTCATAGAGCTTACAAATCGCTGTAATCTGAGATGTCAGCACTGCTTTGATAAAAGGCATAGCGCTGACGGGGACCTGAAAATAGAGACTCTAGAAATGATTCTCTTGGGCGCTAAGGCTCACGGCTTCGATCACCTCTCCTTTACTGGTGGAGAGCCGACAATGCATCCAGGATTTGCAAAAATCCTTACAATGGTATGTGAAGCTGGATATAAATTTGGCTTTGTTACTAACGGCTGGAATTTTACAAAGATTTATAAAGAGATACTTCCTTTTCACGATAGGCTTTCAGGGATTACGTTCAGTCTGGATGGTGCCAGAGAGGGTACACACGACGGCCTTCGTGGGAAGGGTTCATACCGCCGGGTAATGAAGGCTATAAGTGTTTGTGTAGTGAAAGATATCCCTTTCACTTTTAATTCAGTAATTACATCCCGCAACCGTGATGAATCAAAAGAAATGGCAGAGCTTGCAACTAAACTCGGAAGCAGAGGACTAAGATTCGGCCATCTTATGCCTACTCCGCTAACCACAGTGGAAAATCTGGATCTTTCACCTGATGAGCGAAGAAAGGTAGAGGCTACTGTCTGGCAACTCCAAAAAATCTTTCCTATACCAATTGTTATGGCCCCTGGACACTATACTACCAACCTCTTCCCATGTACTCCGCTTCAGATGCAGGAATTTAACATTGACTGGCGAGGTAATATCACAACCTGCTGTCACTTATCCGGGCATGGAGGTGGCGCGGAAGATGAGGACGTAATAGGCAATCTGGGCAAGATAAGTTTTTCTGAGGCTTATGAGCGTCTAATTGAATCTAATAGAAAGTTCCACCAGAAGAAGGTAGAACACCACTCCAATGGTAATTTCAAGGACTCAGACTACTTTCCATGCTGGTACTGCTCAAATTATTTCAAGAAAGTAGATTGGCTTAAAGAGTTTCCCCAAAACCCCTGGTCTAATAAGGTTTGGACAAAAAACGTTCAGAGGAGGTCAATAATCAATGATAGAGCTCAATCATAGGGTCAAACCTGATCCTGATGTAGTTATTACTGAGTTAGAAGGCAAAGAGGCAGTCCTCTTGAATCTGGCAACGAAAATGTACTACACCCTGAATGAAACAGGTCTACGTATCTGGCAATTGCTTGGCAGTTGTGGTATGCTTGAAGAAATAAGTGAAAGGCTTCAGAGTGAATTTGATGTTACCCCTGAAAAAGCCAAAGAGAGTGTTTTAAATCTTATTGGTGAACTTATTAATGAGAAATTAGTAAAGGTTGTTGATGAGTAGTCAGGCCTGGATTCTAAGAAAATTCAGGGCTAATTTTGGCTCCTTTGAAGAGATTTGGCTTTTTATCCGGATTTTTCTCTTAGTGACAGTATTGCCTGCGATGCTAAGGCTCTTATCTTTCCCCAAGCTTATGAAAGTGCTTACACCACGAAATTTGAGAACTTACAAGTCCACGGGCTCTGAGAGATCAAAAGATAAAACAGTGAAGTTTACAGACTATATACTAAGCCGTAACTTTTGGATATACAAAAGTACCTGTCTTAAGCGCTCTCTAATTCTTTATCACTTCTTGCGAAAATTGGGGATCAATCTTCATGTATGTTTTGGAGTGAAATATAATGGTAAGTTGCCTGATAGAAAGACACAAAAAAAACTTGAGGGACATGCCTGGCTTTTTTACAATGGAAATATTTTCCTGGAAAGAAATACAGAAGTAACGAAAACGTATAAGCTGACATATTGCTTTCCCGATATTATGGAGCAAACTAGTGAATCTATCCAATGAAAATAGGCTATTATTGTACTGTACTCAGATCAAAATTCCTGAGGATACACTCAATAAAGCTGAAGACATTTTAAGCCTTTCATTAGACTGGAAAGAGATATTGGAGTCCGCCCGTTGGCATGGTATTGTGCCATTGCTATACAATAATTTGAAAGGCCTCCAGGAAAGCCACTTTATTCCCCAAGAAGTCATGGATGAGCTAAAAACAGCCTACAATGCAAATTTAGCCAGAAATATGTACATTTATGCGGAATTAAATAGTATTTTAGGTGCATTTCGTGAAAAAGAAGTGGAGGTTATTCTTCTAAAAGGTGCAGCTTTGGCTAAAACTGTCTATGGTGATATTGGTTTGAGGCCAATGGGTGATATTGACATACTGGTGAAAAAGGATGACCTTCCTCACGCAGAAAAAATAATCACTGGGTTAGGCTATCTGTTCCACAGCAATGGGCCTGAGGCAGAATGGTTTAGAGAAAATTACTATCACTTGAGTTATATCCATCCAGAGAAGAATATACCGGTTGAAATTCACTGGCATATAATTAAGAAATCTCATCCCTTTCGAACCCGTAATATTGACACAGACATCATTGAAAGGTGGTGGGAAAGGGCTAATACTGTGGAGGTTTCCGGCAAGAAAGTACTCATACTCTGTCCGGAGGATTTGATCTTTCACCTCTCTCTCCATTTTTTAAAACACCGTTTTGAGAGTCAATATAGGAGTTTTATCAGCAAAAATGCTCTTATTCAGCTATGCGATATCTCTCAAACTATCAAGCATTATAGAGGTGACATTAATTGGATAAGGCTTAAGTGTGAAGCTGAGAAATACAGAATAGATAGCGTTATCTATAATACTCTTTCCATTGTAAGCGAAATCATTGGAAATCACGATGATGTTTACCATGATATCCTCAGTGGACTTGCAGAAGGGGCCTTAGATAAAGAACTAATTCGAGTTACTAATAAAAGAATCCTTATCACGGAAGACGCCTTTCCTGCTATTCCTAACAGTTTTATTAAGTTACAAGTAGAGGATACGTTTCAAGGGAAAGCAAAGACTTTCGTTAGAGAAATGTTTCCTGATCCAGAGTTTCTTTCAAAAAGGTATTCTGTGCCTTTAACCTCTAAGAGGCTATACGTATACTATTTGATTCGTCGCTTTGGTTTTGCTTTCAAATATAGAAAGATAATATCTAAGACTCCACGTATTAAAGAAGAGATAATCCTTAAAAGATGGATAAGCGCTAAAAATTAGAATTAACGATTCACGTCCGGACCAATAGCAGGATAGGCAGAGTTGCTTTCCCCCCTCGGTCACACCCGCTACAGCCAGAAGATGTGTACCATGGGAAAAGATAAAGGCGGTTTATTTAACATCGACAGGTTAAATAAACCGCCTTTAAATTTAGGTTGAACTATATGGCAGTTTTTAGTTTCTTGCCGGGCCGGAACTTGACAACATTACATGCTTTGATTTTAATCGGTTCGCCTGTTTGAGGATTACGGCCTTTTCGGGCTTTTCTGCGGACTTTTGAAAAAGTTCCGAATCCCACAAGAGTAACTTTACCGTCTTTTTTCTTTAGCGCCTTTGTTACGCCATCCATGAAAGAATTTAGTGCACCTGTTGCTGCGACCTTGGAAATACCAGCATCTTGTGCCATTTGCTCTACTAATTCTGCTTTTGTCATAGTCATTCCCCCTCTTTGTTATTGATTAATAACGATACAACCCCCTCTTTTATCAGCTCCATATAACATGCTGTTTTTTAATGTCAACACAAAACAGCATCATATAAGACTTTTTTGATAATATTTAATGTTAACATGTTATATGGCTATATCTACAACTAACCCATTTTAAAACAATCTATATTATATGAGCATGACAACTGAAATTTAGAAAAGAGCGTCCACAAACTCTTTTGAATTAAAGTCTTGCAAGTCATCTATGTTTTCGCCAATACCAATGTACTTGAGTTGAATTTTGAGAGTGTTGCAAATACTTACAACAACACCTCCTTTTGCAGTTCCATCAAGCTTTGTAAGTGCTATCCCCGTTACTCCAAGTGCATCATCAAACAGTTTTGCCTGTGACAAAGCATTTTGGCCTGTTGTTGCATCAAGAACTAAAAGGATTTCATGCGGTGCACCTGCCAGCTTTTTCGATATGATTCGTTTAATCTTTTTAAGTTCCTCCATAAGATTTACCTTGGTATGAAGCCTTCCTGCAGTATCTACAAGAACAACATCCATACCTCTTGCGATAGCGGCTTCAATGCTGTCATAAGCTACAGAAGCAGGGTCAGCATTGTCCTTGTGCTTTACTATTTGAGCATCTGCTCTGTCAGCCCATATCACAAGCTGCTCAACAGCCGCAGCCCTGAAAGTATCTGCAGCAGCTATCAATACTTTCTTTCCTTCTGAGTTGAATTTTGCTGCAAGTTTTCCAATTGTGGTTGTTTTGCCGACACCATTTATACCAATTACCATTATTACTTTGGGCTTAGCCTTATCAGCTTCAGGGATTTGCTTTTGTGTTTGTAGATTAAGAAGTAAAAGCATTTCCTCTTTCAAGGCATTCTTAAGCTGATTGGCGTCAGATATTTTAGAGAATTTTTTTGAAATTTTTTGAATAAGCTCCATTGAAGTCTGCACGCCAATATCCGACGTTATCAGAAGCTCTTCTAATTCTTCTAATAAACTGTCGTCAATTTCTCTTTTCCCTGTAAAGAGCTCATCTATGTCTGTTGAAAGAATTTCGCGGGTTTTGGAAAGACCTTTTTTTAAACGTTCAAAAAAAGATGTTTTTCCCGATAAGTCTGAATTATCCTGTTCTTCTTTCTTTTCATCTAAATGCTTTTTCTTTTTGAACCAGTTGAGCGCCATAACTCCCCTCAGTACGAATTTTATATTTTCGGTCAACCTAAATTTACTGAAACTATTTTTGAAACTCCCTTTTTTTCCATTGTAATACCAAACAATGTACCGGCAAATTCCATGCTTTTTTTATTGTGAGTTATCATGACAATTTGAGATTTTTCTCCTATAATTTCAAGCAAATTATTAAAGCGAAACACATTGGCTTCATCAAGAGGCGCGTCTATTTCATCCATGATACAGAAAGATGCAGGCTTAATCAGAAATATAGAAAAGATAAAGGCAATTGCGGAAAGAGCTTTTTCTCCTCCTGAAAGAAGGCTCATTCTGGTCACTTTTTTCCCGGGTGGATGAATCATGAATTCTACGCCTGTTTCAAGAGGTTTGGCTGGTTCAGTTAAAACAAGTTGAGCCGTGCCTCCATCAAAAAGACGCTGAAAAACCTCATTCAGCTTTTCATTAACCAGATCAAAGGTTTTTATGAATTTTTCCTGCGTGATTCGATTAATCTTTTTTATAACTTTATGGAGATCATCAATCGCTTTAATAAGATCATCACGTTGCTCGGATAAAAAATCAAAGCGTTCTTTTAGCTGTTCATATTCCTTTATAGCGCCTAGATTTACATCGCTTATATTAGCGATTTTCACATTAAGTCTGGAAAGTTCAACTTCCATTTCGTCTATTGACATATCTTGCTTTTCCGCCTTATCGCTTAATTCCGATCTCAAATCGGAAAGCGAAATGCTATAGGCTGATTCTAAGTGATTCGTAATATTTTCCCGTTTAATATACCTTTGGGATCGTTCTATCTCAAGCAGGCGAATTTTCTGCAAGGTCTTTTCACGTTCGTCTTGTATCTTTGTAATAACATTATCATTTTCTTTAAGGCTGTCGTCAATAGCATGATAATCAGCCTCATTTCTTTCAAGTTCCTGTTCAAGGAGCGTCATATCATTATACATGACGGGAAGAGTTTTTTCATATTCGTAAATCTTCTGTTTTGAATTAGTTCTTTTTTGATGCTTCTTGTTAATCTCCTCTGAAAGCTGTTTGAACTGTTTTATCCCTTCATCTCTAAATTCTTCAAGTCGCTTTAATGTATTATAATTGTTTTCTATTCCGGCGTTGAAGGCCGTCAGCTTGAGTTTAAGATCCATTATCCTTTGATTGAAATTTTCCATTTCATCAGAGGCGGAACTGATTCTTCCTGAAGTTTCTGTGACTTTGTGCTGCGCATCTTCAACTTCACTGGTTATTTCTGCAAGTTCTTTGTCATACCTGGCCACCTCTTCATCAATATCAATCTCTTCTCCCATAAGATGTTCCTGCTCCAGGCTTGTTATTTCAAGGTGTTTACGTGCGTACTTTTCATCTTCGTCTGCTTTATAAAGCCTTTTTTCTGCTTCGGTTTTGTTTTGGATGGTTTTATTTTTACTTTCTATCAGTTTTTGCAGCTCGCTTTCGATAAGGCGAACTTCGGATTCAAGTTCTTTTTTATCAAGACTGGTGGATTCCAGCTTTTTATTTATACTTTCAATCAGGCCTTCAAGTTCTTTTAGTTCCTGTTTTTTTGCAAGAATACCTGATAAATTATCTTTGCTGCCGCCGATCATGATACCCTGAGAGGAAATAATATCGCCGTTTTTTGTAACAATTGTTTGGCAATTGTCATTGCTTTTATTTATCGTTATTGCTTCTGCTATATCAGTGGTAACGATTACATTTTCTAAAAAAGATTCTGCAATTTTTTCAAACCCTGGTTTTACTGCAATGTGTTTCAAAAGATATTCCTGTGTATTGGAATTTTCAGAAAGATTATATCCTGTATTTTTAATGGATGAAACAGGAATGAATCCGCTGCGGCCTGCACTGTTGGACTGGAGATAGTTTATGGCGTCAAGTCCTGTTTTTTGATCCTTAACCAGTATGTACTGTAAGGATTCTCCAAGAGCAGCTTCCACCGCGGTTTCAAAAGATGGCTCCGGTTCGATAATATCCGCCATTAAGCCAAGAATAGCATCATTTTCCAAGAAGCTGTTTGTAGTTTCCTTGTTTAAATATTTTTTCATTACGGCCTTGACGCCATCCTTATACCATTCAAAGTTATCGGCCATTTTCTTTAAAGCATTAAATTTTGATTTCAGCTTATTTTTTTCAAGTTCAATTGTTTGGACGAGTTTAACCTTATTGCCAAATTCCCTGCTTTTCCGCTCAAGTTCATCCTGTTTGATTTCAATGCTTTCATTCAGACCATTTATTTCCAGTTTTAATTCTTTCAGATGCTCTTTGGCTTTTATGGAATATTTTTGTGCTTCCTTTAACTTCTTCTTTGCTCTAACTTCTTCTTCATCTATTATTTTTAACCGTCTCTTTATGTTCTCCCTGTTGCTTGCCGCATTTTGATAGATGTTTTTGTATCGTGCTTCTTTGGCAACCAGCTCCATTAGATGTGTTTTATAATTTTCGAGTCTCTTTGTCAGCTCAGACAATTGATCTCTTGTTTTTTGCGATGCGGATCGTTCCTGCTCAAGACTTGATTTCACCTCTGTTATATTGTCTTTAAGTTTTGCATCCTGAGTTTTTACTTGAGCGATCTCGGTTATAATATTTTTATTTTTTTCTTCTATTTCCTTTCTTGCAGCTTCAAGTCTTATGGCTTCGCTGGAAAAATTCTCCATCTCTCTGCGAAGATGTGTAAGGTCGTTTTCTATTCTGTCTATGCTTCGATGCATTTCGAATTTTTGAGATTTTTGTTCCGCGATCTCCTGTTCTTTTTGTGAGAGTTGAAATTTTATATCTTCAACAGCAGCGTCAAGTTTTTTTATTTTGGATGTATGCTCTATGTCTGTATCATTAAGTTCTTTTAACAGAGACTCGGTTTGGCGGATTTGAAGAGAGTAATCATCAAATTTTGCAAGAGAAATCAGGATATCCAGTTCTCTTATGCGCTTTTGATAATTTTTGTAGATTTCGGCTTTTTTAACCTGGCGTTTAAGGCCGGCCATCTGCTTTTGTACTTCATTAATTATATCATTTATGCGCAGAAGGTTCTGCTTTGTGGTCTGAACTTTGCTTAGAGCTTCTTTTTTTCGGTTTTTATATCTGGTAATTCCTGCGGCCTCCTCAATAAAAAACCTTCTTTCTTCAGGTCCTGCCTCAGTAATAGCTCCAATATTTCCCTGCTGAATTATTGAATATGATTTTGTTCCAAGGCCGCTTCCCAGAAAAATATTATGTATATCCTTTAATCTGCACGGCTGCTTGTTGATGAAATATCCACTTTCACCAGAACGGTAAAGCCGCCTGGTTAACATTATTTCAGTGAAGTCCTTTAATTCCTCCGGAGCAGTACCGTTGTCATTTAAAAGCGTTAAGCATACCTCGGCCATGTTAAGCGGTGGTTTCCCGTTAGAGCCAGCAAATATGACATCTTCCATCGCCTTGCCGCGAAGCTGCTTAACACTTTGTTCCCCCATAACCCATCTAAGTGCGTCAACAATATTGCTCTTGCCGCAACCATTGGGCCCTACAACTGCAGAAACGCCGACAGGAAATTCAATACTGGATTTTTCAGAAAATGATTTAAATCCTGTAAGTTCCAGTTTTTTTAGTTTCATATAAGAATATCCTCTTATATTTTGTCCATATTGTCTTATAATTTAGTGGCTGGACGAAAACTCAAAACACCTGAAATTATAGTCAGTTGGACGCTATTCTCAAATCGAAGATTTTTAGCAGTTAGCTTTTAGCTAAAAGCTAACCGCTAATGGCTTTTTCACAAATCTTCACATCGGTAAATAAGCTGAAACTATTGCCAGCATTAAAAAAATACTTTTCCAAAATTTTATTTTAGCAAAAAAATAGATGCTTGTAAAGAAAAAACACAAGGTAAAGTATAATTTTAACTAATTGAATACAATATGTGGTGTGTTGTTTTTACGAACTCATTTCACGGGTTCAGAGTTCAGAGTTCACTGAAAACCCGCCTGCCATACGTCGGGCAGGGATCGTCAACGGCTCTTGCCCAAAAGTTTTTCATAAGCTTCTTGAATCTCGATGAACTTTTTTTGAGCCAGCTCTTGGAATTCCTGGCCGAGATGAGAGACCTTATCCGGGTGATAAGCTTGAGCGGCTCTACGATAGGCAACGTGAATTTCCTCGGGGCCGGCTCCAGGCTTTACTCCGAGAATTTCATAAGGGTCTTTGAGATCGGTTTGAGCTTTAGATTCAGATCCTGAGTCAGCTTTTTCTTTTTCGAAACCGCCGGTCCGATCAGACCATCTATTATTATCTTGATCAGCCTTTGAGAACTTTCCCCGCCAGGAGAAAAAGCCTGGCAGCCTTCCCCGCCTCAGGTAATAGACAAAAACTCCAAAAAGGAAAGCATCGTCAAGCCAGCCCGTAATGGGGATGAAATCCGGAAGGAAGTCGAAGGGACTGATGATATATAACAGGAGAAGAATAATCAGCAGGATTTTAAGATAACCCGTCATCCTAACACCCTAAAATCGCAGGTTTATTATCTTGACGTAAGGAGCATTCTTTTGCCCTTCTTTTGTGATATCGACTTCAGTTCCAGGAACGATGCCCATTTCCTTTCTAACCTTCACAGGTATTGTGAATTGATATTTGGCGGTTACTTTAGACAATTCCGTCACCTCCTAGGGTATACTCTTTGTTGTTATAAAGTATACCATTATGCCAGGGCTGCATCATTTTCACAGACAAGCTGGTGAAATAGCAAATTTTCTTTCTTGCTTACTTTGTTTGAACCCGTGAACGGTTACCAAACAGGATTTGCTTATCTTTCAATCAATCCCCTTTGTCTTCTTTCTTTTCTTCCGGCCATCATCTTTTCAGTGTGTCTCTTAATGCGAGCTGTTTTTCTCTTTATCCATAGCCATTGCAACCAGCCCCATAAATTAAGTTTCTTTTTACCTTTGTAAGATAATAAAAGGGAAATTCTATCTTCTTCAGCAAAGAGGCTTTCAGGTAAGGTGTAGTTAAGCTCTGAAAGGCTCTTTATTATCCATCTAAACTGAAGAACCGAACTCCTGTCCACTCTCTGAAGGTCAAAAAGAGCTATATTGGGAGCATCGGATTTGTCTTTATAATAAAGCAGTATATGGGTGGCATTAAAATCACGGTGATTGAAACCCTGCTTATGCATTTTTCTTGCAAAAACACCGATCCTGTTAATCAAATTTCTTTTTCTGCCAATAGCGTTTTCCCCCATAAAAAATTCAGGATTGTCTCTTAGCATATACTCAAGAGAAATAAAGGGAGAAAAATCTTCTGTTATGAGAAAAGATTGTACCCAGCAAAACTTTACAAATCTTTCCCCGGCGATAACAGGTGCAACCGTTCCAAGCCCGCCTTTACGGAAATCGCATATATTTTCAAATTCTCTTTTGCCTTCAGACAAAACCGGTTTTGGAGAAAATAAAGCAAGAATTCTTTTTATCCCCACAAATTCAGTATTGTGACGTTTTAAATAAAAATATTTTTTGCCGCTATTGGTTTGAATTTCAAAACGTATTACAGACCTTGCTTTTATTTTTTTTATGGTTTCGCCGCCCTGGTATTTCCAGACAGACTCAAAAGAATCAAAATGCACATCATCCAATACTTTCAGATAATCTTTATTAAATATCAGATGATCTTTTTTTATGCATTTAATCTGCGAAGAAAAGTCCTTCATACCTGGCCTTTAGTGCTGACTCTTTTGTAAAGCTTCAGTACTTTCGTTACATGTTTTTCCATTGTAAAACATGCTGCCTTTGCGGCCGCATTATCTCCCATCCTTGTCCTGTTCGACAGCGGCTCAAGGGCTTTTATTCCGGCAGCTAATTCATCTGCCTTTTGTGTTTTAAGTATATAACCATTTTCATTATCACTGATAAGATCTGCTGCCCCATTGGAATCGGTAGTAATTACAGGCAAGCCACAGGCCATCGCTTCCAGGCAGACATTTGCGAAGGCATCATAAAGCGTAGGTAAAACAAATATATCACTGCCGGCATAATATTTTTCTATATTACTTTTGGGTCCAAGGAATAAAATCTGTTCGCCCAGGCTATGGTTATCAGCCCATCTCTGGTATGTTCTATGGTTATCTGCTCCTATGACAAAAAGCCTGATTTTATTATTTTTCAAAAAAGACATGGCTTCTAAAACCAAATCAAGCCTTTTTAGCTTAAAATCATTTGATACAAAAATAAGGACTAATTCTTCTTTTTTTATGCCGTACTTTTCCCTTAAAGAACTTCTGAACTTCTCTTTTACCTTGGGATTAAATCTTGATGTATCTACCCCATTGTAAATTACAACTATGTTTTCAGGATCCACCCTGTAATGCTCAATAATATTTCTTTTGACAAGCTCGGAATTAGTCATGACGATTTTACACCCTTTATCCACAAATATTCTGTGTTCCAAATAACTCAGCGCTATCCGTCTGGGACCAATTTTTTTAATAAAACGAATAACAGGGTGGGGATATTTTTGCTGCATCTGGACAGGATTAATGCCATCTGAAACCCTGAATATGTCCTGATAAAAGATTCTTTCCATGCTGTGAATTATGTCGAATTTTATTTTCGATAGAGCCCGGTTTGTAAAAAAGGCAAAGGAGAGATTCTTGGCAGGAGAAGATAGGCGAATCACCGGCACACGATGAATAATGACACCTGGTTCTTCCTGCCAGATATTGGCAAAGATATGGACATCGTGGCCCGCTCGAACCAATTCGCGGCTTAAAAAATATGTATATCTTTCAAGACCACCCTCTTGCAAAGAATATTTTTTACATACAAGTGCAACTTTCATTAAGGGCTGTTCCTTTAAAGTCCCGCTTTGAAGGGGGATTCAGGGGGATGTTATTTTGCCGATACACTATTAATTTCAATACTGCATGTCAATCTTCTTTGTGTCCTTTCCAGGCTGCATTGACATTATGATATTTGTTTTATATTTTGAGAGTCAAAAATTTTTTTAACGCATTGATATATATGGTGTTGATTCATTCGTGAAGTCATTCCGGCGAAAGTCGGAATCCAGAATAATTCCAAGTGGATAGTGAGGCTGGATGCCGGATCCGTTTGTTGTTAACAAGTTACTTTTGAGTTTTCAAATTTCTGATAATAAATTTTTTAAAAAGGAGAAAAACCCATTTCTCACAAATCAGCAATAAAAGTTTTTTTATGGTTTTATGACATGGTCTGGAAAATGTTTATTCCGAGGCTTAGATTCAACAAACGTCTTGCTGACGGATATAAGCAGAGGATACTTAAAAAAAAGTTACCAAAAGCGGAACTGTGGATTCAGGCTGCTTCAGTTGGTGAATCATATCTGGCCGTTGAACTAATAAAAAATTTAAAGCCGGAATTTCCAACCAGGATTTTAGTAACTACCAACACTAAACAGGGCTTAGAAATCCTCGAACGATCAATTATAGATATTCTCAAGGAACGCAAAGGAATAAATGTATCTGTAGCGTACTTTCCTTTTGACAAACCGTCCATTATGAAAAAAGCTGCAAACCAGGTCCGCCCTAAAATAATGGTTCTTCTGGAATCTGAAATCTGGCCGGGTCTTTTCTACACATTAAAAAAATATGCTTGCACAACAATTATTATAAATGGAAGAATAACTGAAAAAAGTTTAAAGGGGTATCTTGTCTGGCCTTCATTATGGCGCGCACTAAGGCCAGATAAAATTTTTGCCATATCTGAAGATGATGCAGGTCGATTTGCCAAATTATTTGGTCCTAAAAACGTAACTGTTATGCCAAATATAAAATTCGACCGTTTAGGCTATACAGAAAGCTTTTCCCAGAAAGCAGCCCCCCTTGAAAAAATTATCGCTCCTGACACATACTTAATAATTCTTGGATCTGTCGGACACAAAGAGGAAGCAAAAGTTGAAAAGATTATCCTTGATATACGACGCAGGCAACCCAATACAGTTATTGGTTTGTTTCCAAGACATCTTCAAAGGATAAAACACTGGAAACATACCTTAAGCCGCTTGTCAATCCCTTTTATATTGCGATCAAATGCAAAAACTCTTGTTCCTTCCGGCGCAATCATTTTATGGGATACGTTTGGTGAGCTGAATTTTGCATACAGGCATTCAAATGCCGCTTTTGTAGGCGGAAGTCTTGCGCCTTTAGGTGGACAAAATTTTCTGGAAGCTTTAACTGCCGGAGTTATTCCCGTTATAGGCCCCTACTGGGATAACTTTTACTGGATAGGAAACGAAATAGTAAACCAGGGCCTTGTACGTATTGCTTTGAACTGGAAGCAGGTTGCTGATATTCTGATAGAAAATACAAAGGAGCCGCCTTCACATAAAGATGTGATTAACAAAGCTCTCAAGTATTTAAAAAACCGTCAGGGTGGTACAGCCCATGCTTGCAGCATTATAACAGAAATTCTAAATAAAAAGTAATAGTTCACTTAGGAACGGGGACGAAATAACTTCCATAAGTAGGCGTATAGGCGTTGACCGTCCGGAAGATATAAAGACTGTAAGCAAAATTCTTCAGGGGAAAAATTGATTATATATGTAACCTGCTTGGCAAACTTTTTATTATCTGTTATAAAAAAATTCTATTAATGAGAACAGAGCATATTTGTTTTATTTGCATCAACTATTAACAGAAGGAAAGCAATCATGGCTTTAAGTGAAGAACTTCTCAATATACTTGCATGTCCAAAGTGTAAAGGCGATATATATATTAACGATACAAATGACGGGCTTATATGTGATAATTGTAAACTTTTATACGAAATAAGAGATGATATTCCTATTATGCTCATTGATGAGGCAAAAAGTATTGATTCTTGAAATATGAGCATACCCCAAAGCCCTAAACCTGCCAAACTTGTTACAGGTCTCTTTATGAAGGAAAAGAGCCTTATTGTTCCGGTTATAAGGGAACTTGTTGAAAAATTCGGCTCTATTGACATGGTTAGTCAGTGGCTACCCTTTAACTATACCAGCTATTACGAACCTGAAATGGGTTCTCCGCTTTTCAGACGAGTTCTTGCATTTAAATCTCTTGTTGAACAAAGTTCTCTGCCGGAAATAAAAATTATTACAAACAAAATCGAAAAAAAATATTCAAAAAACGATAAGCGTCTTGTCAACATTGATCCAGGATATATGCTTCAAGAACGTTTTGTTCTCGCAACCGGCAAAAACTATGCACACAGAATCTACATAGGTATGGGTATCTATGCCGATCTTACCCTGATCTATCAAAAAGGATCATTTAAAAAATTATCATGGACATACCCTGACTATGCTGAAAAAAACATGGTTGCTTATCTTGAAATGGTACGAAATAAATATTCTGTTGATTTAAAAAATTAGGAGCAAAAAATGATGAAGAGCATGACTGCATATGCTAGTTCAGAAAGCGCAAAAAAACAATTAACTGTTTCAATAGAAATTCGCTCCTATAACAGCAGACATCTTGATATTGCTCTGCGAGCCCCTCATGGTTATCTTTGTCTGGAAGATAAAATTAAAAGCATGATTTCTGATAACGTATCACGTGGCCGGATAGAAATTAAACTGCAGATAATAGATGATTCCAAAAACGCATATGGTTTTGATATAGATGAACCTAAAGCCTTGGCATACATTAATGTACTTTCCAAACTTAAAAACAAGTTCAATATAAACGCCGACATCTCCCTGGATCTTCTGGTGAACACAGGCGGAGTTATTAAGCCTGTTGAAACCGGCAAAGATATGGACATTTGTTGGGATAGTATAAAAACCTGCTTAAGCACAGCTCTTGATGACCTTAATGCCATGAGGAAAAAAGAAGGAAATTTCATCGCCAGGGATTTTACCAGTCGACTTGACTTTATTGAAAAAAGTACTGGTCAAATAAAAAAGGACTCCGGAAACCTATTATCTCATTATCAGGAACGACTGAAGGAGCGCATAACTGCATTAACAAAAGGCATGATTGATATCGACCCTGCAAGGATCGCACAGGAAGCGGCTTTTTTTGCAGATAGAAGCGACATCTCTGAAGAAATAGTAAGAGTTGAAAGTCATATAAAAGAATTCAGAGCTATTATGGACTCTGAGGAATCCGCTGGAAGAAAGTTAAATTTTCTACTTCAGGAATTCAGCAGAGAATTTAACACAATGGGAGCAAAGGCAGGGAATTCAAATGTGTCACATATAATTGTAACCGTTAAGTCCGAGCTTGAAAAAATACGAGAACAGGTACAAAATATTGAGTAGCTTTAAGGTTTAAAAGGGAGGAAATATGAAACAGAAGTTGTTGAATATTGGTTTTGGAAGTACTGTAGTTGCTGATCGAATCGTGGCTATTGTACAGCCCAATTCTGCTCCAATGAAGCGACTTAGAAATGAAGCTAAAGATAATAAGCGTCTTGTAGATGCAACCCAGGGGCGTAAAACCCGTGCCATGATTATCATGGACAGTAATCATATTGTCCTTTCAGCTATACAGGCAGAAACGATATCACTGCGATATACTATCCTTAAGGAATCTGACCTAAATTGTCATGAATGATCATGGAATTAGCAAGGCTTGTTCAAACCATAAAGAAAAGATTTGCTGTAATGGCAATCTTTTTATCATATCAGCTCCATCAGGCGCCGGCAAATCAACCCTTTGCAAAGCCATTCTCGACCGGATTCCGAATATGCTTTATTCGGTATCATACACAACAAGAAAGCCCAGGAATGGAGAACAGAATGGAATCGACTATTACTTCATTACAGAAGATGATTTTAAAAATAGAATAAAAAACAACAAGTGGGCAGAGTGGGCAAAAGTTTATGATAATTATTACGGCACTTCATCAGAATTTATTGATACGAGTTTAGCCGCTGGGAGTGACATACTCCTTGACATTGATTTTCAGGGCACATTACAGATTCTTGATCGATACCATGACAGTATAACTATCTTTATAATGCCGCCCTCATTAGATATGCTTAAATTACGCCTTAAATCAAGAGGGACTGACAACAAGGATACCATTGCAAGACGTATTGCTGTTGCAGAAAAAGAGATGAAAAACAAAGATTTCTACCGCCATGTAATTATCAATGATAAATTATCAGTTGCTGTTGCTGATCTGATATCCGTTATAGAGAAATACCGTACAGGCAGAGAATAATAAATCATTTTAATCGTAATAGTTCACCACGGAACGACACGGAGTTTCGCTTTGAAAACAGAAATACTATATGGTTTCCATCCTGTTTTTGAAGCTCTCAAGGCCGGCAGGAGAAGTTTTTTTGAGCTATATATTGCAAAAGACAAAATACCAAAACCATTTGAAAAATTGCCGGCAATAGCTAAGTTCAGAAAGATATCTGTTAAAAAACTAAAGCCATCTCAACTTAAATATTTAACCAAAACTGATCTGCATCAGGGAATTGGAGCAAAAGTAAGTCCATATCCATTTGTTAAACTCAATGATATTGTTAATGGACCACAACATCTTGATATCAAACAGTTATTTTTGTTATTAGACAATGTGGTAGATCCGCATAATCTCGGCGCTATAATCAGAACAGCTCTTTGCGTCGGAGTTAACGGTGTAATAATTACAAAAGACAGATCCGCCTTGCCCACACCCGCAGTCTCCAAAGTATCTGCCGGAGCGCTTGAGCATGTTAATGTGGTATGTGTAACAAATATCGTAAATACAATAAAGATATTAAAGAATAAAGGCTTGTGGATTTATGGAATGGATAAAAATACAGATAAAGACATTTTTTCCTGTGATTTTTCAGGCCCGCTTGGCATAGTTATTGGCGGAGAAGGCAAAGGCATACGCAGCCTTGTCAAAAAACAATGCGATATTTTGATTTCAATACCACAGATAGAAAAAATAAATTCCCTGAACGCCTCTGTTGCAGCGGCAGTTGTAATGTATGAAGTATTCAGGCAGAGCAATTTGACAATTCCACAATCAAGCAAAATTTAAGGAATTGATAGGGAACGTAGACAAAGTTTCGGGTGAAAAAGGAAAGAAATGATGGATTACAAAAAACCAAAACGATACTTTGAAAAGTCAGGGGTAGTTGATCCAGGCGCATCCTATTATGTTCCCCTGAAGAATGTTACCAATATGGACAATCAGGATATTAAAACTATGGTTGACCTTGGGAGGTACTTTTCCATATTTGCACCAAGGCAAAGCGGCAAGACCACCTTTTTTGAGGGCTTTTGCCATGAACTGGAGAAAGAGACTACCTACATGGCTATCCTTCTTAGTTTCCAGGATTACAAAAATCTCAATTCACAAAGATTTTATCAATTGATTCAAAAAGATCTTTACAAACAACTGGTAAACAGGCTGGCCGATGTGGATTGCCCGAGGCTTGATGCGGTGAGAGCGTACCTGGATACGCATAATATTTCCGATCATACCTGCTTTCGTGAGTTATTTGAAGAACTAAATCGCATGATAAAATTGAAAAAAATCGTTATTTTCATAGATGAATTCGATGGCATCCCAATAGACGAACTGGAAAATTTCCTGACCACCTTAAGAGAACTCTATCAAAGATACAAAAAACGGACAGACAAAGCTCTTTACTCCGTGGGACTGGTGGGTATACGCAACATTACCAAGCTGATTGTAGGGGGTGTCTCCCCATTTAATATCGCTGACCAGGTGAAACTTCCGCCTTTTACTCTAAAGAATGTCCGTGACCTTTATGCCCAATATACAAAGGAAACCAATCAACCCTTTACTGAAGATGCAGTAAAAAAAGTATTTAATGAAACAGCCGGCCAGCCCTGGCTGGTGAACCGCATAGGCACCATTCTGACGATTAACATAAAGCCTGAAACCACAGCCCCAATTACTGAAGAAGATGTGGAAAAGGCGATTGACATTCTTCTCTATGAAGAAAACAGCCATTTTGATAATATCACTGAAAAGGCCAAACAATACAAAGAGACTTTTATAGACATTGTTTTTGATGGGGTTGAATATATTCCTGGCGATGATGAGCAGTCCCTTCTTTTGACGCATGGTTTGATTAAGGCAGAAGGAAAGAATATTAAGGTCAGCAACCCTATCTATAAAAAAAGGTTCACCAAGACCTTTTTTCGGGAATCCGGGGCAATTGTAGATGTATCTGTTAAGGGCTACTTTAGACCTGACGGACTTCTGAACATGGGAGCCGTTTTATCTGATTTTGAGGAATACATCATCCAGATCGGTGTAAGCGCCTTTTACAAAAGCCAAAAGCCATATGAGAGGACAGGACAGTTTCTGCTGACTGCCTGGTTGTACCAGTTTGTAGAGGGCAAAAAAGGGGAGCTTCGTTACGAGGTGCCAAGCGGATTGGGAAGAATGGATATCCTCTTGATCTACCGGGGACATAAATACATTATCGAAACCAAAATAAACCGCTCACACGGGAATCGCGCCTTAAACAAAGCAATTGATCAACTGTGCAGCAAATACCTTTTAACCGAGCGTGCCAATGAGGGATATGTGGTAGTTTTTGATCTTAAGACAATGGTGGGTGAATTATGTACTCCACAAAAACATCAAGCGGAAGGAAAAGAGATATTGAGTTTTAATATCGGGATAGGAAGGTAGGGGCCTACAGATTATCACACAAATTTAAAAACCGTTTGAAATCATACTATCTCTACTTATCCTACCGCTATGAAAGCCCCACTCTATTTAGTGCCCGAACGAAAACTAGAAAATTTTTTCAAGTTCAAGGAAGGCGCAAATTTTAACCGCAGGAATACATGGGGTATTTTGAGGATTAAAATTTAAGCCTGACGCAGAAATTGGGAAAATTAGCAGTTTTCGTTCAGGCACTATTTATAAAGGTTCGGTAATTGGCCGATCTTCCCACAAAAGCTGGAGAACAATGTCGATCAGTATTGATACCATGAATTGGGAAAGGTGGACGGACCAGATATTGTAAAATTTCGTGCCGGTAAATGGTAGCCCCCACAAAACATTACAGGTCAATAATTTTAACAAGTTACATGTCATAGTTTATGGCGACACATGGCGAAAAATCAGGTGTTTACAAAGCAAGACAGGGCGATGTTTCCAAACCTGCATTGCTTTGTAGGGACTACCAAAAAATCCGCCCGAAGGAGCGCTAATTTAACGAAAGGAATCTAGATTAATGGAAAATATGAAAAAAATAACAATAAATAATGATGGAAGTTTAAATATTCCTGACTTCCCTGTAATTGCTTATATTGAAGGAGATGGAATAGGCCCTGACATATGGCGCGCAGCAAGCATGGTGATAGACAGCGCAGTCCGGGCAGCTTACGATGAAAATAAAAAAATATGCTGGCTCGAGGTTTACGGCGGTGAAAAAGCATATCAAAAAAAAGGCGAATGGCTCCCTTCTGAAACTCTTAACGCAATACGTGAACACGTAATAGCTATAAAAGGACCCCTGACAACTCCGGTAGGAAAAGGAATAAGAAGCCTGAATGTTACGATAAGGCAGGAACTGGATCTTTATGCATGTGTACGTCCGGTAAAATACATAGAACATGTTCCAAGTCCTATGAAAAATCCGGAGAAGGTTGACATGGTCGTCTTTCGGGAAAACACGGAAGATGTATATGCCGGCATTGAATGGGAATCAGGAAGTGACGGAGCAGGCAGCGTAATTTCCTTTCTAAAAGACAAAATGGGAATTTCTATACCGGAAGATTCAGGTATAGGCATAAAACCCATAAGTGAAAAAAACACCAAGAGGCTTGTAGCAATGGCTATTTCATATGCTATTGATAACAGCCTGTCGAGCGTTACTCTGATGCACAAAGGCAACATAATGAAATTTACGGAAGGAGCTTTCTGTCAATGGGGCTACGAAGTTGCAAAAGAACGATTTGATGAAAAAACCATTACTGAAAACGAACTTTTTGATAAGTATAACGGTAAGCTGCCAAAAGGAAAAGTTGTCATAAAAGACAGAATCGCCGACATGATGTTTCAGCAGGTACTTCTCAGGCCTGAAGAGTACCAGGTGATCGCCACTCCGAATTTGAATGGAGACTATATTTCAGATGCTATAGCGGCACAGGTAGGCGGTCTTGGCATGGCTCCAGGTGCAAATATCGGCGATAAATGCTCGGTTTTTGAGGCAACACACGGCACAGCGCCTAAATATGCAGGGCAAGACAAGGTGAATCCCTGCTCTTTAATTCTCTCCGGCGCAATGATGCTGGACTATATGGGGTGGAAAAAAGCATCAACATTAATAAGAGATAGCATTAAGTCCACCATTAAAGATGGTACTGTTACATATGATCTCGCCCGTCAGATAGAAGGTGCAAAAAAAATAAAATGCTCCGAGTTCGCTAATAAAATAATTGAAAAAATGGTAACAATTTAGCCTTTTGAAAAAGAATCTGACAGGATAACAGGATAAACAAGATTTGTAAGCGTTCACGGAACATTGAAATTAGAAATTCGGCCTTCATGCTTTTGTACTGTTCTTCCCAATTTCCAATTTCAAGTTTCAAGCCGTGAACGGCTACAATAATTTAAATCCTGAATATCTTGTAAATCCTGTCCAAAAAAATAATATTTAAAAACGCTGAAATAAGTGTGGATAAAATCCGTGATTCCTGACAATCGAGCTGCTATCCGTAGTTTATTCATTTGGATGGCAAGAGCATTGAGAGAAGCTGTATGGCCATCCAAATGTTTGGTCTGCGGATCTTTTTTCCAGCCCGAAATGTATAAAAATTATAATTTGCCTGTTAAAATATTTAATGATGAATCAATTTTAGCTTATAATAAAAAATCTGCCTTTCACAAATTGATGCTTCCCTTTTTATGCCCTTCCTGCTCTACAGGTTTTGTGCCGGCCGAATCCCCCTTCTGCTGCATATGCGGCATCATGTTTAAAAGCCGCATCGGGGATGATCATGTCTGCGGGGAATGCATAAAGTCGCCGAAAAAATTCCGAATGGCACGTGCAGTTGGCGCATATGAAGGGACACTAATGAAAACCATACAGCGTTTAAAGTATAAAGGCAAAATCCAGTTGGCGCGACCACTTGGTATGCTTTTATTTTTCGCTTTCATCAAATATTGGAATAATAAAAACAGAATTGATCTTATTGTTCCTGTTCCGCTTTATATTAAACGCTTTAGAAAACGAGGCTTTAATCAGGCTTATCTTTTAATCAGAGAATGGTTCTCATATGCCGATGCCTTTAATGTCGAGCTGTCATATTCAAAAATTGAAAAAAATGTTCTTATAAGAAATAAACACACGCAACCTCAGATCGGCCTTGACCGAAAACAACGCAAGGCAAACATCAAAAACGCCTTCAGCATAGGCAATTCATCAAAAATTACTGGAAAAAGCATACTTCTTATTGATGATGTTTACACAACAGGAGCAACGGTAAATGAATGTACAAAGGTTTTATTAAATAAAGGAGCTAAAACTGTTGATGTCCTCACACTTGCACGGGGTATGTGAAAATAAATGAATAATAAAATTTTTAAGGCGGGAACATTTCAATTTGATGTCAAGCCTGGAGATATTGAATCAAATCTCGCAAAAGTTATCGAAGGGTTACATATTTTAGGGGACAGCGATGTTAATATAGCAGTTCTTCCGGAAATGTGGTCCTGCGGATTTGATAATAACAGACTGATTGATCATGCCAAACAAACACCATTTATTATTGATACACTCTCAATAACAGCATCCAGATACAATATGATTATAGCTGGTTCTTTGCCGGAAGCTTCGGGAAAAAATATTTTCAATACAATTTATGTTATTGACACCAATGGCGATATAGCTGGATATTACAGGAAAATCCATCTTTTTCCTCTTACTGAAGAAGATAGGTATTTTTCTGCAGGAAACAGGGCGGTAGTGTGCAATACTTCTATATGTCCTATGGGCTTGATGATATGTTATGATTTAAGATTTCCGGAGCTTTGCAGATCAATTACTCTTAAAGGCGCCCTTGTAGTTATAATATCGGCACAGTGGCCATTAGGCAGAATCAGGCATTGGGATATTTTATCGCAGGCAAGAGCTATTGAAAATCAAATTTTTATTATAGCAACTAACAGATGCGGCAAGGAAAAGGGAATTGAATTTGGCGGCCATTCTCAGATCATTTCACCAACCGGTGAAATCCTTTCAATGGCTGAACAAGGAGAATGCGCTTCAGCAACTGAGATAAACCTTTACAAAATAAAGGAATTTAGAGATAAGATTCCTTGTTTAAAGGATAACTGATAACTGTTCACGGTTGTCGGTTGTCGGTTGTCGGTTGTCGGTTGTCGGTTGTCAGTTGTCGGTTGTCGGTTGTCGGTTAACAGTAAAAGTTTTCCGCATGAATCATGGACAATCCATAAAAAAACAGCCTGCGCTAAAGAAACAATGCATCCCAGCCCGTTTCAACACATTTATTTAACAGGATAAAATATGCTTCTTGATAACAAGACAAGATCAAATGAAAACAGCCAGTTTAGAGTTTTTGATCTATTAGCGGACTATGTTGAAACCGGCAGGGTTGATATTGTAACCGGCTATTTTTCTGTCAGCGCCATTGCAAAACTATGAGGATGGTTTTACAATCAAAAGATTTTTTCAGGGCAATCACAAAGTTCTGATGGTAATCGATGAAAGCCACAACTTAAGAAACGACAAATCATCGCGGTACAAATTTCTGGTCGATAATATCCTGCAGAAAAATAAAGAGTTTTTTGAAAGAATGCCAAACGGCATTTTTACCGGTTTTAAATCCATTCCGGATAAACAGTATCCTGAACTGCACGACGGCATCATAGCTCTGCTTGGATATCCGGCCAAACCTGATGAAGCTGATATCCATATATATAATGAACACTTCCTTTTATATTCAAACTCCAAAGGATTTTCCACTTACAGTAATAACAAGGAGATTCTTGGCATTCTGCGCAAACACAAATACCAGTCCCGTTATGTTCCGGAAGATATTGAAAAAGGTGAACAGAAAGCTATAATTATTTTAAGTAGTAAAATTAAGGATTGGATCAAAGGCCAGATACCACAAAAAGCCGTGGAGGAAATACAAAGTTTGTTTGAAAATGGCGTGGATGTTAAAAAAACACCGGATCAATCAGCCAATCTTTGTGTTGACAATGTATTTATTTTGTAATACGTTGTGCAGCGAATATAGAGTCAGCTTTTTTAATATTTTATATGGCAAAAGTTTGAATTATGGCTAAAAATACAAATATAAATATTAGAACAACCGAGGATATTAAAAAGAATGCAGGGATCATTCTAAATGGTCTCGGATTAAATATCTCTTCGGCCGTTAATCTTTTTTTGAAACAGGTTATCAATTACAGGGGTATCCCGTTTGATTTGCGCCTGCCTAACAAGGAAACGCTACAGGCTATGGATGACATCGAAAATAATCGTAATCTTGAGTCAGCAGATACCGTTGAAGAAATGTTCAAAAAGATTGATGCATGAATTCAAGAAAACTGGTATGCAAGAAGATATCCTAAACTTGCGGCCGCACAAAAAGCAAATTTCGAAGCAAAGCAAAAAGCAGAAATAAAATGAATTACTGGTTAGTTAAGTTCTCTCCAAAACGCAGCTCCTGGGTCGATATCCTTGTCAAGGGCAAATTTACAATGCATGGTGCCCGCAATTATCAAGCCAGAAATTATTTAAAAGAAATGGCCCTTTCCGATTCTGCGCTATTAATTATCATAGCCAGTACGAATTGCAGATAATGGGCGTAATTAAAGTAATCCGAACTGCATATCAGGATATCAATTCATCTGATCCAAAATGGGTTTCAGTCGATTTCAAGCCGGTTAAAACCCTGGAAAATCCTATAACCTTAAAAAAAATCAAAGCAACCAAAGAACTCCAAAATATAGCTCATAATTAAACAGCCAAGATTATCTGTAATGCCCATAATAAAATATGAATTCGATACGTTATTACATCTTTCCAACATGTAATGCTATTATTAGCCGTCACAAGAAAAAATGAAATCAAGAGCAAGACAAATATTAGACAAGTCGATTGACGCCATAATTGCAGCAATTGAGGTGTACAACAAACCATCCTTTAGCTATCGTGAGGAAGCATTTTCGATCCTTGCAGTAAATGCTTGGGAATTGCTCCTAAAGACTAGAATTCTACAGTTAGACGAGAACCGAATTAGTGCAATAATTGAGTATGAACGTCGAAAAAAGGCTGACGGAAAACTATCTGATAAGTTGTATAGGAAAAAGAACAGAGCGAAAAACCACAGTTCAATTGGATTATTCAAAGCGTATTCAAAATTAGTTAATGAGTATGGAGATTCAATAGAATCCATTGTATTAAAGAATTTAGAAATCATCACAGAAATTAGAAATAACGCTATTCACTTTCTCAACAAGGACTTCGAGCTAAAAAAGAAAGTTCATGAAATTGGCACAGCAAATTTAAAGAATTATCTGCACTTGGTTCGTCAGTGGTTCGGGGTAAATTTAAGCCAATATCAACTGTTCTTAATGCCTGTTGCGTTTTTGCAGAACATTAGGTCCGCTAAAGGTGTAAATATAAATAATGCAGAACGCAACTTATTAAGTTACGTGAATTATATAGAGAAAAGCGTCAATGATGATGTATCAAATGACTTCAATTTCAGCACAGCAGCGCTGAATGTTTACCGAGATATTGCCAGTGAAAGAGTAAAAGGAAGTAGCTGATATGGACAAAATAGAACTTTTAGAACTTATCGATAAAGGCGAATCCAGCTTTGTGGAATTCAAAGCGGATACACCGGACATTAAAGCGGCAACAATCGCGGAGTATGTTGTATGCTTTGCAAACTCAAAGGGCGGGAAAATTCTGCTCGGAGTTGAAGATGACGGTGCAATAACAGGCCTGAAAGGCAGATTCTCAGAATACGGCAAATGGATATCAGACGCTGTTCAGGGCTGGGTACATCCAAATATTATTGTTGATTATGAGGAGGTGCCTGTAGAAGAAGATTTACGGGTTGCCGTGATTACTGTGCCGATTGGTGTTGCCAAGCCGTATTGCAAGCGCAAGGGGAAAGAGGCAAAGGAACGTTACTATATTCGTGATGTAACCAGTTGTCGTGAAACCGACAGAGAAGAACTAAGGCGTTTATTTCAAAGCTCCGGGATGATTCATTTTGAGGTGACGCCTGTGCCAAGGTCAAAATCGGAAGATTTGAATGAAACACTGCTCGTTGAGTATTTCAGGCAAGTCAGAGATATCGGTTATGACGATAATTCAAAATGGCTTCGACTTCTGATGGACAATCAGATACTTTCTGAGGAGCTCGGCACTGTTAATTGCACTTTGGCAGGGCTTATTTTATTCGGCAAAAAAGATAGAGTTAAACAATTAATACCTCAAAGCGGTATTACTGCTGTAGAATACGACTCGCCTGACGCTGATGTAGCTGGCCGTTTTCGCAAAGAGATCAACGGCCATTTGCTTTCCTTGCGCGAAGATTCAGGAGTTGTGGTTGAAGAAGGAATAATTGACCAGGCCGTAAATTTCGTTTTAAGGGTAAGATCAAAAGAAAAAATTGAAGGTACAAGACGCGTGACTGAATATGCTTATCCTCCTGAGGTTTTGCGTGAAGTTGTAGTTAATGCGGTTGCGCACAGAGATTATACAATCGGCGGAACAAATATCGGAATCTGGCTCTATCCTGACCGGTTGGAAATCGACAGCCCAGGGAAACTTCCAAACACAATCACAATAGAACGGATGAAAAGCGGTGCGCGCTATCACCGAAATCAAACGATTGTCGATTATCTGCGCGATATGGATTTTATCGAGGGCAGTGGCCGGGGCGTATCACGCAAAATCATCCGCGGTATGATCGAGCATAATGGCAAAGAGCCCGACTTTGAGCTAAGAGGCGAATCTTTAAGAGTTACTTTATATGCTTAAAATGAGAATATCCGACACGGGTTCAAGGTCTATCTACCCAGAGAAGTTGAATTACCTCTCCTCTATAAGTCTGGCTCATCTAAGAAATGCCATTTTGTCGGAATAAAGAGAAACAATGGGGTCTTCAAACCATTACATGCATACAATGTCTAAAATTATAAATCTAAAAGATCTTTTGGAAAAAATCAGTCTGTTTCACAGGCAGGGTAAAAAAATTGTTTTTACAAATGGTTGCTTTGATATTATGCACGTAGGACATGTACGTTACCTTACTGCAGCAAAAGCAAAAGGGGAAATCCTTGTAGTTGGCTTAAATTCCGACAAATCCGTTAACACTATAAAAGGAGGGGGTAAAAGACCGATTATATGTGAGGATCAAAGAGCTGAAGTTCTTGCGGGTCTGTTGTGCGTGGATTATATTACTGTTTTTAATGAGCCTGATCCCTTAAAACTGATTCAGGCCATAAAGCCGGATGTCCTTGTAAAGGGAGCTGACTGGTCAGAAGACAAAATAATTGGAGCTGACTTTGTGAAAAAAAATGGGGGTCGGGTTGTAAGAGTGCCGCTTGTTCCCAAAATCTCAACATCATCAATCATACAAAAGATATTAACGGTTCACAGTTAACGGTTAAAATACTTCAGCCGTCGCATAATTTCATTTAAAAAACTGTAAACCGACAACCGTGAACCGTTACTAACAAAGGACTTATGATGTGCTCTTAAATGATAAAAACGGTATTTTATTTTTTCAGTTTCCCGACCTTGCAGGCTTTTCTGAAATCCAGCACGGAATCTTTACAAGAAAATGCGGTTACAGCAAAGAGCCATATAAAAGCCTGAATGTCAGTTTCGAGGTAGGAGACCATCCCAAAATTGTGGAGCAAAACAGAGATATTTTATGCAGATGCATCAAGGGAAAAGAATTTATCTATGCAAAGCAAAGACATGAAACTCAAATTATTGTTTTAGCAAAAAACGACAAAGTCCGCAGCAATGCCCCTTTTGCCGGGGATGCAATGATAACCGATAGTTTAAGCAAGTACCTTGTAATACAGGTCGCAGACTGCCAATCATTGCTTCTATATGATCCTGCGCAGCATGTAGTCGCAAACATTCACTCAGGCTGGCGCGGCAGTATAAAAAATATAACCGTCAAGACAATAAAAGAAATGGAAAAAAAGTTTGGCTGCAGGCCAAAAAATATCATTGCAGGCATATGTCCCTCTCTCGGGCCATGCTGTGCGGAATTTGTTAACTATAAAAAAGAAATTCCTTTTAACTTATGGAAATATAAAGATAATGATAATCTTTTTGATTTCTGGGCACTAAGTCGTAACCAACTTCTTGATGCCGGTCTATTAATCAAAAATATACATTCAAGCAATATCTGCACTAAGTGTAATACTGATCTCTTTTTTTCCTTTCGTGGAGAAGGTACTACCGGAAGATTTGCCGCCGTCATCGGGCTGAAATAGCCTTTTTATGGAATATTATATGCATCAGGAAAAAACCAGGGTTCTCTGGAACAAAGAATTAGCTCCTTTCTATTACAGAATAGGTCTCAGGTGTAATATAAAATATTCATACGCAAAACCCGGACAATTTATAATGCTTCGTTTTGCAGACCAGATTAATCCCCTTCTTCGTCGCCCTTTTTCCATACACAGACTTATATTAAAGGATGGAGCCTTAGAGGGAATTGAAGTACTTTACAAGGTGGTCGGAAAATGCACTAAAAAGCTGTCAATGTGCGTAGAGGGTGATATCATAGATATTATAGGCCCTTTAGGTAATAGCTTTATAACTTCGGATAATTATAATAACGTTTTTATTGTTGCAGGCGGGGTAGGAGTTGCTCCAATGCTTTTTTTGGCTTCATACCTGCAAAAAAACACTGACATCTCAAAATGTACGGTATTTCTGGGAGGCAGATCAAAGCATGATTTGTTATGCAAAGATGACTTCTTAAAAATAGGAATGAAGGTTCTCATTGCGACGGAAGATGGAAGTGCCGGCAGAAAAGGACTTGTTACTGATATTCTTGAAACATCAATTAAGGAAAACCATCCTGATATTATTTATGGTTGCGGCCCCACAGCTATGCTGAAATCTCTTGCACTTATATCGGAAATGCATTCAATACCATGCCGGGTTTCAATCGAAACAATAATGGCTTGCGGTATTGGCGCCTGCCTTGGCTGTGCTGTTGAAAGCAAAAAAACACCAGAAAAATATCTGCACGCATGTCTGGACGGACCGGTTTTTGATACAAAGGCAATTAAGTTCTAATAAATATTATTTAATAATTGGCATCCTTCATTCACCAGTTTACACTTTTTTCGAAAAAGCGTGTATTATCTAATTGAATGCCGATGTCGAAACTGGAAATTTGAAATTAGGTAACGCATCTACATCTTTGTATTTTTTCTAATTTCCAATTTCACTGCCAAAATACAAGATCAACAAAGTGTAAACTACTTTTGACTTGTCGTGAAGAATACGTAATAATTTTATTAAATTAGTTAAATCTTAATCTAAAATATTTTTACATTGACTTGCTTATAATCCTGTGTTAGAAGACTTAATCCAACATGGTCTGATTTAAGCCTGTCTAACAATCAATGATAAGGCTTCCAAATCATGAAAAAAGAATCAAGAAAGTCATGGAGAGAGCTTGCATTTTATAGTAGTATTGGCTTGTCTGTAGCTCTCTCAATTTTTATTGGACTTGCTATAGGTCTCTATATTGACAAGAGATATAGCACATCGCCCTGGTTTATGCTTATATTCCTTTGTTTGGGGATTGCGGCTGGTTATAGAAACATAGGACTTGCAATAAAAAAGAGCAGGAAATTCTGAGCGAAAGATTAAAGCTGTGATTATTGAACAACGTCTCATAAAATTTATCACAATAACAAACTGGATATTGTTGTGTATTGCCAGCATTGTCGGCTTTTTAATTACTACACCGAATTTCGCAAGGGGAATTATATTTGGAGGACTGATTGTTACAATAAACTTTCATATGCTTTCCCGAACCCTTAAAAAGGCTTTCAGCACCCCGCATTCAGCTTCTCATAATGTTATTTTAGGCAAATATTATGTCCGCTTTATTGTAAGCGGTTTTATTATATTTCTACTTATATCAAATCATTATGTTGATCCTATAGGGCTTTTTATTGGTCTTTCCGTTGTGGTTGCAAGTATAATGCTTGCAACTATATGTGAAATAAAAAAACTATTTTTGAAGGAGGCAATTTAAAGTGGAACATCCATATTTATTTTTTGTCAAAATTTTCGAGTTTATCGGGCTTGGTCACTTTGCTCACTCATTTCCACACGTAATTTACTCATGGGTTATTATGATTTTACTTATAACTTTAGGTGTAATTGCAACAAAGAGTATAAGCATGATTCCTTCAAAAGCACAAAACGTTTTTGAAGTTCTACTCTCCGGCATGGAAGACTTTATGATCAGTGTTACCGGAGAAGAAGGCAGGTGGCTTTTCCCTATAGCTGCAACTGTATTTCTTTACATTTTTGTATGTAATCTAATAGGACTTGTACCAGGCTTTTTTCCTCCAACCGCCAGTCTGAATACAACTCTTTCATGCGCGCTTCCCGTGGTTATCTTTACTCACGTTATCGGTCTTAAGTATCATGGAGTAAAATATATTAAACATTTTCTTGGCCCTGTATGGTGGATGATTCCCATCATTTTCCCGATTGAACTAATAGGTCATGTGGCACGTATTCTCTCACTCACGTTCAGGCTTTTCGGTAATATGATGGGCCATGAACTTGTTCTGGGTATTCTTTTTGGACTTGCCGGCCTTTTCTTTGCTCCCCTGCCGATCATGGCGCTTGGTATATTTGTCTCTTTAGTTCAGGCCTTTGTTTTCTTTTTGCTTTCAATAATGTATTTTACCGGCGCAATGGAACATGCGCATTAAAAAATAATAATACGCAATTTATTTGCTATTAAATAATGGGATAATGGAAGAAGCAAAATAAAAAAATCTTAAAAAGGAGGTAGAGTTTTATGGGTGAACAAGCATTACAATTCTTTATTGCGAGTGTTACTGCTGCTGGTTTCGGCATTGCTGTAGCAGCTTTTGGTTGCGGTATCGCACAGGGTATTGGTCTGAAATCTGCAGTTGAGGGTATTGCAAGAAATCCCGAAGCATCAGGTAAAGTAACAGTTACCCTGCTGATCGGTCTCGCTATGATTGAGTCACTGTGTATTTATGCTCTGGTTATCTCTCTGATTCTTATCTATGCCCATCCTCAGGCAGGTGCAATTGCAGCACTGTTTGGCGCTGGTGGTCATTAATAAAAAAACCAGACTTAGTTATATACCTCGAAAGGCCACAACTTGCGATTTTTCGCTGGCCCTGAACATCAATAGCTGTGTTGCTCAGGTTTGAAATAGCTTGCTATTTCGCGCCTTGCTCTTGATGCTCATTGCTCACCGAAAAAAACGCAATTTATAACCTTCCGAGGTATAGTTAAAAATTAGTTAAAAAACAAAACAGGGTATTGTCATAAAAATGGCAATACCCTGTTTTATTTTTCCCACGTTTGCAAGTCCTTAACCAATTTTACATGCGGTTTATCGAAAATCCTTTTTGCCTGTTTGTCTAATGAAGATACTATTAACAAACGATGATGGAATTTATGCAGAAGGGCTATGGGCTCTGTATAGAAAATTTACAGAACAGCATTCTGTAACGATAGTTGCCCCTGACCGGGAACGGAGCGCTGCGGGTCACGCTATAACTCTGCACAAACCGTTACGGACAGCCAGAATTTCATTCAACAAAGGATGCGTCGGACATGCTGTAAATGGCACCCCTGCCGATTGTATCAAGCTTGGCATACTTGAAATACTTGACTCACGTCCAGATATTGTGATTTCAGGGATCAATCCCGGAGCAAATGTTGGGATTAATGTCAATTACTCCGGAACTGTCGCAGCCGCCAAAGAAGCAGCTCTTTACGGAGTACCTTCAATAGCTGTTTCAATAGGAAGTCATGAAATAGATAATTATAATGACGCTGCTTTATTTGTGGAGATTCTGACAAAAGATCTATTAGAAAAAGGACTGCCTTTGGGAACATTTTTAAACGTAAATATTCCTGACCTTCCTTTAAAAAAGATTGAAGGGGTGCGTATTTGCAAGCATGGCACTGGGCTATACTCAGAATATATAGATAAAAGAGTTGATCCCAGAAATCGTACATATTACTGGCAGGCATGCGACCTGCAAACCTCCATTGATAATTCAGATACAGATGATGCTTTCCTGTGCCGGAATTACATATCAATAACCCCGATTAAATGTGATATGACAGATTATGGCGTACTTGAAGAACTTAAAGGGTGGAAAATAAATAAAAAAGTCTCAAAGCAATCAAGCGGTGGTATTTAATGAAAAAGCAATTCATCAATTCAATTAAAACGGGCGATATTATCGATGACATATTTGTGCTGTCTGAAAAAAATCTGGCGCAGAAAAAAGACGGAAATAATTTCTTAAATGTTTCTCTCTCAGACAAAACAGGTATTATAAAGGGTGTTGTGTGGGATAATGTCGACCGGATATCAGCAAAAATATCCGCCGGCGACTTCGCCGGCGTGAAGGGAAAAGTTACAGAATACAGGGGTTCTCTTCAATTAGTTATTAAGAATATAGAAACATGCTCAGCAGACTCAATTGATCCTTCAGACTATCTGCCGGAATCCAAATTTAACAGAGACGATATGTTTGAGCGCCTGTTAAAATTTACCGAAACCATTGAAACCTTGTATTTAAAAAATCTTCTTGAGGCTTTCTGGAATGATGATGAATTTGTCTCCAAATTTAAGACCGCTCCCGCAGCAAAAAAAATGCATCACGCATACATTGGCGGCCTTATTGAACATACACTGTCTATGGCACTGCTTGCAGATAAAATTGCCGCTCACTATAAAGGAATTGACAGGGATCTTCTTATTACAAGCGCAATACTCCACGATATTGGGAAAATAAGGGAATTCGACTATAAAATTAAAATAGATTATTCAGACGAAGGAAGGCTGCTTAACCATATTGTCATAGGCGTACAGATGATCGAGGAAAAACTCAAAAATATTAAAAATTTTCCTGATGAACAGGCATTATTAATCAAACATATGATTGTAAGCCATCATGGAACAAGAGAGTTTGGTTCGCCTGAACCACCCAAAACGATTGAGGCTGTATTACTCAACTATATCGACGAGATAGATTCAAAGGTAAACGGCATACGGGAATTTATTGCCAAGGAAAATCCCGGTGAAAAATGGACTTCCTTTCACAGATTACTGGAACGTTTTTTTTACATAGGAAAAAATAAAGAAGATTTAACTGATTAAAATGTTTATAACTCTTGAAGGCATAGAAGGTTCAGGCAAAACGACTCAGATAAAGAATATAGCTGAATTCTTGCAGAGTAAAGGACAGGACTGCGTTATAACCAGGGAGCCGGGAGGTACAAAGACCGGAAAAAAAATTCGGGCTATCCTTCTTGATCCCGAAAGCAGAGATATGGATCCTCTAACTGAGCTTCTTCTGTATATGGCAGACAGGTCTCAGCATATTAAAAAATTTATATATCCATCCTTATCTTCAGGCAAAACCGTTTTATGTGATCGTTATTATGATGCCACAGTTGTCTATCAAGGCTTTGCAAGGGGACTTGATATAGGACTTATAATCAGGTTGCATGAATTAGTCTTTGAAAATTTAAAACCTGACATAACAATCCTTCTTGACCTGCCGGCTGAAACAGGCTTAATGCGCGCATGGCAACAAATAGAAAACGGCTCAAGGACTGCCCTTGAAACCCGCTTTGAAAAAGAAACCCTCTCATTTCACCAAAAGGTAAGATCCGGCTACCTTGAGCTTGCTAAAAAAGAGCCTTTGAGATTCAGAATTGTTGATGCATCAAATGATGAAAATCAGGTTAAAAATGATATAATAAAGATTTTATCTGCAAAATGGATATAAAGCCAATGATTAATTCTATCTTAGCTGCCATAGGCAATACGCCGCTAGTAGAAATAAGGAAATTAAACCCGAATCCAAAGGTTAAGATACTCGCAAAACTGGAATATTTTAACCCGGGAGGTTCGATAAAAGACAGAACCGCTCTTTATATGATTGAGGAAGCGGAAAAATCCGGTTTACTTACACACAACAAGACGGTTATCGAGGCTACAAGTGGTAACACAGGAATCGGACTTGCTCTGGTATGCGCCGTAAAAGGATATAAACTGCTGTTAACAATGTCTGAGTCTGTAAGCGTTGAAAGGCAAAAAATCCTGAAGGCTCGGGGCGCTAAAATTTTACTGACCCCTGGTCGTCTCGGTACAGATGGCGCCATTGAGGAGGTATATAATCTGGCGCTGGAAAACCCGGATACATACTATATGACAGATCAGTTCAATAATAAAGCCAACTGCCTGGCGCACTATCATGGAACAGCCAAAGAAATCTGGGAACAAACCAAAGGCAATGTATCAATGGTTGTTGCAACCTTGGGAACAACCGGTACTCTCATGGGCGTCTCAAAAAGGCTGAAAGAATACAACCCTGATATAAAGATAGTTGGCGTTGAACCCTACCTCGGGCATAAAATTCAGGGCTTAAAGAATATGAAGGAGGCATACCGCCCGGAAATTTTTAAAAAAACCCGTCTTGATAAAATAGTCAATATTGAAGACGAAGAAGCCTTTGAAATGACAAGGAAACTTGCAAAAAAAGAAGGCCTTTTCGTCGGCATGAGCAGTGGTGCAGCTATGGTTATCGCCGGAAAAGTAGCTGAAACCATGGCCGAAGGTACAATAGTTGTAATATTCCCGGACGGTGGTGAGCGCTACCTCAGCACACCACTTTTTACAGTACAAAACAAAGTCGGCCTTAAATTCTTCAATACAATGAGCCGGACTAAAGAACCATTTGATCCGATTCAGCCAGGAAAGGTTTCCATATATTCATGCGGCCCTACAGCTCACGCCAGAATGGACATGGGAGAATGCCGGCGTTTTGTCTTTGCCGACCTTCTATGCCGTTATCTTGATTTCAGAAGCTATTCTGTTACCCACATCATGAATATAACTGATATGGATGATAAAACCATAAATGGTTCTGAAAAAGCGGGTCTTTCTCTCTCTAAATTTACAGAAAAATACATTGATTATTTTAAAAAAGATCTGGCCGACCTTAACATTAAACCTGCCGCGGAATATCCAAAGACAAGCGAACATATCGAAGATATGGTCTTGCTGGCTGAAAAACTCGTTAATAAAGGATTTGCATATGAAAAACTCCGTTCGCTTTATTTTGATATTTCCCGTTTTTCAGATTATGGAAAACTATCAGGTATTGACTTAAACAAGATAAAAATCGGAGCAACAGTAGAGCTGGATGAATATGAAAAGGACAATCCACGAGATTTTACTCTTTTCAAAAGATCCAGGCTCTCAGAACTCAAAAGGGGAATATATGTCAAGACAGACTGGGGCAATGTTCGCCCGTCATGGCATATACAGTGTGCCGCCATGTCCATGAAATATCTTGGCGAATTCTTTGATATCCATACAAGCAGCAGAGCGCTCGTATTTCCCCATCACGAAAATGAAATAGCTATAGCTCAATCTTTAACCGGCAAGCCACTGGCCAAATACTGGATTCATTGTGATCAGGTTCTGATTAACGACAAGAACATTAATTACAAAGAAAATAGGCTTACTCTTGAAGAACTCTATGATCTCGGCTTTTCCGGAAGAGAAATAAGGTACTGGCTTTTTTCAAGCCATTACAGAAAACCCATTAATTTCTCAGTCGAACGGCTCGAATATGCCAAACATTCCTTAAAAAGACTTGATATCTGTATTAATTCTTTGATGAATTTAAAAGACGAGCTTTCTTATCCCGAACTTGACCAGCTTATTTATGATATTAAACATGGCGTTGTTGCCGCCATGGACGATGATCTGAATATTTCAGCAGCACTGGCTTCGATTTTTAATATCATAAAACAAATAAACATATTGATCCTGAAAAAAATGCTCGGCAAAGATGATGCCTCCAAGATTATAGATGCATTTCGAAATATTGATTCAGTGCTGGGAATATTTAACTTTGGAGATGAAATTTCAAATCCTGAAATCCTGCGCCTGATTGAGGAAAGGAATAAGGCCAGAGCAGAAAAAAACTGGGATCTTGCTGATAACATACGTAAACAGCTAATATCACTTGGAGTTACAGTTAAAGACCAGAAGATGAATATAAGTGCCTAAAGTATATTAAAGTGCCTAAAGTTAAGGAATGCGCCTTCGGCACTGCCAATTTTGATTTTTTACAATACAACTTTGCTCACTTTGTTTCTATCTGAACTTATAACCAAGCCCTGAAAATCTATAGCCACGCCGAAGGCGTACCACAACTTTAGCTCACTTTAGGCATTTTAGGCACTTAACAACGTGTCGGGGTACTTTTGAGAACTTAATATAAACACAGCCTCTCTGGAGGTGATAATTTGAATAGAGGAAATCATGAAACCCATATATTTTCCATTTACGTATATTTCCGAACCGGTTTTGGAGGCGCTTTCCGCCTTTTTCAAACAGATTGTCGTTTACCAGCCTTCAAATCTAAAAATACCTGAAAGTATGCAAAAACCGGCTGATAGCGATTTGCTTGAAATTCGCATTCCAGTTAAGGGAGATGAGAATAAAATTGATAACATTCTAAAAGACTACAAAAACTGGGCAAACATTCATCAGGAAAGTGAACTGGCTTTTTTTAAGACAAAGCCGGATATAATTCCCTTTTTTGGCGAATCCTACACATCACAAATCAAAGCAGATATAAAAAAAAAGAAGCAGAAACAACAGAACGAAAAAAAGCAGGACTCTCTTTTAAATGCAAGAATTTTTCTTCATATGGCCCAGGAATTCGACTCGCAAAGCTGGGAAATAAACAAAGAGCTTCTATTATCGGAAGAAAAAACATTGAATCTAATTGATAATCTCAAAGGAAAAGATGAATTATCATTTAAAAAAAATGATAAAGAAAAAACAGTAGAAATAGATTATCAAAGCGAGTATATGACACTTGATCGAATTATTGCATGGACACATTTGCTGCAATACGATCAAGATATGTCAAACCTGTTTATAACAAACAGCCGCTCAGTTGTTGAGCATCTGGTAGAAAAAACCCCTGAGGCAAAAATTGTACTTAGTATTGATTCAATACCTCTGACCAACAGCAGGGATAAAAAGACAGAAAAATGGCAAAAAAGTTTAATCAAGCAGCTTGAATTACTTCAGGAAAATCCCCTGCCTGCATCAGAAGACATCAAAATTAAATCGCCTTTTGATAAAGACGACGGCAAAAAAGTTTCATTAACACTATATCTTGTCCCGGGCGAATCTCCTTATAATTTTTTTACCCGCAGTGCCTGGCATAAAACGCCTGTTAAAGAAATAAATAAGAAAAGCGGATTTAACAATACTCTGATAGGATTTGTTGAATTTTAATCCACAGATTACGCAGATTACACAGATTTTCACGAGTTAGCTGCTTATAATTATTACCCCAGAAAAAATTATCAAAATTTATCAGAATACTTGACTATCATTATTAATTGGTATAATGACATTTTTGATATGTAAAAAATCAAGTTTGATTTTATAATCGTTAATTAATTTTTTAAGAAAGGAGACTTTTTCAAATGGCTTTTAAACCTACTGTCGACTTGGACAAATGTGAAGGTTGTGAAGAATGTGTGGAAAATTGCCCTTCTGATGTTCTGGAAATGAAGGATGGCAAAGCATTCGTAGCTAATGAGGATGAATGTCTTGGCTGTGAAACATGCATCGAAGTTTGCGAACAAGGCGCTATTACCGTTGAAGAGATTTAATTAATTCGCACTTTTTTTATTTTTCTATTAGCTATTAAGGTGGGCCACAAGCCCACCTTTTTAATTTTCTGAAAAAATAATCAAAACGATTTCTTTACGGAAGCATAAAACTCCGCCATAAGCATCCACCAAAAACATACGATGGCCTATTCCCTTTCTTTTTGCTGCAATATGTAATTGATTTATATCTTTGTTCCCTTAGATAATGCCTGATAATAATTCTATAATAAAATATCCTGACATGGCTCTTGTAAAACAAAAGCTTCATAAATCAGGAGGTAAGGATTTATCTGCTAAAATATTATCTGCTCTATCGTCATTACCCATTTCCAATAGTATAAAGCCTGAAGAAACCGTAGCTGTGGCAGTTGGGAGTAGAAACATCAGTAAAATTGACGGAATCCTTTACTATTGTTTGAGCTTTCTAAAAACAAAGGGACTCAAGCCTTTCATAATACCAGCCATGGGAAGTCACGGGGGTGCCACAAGTGACGGTCAGAGGGATGTCCTTGCAAAACTTGGGATCACGGAATCTGCGATGGGAGTTCCTGTTGTTTCGGATATGGATGTTGAATGTATAAGCGAGGTTCCAAAAAGTCCGAAAATATATATTTCAAAAGCAGCTTTAAAGGCAGATCATATAGTAATTATTAATAGAATAAAGAACCATACCAAGTTCAGGGCTGATATAGAAAGCGGCCTGTGCAAGATGCTGTCAATAGGTCTCGGCAAAGCAAAAGGTGCGGCTGAATTTCATCAATGCGCTATAAAGAATAGCTTCAGAATTATTGAAGATGCTGCAAAAATTATAATTAATAAGTGTAATATTCTTTTCGGAATAGCCCTTCTGGAAGATGGATTTGGGGATTTAGCCCATGCAGAAGCAATTTTACCATCATCAATTATAGAACGCGAAAAAATACTTCTCAAAGATGCTGCCGCAATGATGGGACATATCCCATTTGACCTTCTCGATATATTAATCATAGATTATATCGGCAAAAATATCAGTGGAATCGGCATGGATTCCAATATTACAGGCAGACACAGGGATATCATGGGAGATTTTTATACGGCTCCCCATGTTAAACGTATATTTGTAAGGAAACTATCATCTGATTCAGATGGCAATGCCCACGGAATCGGCCTTGCAGATTTTACCACAAAACGGCTTGTCAATGCACTGGATTTTAAAAAAACATATACAAATGCGATCACAGCGATTTCGCCTGAAAAAGCGGCAATACCGATACATTTTGACACAGACCGTGAATCGCTTGAAGCATGTTCAAAAACCATTGGTTTAAACTCAACGGAAGAGGCACGTATCGTCAGGATTAAAGATACAGCGAGCCTCGAACTTTTACAGGTTTCAAAAGCACTTTTGCCGGATATTTTATCAAATCCCAATCTAAAACAGATAACAGAATGGACTCCTTTTCAGTTTGACAATAATGGCAATCTGCCCGAACTGTCTTCCTTATTGTCCCGGTAAAAGGTTATGAGAGAAGATCAAATTATCCATCATTTTATTTTCCAGACAAAGTTTGGTTATTCTGCAATTTTTTATAAAAAAAGTCCGTTTTTACTAACAAGAATAGTTCTTCCTAAAACAAATAATAAAAACAAACAGCAAAATTACAAGCCGCATCAAAAAGCTATTATTATATCAAAATTAATAATAGATTATTTTAATGGGACGCCTGTTCATATGCTTAGGCTTTCATGGGAATGGCTGGATGCAGGGAGACTTACTATGTTGCAAAAATCAGTATATTCAGCCACTGCAAAAATTCCATATGGAAAACTGAGTTCATACAAAGAAATCGCTGAAGCCATTAACAGACCCAATGCCTATCGTTTCGTAGGCACCACACTTGCCAAAAACCCCTTTCCGATCCTTATACCATGTCACAGAGTAATCCGAAGCAATAATACAATCGGCCTGTTCGCCGGAGGAAAGAATCTGAAAATAAAAATGATAGAACTCGAAAGAAGTACCGTTAAAAAATTTGGCATTGTTAAACAAGAATAGGTTTAAACAATTTTTATTGTATTATTTCAACGTATTGCGATATATAAAACTATCCAAAATTACCAATGCCCTTTTTGTGATGTTCTATTTTTTTGTTTTGAACTTTGAGATCTTCCGGCTTGTCCGGGTTAGGCCTTCATGATTTTTATGATTCGTTCATCCAGGCAAGAACGCAGAAACGTATTCATCGGCTTCTGATCACCAGATTCGTAAAAAGCCAGCATCAGTTGATTAAATTCTAACTGTCTCTTGGCAGGAAGATTAATCACAGGATACCCGGCACTCAACAATAGCCCGTTCATAATGAAACGTCCCATGCGTTTGTTTACATCCTGAATCTTCCACATGGGCTATTTTCCTACTCATAACTAACTGACAACAAAGTAAATTACGATGTTATTTGTGTAGTGACAACTGCTTTTCTATTTTTTCCAATTCAAAGATTTTCCAAAGCTTTTTTTGAACAGCACTTCTTTCGGTAATTTTACGTTCAGCATCTGTAGGGCTGTAAACCATTACAACTTCCTGGATATCTATTAATTCATCTTTCAAGACCGTTGTACTCATTTTATATCCTGCTTGTTCTGTCATCCATTGCATAACTCTCATTAGAATCATCGAAACAACACAACAAAAAGCAAAAGCTCGAATTTTAGAATCCGTCCAATGCCTAATCGGCCTGAAACGTATTAACGTAACATCTTTTAGTAGATGAAAATCATTTTCAATAATATTTTTTTCATTATAGGTATCAATCAAATAGCCTGTTTCTGCCTTCAGCATGTTAGAAAAAAC